>SXGQ01860522.1_pt1 | contig 18210 bp, 14 predicted proteins | sample 3178371 | NCBI WGS metagenome assembly SXGQ01 (sample SAMN11356859, study PRJNA531348) | freshwater metagenome | isolation source: freshwater sample F1-20 | place: China: Fuxian Lake, Yuxi | collected 2017-12-25 | reverse complement strand
TTATAAATATTATAAATATTATAAATATTCATCTTTTACTATATTCATTTCTTCGTCTTTTTCTTCGTACTTTTCTTCGTCTTTCTATTATTCTTCGTCTTTCTATTATTCCTATTCCTAGTATTATTTCTCTTCCTCTTGTGTCGCATTTTAGCGCCTCCATCGTGTTGTTGTTCGCCATCGCCATCACCATCGCCACTGCTCTCAGACCGTGAACTAATATTTGACATGGGTGTCCTAAATCCCAACACTCCACTATCACTAGAAGTCATATCCTTAAATAATGGCGACACATCAGATGCTTCTGCTGCGACACCCTGCACACCTTCATCAGGTCCAAATATCCGTCTTCTATTTTTTAGAAAATTTTGTCGTGCTCTTTTTTGTTTTATAGTCAAATGTTTATATCCTTTGTGTTTTTTCCTCCATCTTTTTGTTCGCTCATTTTCAGATCCACTTAGATGCCCTCTACTCGTCAATGAATCCGACGTTCCAGGCGACCCCGGGGAAACCAACACTTCCGGAATCATCTGTTGTAGTTGAAATGCAGGAACACTTCTGGAATCGAATCGTTCAATCGGTCTTAAAAACCGCGTCGTCATTCTTTCTTTCGCAGGTAACTCCGAAGCACGCAAACGCCCCGCCAAGTGTTTGTGCATTTCTACACCCCCAAATTCGTCTCTACTCCTTTGTTGTAAAATAACATCATCCAACATTTCACTCAAAACATCATAGGATTGGGACAAAGTAGAAGAGAATTTTTTAGATATCACACCATACCTAGACAGTTTACGCAACTGCATAAGAACAATTCTCTTCCTTATATGTTCTAGTCTATCCGCAGGCAATCCGGCGGTTTCGTACTCGGGTAAATCAGCAATAACAGATGCACACAAAAATGCCGACTTTGAAAATTTAAACATTGTTTTTTGCTCAAAATCCGTCAACCTACTTAAAAAACACGCCGCCGTGTCACAATGCGTGCGTGGTTCCTCTTCCGGATGCTCTTGTAACGGCAACCTTTCTACTGCCGCACCACTCGCAACAAATTCGCGACACTGTCTCACGTTTTTATAAATAATATAGACATACTCCATCAGAGCAACATCCACGTGCAAATAAAAAAAACTAAGAACTCCGCCGATATTGTGACGTCTAACACGACTATATAGTTTATCAATCATCGGGTCATACGTGGAATACGTTATATCGACTAGTTTTATTTTCTTTCTCGGTACCGCCGTGTCACCTAAACTGACTTTCACATTTTTAGACTCCAGGTGTTTCCCGCATATTCCCGGACCTCTCAACACTACATCAACGCAACTATAAGTGAGCCTTTGATTCCCTTCAGCTACCGCCTGATAAAAAGCTGATTGAATTGACATATCGCGCTTATATTCAAGGCACACCGTAATAAATGCCCCAACCTGTTGCGCAAATACTCTCCTCGTAAAATCATCCTCGGAATCGTGTTTTGCCAATATTACAAGGTCAATGTCATCCGTTGTCTGGTTTTCTAAATCACCCGCAACCTTTAATACATCGGCGCATAAATATAAACCGGTTTTTCCTTTTAACATTACTCTACATTTATGGTGTAAAATGCGACTTATTATTCCTACTGCGATAAAACACAGACCCATGTCGAAATTGCTTTGCGGGTTTTCGAGATTTTGTTTTTTACATAACTCTGTAGTTAGTGGTAGTTTATCTACTAGACCGCCTTGCATACTATTTCCAAACATGAAGTTACGATATTCCTGGTAAACATTTTCTATGACTTGGTTGATATCTTCAATGCCCATTCCGTACCAGAAGCTTTCATCCAACGCAACAGGAACTGCGTAATGCGACTCTACGCGAAAATCTTGCGCCTCATCATGTTGTTCGTGATGATACATGCCCGGATGCATTCCCATCATCATATCGGGATGCACGCCCTGATGCATCCCCATCATCATACCGGGATACATGCCCTGATGCATCCCCATCATCATACCGGGATACATGCCCATAACAGGGTAAAACTGTTGCTGATGTTGCTCATGTTGCTGATGTTGCTGCCGTTGCCGTTGCCGATTACGTCGTGGACATCTATTTTGTGTGTGTCCGTACTGTTTACATCTTTCGCAGTACTCTTGTGCACTTGCCATCCATATATATTATTATATTATTTTAAACTATGAAAATAATATAAAGTTATCGCCAATATAATGTTATACTTCATACCTTTCCATCTTCACGCTACAAAAATGAGTTCTTCCGATTTCACCGACTACACAGTCGTAAAGCCACCTGCATATATTCTCAAATTATTTATAATGAAACAATCTACCTCTTCTTCTACCAAGACACCTAAATACGACGAATTGGTAAAAGTATACGAAGAAAAAGTAGAAGCGCACAACAAAAAAATATACGATTCGCAATACCCCGATTCAGGATTTGACCTTTTTATCCCGTTCGACTATACCGACCACGCATACGGATATACGGACAATCGATTATCCCCCATAACGTTTCGCGCACCCCTCGGCGTGAAATGCTCCATGTCGCATTTTAATACCGCCTACAAAAAATCATACCCATCCGGTTACTACTTATATCCACGCTCCAGTATTGTTAAAACCCATTTTCGCTTATCAAATTCGGTAGGAATTATTGACTCCGGATATAGGGGCGAAATTATGGCGGTTGTGGATAACATAAACGCTGCGAATATGGATACAAAAGAGAGCATTGTAAAGTATATGCCTCCGATGACGCGTATGTTTCAAATATGTTCGCCGACATTGCAGCCATTTATGGTACAAATTGTAAACAGCGAAGAAAAACTGGGGGTGACAGAACGTGGCAGTGGAGGGTTTGGGTCGACGGGTGTTTAATGCGGCACCCACAACCTATAAGGAAAAATTGTTATATTCGTCATACGGCATCGAGCTATCATTTGCGCCTTTGAATTTCATTACTTTACCGCTATCCATATAAATTTTGGTGGGAAATGAAGCAGCATATTCTGTGTCATGTGTTACGACAATGAGCGTAGATTGTTTCGCCATTTCATCTATCATTCTCATGATGTACTTTTTACTGTTCGTATCGACTGCAGCGGTAGGTTCATCCATAATAACGATGGGTTTCTTACTCAAATAACAACGCAACAAATATATAATTTGTTTTTGACCACCGCTTAATTTTGAACCATGTAATCCGGCGAGTGTTTCTAAGCCTTCGCGATGATTTTTAAATACACGCATGACGTGTAACTCTCGAAGAATCTGCTTTACCTTTTCCTTCGGTATATTATTCCCGTAACATATATTGTCGATAATAGAACGGTTGAAGAGAACTACTTTTTGATTTACACACGCTATTTTGCTTCGCAGATATTCGCGGTTAATATCCAAAACATTTACACCGTTGTGCAATATTTGTCCGCTTGAAACTTTATAATATCCCATAATCAGTTTCACGATGGTCGATTTACCGCTTCCATTTGTTCCTATGACCGCAACACGATCAAGAGGATTTATTTTAAACGAAATATTCTCTAATGAGTTTGAGTGTGAGTTTTGTTTGCCCTCGGTGTCGCCGCCTTCGCCGCCTTCCATCTTTCTACCATAATTGAATGATACATTTTTAAACTCGATTTGCCCATTGACGGGCATTCCGCTTTTGTTCCCATTTGGCGTAATAGTATTTAATATATTTTGGACGATTTCTTCGCTTTCTGCCATTTTTCCGTACCCGATAACAATGTGAACCGTTCTAGATACGGTGGACTTTAAGTATCGAATGAAAAATAAGACAATCACGACTAGTTTTACGGTTGTCTCGCTTGTTATTTTTTTAGCCTTGTAAAACCGAAGTATGATGTATATGTATAATATGAGTATAGCTGTTATGAAAAAGGCAAACAAATACGTTCCCTTGGATGAGTACCATATTTGATGTTCGTGTTTTTCGTCATATATTTTGTGTTTAGATTCTAGGAAATCTTTTTCTTGTTGTACTTTTTTACAGGCGATTACACTCAGTGAATTACTTAAAACGTCGTCAATGTGCGTCATTAATATTTTTTCTTCTGTTGCTCTCTCTTCCGATTTATTTTTTATTTTTATTAGGACATAGTAGTAGATAAAAAGGAATATGGCGAATAAGAAAATCATGATTCCGCCGATTTGTGGATTCAGGTACATTATGTAAGTCAATATAGCGAAAACTGTTATGCAAAATGTAACTATCATATATATGAAGCTTTGAGTAGACGATACTGCGGTATTGGGAATCATTAGCAGTTTTAAAATGGTGTTTGATATATTCTCATCCTCGTAGTTGACTTCGATATTTTTGAATATCGCGTCTACTAGTTTGAATCGAATGAATTTTTCCATTTTGGGGTAGTTTATTTTGTCATAGTAGCTATTTAACATATGAATACCGTCGATGAGAACATATAAACCCGCAATCTTCCATAGTGCTGATATAGATTCTTTATAATCTAGGGTATTGATTGCAGTTGTAAATTTACTAAATAAGTTTGATAATACTATCATTTCTAGTGGATTTGTTATAAATAATATAACAATGGTAACGATGACCCACAGAATGTTTTGTTTTATAAATTCGAAGATATAGCCTAATAAAATATTCTTTTTGGGTTCAGGTTCAGGTTTAGGTTTAGATTCACTGTTTGTAGTATTTGATTGGGGTTGGGGTTGGGGTTGGGTTTCCATTGTTAAGATATATTATATACATAATATATTTTAGTTACTAAATTTATACTTTTTGGGTTTTGTTTTATTATTTAGTTATTTGGTTATTTGGTTATTTGGTTATTTAGTTATTTGGTTATTTATTTTCTGGAAGATATAAATAATTTACGTAATAGGGTTTTAGCCTTTTTAGCAACACTGTAATAATATGGCGCACGATGTTTTTTGACGGTTCTATCTCTCGCTCTGCGCGTCATCTCACGTGCGCGAATATATGCCGCAATGAGCCCACCTTTGCTTGGCTTGCATGAACCGGCATTACAAATGGGGAAAGACTTTTTAGAACCGAGGAAACATTTTTTTCCGCACCGTTTCAGCTGGAGTGTTCGCTGGCGTCTAGTGGGTTGGTTACGCCGCCAACTTTTATAAGTTCGCATAAGTTGCTTCCTTGTTACCATTTTCCTATATATGTATTGTATATTTTTATGTTTTTATTATTGGTGTATTATTGTTTTATATTTAGAATTTTATTATACTTATAATATATCTTTAAAGATGAGTGGTTGGTTAACACCTGTTGCAAGTGCTGTTACAACTGTTGCGGATGTGTTTGGTTTGTTTAGTTCAAAACCTCGTCTACAATATACTGAAACTGAAGAAAATAGTGATGATAAAGTAATTCAAGGAGTAGCAAACACTGCTGCTGAAAAAACCGCCAAAAAAGCTAAGTTAAATAGGGCGTTAACTAATTACCTTAATGATAGTCGTAATTCAATCCCCAACGAAACTCTTGTTGCTGCTCCTGTTGTCCCTGCTGTCCTTCCTACAGATTTAACTCCTGCTGCTGTTGCCAACGCTACCATAGATGAAACTAATGATAATCTTGCACTAGATAATGCATTAAGTAGCAAGGAGTCATCAACAGCAGTTAGTGCAGATAGTGCAGCTAATTTACAAAGAGAAAATCAACTCTTCATTGAATCGATGCAAGCCTTTATTGCAGCCCAAACAGATATTACCATATTTCGGCAGCAAAGCATAAATGAAGCAGTTAAACAATTTCATGATGCATTACTTGCATATAAAATACCAGTTACAACTGAAATGTTAAGTTATATGGAACAAATTGCAAAATCGTGGAGTGAATTTCTTATTTCTTCAACAACACCTGACAGTTCTATATACTTAAGTGTGAAAACATTCTTTTTTCGTGTAAATCAAGCAATTGATGCATTATTAACACAGTGTATATTTTTATCGACTAAATGGGACGCCCTGCAAACGGCACAGCCACCGCCCATTCCATTTCCCTTTCCTCTAATGTCAACCAGTGGCTATCAAATATCATACCCAAAAGTAAATGTTGGACCATGTTGGTATACTATAGGTCCTATTTTAGATTTTCAAAATATAGAAGGAAGAATATTTATTTATGTCAAATGTTACAAAACATCAGAATGCACTGACGGAATATATTTTTGGGTCTATCGTTCTCAAAGTGAAGGATGGTATCGTGTATTTTTTAAACTAGACCCTTTTGGTTCTATTGAAAAAGGGTTTGACTATACACAAGGAACATTTGATGACTGTCGACTACAAATGGCATTATGTGAGTACTACAATATACATTATAGGCAAGGTATAAAAAATCCAATTAAAGTAGACACACTTACACGTTTGAATTATTTTATGAGTCAAATGCCTTATTTACAAGCAACTAATTTTTTAGATAATTTTCCCGGAAAACCTATTAAACCTTCGTTTTACTCTAGGATTTGGAAAGATTTGTATCAAGGACTTGATGATAAAGATATAGAAAAATTAAACGCAGAAGTAGTAAAAGCAAAGTGTCAACAACATGGAGACAAAGACGAAGACAATTGTTGTTATGTTTGTCTTACACAACTGTATGCGGCACCCACACCACCCCAAACACAAAGCCCAAGAATGATTGGTCACTACTATATGATTGACGATAGTTTTCGATTCATAATTAGAAAGGGGTTTCCTTTACATCCACCTAACATGAGTGATAGTGACTGGTCAGGCGTAGTAAAAATGATATGTAAAAAAAGAAAACAAGATGTTAAACCCGAAAACCTACTTACAATAGCTACAGAATTACAAGCAGAATGGCAAACTCAACGCAATACATATTTTCCAGAAAATGAAGGCACTACTGTTAACCCAAACTACCGTCTAAACTACGAGTTTTCAAGAAGAATGATGAGGTATGGAACTACGTGTCCGTATATATTTTGTTTTACCACATGTGGTTTAGTACAGTCATGTCCTATGTTTAAACTATTTTTAAGCGCAAATAGTTATAAAACCACATTTTGGTGTCAAGGGTTTCAAAATTATACAGAAATGTTGAGTATTCCATCCAATCGTGAAATATTGTCACCTGTTTTATATGTTGTTATAGGAGCACTTTTACGAAATTCTGACATGGCATTATCAACATTACGAAATATAATATTAAATATCGGAATAAACACTAGTAATTTTAATAAAGCTACAAGAGCTATAATGACGCTTGGTACAAGACCAAATTTTCAAGAACCCGATTCTACTATTATAATGGATATACATACAACTATTAGACAAGCTGCAAAAGATGCGTATCAAAAAATACAAAGTTTACCTGAAATTGAAAGTTTAAATTTGCCATTAAAACATGGCTCACATAGAGTAAATTATGATGCTAACCTTGATACTATTATAACAGAAAATGTCAACAAGAAAATCAATATGATAAGATATCTTGCTTTTATTTATTCTAGTACCGCTACCAGTGATTCTACTAATCCATTTGTTGCCGAAGTAAATCGTTTATTAGAATATTTGAAAACCCATACTGTTAATTCGGATACTACTAATCGTGATACTGCTATTACTAAACTTCGTAATGCTAATACCAGTGTTAAGACTATTATTGAAAATGTTGAATTTCAAAATGTTCTTATTGATGCTAAAGAAAATGCTACAGCTTTTATTGAAGCAAGCCCTGAAGCTGCCGCTGCTGCTCTATTTGGATATATTTCTAGTAGTCCTTATAATGGAAACCGAGATAGATCTTATGAAACAAAATTTGAAAAAGATTTAACTGATTTTGCTAACTTATGTTTGAAAAAAAATTGGATAGGTGGAATGATGGACGATGCATATCGTGCATTAGAAGGAGTATTTAATCCCGAAAATGCTATATATAATTATTTGGGCATAAATGGTCTACTTCATGAATTCGATCCTGCTGCTACTCGTGCTACTTCTCTTGTTCCTACTCCTTATGTATTTATATCTTCATTTGATGAAGTAAGAAAAGAAGATACTAGTCCTACGAATCCCGATCCGAAAGAACTTAATGTTACAGTAGTTACATTTGCTCACATATATCGTGTAGATTGTGGTTATCATGACATGGGTTTGGGTAAGGACGAGCTTAAATCTATGTCAATAATATATCAAATATCTACAACTGTTGTTTACACACGCGAAAACCCCTCGAGAATTTTATATGCTATGAACCAAAGAACACCTCTCGCATGTCTTCCTGATTTACCTGATGCACTTGATTATCTGAGACTGAGATTTAGCAAACAAACTCCCTCAGTAAAAAAAAAAGACGAACTAACTGCAACAGTAGCAGCAGCAGCGGTCCAAACTACAGAAGAACTAATAACTTCACCGTATAATTTATGTGCCACATATGACAGAGTCACATCATATGGCGCTCTTTTTGCAGGAAAAATGATGGAATATTTTTTTGGAGGAGATAATGGGTATTATCAACTTCCTTATTTTTTTAAGAACTTTGATAAATTTCTAAAAGTATGTCATCAGTATGACAGCACGGCATTGATGTATTTACCTAATGTTCCTCCATATGATTTACTAAAACCGCTTACAAATGCTGAGGATCTATTACTAGATCAAAGTTATTTTACAACTTTAGGTATTACTTTCCAGGGGGATAGTATACAAACAAAACTGACAAAAAATAAAAAAGACATACAAGCAATATCTGATTTTTTGACAGGTTATTACGCAATAGATTCTAGTGTTGATGATGCGAATACCGATACTTCTAGCGATATTTCTGAATCTCCATCTCCGTCTAAATCTTTTTCAGAGTCTTTATCTCGTACTGGTTCTTTATCTCCAGACAGAATATCCTATTTTTTACTTCAAGGTTTACTTGAATCTAGTGTGTCACCTGGAAAAGACCCAGATTATATACCAATAGAACAAAGCATAAGTCAGAATCCACAGAATATACAAAAAACAGAAAACTTCATACAAAAAAGAGAAAGAAGCAGAAGCAGAAGCATAGGTCCGAATCGACCAGGAGAAGGCGGTGCTTTATCTATTAAAAAACATAACCCCACATATAAAAAAAAAACAAGTAAACCAAATAAAAAATCAAGAAAATATATCAACTCAAAGAGATTAATGAAAAGCAAAGTTACGAAACCAAAGACATACAAGCGTCGTGCAACCGGCGGCAAACGTAAATCCAAGCCTAATAAAACGATGAGACGTTACAGGCGCGTGAGAAAATGAGAAATTCCCTCCATAAATCAAAATCGAAGTTTTATGAATTTTTATCTCCATATATTGTAGTGTGTACACCAAATATGAAAAGTGAATCGATATTTCAAACACGCAAATTGCGAAAAATAAAAAGCAGGAAGTTTCCCAAGCGTATTTATTTATACTCTTCCCCTCGTAAAGCCCAGAAAATGGCGTATAAGTATTTAGGTAAAACCGCGAAACTCTACCCTGCAAGCAACCCAGCCAAAAAATACATGATTTATGACCCGAAGAATAACAAGTGGGTAAACTTTGGGCAGATGGGCTATGAAGACTATACCAAACATCGCGACAAAACACGTCGCAAGAATTACTTGACACGTACCAAGGGTATGCTCGGTGATTGGAAAAATAACAAATATAGTGCGAACAATTTATCGAGACGCATTTTGTGGTAGTACAGACTTTCACACATCAAAGATATTGAAATGAATAAACAAAATATTACTAATATATAACTGTTTAAAAAAACAATTATATATTATACACAAACAAACACAAACACACAATACACAACCATGCCTTTCTACGCAGTTCACAAAGGAAAGCGTCGCGGTATATATACCGACTGGCTCGAATGCAAGCAAAATATATTCGGTGTAAGACATCCTATATTTAAAAAGTTCAATACAAAAGAAGAAGCAGAACATTTTCTCGTTCACGGATTTGGGACAAAAACAAACCAGTCGATGATGGATACTCTCGGGATTGGAGAGGCTGGAAAAACTAGAGATGTTACAGATGCGAGAGATAATTCGAAAATCGATAATAATTCAGAATCTGCAAATTTAGAAAATACTTCGACTCAAACACCAAAACATGTTATTCCTGTATTTACCGACGGTTCTCTTATTCGCAAAAAGAGCAAAAGTGGTCAACAAAAATTATTATGCGGTTATGGAATATATATTCCCGCATACGGTCTCATGCCCGAGTTGCGATACGCCGGTACAATCCACGACAACAAAACAAATAATCGCGGTGAGTTAAAAGCCATCATCGATGGGCTCGGATATGTACTCGACTTCATCGAGGAGACATTGGATCCCGTCGATGTATCGGATGCGACACACACACACCCTGACTCAACCCAAGTAGAAAAAGACGACAAATTAAAAAATACACAAATCGTGCTTTATACGGACTCATCCTATTCCAAGCTAATTTTGGGCGATACGGGTGTAAAATATAGGAAGGCGGGGTATCTCGTATCGAAAAAGAGCGATGAAAAGGTAAAAAACGCGGATATGGTCGAAGAAATCATGGAGATTCGCGATAGGATTGCCGCGTATGGTATGGAGCTCGTTGTCAAACACGTATATGCACATACGAATCTAGATACATTTGAGGCGAACGGGAATCGTCTTGCTGATGAGTACGCAAATATCGGTGCGAATAAAACGTCCACATTCACAAATAACTAGGCTATAAATATATTTATTATTCGTAAAAAAAGTTTTTATAGAGACTTCAAACCCGCAAAATCTCATCCGCAAATATCCTCTTTTTATTCTGTACGTTTGCTGTATAGGTTTCAATTGTGTCGAAATCGATACACCCATCATCTTCGCTGGCGTCGTCGCCCATGTCGTCGTCCTCAATATCGGCAGTAGATGCCTGCGATGTTGCATCCGCGTTGGCGTTGGCGTCTTGTTGTGCGTTGCGCTCTCTTTGTGCTTCGAGTAGATGCTGTGTCTCCGGCGTTGCAGGAATTTTAAACGGCGCCATAACAAACCGGAATACAACAACGGGCTCTGTTTGTCCGAAACGGTGGCATCGCGCGACTGCTTGGTCCTCGACGGACGGGTTCCAATCCGGGCTAACAAAATACACTTCCGAGAATTGTTGAAGATTGAGCCCTTCGCAGCATGTTTGTATTTGAAGAATAAGCACATCGACGCCGGCATCCGGTGCGAGGATTACGCGGCGTTCGCTCTCGCTTGTACGTCCATCCAAATATCGCACAACCAGACTCGGGAATGCAGTAACGAGCCGCGCCTGAATATAGTCGATTTCCGCGCGGAAATGGCAAAACACGATTTTACGTTTCCCGTTATCTTTGCGCGACAGGATAGTCCGCACCACTTTGGAAATCTTGCTGCTATAGTTCTCGTCCTCGGCGAGCGGCATTTGAGGCACCGATTTCCGGCATGCTAGCCGGGGATAAATGCACGACTGTTTCGCCTGAATCATGCGCCCTATTTTTACAGGTGATGGTTCGGGAAACCATGACATGTCTTGAGATTCTGGGAGGGCTGGGAGAGAAGCGGCATCCGGTCCGCTGGGAATATTTAGGCAAGCAATACCGCTATGAAGACTGCGCGACAAAATCATCTCGGCGGGATTCGCCCATTGTACGACGATATTTTTAGTAATAAGCGGCGGCAATGAAAGCCCGACACTTTGTTTGGTTCGTTTGAGTACAAAGTTTTTCACGATGGTGCGAATATTGTCCTTGTCCGCATAGTATCCCGCTGGAATCCCGAGAAGCGCGCACAGTGAATAAAGGTCGTGAATCGAGTTTTGAATCGGCGTTCCCGTAACAAACCAGCGAATCTCCGCCCTCAGCGTCGAAACGCTCCTGAATATCTGCGTATTTCGCCCCTTGAGATGGTGCGCCTCGTCGAAAATAACGCGCCCCCATTTCAGCCCATAGAGCCGGTTCGCACTCCCGCGCGTCTGTGTGTGTGCGTGTATCGACTTCGATACATCCTTGTGCGAAATCGGGGCAGGCGACCGACAAATCATGTGCCCGTATGTGGTGATGACGACGGGGGCGGATTCGAGCATCTGGTCTGTGATTCTTTTTTTCTCTGCGCCGTAAAATATGAGAGCTCGGTGTCCTGTATTTTTGAGGATTTGCTGCTCCCATTGTTTGACGAGTGCGACAGGTAAAACGACGAGTGTCCGCTTTTGGAAGTTTGCCAGGATGAGCCCAATCATCATAATCGTTTTGCCGAGTCCCATTTCGTCGGCGACAATTCCGCCGCGTACTTGGTGGGGAAGCGAATCTCCTGCGAGTTCGTTTCGGAGACAAAACCGGATACCGTCTGTTTGATATTGTTTTCTTTGCAGTCCTGCTTTTGTTAGAAAATCGTGAAAACGTTCTGTTGCCTTACCTATTTCCTGGTTCATACTGTCTTCGGTGTTTGCGATGGTGTTTGCGACGTCTGTGGTCATGACGATGATTTTCGAATTGTTCTTGATATATAATAATAAGCTCTACCTCCAATTACGTCTATTTTTTCCACTTCAATTTCCCATTTTAAGAAAATAGAAGAAAACATAAATAGTTAAAATAAAAACTAAAAAACAAAACTCATTTTATATCGTTTTGCATCATCGGCGTGAGTTCTTTTTCCTAGGAATTCGAAATATTTTTTAGATAGTTTATACTGTTCTGGTTTTTTATTTTTTAATACTTCCAAACGAACTTTCATTATCATACCTACTTGCCATATACGTTTATGAGAATACTTCTTCTCTTTATATAATCTCTCCAATTTACGTATCGTATTTTTTACGTCTTCAGTTGTCGTATATTTAATATGAATCGTATCCCTCGGATTCTTATCAATATATACATCAAACGATTTCTTAGGGTTATCGGGATTATATAAAAACTGTTTCTTGGTTTTATTTCTACGTGATTTATTTTTGCGTGTTTTATTGCGAGTCATTGTAACTGTTACTATATTATAATAATACATAATAATACATAATAATCACTACATATTATGTATTATACGTTTCGCATTAGTTTTGCATTAATGTAAAGTAAGCAGGTACGTGAATTTATTAAGGTCGCCTAATATTTCGTCGCGGATATTGAGCAAGTCGGAGTTTCCCGGATTTTTAAAATATGGCGCATTCGACATATTTACTAAATACGATTTAAATGTTTCTATACACTGTTTAAACTTCGTTACATTTGTATAATCGTAAAAAGGAATACTTCGCGTAGATGAAAGATTCACGCGTTTCCCCGTTTTACCCAACATGGTTTCGACAAATTCGTCCATACGTCCATTGAAACTCTCGTACAACTCGTCGGTTGCTTTATGCTCCGGATAACTAAGGGTTTTCCAGTGATATATTTTGATAATATTCAACATTTGGATGAATTTTAATATGATTTCACTTTCACTGTACTTGGATGCTGCGCGCGACATTGTTCTTCCTTTCTTTTGGGTTCTGTTTGCCATCTTATATATTTAGGTTATATTTTTAATTTTATATTCCAATTTTCTATTTCCGATTTTCTATTTCCGATTTTCTATTTTACGATTCCGTTTCCATTTTCCTGAAACAGAAAATTGAAGTGAAATAAAACCATAAAATAGAATGCAGTGAATCAAATCAAACATCAAATCAAAATGTCGTCGTCATCTACCGTTCGTTCTCCCAGTGCCGCCGGTCAACGCCGTTTCCCCGACGGTCATGTCGGTCCCGCTGATATGCCGTTCTGCAAAGTGTGCTATGATGCCGGTCTTCCTGTCGCTGAATATACCAAACATTTCGTGAAGGACCAACCCGGTCCCGGCGGAAAAGTCGTGTGTCCGACGCTTCTCGCGCAGAAATGTCTCAAGTGTGGTATCGCTGGACACACGTCAAGCTACTGCCCCGGAAGTCGCGTTGTTGTTGTTGTTGACCCAGATCGCTCTGCACGTCTTCGCGAGGAACGCGAACAAGCCAATGGAGGATGGGAAACTGTGGGTTCCACTTCAAGTTCCAAGTCAAAACCTCGCATCGAAGATTTCAAGCCAAAGACTGTTGCTCCTGCTCCTGCTCCTGCCTCAAAGTACGGTTCGTTTGGAATACTTGCAGTAGATGAGCCATCATCATCCTCCGAGGATGAGCGCCAAGAAACGCCTGCTGCCGCTCCTGCTCCTGCCCGCGATCCCACCAAACCGTTAACCTGGGCTCAACGTGCTGCCGCTGCTGCTTCGAAGCCAACTCCGTCTTCCGCTCCCACGCCCGCCTCGACATCATCAAAGCTTCTTGGCGACACGCGTTTTGCGCTTCATCATGCGGTTTGTGAAAACATCCCGGTAAGCAAGCGTGCTCCCCCGCGCGGAACATCAAGCGAAAGCTCAAACAAAAGGAAGCAAGAATCAGTGACAGTTCCCGCCTAAATAGTCACGGACGGTCATCTGTAACAGGTAAGATGCGCGCTTATGTGTATTTGTTCTAACACTTTTTTTTGTTATTTTGTTATTTTGTTATTTTATTACAATCCGTGCTAAACTAAATTGTAATAAAAATTAAAATGTCGTCCCTGGAAGGATTCGAACCTTCGTTGAACGGTTAACAGCCGTCAGTACTAACCACTATACTACAAGGACATAACAAAAATACCGCCACCCCCGGAGGGACTTGAACCCTCGACCCCAGGATTAGAAGTCCTGTGCGCTATCCAACTGCGCTACGGGGGCAAAATACAGTACCCAATATACCTATATATTCTTTTTCGCGATTTTAAACGCATTTTTATTTCATTCTCACAAATTACCGCTTCTAACCAGAGTCGAACTGGTGTTATTGGATTCAAAGTCCAATGTGATAACCACTACACTATAGAAGCAAACATATCATGGAATTTCGGACTCTCACCCCCAATATAATATATTCGAATATCTTTAAGTTTGTTTTAGGGTTATAAATTAAAAATATTACAATAAAAAATATACATAAAACATAAGTACAGTTCAAAAAAGCAAAACATTATTTCCCGCTTGATGTCAGTGTCAAAAACATGGAAAGCCCGTCAACTGCTAAACCGCCGAAACAGAATACGATGAGGAAATAATCAAATAGTGTTTTATTGGGTTTAAGTAATAGGACAATAATGATAAATAAAAAACAGAAGAATGCAATAAAGTCGCCATATTTGGGGATTTTTTGTAGGAAGGAACGTAGGGACATTGTTGTGATTGAGGGGGGAGATGGGGTATTTATATTATACGAATAATAAAATTGATATAATACGAATATTTTATTATATACGTATTATAAATGACATTATATATAAAAACACGTCGTTCGTCAAAACACCTACGGAATGATGTGGTGTAATGTGGTGTAATGGAATGAAAATTAATAATAACCACGAAAGTTATTATTAATAAAAAGATATGCGCGAAGCAGGGTTCGAACCTGCGCATCCTGAGATAACGAGGCTTAAGCTCGTCGCGATAGACCACTCCGCCATTCGCGCAAAACATGAAATAAATATACTGCTCCTTACGGGGCTCGAACCCGTGACCTCGGGCTCATAAGACCCGCGCTCTAGCCAACTGAGCTAAAAGAGCCTTGAACCATACCATATTTGGTCTCATTTGTTTTTCTTTTTCTTTTTCTTTTTAAAAATATAAATGTTTACAAGTGCATAAGATAATTTGTGAAAGAGTGAGTGAATAACATCACAACCCTGCGATGATGGTGATGTTGTGCGCGCGCGTTGCTACCAACAGTTGTAATCAAACTAATAATGCTCGGTTTTAATTGTTTGCTGTATGTTGGTAATGAAATGAGCCATGGTACCTGTAAAAAGAGAAGACAAGAACAAAAGTGTTAGTAGTTACCACCTGCCGGTATCGATCCAGCACCGTCTTTTTAATGAGAAAAGAAAACCATCCAACTATCAGACCATGAAGTCTATATGTCGTCGGATAGAGGGTTACGTCCGCCATGGAAGTGGTTTGTTAATTCGGATGGTGTCGTCACGTGAAAACCCCACCATCCCTCGCCTAAGGTTTTCACTGTTTGGTCTTATTTTAAAGATAACCCACAGATGGCAGACCAAGTGAATGGTCAAAATATATCTATGGGAAGTTTGCTATGTGCTCCACACTCGCACATAACTGTCTCATCCATATTCAAAAAAGATTCTGTTTGTGCCGTGTTCGTGTTCTACCCATATCATAAACTAATTTGCATGTGATTATATTTCAAGTGTGTCAAAAAAGAATCCTTTATCATTTACCCGCCAAGACACAACACACTGAAACATTGAACCCCATGACAATCATCCTCATCCGCAAAAGATACGAATTGTCTTTACTTCTCTTGATAGACGATTATACACACAAAGTCATGATTAATGAACACAAACACACAGAATTAATTCAAATACTTTCGATGAGCCCTTCCCACTCTGTTTTTAGTCTCTGAGCCTGACCCGCGATATGTCTTACACACTAGGCGCGAAAATGATGAGTAATACCGGAGATAGGTTTCGATCCTATGTCCTCGGAGTTATGAGCCCCGCGCGCTTCCCCTGCGCCACTCCGGTAAAATAAGGTTACTACGTTTTACGTCCAGCTTGACGGTGCGCTTCTTTAAAACGCACGAATTGTAAATTACCTCCTAGGGGTTTTGATCCGCCTGACCTCAGGATTATGAGTCCTGCGCTCTGCCTCTGAGCTAAGGGGGTTGTTCATGTGTGCGTACAATGTCGCCGCACGAGGTGTTGTTTCTATAAAACAACTAAATTGGAATATTACCGGTGACAGGCTTCGATCCTGTGACCTTCCGCTTATAAGGCGATAACCATTCACAAAACGGACTCGTAAGAGTCAAAAAGATAGCGAACGATGTTTTTAGACGCTCTGCCGCTGAGCTACACCGGTAGTGTTTTGGGTGGTTTTTGCTCTAAGTGCCATGATGCACTGGTGCGAAATGATGATAATACCGGCAACCCGTTTCGATCGAGTGACCTCGTGGTTATGAGCCACGCGCGCTGCCTCTGCGCCATGCCGGTATAATTTTGGGGGGTGTGAAAGAGTTCGTCTTACTCAGACTACTCATTCACATATACATATAAGTGAATGTCTTTAAGTAGTTTTGGGGCATATATATTATATCATTAAAACTACTTAAATGGGTGGAGTCGGGGAGGGTGGCGGCGCGGCGCGCATATTTTAGAAAAATTATTTCTTATCTTATATTATAAAAATCTTTGAACCCCCTTTTTGAAAACTTTCGAATGTCTCTCAATTTGACGAACAACTTTCCCGCGCGGACTACTCCTGGCGTCTTTACTGGCGGTTCAGGCAATGCCAACAACAATGGATGGGGCGCACAAGGGCACGTGGGTGTCGGCAATAACCAACGCTACGGTGCTATTCACGTTGGACGCGATGCTGGATGGAATGGGCGCGGCTCAAATAGCGTCGGCATCAGTGGTGGATTTCGGTTTTAATATACTTTCTCAAAAAGAATATTAAGTAATATATTCTATATTATTTAATATACGATATTATACGATACCATTCCGCAAATGGAACTAAACACGGAACCGAAACCTGATGTACCTGTCCACGAAATTGTTCAAACGATGACACATATGATGAACTACTTATCCGCATCTTTATATGAAAGCAATTTTACAAAAAATCACCAGGATTCATATGATACACTTACTACGATATACAATAGCGTAGCTTCGTCTCCTCATAATCCGCCCGCAATAATAGACGTAGAACAATTTTATAATAATATCGTTTATCTAGGAAACGTCACATATACGGATGACCCAGACTATTATCGGTATAAAATAATCTTAAGAAAATATATTATCAAAATACAATATAAGTGACGCTGTAAGTGACGCTACACTACGCAGCAAATTGGATTCGCGAGAATAAGTATATTTAGGCTATTTTACGCTATTTGGTCGTTTATATCAAGATATCGTTTAGTGCGTTTTTTTTGTGTCTTGGGGCGTTGATTCCATTATTTTTATAACAGTTTTATCAAATAATTGAACAAATGCATATATCATTGTATTGCGTTTGTATTGCTGTCTGTATATTATTATATATAGAATTATATTTTTATATTCCTGTATAAAATAATTGTTTTATTTAGAAATATTATATACTTTTTTATATCT
>SXGQ01369966.1_pt1 | contig 18211 bp, 19 predicted proteins | sample 3178371 | NCBI WGS metagenome assembly SXGQ01 (sample SAMN11356859, study PRJNA531348) | freshwater metagenome | isolation source: freshwater sample F1-20 | place: China: Fuxian Lake, Yuxi | collected 2017-12-25 | reverse complement strand
TGGTCGAGTCCTTGGAATTTATCGAGGTTTTCGGCGACTGCATCGCCCTTACCTGCTGCTAATAGCTGCTGGGCGATTTGGTTGTGATTAGTAGTTCCAAAAATAAACCCCATGTCTACTATAAAATCGCGGTTTTGTTTTATCTGCTCAATTCTTGGATCGTTACGATAACCTAAGCTAACTATTTTTCTATCAAGCTCATAAATAAACTCTAGCTCTTCTTTGGAAAGTTCTGCGTGTTGGTTGTCATATCCTAAAAACTCAGCCTCTAGGTCATTGTAGCGGGCGCCCATCTTACGCTCTATTGCGGTAACTAGCTTCATATCTTCAGCCCCCTGCATATACTCTTCAGCGTTCGGAAATTCTTGTTCGTTTTTGAGTTGGCCTTCTAGTACTTCGCCAATGTAGGGGTCCAAATGCTGGTTGTGTTCAATACCACGAATCTCGGCTATTTGATCATATTTTTTTCGAATCGCTATTCGTGGAATTGTGGGCTGGCCACTGGCATCTAGCGAATAATAAACATAGAAGTCTCCACCATCTAGCTGGCTTTGGGCTGTAGTTATTGCTCCTGCCGTGCACCATTCTAGAGTATGGCCCTGCAAGCTATCATAAAGCTCGGTTGCATCACTACCGTGTTCGTATCTGACCCATTCACCTCGGGTTTCTTTAAGACGCTCGGTGGTTATTGATGGGTTCTCGGCCAAGAACTGTCCATAGATCTTAGCAAAACTACCCTCGCTGAGCATTTGAGCAAACTTTTGATCACTCAATACCTTAGAGGTGTTATCTATGCTTCTTTCAGCCTTTGGCAACCCCTCTTGTTCAAGCTGGTGCTGCATAGCTTGAATTGTTTGGGCTAGAGCTTTGGGGTTAAGTTCGGCAAATGGGGCTACGGTATGTTCATCGCGCTTGCCAAACTTTATTTCGACAGTACCATCTTCTTTAACGTGCTTTTCCATAAGTCCCATTTTGATAACTGCCATAAAGGCCCAATAGCGGGCCCACATGGGGTAGCCAGCCGAATCGGCGTCTTCACTAGTTAAGTAATCTACCCATTTATCTAAACTGGATTCTTGAGCTGTTATTATTTCTTGGGACTTTGCTTGCTTAAACTCCTCATATGGTGGGATATTACCATCACCCCTTTCTCTAGCTAATCTCACCTCCAAACCAAAAGCACTCTCTGGTATTTCTGCTGGCTTTATTACAAATAGATTGTGGTAACTAGCTTTGATTCGCTCCAGCACCTGCTCGTGCTTGGCTTGGCGCTCCTTACTGGCGCCACGGGCTAGATGGGTGCGCTCCAAGACCTCAAACCAATTGGACAGGCGAATAGCTGGCTTTTGAGAAGTTTCAAGGCCTCTACGCTTTCTTTGTTCTTGGGTTAGCTCAACTGGCCCGCTCAATTGCAAACTAGAGTCTTTTTTGTGTATAAAATTAGCACCAGCTCTTTCGCTCATAGATTTAATTCTACAATATGTTTATGGTTAACTCAAAAAGCCCCAAATCAATGGGGCTTTTTTGCTATTTTAGTATCACCAATTGTTGACTGTCAGTCGGCAGGTCTTTTTTGACAATCTTGAATTTGTCAGTCGGCTCTACGTCTTTGCCGAATTCGGCTTTGGTTTTAGTAAGTTCACCTTCATTTTCCATAATTGGTATGAGTATTCGCGGTTCTACCTGGGTGATTATTTTGTTCATCAGTTCAGACTTGTCGTCTTTAACTGAAATTGCGAGTATATCTACCCCGCCCATCCTATCCAGCTGGTCATCGCTAAAGGTTCCGTCCATATCAATTGCATAAGTTACGTGCATGTCGTCTATCACTACACTGTAGCAGGTGTTTTCTGGGGTGATTTCAATCCCATCCACCATACTACCAAGCACTTCATACTCGCCTGGTCCGTAAAAGGCCTTAAAGTCGCCCTGGAAAGCTTCGGGGTTGCTAAATAAGTACAGGTCAGCTTTAGTTTCTTTCTCCGGATTAATAACAATAGTGGCGTTCTTGCCAGCTAACTTGATTGAGTTCTTGTTTGAAAATGTAATATCCATGCAGATTATTGTAACAGATTAATCACCTTTGTTGCTAGGTATTTGTTACCTCATCAATCTTTTCTTTAACATAATCCGAGCCCATAGTATCAAAGATTACATCGATAATCGCAGCTACAGGTACGGCCAAGATTACTCCGATCGGCCCAAGCAGCGTAAAGCCTATTAAAGCAGCTAACAGAATAATTACAGGTGAAACACCAATGGCTTTATTGAAAAGCTGTGGAGATATGACATTTGCTAAAATTAACTGTAATACCACCGTGAGGGCTATAAATATCAATGCAGCTGTTGGTGATACGACCAGTGCTGCTAATGTGGCTGGTACTGCACCAATAAAAGCACCAATAAACGGCACAAACTGCAAAACACCCGCAAACAGCGCCAACGAAAGTGCTACTTTAACTCCAAGTAAGCTTAAAATTATATATGTTGTAATAAATACAATTAAAGACATGATCAACTGATAGCGAATCCATCTTCCAAGCTTAACTGAGCTTTCTCTACCTATTTCCAAAACCTCCTTTTGGCGTGTTTTGCCAGGCACATAGCGTACAATAGCGAGCAAAATATCTTTGCCGCTCATTAAAAAATAAAATGTCAGCACCAAGAAGGTAATAAAACCAAATACACTGCCAATTACGCCGGTAGCAGCTTGCCCTACCTGATTAGCCACGGCCTCTGGTGGTCTTCTTAATATAGAAACCATCCTATCAAAGCCTTCTAGAAGTAACGGCTGACTAGATAGGGTTTGCTCTATTTGTTTTTGATAGGTTGGAAAGTTTGTAAATATGCTGTTTACCTGGTTTGTAATGCTCGGAGAGATAGCAAAAATTAAATAACCCAATAACACAAATACCAAAGTATATATAACGGTTACTGCAAGCCAGCGCGGGAAGCGCATCTTCTCTAACCTGCGCACAGACGGATTAAGCCCTGCAGCAAAGATCAAGCTGGCCACAATAATAACTACAACACCAGATAAAAACCAAAGCATAGCACATAAAGCCACGACAATTGCTAAATATATAAATGACATCGGTGAAATAGTCACCGTTACTCTATCACTGCGTTTCATATGATTAATTATCGCATATATTCAAGCTTTAGCCAAAGTGCTTATGTTTATTACTCAGGTTTTTCTTCGGATTGAACACTTACCTTTGTAGTTTCGTCTTCAGTTTCTGCGGCTGCTTCTTTGGATTCTTTGGAGTTAGGGAAAACACCTATCTTATCGCATAGTATTATTTTGTTTTCATCTAAAATATCGGTTAAGAATCGATCATTAAGATTTCGCCTGTAGTCATAATCTTCAACAGTTAAGGCAGCATAGTTTAGCTCTCGGTTCATTTCCTTTTCCATATCTACAACAATCCTGGCTAGCTGGGATTTGTTCATATCGCCAATTATGAAAATGTCTATCTGTTGGTTGCTTCCTCTTACAAAAGCACCGGTCAAAAAGGCCATTCGGACATTTCCAGCTTTTTGAAGTTGTTTAAGTATCTGGTCTTCCTCCTTAGTCTGTTTGATTTCCTTAGACTTAGCCGGAATTCGCTGAAAAATAGACTGCAATTCTTTATGGAATTTATATTTAGGGTTAACCTCATAGTACAATCGGTTACTTTGGCTGACCGAACGAACGATACCGATATTGAGTAGGTTTTGGAGCTCACGACGTACTGAATTTATTTGCTCATCAATTTTGCGAGTGATTTCGCGCACGTAAAACGGTCGATCTGGGTTGTTATAAAAAAGACTCAAAAGCTTGACTCGCGTCTTCGATCCAAACAATTGTTCAAACATTTTTACTCCCCTTCCTCTTAAAAAATTGTGTTCTAAAGCACAATTTACAGATTAATTAAGCTCATTATACGAACATTTGAACAAAATTTCTAGACTATTTGAATAAATTTTTATGGGCGTTTTGCGGCGAACTTTCGTGCGCTATTTTCTAGTTCATCATTGAGCTCTTTTAGCTTAAGAGCTTGGCCACTGTGCTTAATGGCCTGTCGCAAGAGCCAATCAGCAACTTTTGGATTCTTTGGCAAGAATGAGCCATGCAAATAAGTTCCAATAGCATTTTTGTAAATCACTCCTTCGAGCTTATCGTTAGGATTATTGCCATAACCTTTCTTAACCACGCCTAGCGGATTAGCTCTGCCTATAAACTCGGTGGCTCCACTGTGGTTCTCAAAACCAACCAGCTGTCCAAACTTTTCTGATTGAACGACAATATTTCCAATCATGCGAGTATTAGTCGCTTTAGATATAATATTGAATAATCCAATACCTTGAATTTGGCCATAGTCATTGCTTATAAAGTATTCCCCCAAAAGCTGATACCCGCCACAAACGGAAAGTAGTGGCCCTCCAGACTCAACAAAATCTCTTATCTGGCTAGCTTTTTTTAATAGGTCGTTTGCAACTACCAATTGACCTTTATCCTGTCCACCACCAATAAAAATTAAATCAATATCACTTGGTATTTTTTCGCCAACCTCGACCCTAATTACTTCATTTTTTATAGATCGCCAATTCATTCTTTGCTCCAGGGCCAAGGTATTGCCATGATCGCCGTAGATACTCATTCTTTCAGGATAAAGGTGGGCTATTTTGATTTTTTTCATTGCCAATACTCCTTAGCTTTTTCATCTTCAGATACTATTTTAGATCTCATACTGAGCATTGCAGTATAAGTTGGTAGCATAAATACCTTACTTCTCTTGCTAGAATTCATTTCTATCTTAGCCAAAAGCTTTGATTCGTCTGGCTCTATAGAAACCCCTTTTATTCCTGCGTATTTTAGCCTTAGGGCCATATCGTAAGCCCTAGAACCGCCAACCAATATCTTGCCCTTGTAATCAGACAGATCCTCAAAGGCTGCATCCCAGAGCCAACTTATATCGCGCCCATCGGCATAATTATCGTTAATAACAAACACTAAAAGCCTATCCTTCTCTTTTAAGAGATAGCTTTGAATCACCTGATTAAGCCCTGTTGGGTTTTTAATTAGAAGAAGTAACAGCTCTCTGCCCTTGTAGCTAAGAGTTTCAGATCTACCAAACGCTGCAGAAGACTCGTTAAGCGCAAAAATTATATCTTTATCGGATATTTCCAGGGCAATTTTGGCTGCTGCAAAGGCAGCTACCGAGTTGTAAACATTAAAAAGACCAGGCATATCCAACTTTATAACTTTTGTTGAATTATTTACAACAAATTTAATATTTTCTATTCCTTTTTGTTTTACATCTTCAGCCACGAAATCTAATTTTGGCCTGGTAAAACCACCCCTTTTACCTCTGTACCTTCCAATATGACTAAAATATCTATCTGTATAATGAAGTTTTTCCTGAGTAAACGGGTCAAATATACTATCGGCCGTGTAATCGTGTTTTAATTTAGGGCCATTGTAGTTAGCTACCCCAAAATATGTAGCTTTTCTCTCATTTTCTAGATTAAAGCCCAAACTAGCAACCAAAGGATCGTCTGCGTTTAGAACTAAATTGGCTCCAGGCAAATCCTCGAATAAAGATCTGAGGCTTCTAGCGATTTTATCAAGCTCCCCATATCTATCCAGCTGATCTCTGAACAGATTTGTCACCACAATGGTATCGGGCTTAATAGCTCGACAAACCTTGGGCATAAATGCCTCATCAACTTCAAATAAACCAACCTCGGCCGAGATTTTAGAAGAAATATCGACACTATCCGTGAGTGAAGAAATCAATCCACGTTCCATATTAGAACCAGTTCTATTGTGAACATAGGTAATACCAGCCTCATCGAGCATATTTGCTATCAGTTTTGAAGTAGTTGTTTTGCCGTTCGTACCAGTAACCACGATAATTCCCCTGGGGAAATTATTTAACACCAGCTTTTCTAAGATATCCTTATCAATTTTTTTTGCCACTAATCCTGGAAAAGAAGAACCCCCACTACCCGATACTCGATTCAGTTTGGAGGCTGCTTTAGCAGCTAATATGGCAAGTAAACTACGCATATGCTTATTGTATCAGATACTCTCCAAGTATTGTTTAGCAATCTTTAAAGCTTCGGTTGGATTTATTACCCAAGTAATGGCTTTATTGCGCTTAAACCAGGTGATTTGTCGTTTAGCCAGGTCTTGAGTGGCGCTGTTTATTGTAGTTTCAACATCATTAAGCTTGATTTGACCATCCAGCATAGCCCCTACTTGTTTATACCCAATAGTCTGCAAGCTCGGACAATCTTTACCATACTTTTTTCGCAAAGCTTCGACTTCTTGAACAAAACTATTATTCAACATCTGCCTTGTTCGTTTAGCTATATTTTGCTTTAGCATAAGCTTTTCTGGGTTTAGACCAATTATTTTACACTTTATCTTGAGCTTTTTTGTATCACTTTTATCCACCGGTCCCCGCTCTAATAATTGGGTTAGTCGTTGAATGTTATTAATATCGATATTATTCATTTCTTCCGGGTAAGTTTTTTTAGCTAGCTCCAATATTTGCCCTCTATTCATCTCGCTGACATCTACAATCGGTTGGCTGTTTCTGAATTGATAATCAAACAGATATGCATCTATGTATAGTCCGCTTCCGCCAACGACTATAGGCAGCTTTCCGCGCTCTCGAATGTCTTTTACAGATTCGACACAAGCCTTTTTGAAGTCGGCAGCGCTAAACACTTCACCGGGCTCAATGATATCCAGTAAGTGATGCGTAATTTCTTGCTGTTCAGCTCTGCTTGGCTTAGCTGTACCGATATCCATGCCTTTATAGATTGTCCTGGAGTCCGCACAGATAATCTCGCCATTATATTTTTTGGCCATTTCTATTGCCAATGATGTTTTGCCTGAGGCAGTAGGCCCCACTATTACCAGTAGCTTATCTTTCATCTAAACTTTACGTGTTGAAATTTCTTCAAGTATTGAACTAACGGCTTCATCTAAGTCCTTAGAGCCCTCATCGCCAAAGCCATGGCGCCGAATTGCAACAGAATTGGACTCCTGCTCTTTCTCGCCCACCACCATAATCATCGGAACTTTAAGTTTTTCGGCAGTTCTAATGCGTTTACCGAGAGATTCTGAATCATCATCCAGCTTAACCCTGACGCCTTCCTTGTATAGCTTCTCGTGAACGCTCTTGGCATATTCGGTGAACTTATCAGAGACCGGAATAATACGAACTTGCTCAGGTGCTAGCCATAGCGGAAAAGCTCCAGCTGTGTGCTCGATGTAAACACTTAAAAATCTCTCGATCGAACCTAAAGATGCAAAATGGATCATAACTGGAGTCTTTTCAGACCCATCTTTGTCGGTGTAGGTCAGCTCAAATCTACCAGGCTGAACAAAATCTAGCTGTGCTGTTGCTACCTGGTGGGTTCGACCCAATGAGTCTTTGGCCATAAAGTCTATCTTTGGTCCATAAAATGCGGCCTCCCCTTGTTCTTCATAAAATTCCAAACCTTCGCTTTTCGAAACTTGTCTTAATGAGTTCTCGGCGCTCTCCCAAAGCTTCTTATCACCCAAATACGCATCTGATTCATCTCTGAGGCTCAACCGAGCGCTAAAGCTTAGCCCCATAGCCTGGTAGAACTCTTTGGTAATATCAATAAGCATAGTAAGAACATCATTGACCTGTTCTGGGGTGCAAAAAACATGACTATCATCTTGGGTTGCCGAACGCACCCTTGAAAGCCCTAAAAGCTCACCCTTCTTTTCATCACGATAAATCGTGGTTGTTTCCAGGTACTTAATAGGTAAATCACGATAGCTTCTGGGTTTGCTAGCATAAATTTGCTGGTGGTGAGGGCAATTCATTGGCTTTAGTGCAAACTCATCGCTTGACTCCTGACTCTTAACTAAGAATAGCTCATCGCCGAATTTATCCCAGTGGCCAGATTTCTCATAAAGCTCAGTTTTGGTAATATGCGGTATCCAAACCTTTTCAAACCCATTTCTAAGCCTAAGTGACTGCGAAAAATCATTAAGCATTTCTCTTAATATTGTTCCTCGGGGTGTGAATAGCGGCAGTCCCACCCCAACCATATCTGAAAACACAAACAAATCTAGCTCCTGGCCAAGCTTGCGATGATCACGCTTTTCAGCCTCGACTAGCATCTGTAAATATTCATTAAGCCTTTCTTTAGTCTCAAAAGCCAACCCATAAACACGCTGCATCTGAGGATTCTCTTCTTTACCTCTCCAGTAAACACCGCTAGTGCGATTCAACTTAAAGCTATCGGCTTGAATTTCAGACGTATTTTCGACGTGCGGCCCACGACATAGATCCACAAAATCACCAGTTTTATATATACTAACTTCTTTAACTTCTCCTTCGGTACCCTTTGCCAAATCCTCATCGCCGGCATCTGCAACCGCAGTTGTTCCTTTGGTTTTAAGATCATTAAGCAGTTCAACCTTAAACTTCTGATTCTTAGATTCGAAATACCTAATAGCCTCATCGATAGGCCAATTCTCTTGCTCAAAAGGTAGCTTTTGATTGATAATCGAGCGCATCTCCTTCTCAATCGACTTAAGCTCGGATTCTGTAAAGTTTTCATCCACCAAGAAGTCGTAGTAAAAACCGTTATCAATTGCCGGACCCACTCCAAAACTAGCTTCAGGCTTAATCTTTTGTACGGCTGAGGCCATGATATGCGCTAAGCTGTGTCTTAATTTATGTAATTGTTCTGAATTTTCCATACGCTTCCTTTCTTTAAACAAAAAACCACCTATTCATGCCAAGTTCCGACTCTGTCGGAAGGTTCCACTTGGCTTATCCTGGTGGATCTCTTTTTTGCCCTGTACGCCCAGGCTTCGTAGCTTACTAAGTTGGTTAGGCCTAGTTCAAACGCTCTATTTATAAACCAATTTTAGCTTATAACTTAACTTTTTTCAACTGGTTTAGATTAAAACCTAAAGTGTTGTAAATAATTCATTAAACTTATGCTTTTACAGCTATAAAAGACTGGCAATTATGGCGAATCTTCCTTCGGCCTCGCCTGTTTTCATGCTCCTTCGGTGAGAATAATAATTTTGATCTTGGTAGGTATCAATTTCGCTTATACTTATGTTTTTTTCAGATAAGCCAATCTGAATTGCCTGCTTTTTAAACTTGCTTTTGATGTCGATATGGAATTTTTTATCTCCTCCTAAAGTAAAATCACTACTCCAAAACTCCTTATCTACTCCTTCATCGCTATCAAATACATAAGATTCTTTGGAGATTGCCGGGCCAGCAACCAATATTAACTGTTTTGGATCTTTTGGGTTCATCATCTTGACTGCCTCAGCCAAAATATTTAACTCCACACCTTTGCGGCCAGCATGCAAAACGCAGAGCTGCCCACCCAGAGGGTCATATAGTGCAGCTGGAATACAATCAGCCACAACGAGCATTAAAGCCACCCCCGGCCTGTTTGTATACAACCCATCACCAACAAGCTCATCTTGCCGAGTGCTATCCAACAAATTGGCCCTTGGTGCATCGACTTTGTGAATTTTATTACCATGTTCTAAGCTAATGTAGCTTACACTGGCAGCATCAAAGGAGTTTTTTTCCAAAAACTGTTGTCGGTTTTTGATAACATCAGCCTTATTCCCCCAAACAAAGCTCATATTACCATCACTGACTTTCGAAAACTCTACTTTTATGCCCAAATTACTCATCTATTCTCCCTAAAAATGGTGGGTCCTAGAGGACTCGAACCTCTGACCTCTTCCACGTCAAGGAAGCGCTCTAGCCAACTGAGCTAAGGACCCGTAATTGCTTGATTTTAGCTTATTTAGGTATAATTTTCAATCTGAAGGGACTACAAAAAGTGCTGTTTGTCGGTTGGGTTACTAAACTCCCTAGTTAAATCACCCGCAAACCCAACCCTATTCAAATCGACATGGCCAGCATAAAAACTCCTAAGTGGCATTATTGTGTTTTTACCATGCTTTTTGTTTATCTCATCAATTGCATAAGATAGCATCAGAGGTTTTTTATCGTTAAATATATCCAGTGGCAATTGTTTGCTCATACTTGTATTGAAAAGAGTAATACTCAACTTTCGCACTGGCCTATCTATAAAAAGTTTATTAAGCAGCATCTTAGAAAGCGCAATTATATCTTTATCTGATCTAAACAGAGCTACTCTTCTAAAAATATCGCCCTGCCAAGAACCGTCTATAAATCTTATACTTAAAGCAATTCCGGCGGCCGATAGCTCCTTGCGGCGCAGCCTGCCCCCAAGGTTAACAGCTATTTTATTAACATATGTTGTAAGTTCTACATTATTCTTGGGTGGATTGGGCATAGTTGTAACCTGGTGAGAGATGGATTTATTAGCTTGAATCTTTTCAATATCAACTTCGAAGCCACGCAGGCGCAAATACCATTTGCCTCCGTTCACCCCTAGCTTACCCCTTAAAAACTTCCAGCTAGCATTATAGAGCTGCCATGGATTCTGGATATTTAAATTATAAAGCTGGCGCGCCATCCTAAAATTTATTCCTGTCATATCTAAAAGCGAGATAGATTTATAGAAATCTGCCAGCCGATCCTTAGTCAAAAACACTAATCCATCTGGTTTTTGGTTGTTAGAACCCATCTTGGCTAGCCAAATATTGCTTGCGACTCCCGCCGAACAGAGGATGTGTCCACCATAGAGATCATTTAATGCCTGTTTAATACCAGCTATAAGCTGAATTGCACCACTTCTGCTCTGCAGGTAAGATGGCACCTTCAAATAAGCCTCGTCTATACTTTTAGCCCGCACATAACAAGGCGTGGTGTGCAAAATAGCCATTATTTGGCGATGTATGTCTCGATACGAATTAGGGCTGTCATGCACCACTACTATATCTGGACACATAGCTTGAGCCTCCGCCACCTTGGTGCCAGTTTTGATGCCATATTTTTTGGCCTCCACAGATGCAGCTACGATGCTCCCGCCAGCACTTGGTGCAGTCGATACACCTACAGGCCTACCCCTAAGTTCTGGATTATAAAACTGCTCCACTGAGGCAAAAAAAGAATTCATATCCACAAAAATAGTTGAATATGGTATTGGCTGATTTTTAAGTAAGTTTTCAGGATTCATTAATTTATACTACATTTTTATAGATATAAAAGCAAACAAAATACGAACAAATAATAGCAGTTATCCACAGAAGGCTAAAAAGTTTCCACTTTATTTTTTAATAGTAATATGACAATATATTGATATGAAATGTCCGATTTGTGGCTCAACTGGTTTAAAAACTACTAACTCCCGCTCTACTAAGATGGGTACTCAAACCTGGCGACGCAAGGAGTGCCAGAAATGCCACTCCTCGATTACAACCTATGAAAAAGCCGATCTAAGCTGGCTATATATAAAAAACAAGAGTCAAAGCACATCAGAAAAATACAATCGAAGTATCCTAACTAAGAGTATTTTGCTAAGTTTTGATGACCATGAGCTTGAGGCTATAAATATAGAAAATGTACTCGACACAATAGAACAAAAAATTGTTTCAATGCATAAAACAACATTGCCAAAAAATGAGCTTATAAAAATTGTGCTCAATACTCTGGCCCCTATTAGTGCTAATGCCACGATAAAGTATCTTGCTAATTTCGGACCGAATAATAACCTAAGGCAAATAAACAAGCTAATCAAATCTATATAAAAAGCAAAAAAGACCCCTTGGGGGTCTTTTTAGATGATATAAACGTACTCTTACTCTTTAGATTCGGCTTCAGCTGGTGCTTCGCCCTCTTTGGCTTCACCTTCAGTGGCTTCTGCACCTTCTTCTGCAGCGCCTTCAGGAATTGCTTCTCCGATTTCTTCATCTAGAGCAGCCATTTCTTCTTCGCTTCGAGGAGGATCTACCTTACAAATAAGCTGTTCAGCATCTTCTAGGATTTCGACGCCCTCTGGCGCTTTGATATCAGAAATATGTATAGACTTACTGAAGTCGTCTAGAACAGAAATATCAATTTCGATATGTGGAGGAAGATTGGCTGGTAGAGTTTCTACTTCAACTTCTTCAATATTTTTAAATAGTGAGCCTTCTTGCTGGAATACAGCTGGAGATTCACCAATAAAGTGAAGTGGTACTTCGGTTCTAATGGTTTTGTTCATATTGACTCTATAAAAGTCGGCATGAGAAATTTCATTTCTCACAGGATCCATATCAATATCTTGAATAAGAACATTTTCTCCTGCACCTTCGTCGAGTTTAAGCTCAACAATAGCACTATGACCTGCACTAGCGAAGGCCTTAGTGAATTCTTTGGCGTCTAAAGTGACTGTGGCGTTTTCCTTGTTATTTCCATATATAACGGCTGGAATTTTTCCATTCTTACGCAATTCGGCATTTTTTTTGCCAAACGAATCACGAGTAGTAGCTGATATTACAATTTTGTCCATTAAAATCCTTGTTATTTAGTTTTCTTAGTCTTTTGAGGCTTTGTTATATTAAGATGAAAAGTGGCTATTTCTTGGGAAGATATTGGCCCTCGCTTGATAAAGGCAGATCGCTCTTTGTAGCCAAGGTCAGATTTGCGCCCCATTCTAGATGAAGTCTTTTTGGCTGCCTGCTCGATTTCTGATTGTAAGAAAACAGTAGCTAGCACTGGCAAAGAGCAATCATGGCAGGTAAGTTGCATAAAGCAATGCTCTTCCACCTTACCAAGGAATGCAATATCATCATGGATATAGCTCGCACCACAGGAAGGACACTTGTAGAATACTTGCAAGTTTCTTATTAAATCCTGTAGGTTTTTACTTTTCACGTTTTAATGTATTCCCTCTTGTTTTATAGCTTACCATATCTGTTGGATTAGGTCAAATAGCTTTTTTGGAGCGCCGCTTTTTTAGAACAGCTAGGCCCACCAAGAGTATTATCATAACAACAATTAAAACTACTATTCCAATAATCTTTTGGGGCGTAGTGCCCATAATGCCAACCAGGCCAAAAATAATACAAAGTAAGTAGATGCTCAAAACGGCTTGCCGCTGTGAAAATCCTGCATCCAGAAATAGGTAGTGCAAATGCCCCCTGTCCGCGGTGAAGGGTGATTTTTTATGTATTAGGCGCCTAAAAACAGCCCAAACGGCATCCAGTATTGGCAGGCCCAGAACTAATGCGGCAGTCGCCAGCTTTGCACCAGAGAAAATTGCCAAAATACCCAGTGTCATTCCTAAGAAGTAGGCACCTGAATCGCCATTAAATATTTTGGCTGGGTAGAAATTGTACACGAGAAAGCCCAGGGCTGCGCCCATTAGGATAATTGATACAAGCGCGGTATTTGGCTGAGAAACCTTATCACTTATTGCTAGTAAAAAAATAATTCCTGCAGCAATAGCCGAAACACCACCAGACAAGCCATCTATACCATCTAAAAAGTTGATTGTATTGGTCATCCCAACCATCCAGATTACAGCCAGCAAAACTGCAATCCAGTTAAAGCTTAAATCGAGGCCCAAAACACTAAACTGATTAGTGGTCTGTTCAAGAACAATTGTATTTCCAAAAGGATTTGTAATATTTGATATTGTAATTCCAAATCCTATTGCAGCGATTAAGGCTGCAACTACCTGAACGACTAGTTTTACCCAGGGGCTGAGTCTTCGTATATCATCAATTAAGCCAACTACCAAAACCATAGTGGCAGCAATCAGCAGCCCGATAAACTCCTTTGGGAAATTAGGCAAAAGCGAAAAACAAACAATTATGAAAGCTAGAAAAATTGCTACTCCACCGCCACGGGCCATTACTTTTTTATGTATTTTTCTCTTAGCTTCTTTAGGGTTATCAACGGCCCCCAACTTAATCGCTGCTTTTTTAACATAAGGAACAATCAGCGCAGAAATTACAAAGGCCGCTATAAGACCAATAATATAAATCATTTTTTAACCGCCTTTTCAGTAACATCAAAAGCCTTTGGATACCGACCAAACATTAGCCTTGTTTGAGCATCTAGCGCGGCGGCTGATCCAAAAAGGATTGATGTCACAGGTATTAACACCCACTGTAAGACCATAAATATAAGCTTTGCTCTGTGGTAGTGCTTTGGCCTTGGCGGTAACATCAAAAGGCTAAGAAGGATAGTTATAAACTGGCCAATCAATGCTATGGTCAAAATTCTTGAAGCCACTACAGGCAATTGATGTGCAATCGCTTGGCGACTGAATTCATCATTCAAGAATAATGGCGCCCATGCCGCAAAAGTTATTATTAGAGGAGCGGTTGCCCAGCTAATGTGGCCTTCCATTAATCTAAAGAACTGCAACCACTTTTTGCCAAAACCAATACTTTTGTTTTTAATGTTATTTGTCACTACATAAGGTATATCACTAGCACCGTAAGCCCATCTTCTAAGCTGTTTATACTGATTTAAGAAGGTTTTACGATAGTTGTCTGCGAGCACTGCATCTTGATAGATTGGAACATAAAGTGGTTCAACCAAATGATCCCCGTCGTATGTATAGAAAGTCCTCCAGTACTGATGCCCGTCTTCTACAATAGATGTGACTGACCAAAAATCGGTGTCAATCAAAGTTTGCATACTTTGGGCATGGGCTGCAAAATTTCGCAGCCTGTAGTGCCTTACGCTTTCCATCATTAACCAAAATGAATTTCCGGTTGCAATGACGCGCATTGGGGCTGGAGCGTCCCATATATTATTAAAAAACATAGCCATTGGCTGGAATGATATATTTTTTCTATTTGGATTTATGCAGTACTCATAAGTCAAATATGGCAAATAGCTAGGGTCTGGGCGGTGATCGCTATCAAGCGTAGTGACAACCACGTTTTCTGGCTCGATTTTTCTTTCTTCTAAATAAGACTGCACGATTCGGCCAGCATAGGTTATGTTTGCGCCTTTTCCTTTAATCTCCCCTTTTAGCCCATCGGGGTGACAAATACTTAAATACCCACCAAACTTTTTGGCGTAATGAGCTTCTAATATTTCGGCATTTTTCTTGGTTTGCTCCCCTCCTCTTTCTTCGTAGGCCAAAACAAAAATAACTTTTTTGGGGTCAAATTTTGAATTAAGAATAGCTTCAATTGAAGGTTTGAGTACATCTATAGATTCGTTATAAACCGCAGTTATAATTACATGATAAATTTCTTTTGGCTGAATTAGTGTGGATTTATGATCTTGAATTTGACCCAAGCGCTGAATTTCTTCTATGCTCTTTTCGTACTGACGTTTCTTTTTTGAAAATATTGAGTGCGACAACAGTCCTGGTTTTTTAAGCTCTTCTAGCTTATCTTGCCATTTCTTAAGATGCCCATCAACGTCTTTCAATTCTTCAAGGCGCATTGTCCAATTAACTTTTTCGGCCTTTTTGAAAATATTATAACTTTCCACCAAGCCAAAACTCATCCTAAATGACTTAAGTAGCCAGAAAATATCAAAAGCAATTATAAAGTAAGCTAGCACCAAAGGGTAAGTTAGGCTCAATATAATTGGCCCCAAAATTATTAGCCAACTAGTGAGGCCAGGAATAATCTCCCAGAGTCGATAAAACCATCTTTTGCCGGCTATGCCAACAGGCTTGTAGCCCAGATCATCTACTTTAATTTGTGCCATAGTTTATCACCGTAAAGCCAATTAAAATTGCTGTTGATAATATGGTGCACATTAGGGCTGCCATCATTAAAAAAACACTTACCAGTCGGTTTTTTCTATGAAGCAAGTTCGCTAAGCCAAAATTTGCTAGCACAATAAACGAAGTAATTACTGGTATTTCATAAAGTTGGTACCAATTTCCTAGTTGGTCAAAATTAGTTAGGCTAGAAAACCTTATCGGTATCTGAATTGGAGTCTGTTTAATATTAATTAGCGACCACAAAACATTAAAAATTAATACCACTAAAGTTAAGGCCGACAAACTCAAAAACCAGCCATCTTTGTATATTGACCGGCTGGTGATAGATGTCGTAGATTGAGCTTTTTTATCCATAATATTATTGCTTAATTATACCAGAATATAGCCTGATATTGCTATCTGGAGCCACCTGCCGGGATTGAACCGGCGGCCTACGCTTTACGAAAGCGTCGCTCTACCAACTGAGCTAAGGTGGCAAATGCCAAAAAAGTGCGCCATTATTTTAGCACACTTACATGGTCTTTTTATTAAGATATTTACATTACACAAGCTGTTTTTTGAGCTTACGAGACAGACTTTGCCATTTGTCATATTCGCTTAGTTGCTGCTCGTAGCGGTTGGTGAAGAAAGTTGCACCAAAACCACCTATTTTTGTCTTTTGGCGGGTGTCTACGACATTTCCCGAACCCAAATACGGCACATGGTCATGCGCCTTGACCACCCTCACTTTTATCTTTCGTGGTCTTGATACTTGATAATATGTTAACATTGCTGTTCTCGAATACACTTTTTACTCCTTTTGTTTTTATTTTTGCAAAAAATAATCAATTCCCTGCTATAAATAAGCTGAAATTGTTGTTTTTTGTCTGATTGGTCTCCACCTACCAGATAAGCGTATATACTATCAAACATAAGGGTTATTGTCAAGGATAAGAAGCGTGTTTTGGCCACTAACAGATTGAAATATTTATGATTATCTGCTAGAATAATCAGGTTCAAATCGCGTTGAACAACGCGGGCTCGTGGTGTAGAGGCCTAACATGCCTCCCTGTCACGGAGGAGATCGCCGGTTCGAATCCGGTCGGGCCCGCCATAGAAAGTGCCTTAATCATAAAAGATTGGGGCTTTTTCTATGGTGCTATATAATATTCCTATGAACCCAGAAAACAAACCTAGAGAAGAACAGCCTAATCCCGAAAAAAACCCTGAAGAAATTTCGGTCAGGGAAATAAGCCTTGAAGACTTAGATTCACTACAGCCTATTCTTGAATTTTGGATAAAAACTCCTGACACTCAAGAAACTATTCATTCAGAAGTGGATGGAGTAATAGAATCTATCAAAGATAGTTTTTCTGGAAATGGAGATAAAAAATTTTATGTGGCGGTAGATACCGAAGGCAGTGTTCTTGGAATGATGGGCATTTCAAAACCAAGCAAAGAAATGATTGAATTTACTAAAACAGGCAATGCGGTAGAATTTATCAACGCTTATGTAGATCCCAAAAGACGTGGATTAGGAGTCGGAAAGAAATTGGTAATAAGCTTAGAAGAAGAAGCGAAAATAAATGGATATGAAGAAATAATTGTAAATAGCGGCCCAAGATATTCACAAACAGGATGGGGCTTTTGGACTTCAGTCTATGGTAGACCTGTAGCAGTGCAAAAAGACTTATACGGGCCTGGCCTAGATGCTCCGGTATGGCAAGGGTTTCTTGGCCCAAATAAAAAAGCTCGGATTGATAAACAATCCGAGCAAGGTACTCTACCAACTGCGAGCCTCGAAAAGCTCCTTGGCAAATCTAACCAGGTTCGTGGCTGTCTCGACAGAGACATTTTCGACGATAACTTCTTGGTTATGATCGAGAACTGAAGCCCCTTTGAGCTGATTGGGAATTACTTCCCAAAAGGAAGGGTCTTGAGTCTTAATAATCTTGATAACCAAAGCGTCCAAAGCTGCTTCTTCAAATGAAGAGCTGTCGTAACCATCGAGATTATTCTTAACATTCAAGCATTCTTGCAAAATTGGGCTTTCAAAAACTGTAGCATCTTCTTCGTCGATGATAGTAAAAAGGCCAGTTAGGCTGCTTTTGATGATAAAGTAACGTCGCATAGCTACCCCCTTTTGCGGTCGCGTATTATTCTAACTAATTCATCTAAAAAGTCAAGTTAAAAAAGTGTTTCCCAGTAGTACCAAAATCTGTTTAGTATTGCTACAAATATGGCCAAGTACCACAATGCAACTATAAACCAAGCGTTTTCACAGAACCAGCGTGATAAGCCCTGAAATGATTTTTTAACTTTTATATTTCCATTTATCAGATTGTATCTAGTGACATACACAAATAAAGCAATAACCACCGCCCAAACAACTATACAGAAAGGACATAGGGCTTTTATTACATAAAGACTTTGATAAAACAGCCAAGTTGAAAACAGCACGCCAAAGATTGTACCCGCCTGCAAACCAAGCCAGAACCAGCGTTTGTATTTAGCCCCTGCAATCATACCTACTCCAATAGTGATAATAACTGCAAAGCCCACTAAACCAATTAAGGGATTGGCAAAGCCAAAAGCTTCAGCC
>SXGQ01368991.1_pt1 | contig 18213 bp, 11 predicted proteins | sample 3178371 | NCBI WGS metagenome assembly SXGQ01 (sample SAMN11356859, study PRJNA531348) | freshwater metagenome | isolation source: freshwater sample F1-20 | place: China: Fuxian Lake, Yuxi | collected 2017-12-25 | reverse complement strand
TTGCCGGCTGAACTTGTCCCAGTCGCAGGAAAACACACAGTGCGCGCCGGTGAGCTCAAATGCGATGCGGAATCCGCCAATACCGCAGAAGAGGTCGATAAAGCGGAGGTTGTCCGGCTTAGTGTGTGTGGTAAAGCCATAACCAGATGAGATCTCCCGCACTGCGGTTGAGCGGGTGCGCTTGGTCACAATGCGCTTGGGTGCTGATTTTTGTTTTGGCATTGACCAAGGCATTGTAGTGGACAATTGCAGATCACGGGCGGGGCATAGCCCATCAACCTGGACCAGGCACATTGCCGCGGATATCCGGCTGGGGCGTCAGATCTTTACAGGCTAGCAGTCTTTGTCCCAGCCTGCTGCACAAACATGTCCCTTGGCATTTCTGAGCCAATGAGAATCAAATGGCCAGCTGCGCGAGAAATTGCAACATACAAAAGATCCTCTTGGCGCGCCATCTCCGCGGGTTGCCACAATACAATTACTTTTCGCTCCAGGCCTTTAAAGCGCCGGACAGTGTCCACGCAAATCCTGCCGCCTGGCTCTTCGTCGGCTTTGCAGATGGAGGTTCGCCCCAACCGGTTCTGGGGGCACAGCTCGGAGATTGCATCTTTATTGGTCACAAGCACGGCGATGTCCTGAGCCTTGAATTGTTCGTCGTCCAGCAGGTGGCTAATCAGAGAATTAAGACGACCCAGCAGAAGTGCATGATCAGGTACTGTGAGCTCTTCCACTATGCGTCCGGTTGGCCCGATTGCTGAAATCGAGGTGTCGCGCAAGAGTGGCCGCAGCCTCTCGAAAACTGTTATGGTGTTGCGCACGTTCCGGCGCAATGTGAATGGGGCCTGCGGCATGTCACTTAAAAAAGCAGAGGACCGTGTGTAAAGTGTTTGGTTGTCATCATAAAAAATCCAAAAGCAACTTTTTTGACCCGTCAGACTCTGCTCTAGAGCTTTAAGCCATTCGTCAGAAAAGTCCTGCCCCTCATCCACAATTACAGTATCAAAAGACAAGTCCTGGCGCTGCGCAACAGCTTGAAGCAGCGCTTCTGGAAGAACGTCCTCATAATATCGCGGGGCGTCATGGTCAGGGAGTGCAATACCCGCCTTTTTTGCCAGATCCATGCACGTAGATTGAAATGTGGCAACGTGCAGGTTTGGCAGGGCCGGCGCAACCCGGCGCAGCCAAGCAGCGAGTGGTGCGTTGTAGCACGTGAGTAATATGCGGCTGGACGGATTCTGTGTGGCGACCTCACTTGCGTGGTGCAGTGCGAGCACGGTCTTACCGCAGCCAGCGGCACCTGCGATCTTTGCGCGTGTGTGATCAGCGATAAACTGCAGAAGGGCAAATTGTGTCTCGGTGGCTGTGACTATCCCCGAGTGAATGCCATCCACAGTGACTGCCAGCGGCACCCGCAGTTGAAAGCTCTTTGCGAGCAGCTGTTCCAACGCGAATAGACCATCGTTGCCCAAAGAGCCGTTCTGGAACCCTGGTGCGCGGGCGAGGCGCTTTTGCACCCATTCGCCGAGGTGCGGCATGTCCTCCCGTAGTGCAAAGTGGTCTGCCGGGGTGTCAATTCCAATGAGGGAGCCGGCTCCAGTGCTGTCCGGGAAAATGACCCCGTAAGCGGTATCAATCCAGCGATCGCGCATTTCAGCACGTTGTTTGAGGCGCTCAAGTATTTCGTGTTTACTTGTCTTTGCCTGCTCGACAGGATTCTTAATTTTGTGCTGGCGCCCGTCGCGGTCAGTACTGTGCCATTCGTCCTTTGCAGAATTTCGTCCGATGCCACCGCCCTTTACCTCGAGCACCAGATATCCGGTCTCGGCCGATGCCACAACAAAGTCGGCCTCTCCGTCTTTCTCCGTGCCGTCAGGCCGTGTTCCGGTCCATGGCCTGGAATAAAACAATATGTAGCGCGAAGAAAGCTGGCTGCGCAGCGCGTCGTACACCCTGACTTCGGCACTGCGCAACGGATTTGTGCGCACATTATTGGGAAGTGGATCGGGAATGGCGCGCGCAGGCATATGGAATGTCAATGCAAGAGCGGGGAAAAGAACCCGACATCCGCGTTCGACGGGCTGCCGACAAGCAGAGCCCGGTCCAGGAACCGATTGAAGTGCTCACACGAAGTTTCGGCCGCAAGCAGGCAGCCATGGCAGGCAGCGCCGTTCATCCCGTCTGAAAGCGCTGCCATGCCTTCGATGCACAGTGGATCACTTGAGCACCAGCGCAGCTCTTGGATTGCACCGGTCAAGACTTCTTCAAAACGCTGCGGCCGGCCCTGCCGCACCAGGCCGCCAAGTGTGCCATCTGCATCCGTGGTGGCGGTGTAGATCAGAACACCCGCCATGCTAGCTCCATTCTGCGACGCATATGTTCTTTCGCGCAGTGATGCACTGGAGTAGCCGCAATCAAGGGCCAAGTGGCGGATTAGCGCGTGGGCCAGAGAATGAATCAGCACAAACCGGGGGGTGACCGGGGAACGAGTGGCAAGCGCTTCCGCACCATGCCGCGCTTCGAAATCAAGAATATGCTGTTTATCCAGCATGGCCGCCCGCTCGCGCACCTCGGCAATGGCTTCCCATGAATTCAGCCGGGTTTGATTCAGGCTAATGAACAAACCTTCGCCCCTGACCTCGATGGCCGGCAGCCAGTCTTTTGGCTGCACAGAAAGTGCTGCAGCCTGAATGCTGTCAATCTTAAAATCACCAGATGGCGGTGCCAAGCGCGTAAATGCGCGGATTGCCCGGACCTCGCGCAGTCGATCTACGCGAGAAATCCTGCTGACCATATCCGCCAGCACAGCCGTTGGCGTGCCGGGACGCAGTAAAAATTCCTCACCGCGGCGCTCGTATTTTTCAGATGCAGCAAGCACTTCGTACTCATCGCGGCGGAGATCGTTTTGGTCGTCTGCGCCGCCCAGTTTTTCTTGAAATACTTGCGCAAAATGTTCCACCTGCTGCGGGGTATATGGGCCGCGGGGCAAGGTAGGCCAAAGATCGATAATGAAGTCGAGCCGCCGGCTTGGCTCGCAATTTAGGATGGCCTCCCAAAACTCCCCGTATAAATCCACCAGCCGCTCAGAAAATGGCGGAATGGTGAGTGCTGATTCAGTAATTGGAAAATAGAGATTGGATGCTCCGCGCTGCATTGTGTGCAGCGCCTTACTGCAAGCAACATCTGCTGCTGGCAGCCATGGCCGGCGCCCCTTGCACAAAACCCCTTTGAGTCCGTCCTGCATGAAAATTCCATCCAGGCTGCGCTCGGCTTTGCATGCAATACATGACAGGACTAGCCCGGCCAAACCGGACGCGCAGCTAACCAACTTCAGCACACCCTGCCTGGCACAATCAGCTTTGTGCTGCACCCACCAGTGCCACGGAAATTCATCCAGATGGCCGCTTTCACATGCTGTCACAAACCTCACCGGAATGACCCACGCCTTGCGTTGACCGGGGTTTTTGGCCGTGCACGGCTGGCAAAAGCGCCCGGCTTTTCCAAGTAGTCTGTTCCAGCTGCCCGCCTGCTTCATCTCGTGACATTGTGGACACTGGAGCCAGCTGGGAAATCGAACTGCACCAAGGCGGGCACCCACAGCCTCATCGAATGCCGGTGGAAGCAAGAAACGTTTTACCCCAAGTTTTTTTTGCAGGCGCGGCTCAAAAACTGCCTGATGGCGCAGCTGGGCTGGCGTACCGCCATTGTTCTCCCATTCCTCCAAGCCTCCCATCACCACCGACAGCGGCGCTCCCTCCCCGCGCAGATCGACAACCGCCCCCGGCCCAAAAGTGGATGCGGCAAAGCTCCGTCGGATTTCGCCGGCTGATGTTGTCATGTCTGGTCTGTGTTTACAAGGACTGGCAGTCGTTCAATAAGTGCCACTTGGACCGCAGGCTCCACGGTGCGCAATGATGAAGGGGTTGCCCATGCTTCACCAAGCTCGCGCCGGAGCGCCCGCCGCGTGGCAGCGCTTTCAGCCGAAATCATCAACGAAGAATTGGGTCTGCGATCATTGCCATAGGTTTCTAGATTAGTGCGGCTGGCCCACATTTGGATCAAGACCTCAATCTGCGCTCGGGTTGCGTCAAGTTCTTCCGGCTCCACGTCTCCCGCGCGCCTTATCAGACACTTAGCCAGCTCCAAAACGGCGGCTTCGGACTGACCCAGCAAAGGGTTTTCATACAGGGCGGGAATTAAATGACGGGCCACGATCACAATGGCTGCATGCAAGCCGCGGTCGCGACTGCGCGGCGAGAACGGCGTAACACTTGTGGCTTCCACTTCCCGGTAGAGCGTCGCGTGCCATGTACGAAAGGTTTCGAAGCGAGAGCGGTCCCGGGCCTTGGCACTGTTATAGATTGCCACCACCAGACCCGGCGCGCCACCGCGGCCAACCCGGCTGGTCGCCTGCACATATTCCGCCGCAGCTTTGGGCTGCCCGTTCATCACCATCAAGCCAAGGCGCGGAATGTCAATTCCCACGGACAGCATGTTTGTGGCAAGAAGCACATCAATAGCTCCACCAGACTGCATGCTCCGACCCAGGCCAGCGAGGCGGTCTTTTAACTCCGACTGTGCCAGTCTGCTGGTGAGTTCATGGACGAGCTCCACGGGGCGCGGCTGCTCGCCGCGCCGCGCTGCAAAATGATTGATGCTGGCTGGAACGTCGTCCTGCATCAGCACGAGCGCACCGCCAAGCTCTCGCAGCGCGTTGAAGTACTGTACAAGCGTCCAGTAGCCATCGGCAGTGTGTGTGTGCCCGGCCAGATGCGATGCACTTTGCAAAAGCGACGCTGAAACCGCCTGCAGCGTGAACTTCGCCGAACGCCCTGCGGTTGTGACTGCAGCATAGCGGCGCGCTGGTGTGACGTGGTCTTGCACCGCAAAACAAGAATCCATCACGTCCAAGCCCGGCGGCGGGAATAACTGCGCCGACCTGTTAAACAGCGCCAATATCTGTTCTGAAGCGCGCCGGATTGTCGCAGTGGACCCGATCACCTTTGGCCGCACCCCGGACCGCGCACACAGTTCGTCAATGGCGGCCTCATAGAGTCCGGCGAGTGTGCCAAGCGGCCCGGAAATGAGGTGTAGTTCGTCTTGCAGCACCAAGTCGGGAGCGTCATGTTTTGTGCGCAGCCCAAACATCCCTCCGGCTTTCAGGTTGTGGGGGAGTTGGGCAAACTTGTCGATGGTGCCAATAATCAAGGATGGCAGCCGCTTGTATACATCCTCGTCCACCGTCCAGACTGGCAGTTCTTCACCCGCGAGCACGCACTTGGCAGTGCGGCATTCCACCTTTACATAAGCATCTCCCGGGCCCGGTCCCCAATGCAGCAAATTTGCGCATGCGGGGCAGTGGGTCACCTGGTCCGGGCGGTTGGGATTGTTCTCAGTCAGTGCACGGAGGGCATCGCGCACAGTATTCGGTACTGCGTCCTTGCCGACCCAGAGCCCAATCGAAAACGGAGTGGCGCCAAGCCGGTTTCCAAGGGCGCCATCCTGGCGGCGCAAGAGCTCGCAAGCAAGAATAAGTGACGTGGCACGCTGGAACTGCTGCGTTGTAAGCAGGCGCATTGTGTAGCGCATGATTGCGGCTGTGCCGGCACCGTTCTCAGGGGCATGCGGGTGTCTAAAGCGCCGTATAAAGAGGCAGAAGGCAACCAGGGCGAGGTAAGCCTCTGTTTTACCGCCTCCCGTCGGAAACCACAACAGGTCCATCACACCGCGATCAGCATGCTCACGGATGGAAACAGATTCAACGGCAAGCAGCAGAAAGCCAATCTGAAATGGGCGCCACTGCAGCCGGCTTGCATCCCGCTGGCTCCAGCGATACTGGAGCGCCATGGCCCGGTTTGCAAGCTTGAATGCCGTGCGCGAATTTTCATCGGCAGCGAGGTGGCGGATGCCCGAGCGCATCCGGTTCAGACAGGCGCGGCATCCCTGCATGTGCTGCACCGCCTGCGATTGAAGCGCAACAGGAAGGCTTGGAATGCGCTGCTCTTGCCGGTGGATCCAGCTTTCGTAGGCGTCCGGGATCGGCATCAGCAGCAGCGCAAGATCCGAGGACTCAGCGGCAAGCACTTCAGCATCAAAACAACTGCCTTGCGCGCCATTCTTGAGCTGCACGAACATCTCACCGCCCGCGCTGCTTGTGGCCTGCACGTCGGCAGCAGGAAACCATGTGGTTGCAACTTTTGACGCACCGCTGCCGCCCGCTGCCGCCTCCCAATCAGCAGCGCACGTATGGCCCACCGCAAACTCCAGTGCGTTACGATAGAGCAGCGCTGCGCTGCGCCCATCATCGTCAAGCGCAGCGCGCCGGGTTGGCCTGGCCAAGACATGGACACCGCCAAGCGGCTCAACAACGAGGCAAACTTGAAAAAACGACTTGGCGTCTGATGCCAGCCGTGACTCCCCGTCGCCGACAGTTTTTCTGTTTACCAGCACCGCAGTGACCAGCCATTCGTTTTCGCGCGGCGCGCACTTGATTGCGAGTTCAAGCCCCGCTATGCCATGCAGCCCAAGGTTGCAGCGTGCAACTGTTTGCGCATCAATCTCGAGGGCCAAGGTGTGGGCCACACGCTGCCACAGCTGCGCATTTTTTTTGCCGGCAGACCGGGCGGCGGCGGTCTGGCCTGGCGGGCGATCCGCCTCTAATTCTGCCTGCGAACCTTGCGGGGCGGAGGCTGGGCTTGGCGGGGATGCACCCGCTTCATCAGAATCGGCGACATCCGTATATGTTGCACAGCTTATGGTGAACCGCAGCAGTGGTTTTTTGCCGGCCACCGCAAAGGAGAGGCCGGCGGAGGCGGGGCGAACCATGCGCGCCATTTCAACCTGATCGGCGGCGGTGTCGTCAGCGTCCGCGCCACCGCCGGCGGCAAGCGTGTCATCGTGCTCCGCGCCGCTTGCCATGCGCTGCGGGTACAAAATGCCGGTGAGGTAGCGGTCTGTCGGGCGCTCATTGATTATTTCGTGTGGTCCCCCGGATGGACCCATGAGGTCCTCCTGCAAACGCTGCAGAATCAAATCGCGCGCATCTGTTTGGAACTCAGCCACTTTAAGCCTGAAAATATCCCGTGGAGAAGGCAAAAATTGCGGGTGCCAGCCAGAAACCAGAAGCAGCCCATGGCGCATGCATTTGCGGCAGGCAGGCGTCACCGTGCGCCCGCACAACTGAGCGGCTGCCCACCAAAAAGATATTCCTCAGACGATAGGGCGGGCGCATTTTCTGACCGCCGCGATAGATCCGCGTCTTGTTTTCAATTTCCCACAGATCATTCTTGAACTCGTTGGCAAGTTGGGCCAGCGGCGTTGCAACATTCACGCTGCGCAAAATCCACGCCCAAGTGTTTCCAGGCCGATGCTCACTTTTCAGGGAGGCGCGCACGGGCACGCCGCCGAGGCTGGCGATGCATGTTTGCGCGGCCGCGGCATCGCCCGGAGATGAATGTTGCGCGGTGGCGACAAGCATGTTTTCATCAAGATCGTTCTGCATTCCCACTTCCACCTGGATCCTTCTGGCGCCGGGCAATGTGCTGTATTGCCGGCCGGAACTTGTTGCGGAGTAATTGGGCGCGGAAAGCCGGCCAATTTTCAGGCTGTTGCGTGCCCTGGTTGCTCCGACAAAAATCACACGCAGCTCCTCTGAGAGGTTGCCTGCAGGGGCGATGGCCGGATAAACATACAAGAAAACATCGTTTGCCTCGCGCCCTTTGGAGGCATGAATGGTGCCAAGGACAGGGCCAGCTTGTCCCAAATCAGGCGATACAAAGTCCAGCGGTGGTTGAGGCCGGGAAAGAAGCCTGCGCAATCCGCCGACGTCGATTGTGGTGTTATTCAACCCGGCGTGGCGCCGAAGTGACTCCCACGCCTGGTCCGGATTTGGGCTGGCGATCATGAGGGGCGCACGGTCTTGCACGCGCGCGCGCAGTTCCGCTTCAGACATCGATTTACTGTCCCAATCCCAAAAAACACCGGCCAGCCACGGTGCAAGGCAGCGTGGCAAACCAGACATGCGCACACGGAACGCAGTGGTTTGAGAGTCTGCAAGAAAGGCCCCATTCCTGAGCACATCCCCCCGCCGGCGATACAGCACCAGTGCATCATCGAGCTTCTCTAGTCCGTTTTCCCGCAAATTTAATGGAATGTCTGCAGTGCAATGTTCTTCGAGTTCAGTGGTGAGCTGAGCGATTGACAAAGCAGGAGGATTTAGGACGCGCCTCCTTGTATTCAAGAAGATATGCTTCAACCCGGGGTTGTCAGTCCGGATTACTGTGTCCAGTTCGTGCAGCGCAAACAGCACCGGGCCGCCGGCTTTTAGCAACTCTGGCAGCGGCGTGCCAAGCGCAGCGACTGTGTCCTCCTCGGTAAACCCGTAAATTGCCTGTGCCGGGTCGGAGAAAACAGTTACGCCGGCCTCGGGGGAAAGTAGTGCAATAAACAGCTGCAGGAGCGTGCAGCGCTCGCCGACCACATCCTGCGCCTCGTCAATAATCAAATGCCGGATGTTTTCAAGCTCCTCTTTTAGGTCCGGGCCAGGATGCTGCAGCAGCGCAATGGTAGCTGCAATGCCAGCCTCGAAACCGGCAAATGCAGCGGCAGTGCCAAAGCCCTGTTGCAGCTGCCACGCCTGGGAGTCAATAGTGGAAATGCGCAGGCCGTGGGCTTCGCCAAGCATATGGGTGAGTGCACCGATCCGATTCCTAATTTCATGAATGGCGGTTCTGGTAAAACTGACAAACCAAATGCCGGTGGCAGGCACCTGTTCATTCAGCAGGTGCGCCGCACGCGCACATGCAACAGCAGTCTTGCCGGTGCCGGGCGCTGCCTCCACCAACATCCGTGCAGCAACGCCCGCATTGATTACGGCAAGCTGCTGTGCGGTCCAATCCGCTGGACCGGGGGTGGCGACGTGATGCATAGTATTGATCAAACTGCAACGTCAATTAGCTAACCGCCTATGAGTCTTGGCGCAAAAGTTTTCGGCGCCACGAGTGACTTATGGCTGATTATAAGCCACCGCGCGCTGCTGGAAGTGCCACTTGCCGGCCTTGCTCGCAGGTGAAGATCATGCGCTAACGCGGCGGACGGATGTAATGAAAGGCGCGCTGCACAATCACGCCGGCTTCCACGCGCACGAGCGCCAGCGCACAAGCACCATCGCGCCCGTAGTCCGCGGTTTCAAAATCAATGGCGACGAATGTGGGTGGGGCAGGGGGCGGAGCTGCCGTGGCGTAGGCACATTAGCATATGGCAGTGATGAGCGCAATCTGCGGGACACCGGCTATGGACAGCCGCGTTGGCTGTGGTAGCCAGTAGTTTGCCGGCTCTGATATACTGCACTAACTCCATAAACAATACGGACGCGTGATATTTATGGTAACTGTAATTCAAAAACAATCCGCATAAATACACATGTGCTCAAGTCGCTATGGTGGCGCCGAAAACTGGCAGCTGCGCCAATAGATGAGGGTAATGTATGACACACATAAGTTACATCGGCGAGTTGGACCTTCGTGGCCGGCCCCACGGCCAAGGCAGACACAAGTACTCCGATGGCAGCAGCTATACCGGCGAATACAAAGCCGGCGTGCCCCACGGCTATGGCGAAATGTTGTTTGTCAGCGGTGCGTCGTTCCATGGTTTTTATATGAAGGGCTTGAAGCATGGCCAAGGCACCTACATCTACGATAATGGCAAGAAGTACATCGGCACTTGGAAAGAAGGCCAGCGGCACGGACTAGGCAGGCACGTGTACGCTGACGGCGCCGTCGTGCACGAGGACTATTACCTAGGTGAGAGGCGTGGCGACCTCGGGGTGCAGCCCGGCGATGGGACCCCGCCTTTCCCTAAACCCCGGGGAAGCACCGGCGGGAGTAATCGTGGTACGCGTAAGGAACAAGGCACAATTATGTACGGAGGGGGTGACAGCTACACTGGCGAATTGAAGGATGGAATTTTTCACGGCATGGGCACATACTCATTCGCCACTGGTAACACTTATTTCGGCGCATGGAAAGACGGCAAGCGGCACGGCCTTGGTATCATGACGTACGGCAATGGCGGCAAATACACTGGCTGGTTTGCAGCCGGCCTGTACCACGGCCAAGGCACCTTAACCTACCCGGATGGACGTGAGGAGGCGGGGACTTGGAACAATGGTGTATTCGAACAGCCTTAGCTGTGGTGCTTGTCAGCTTAGCAACCCATGTAAACTGAAGGCACCGCAAGCATGGAATTGATTAACCATGCACGGAGCTTGGCGCAACTGCTCTGCAAGCATAATCAACGCCTACTGGCATACAGAACTTAAGGTGGCACTTCTGTGTGCGGCTGCGCAAGCATGGTTGGTTGGGTGCGAGCGGGTACTATGGCGCTTAGCTGGGGGCAAGGCACCGTGCTTCAAACGGCGCACAGGCAGTCTCGTGGCCGCAGTCCACAGGTTCAGCACCAATTCCCGCGAGAGTGTTTGTTGTGGGGTGGGTATCTGGCATCAAGCTAAGGAAAAATGACGCCCCCTAAAATTTATTTGGCGGACGCAGAGACGGAGAAGAGAAAGGAAGTCGGCCAACTAAACTGGCGGGCACTACTGGCTCCAATAAATTACCTGGGAAAAATTGGGCCGGTCCCACGTGATCTCGGGGAAGAAGTGGGCGAGCCAATTGTAAAAGACCCGGGTGTTGTCCTTGATCTCCCAGCGGTATGGCAACGGCACATCCTCACAATTCTGGTGTATCCAATCATTGACTGCGCCAAAGCGCAGGCTGCGCTCAGATTTAAGGTGTGTCACAAAAGCGGAGACAAAGGGGGTGGCGCGAAAGGCGGCACCCAAGTGCGCCTCAAAGGTGTCGCGTGGCAGGTTTGGTGCTATGCCGTAAATGTCCCGGTCATGAATTCCCCGCCGCAGTGCCTCAGGCGACAAGGATGGGTTAGAGGGGTTTTGGCAGAAGGCTCGAAATTGAAGCGGGTTTTCCATGGCTGGTAGAGACGCAATTGTGAACAACTTGCGCGCCCCAAAAATATCGGGCGGATACAGATTGGAAGGCTGCACAGCGGGCTGGCTGCCAAGGAAAGTTTTCAAGCGGTCGTAAACACCCGCATCAACGCGGCGGCTGTTGTGAATGACCTTATAGATTTGATTCCAGTCAGCCTCCTGCAAGGGCACCATGCTCCCGACTTCAATGTTTGAGTGGGGGCTGTAGCCCAAGCCGCTCAGTGTCAGATTTCCGGATGTGTTGAATGCCAGATTGGATTGAAAAATATAGAGTTTGAGGTGAATGTCAGGGTGAATATATACCTGACTTCCCAGCCCGTCCAGGTAGGGAAATATTTCAATATCGGAAACACTGGCCAGGAGATCTTCAGCACGCCAGCGAACCACTAACTTCAATCGTACATTGGGATTCTGAACCTCGTGAAGTTTATGGACCGCAGCAAGCTTGGCGAATGGCACCAGTATCAGCGAGACCGTGTCGCCACTGATAATCTGTTCTTCCAAGGCTTTGCAAACAGGTGGCCATACAAGAGTTGTTTTCATTGGACGCACTACCAACCGCAAGTATGTGGTGACAACCAACGGCCTAGGCAAATATTATAGGTTAATGGTTATTGCTTGCGTCGTAGCCGACTTATCACGGTTTTGTTTTTGATTCCTGAGAAAACCAGGTAATTTTGACCATGAGGAATAATAACGGCACCTGATAGTATGCGCGGGGTATACTTTTCAGTACGAGACTGGCCGCTATGAATGAAACTGCCCTGGAAGAACGCTTCGATAAATTTCAGGCGCCCGCGGTAAGCAATATTGTTCGCGACTTTACAGCCAAACCCGCCGGGCGTTTTCTGCTTGTTATCCCGACTGCCGGGGGCAAGACTTTTACCGCAGTCAAAGCTGTCAATCGCCTTTTCGAATCACGGGTTCTAGATGCCGGCAGGCAGCGCGTAATCTGGACCGCGCACCGCAAAGAATTGCTTGACCAGGCAAAGAAAACCTTTGATCGTTACCGTTTGAAATATTCCGACCGCACGGAGTTTTCTTCGTGTGTGGATTTTGTCATGGTGTCATCTCTTCGCAAAAGATTGGATGAAATTGGAGACTGCGCCTCCCTGGTGGTGATTGATGAAGCTCATCACGCAGCAGAACAAAATGTCAGCTATGGCCATTTGTTTGCACGGATGCAGCTGGGGATTCTAGGCCTTACTGCAACGCCTTCGCGCCATGATGGCGAACCACTAGACTTCGAGCGCGAATCTTATTCAATTGGTTTTCCGGACCTTGTGAGAATGGGTATTGTTCTAAAACCGGAAATCCGGAAGGTCCAGGGGGGCAGGTACGAGATTACGAATTTGGGCGCCGAAGAGGATCTCGAGCAGTTTAATAATGCGGACCGAAACAGCAAAATTATCGCGGAATTACTGCGCCATCACGCTGAATATAAGAAGGTCATAATCTATGTCGGGACCACCAAACATGCCGAAAATCTATGCGCTCAATTAAACGCATCTGCTTTGGTTAGTAAATATGAGTCCATTTCGTACATTACCGGAAGTACCAATAGTCGCAATGTTGATAGAGACGTGTATATTGCGCAGGAAAAACAGCATAAAAGATCTATTTTGGTAAACGTTACAGTTCTTAGTGAGGGATATGATGACCCGCAGATAAACACTGTGGTTATGGCAGCTCCCAGCCAGTCGAAACTGTACTACATGCAAGCGATGGGCCGGGCGATTCGACACGACCCGGATGACGCTCTGAAGAAAGCTTTCTGCGTTGAGATCGATGACACGCTTCCCAATATCCGTTATAAAATCGACAATCGCTGGCTATTTTCAGAAGTGTCGGATGCCCTGGAACCTGAGGTGTTCGATACCGAATACGGCAATGCGGAGAGTCTCCGGACCGCATTATTGAGCATCTATGATTGCTACAACGTTCCGGCACATGAACAAGTGTATCCAGTGTTTGAACAAGATGAGCGCTATTCACTGCTGCTATTTAGGCGATATGCGGGTAATAGCATCTATACTCATTTTCCTGTGCTGGTTACCGCCGCAAACCGTCTTCAAATATCCGCAACATATAATTATCTCTCGGAAAGGATGGTGGACCTCCGCAGGCGGGGCGTAGTGCATGAACGTGCATTCCAAATGGTCGGTGAACGAGCTTATGCGGTACTGCCGGTCGAAGACCAGCGGCGCTGGGTATACGAAGCTATGAAATTGGCGGTACCCAGGGAATTACTGAAGGAGCCGGACGACGTTGCTGTGAAGGGGTCGCCTTGGATTACGTTTGTTGCCTTTCACTACTCCCAAACAGAACTTGCCCGGGAAATACTGGATTTCGCGGAGCATATGGTGAATAGAGAGGCAGTACTCTCGCTAATTCGGGAGCGTAATTTTGAGACTGGGGCGCATCTTCTGCGCCTGCCACTGCCCCTCAAATCATATATTGGCGAAATTGTGTCATCTGCTGAACTGGAATCAGTCGTTTCTATTGTTAACGAGCTGATTGCAGTTCGCAATGCAAAAGGTGACTTTGATCATCGGCTGGAAGTTCGCGGCCTGCTTGCCCGGTCCATTCTGCCCATAGAGCACGCGCATGCGGATAGTCTGGTGCTGATTGCGAGAACTGAAGAAATGTATAGCTTAGCACTGGTTTAATGGAGATCCTATGACTGAAAACGTGGCACTCGACCTAAGACAGATCACGGTACCCTTCGAATCCCTGGTATTGGATCCCAATAATCCGCGTTTTATAACCCGGGTGGAAGACCGGATCAGAGATGATGACTGTGTGCGGGATCAGACTACCGGGCGTACCCGCCAAAGGTTAGCGACCAACACGGATAAATACAAGCTGGAAGATCTTGTAAGGTCAATTAAACAAAATGCATGGTTGCCGGTTGATTACATATTTGTGCGCAGACTTGCCGGCCCAAATAATTTCTTTTTGGTTTTGGAGGGAAACAGGCGCCTCGCTGCAATCCATCAAATTATGAACGATGAAGAGCCGCAATTTGCTGCACTTAGAGAGTCTCTATCGACACTAGATGTAATGGAAATTTTGAGCCCGGGTAGTGACGCCGAACTTCAAAAGCATATTACCTATCTATTGGGCGTCAGGCACCATGGTTCTCTTATTAAGTGGGCGCCCTTCGCACAGGCCCACAACATTTTCGTCCAGTTTCTGAAGGAAGCAGGTCAGACCAGGGACGATTTTAAGTGGCATGAACCCGCAGCTAAAACAGTGGCTGACACGCTAAGTATTGATACTAATGAAGTTAAAGAACGCCTAAAAATTTACAGGGTAATGGCCCAGGTTGGCAGCCTGCCTGAAGTGATGAACAGTGAGGGCGGGATGAAGGATCGGTATTACTCCGTGTGCGGCGAACCCCTAATCAGCCCGCGCACGCACCTTGGCGAATATTTGGGGCAGCACCCGGATACATTTCTGCTTAACCAAGACGGTCTGGCAAGATTGAATAATCTATGCAAGTTTGGTGCAGTAGGCCGCGAGGGCGCTGCAATCCACACCCCGTCTGAATGGCGTTACTTGGATAAAATTTTGGGCACCAGTCCGCTTGAAACACGGGCGGAAAACTTGCGAAAGGTAGAAGTCGATGGGCTTCACCCAAGTGATGTCTGGGCTGAATATATAGCAGACCAAACACCACTGGACTGGGAAAAGTGGTTGTTTGCGGCCAATTCCATTCTTAAGCTTGTTACATTAGATGAAGATTTCCATTCTCCGGCAGCGAAGTCTGCTGGCCAGCAATTAGCGTTGCTGCTTGAGGAACTGGAAGCCCGAGACAAATCCTAGGCAACATTTGAGGAAAACAGATGCTAAAGCAAATACCAGTTCCTATTGACGCGTTGTTCCTGGACCCCAATAACCCGCGCTTCATTTCAGACTTGTCAGAGCGTGTTACCTATAAGGATAGCCAGATCGTAAGACAACAGCCGGACACACTGAAAAAATTTGTCAGGTCGGCGGGCCCAAATAGTCCAGATGAAGATGTCACCAACATAAGAAGCCTTTATGAGTCTATGGTTCGAATGGGTTATGTGGCAGTTGATCGGATAGTGGTGCGCTCTATCGCAGGGTTCCCTGACAAATACCTGGTTCTCGAGGGTAATCGAAGAATCGCCGCAGTAAAGACCATCCTTGCGGATTATAAGGCAGCGCTCCCTCCGCTTGGATTTGGTGCTGGAGAAGACCGTGACAGCGTCACAGAGAAATTAGCCTCGTTCAATACAATTCCGGCAATGCAGCTTGAGGTTGATGGCTTTTCGCAGAAGGAAATTGACCAACGGGTTGCGGTTATTCTGGGTATTCGTCACCACGGTTCACTGTTAGGGTGGGACCCGTTACCGCGGGCGTTCAACATATTTTCGCAATACATGGAAGAGCTGCCAAAGCGCCAGTTCTTTCAATGGGAAAACCGCAAAGGCCAGGCCATCCGCAAACGCCTGTCTATAGGGCTTTCCGAGGTGGAAAGTGCGCTGCGAAACTACCAGGCTTATCTGCAAATCCGGGGCATTTTTTCAGATGTGAAAGAACACCATTTTTCCCTAATAGAAGCCGCCGTGCAAAATAGGACCTTGAAAAGCGGCTATTTTAAGATTGACCAAGATACCTTCCAGCTGCATGAAGCTTCTTTGTCAAAGTTAAACCTGTTATGCCAGTTTGCAACGCGTGATTCGGATAGGCCCTTGCGAACGACTGCCGACACCAAAAAAATCTGCCCACACCCAAAAGCTTTTGGGCAACTTGGCAATTTAGTCAATCGAATGGAGATGGCTGAACACCAGTCTATTAAAGACTTTGCGGCGGAATTATTAAAGCGGGTCGAAAGCGAAGATGATTTGGAGATGACAATTGATCAAGCACGCGCCGATCTTGCAAAATTCGAAAAACGTGTCAGGTGGGCGGCAGCTATTGGTGAACTATTGATTAAGCAGAGAGACCAGCTGAGCGTCAATGATTATTCTGGCGATGGCCTTCAGCTAGCCCGAAAAGAAGAACTGAAAAACACATTTGTTAATCTGCGCAGAATACTTGGCGTGTAGCCAGGAATTAGGGTACTGTAACTAAAAGGGAAGCGCCATGCCCATAGATACCCTTGCCAAAAGCTATCAATTGGTACCAATCACGGTAAAGCCAGCGCAATTATTGCTTGACCCGAACAATCCCCGCATAGCTTTTGATTTGAATTTGGATCGAGCGTTTGCGCCTGCTGAAACTCAAAAACCAGAGATCCAGATTTATATCCGCAATGCGTTATTAAGGAAATCTAACAATGTGACCGGCCTTATCCGAGGAATGCGAGAGACCGGCTTTACGTACGGTGGTGGCAAGATTCTGGTGCAGAAAGTCGGTGGCACAAACAAATATCTTGTCCTAGAAGGCAATCGTAGAACAGCTGCGGTGCAGTCCCTGTTGGAGGACTCTGCACAGCTAAGTCCCATTGTGCACGCTTCGCTGGTTGACCTGCATGCGGAGGAGTTTATTTATCAACCGCGTGCAGGGCATACGGAAGCTGAGGCAATCGAGCACTTGATGCGGGTTCACATGGACCCGACCAAGCCTTGGCCGGTGTTCGTTATGGCCCGCGTTACATACTTGTCCTATTTGCTGAAACTGAAGGATAAAGATGTCACGGATAGCTTCCGGTATGACCTTGGCTGCGCCAAACAGGTGGCAATACTTTACAACTCTACCCCACAAAAGGTGAAAAACAAACTTATCATTTATAGAGTCTATCAACAACTGCTAAAGCAAGAGTACAGTGTAAATCAGGATGATTATACGCTTATCGATTTAGCTGTTTCCAGCAGGGGTGTAGGTTCGGAATATTTCGGGCTGCACCCTGACCGGTGCGAACTAACCAAGGAAGGCCTTCGCAAATTCAATTTACTTTGTCTTCAAGATTCCTGCCCAATAAACAACCCCGGGGACTTTAGGAAATTTGCGAGAATTGTCCGGGCCGGTAGTGAAGGAGTGATAACCCTTGTCGAGAGAGGACTGGATCTTGACAAGGCCTTGAAGTTGGTGAACCAGGTGAATGCTGCGTCGGGCTTACTGGATAAGCTGGATGGGGTGTTGACGGGTCTTGAAGACTTACGGGTGGAGGAATTTCGTGGCACACCTGCAGAAAAGACCGCAATCCGCAAAATAAAAAAGTTGGTTGTCACGAAACTTATCCGATTGCTCTAGCCACTAGGATGTTCCTGAGGGCGGGTCGCCAAATTCCGCCGGCTTGCTGTGGATATCTGTAAATAGCTGTGGGTGCCGGCTCTATGTGGGTATGAAGTTAACAGACTTTCTCCTGAAATGCCGGATGACCGCTGTATACCAGCCGGTTATTATCAGGGAGCTGATTTGGGGAGATGGCAAGGCGCTAATTTCTACTCTTGCTCTGGCAATTGCAAAAGAAGACCCGCACATTCTTGCATATTTAGAGTCGGTGGTAAAGCGCTGGCCTAACAGTGTTCTTCAAAAACACGGTGTATGTGAATTTCCGCGCGGTGCCGATTACGCCCTCTTTGCGCAGGGGGTGGATTGGAAGCAAGATCGTGACGATGCGCTTTTGCTGTGTAATGACCTCATTGCTCAATGGCGCGCGCGGGAATCGAACGAGATGGATGTAAGTGCCGGGTGGGGTCGGCTGCGGGTCCAGATGATTAGCGAACATCCTTGGTGTGCGTACTGCGGAGCGCGTCCGCCGCATGCGATGTTGGACATCGATCATATTGTTGCATCAACAAAGATGCTCAAACACATCCCCAAAAATTCCCGCTCTAATTTGCAAGTCCTATGTCATCGCTGCAATCGGGCAAAAGGTAGTACTTACCTACGCTCTGCGAAGGAGGGGGTCGAGCATGTGTTGAATCGAAAAAGCGATTGCGCGCAGTGCGGGATAGCGCAAAAATCTGCGAAGGCCGCGAATCAGTACGTGGTGGTCGTCGATGGGCCGGAGTCTGCGGATGCTGGTTGTAGGTGGGTGATTCCAATGCGCCATGTGAGTACACCTGCGGATCTTCTGCCAGTGGAATGGCATTTTGTAATTGAGGCGCTTAAGGGCTTAGCGGGTACTGCAGCCGGATATTGGTTTGGAGTGCAATCGCCGGTTTTCACTGATGCAGCAATGGCACATTGCTATTTTGAATTTAGTCCGCGCAAACCCTCAGCAGGCGCCACACCAGTCA
>SXGQ01025457.1_pt1 | contig 18216 bp, 13 predicted proteins | sample 3178371 | NCBI WGS metagenome assembly SXGQ01 (sample SAMN11356859, study PRJNA531348) | freshwater metagenome | isolation source: freshwater sample F1-20 | place: China: Fuxian Lake, Yuxi | collected 2017-12-25 | reverse complement strand
CGCCGACCCCAGGCATCCGGACCATCAACACCTCGTCGACTGGCTGGGCGATCCATTTGACCCCAAGGCATTCAGCGTCGACAGCCTCAACAAATCTCTCAACGGCCTCAAAATCTAACCATTCCTATGGGATGGTTGTGAAATATGATCATAATAGAACAATGCTACACTATCCAAGCGGGCATCCATCGATACCCTCGACACTGTTGTCCTGTGAATGCACAAGAGATCCTCGGCCGACGCCGCTTACGGAGCCGCACAATCCGTGGTCGGCGCGACTGTCAATGCACGAGCGATTATCGTCAGTGATCCGGCGCATACGCTGCAAAGTGCCGGGCGTCGTTGCTGAAACTATCTCTCCTTCGAGGCCCACAGGTTCGCTATCCCGTTGAAGTCCATGGTCATTTCCGCTCCGTCGCGACGGGACGCCCACGAACGCTCCACCAAGCCCTTGCAACCAAGACTATTCGTTCTCAATCGGTGCGCTGCTTTGACGCATGGTCCTTGAGACTTGCGCTCTCGGGACAGTTGCAAACGCGACACATACAATAGCTGGTGGGCTTCGGGTGAAGATTTCTTTTGTCAATGCCCTTGACATTGGTGTCAATATGTCCGTTTTGATCACATATAAACATTATTGAACTCTTAGTTGGCGTACGGTAACAGGGTATTCGCGCGCCGGCCGAATCACTGCCTTATTTCAGGGCTTACTTGCCCACTTTGTTATCGATTCGCTGAGAGCAGGCGGCTCTAAGGCTAGACAACTACGACCCTAGTCAGTCTGGCTCCGCCGCATAGCCGCAAAATCAACATATCCACCCGATCAATGCCACTGGTAATTCCGAGCGCCGCACAGAATAAAAACTACGACGTAATCGTGGTCGGCTCGGGTGCCGCTGGAGGCCAGACGGCCTATGCGCTCGCCTTGGAAGGTGCCCAGGTTCTTATGTTGGAAGCGGGACGTGATTACGTTCCCGAAAAAGAAACACCGATGTTTCAAGCCAACGCCGAGGCTCCCTTGCGCGGCGTGGCAACCCCGGACAAGCAGGGTGGATTCTACGATGCGACGGTAGGTGGTGGCTGGACGATTCCGGGGGAACCCTACACAAACGCCTCGGCGGATGAGACAAACAAGTTTGTATGGTGGCGGGCGAGAATGCTCGGCGGGCGCACTAATCATTGGAGCCAGTATGCATTTCGCAACGGGCCCTACGATTTCAAGGGACGGAGCCGTGACGGCCTCGGCTTCGACTGGCCGATCAACTATGAGGATTTGGCCCCCTATTACGACAAAGTAGAGATGCTGATCGGCGTCTATGGCTCCAACGAGGGACTGGAGAACACTCCGGACTCTCCTCCTGGATGCCTGCTGCCGGCGCCGAAGGGGCGTGTCAGCGAGCTGTTGATCCAGCAACGGGCGAAACACCTGGGCATCCGAGTCATTCCCGCGCACCGAGCGGTGTTGACCAGACGCTTGGATGCGGAAGCCCTTCCGGCTAGGCTGCATCCAGGAAATGCGTTTGCTCAAAGAATCGTGCGACAGGCAATGGAAAGTCGGGCAGCCTGCTTATGGGCCACGCACTGTTCGCGCGGCTGTGCCGTTCGCGCCACCTACCAATCCACTACCGTGCACCTGCCGCCCGCCCTAGCCAGCGGCAATTTGGATATCCTGCCGAATGCGATGGCGCGAGAAGTAACCTTGGGGCCGGATGGCCTGGCGAGCGGGGTGACGTTCATCGACAAGACCTCCGGCCATGAAGGGCATGTGGCCGGTCGAGTCGTGGTGCTCGCGGCGAGTTCCTGTGAGTCAGCCAGACTGCTGTTGAATTCCAAATCGACGAGCTTCAGGGATGGCTTGGCGAATTCCAGTGGACTGGTCGGCCGCTACATCATGGACTCGGTAGGAACCGGCCTCCGCGGCCAAATACCACTTTTGGAGAATCTGCCGCCGCACAACGAGGACGGTGCTGGCGGCGGGCACATGTATGCCCCTTGGTGGCTCCACCAGCAGCAGCGCGCCGGTAATTTGGGGTTTCCGCGCGCGTATTATATCGGGTTCGCAGGTGGACGACAGATGCCTGACATTGGCACAGCCGCCGGTCTCGAGTGGTTGACGCAGGGAAGCTACGGCCGCCGATTCAAGGAGGACGCCCGGCGTTACTACGGCTCTATGGTTTACCTTGGGGGGCGTGGCGAGATGCTGCCCAACCAGGATTCATTTTGCGAAATCGACCCCGAAAAGAAGGACAAGTGGGGTATCCCGGTGCTGCGGTTTCATTGGAAATGGTCGGAGCATGAGACAAGGCAGGCCGCGCACATGCAGAAAACGTTCGCTGAAATCATCAGTGCGATGGGTGGCCGCATCATGGGAACCGTTCAAACCGACGGAGCAAAAGCAATCGATCAAGGTGGACGGACCATCCACGAAGTCGGCGGTGCAATCATGGGGAGAGACCCCCGGACCTCAGTAACGAATCAATGGGGGCAAACTTGGGATGTGAGAAACCTTTTCATCACCGACGGAGCGACGTTCAGCTCCAAGTCAGAGAAGAATCCCACTCTGACCATTATGGCCCTAGCTTGGCGCTCTGCGGACCATATCATTGCCGAAATGAAGAAAGGGAACCTTCGATGACGACGAATCACGACCGTGACAATTCGGCGACTGCCGCCCAAGCTGGCGATAGCGGCGTCGCATCCGGTGTGCGGATGGACCGCCGCCTGGCGATCAAATGGATGCTTGCGGCCACAGCCGCGGTCGCAGTGGGCGATCGCCTTGCGAACTGCTCAGCGGACGAGGCCAAGTCTACGGGCGGCATCGGCTACGGCTCCGATCCGGACCTGACCAGGAGCTACAAGCCGGGGGATTGCTGGCCTTTGACTCTCACGCCGGAGCAGCGGCGCACGGTCGGGATTTTGTGCGATGTGATCATCCCGGCGGATGAGGAATCCCCGGCGGCGACGACGGTCGGGGTGCCTGATTTCATCGACGAATGGATCAGCGCCCCCTATCCGAGACACGCGATCGACCGGCAGCAAGTCCTGCAGGGCTTGATTTGGCTGGATAGCGAGGCGACGAATCGCTTCGGCCGGCTATTCGTCGATCTTACCGATCTTCAAATGCGGGCGATCTGCGACGACATCTGCTACGCGCCGGCGGCAAAACCAGATATTAAGAGCGCCGCCAGGTTCTTCGCCCGCTTCCGCGACTTGACTGCGGGAGCCTATTACACGACCCCGCAGGGGACGAAGGCGCTGAAATACGTTGGCAATACCCCGCTCGCCAGTTGGGAGGGCCCGCCGAGAGAGGTCTTGGCGAAAGTGGGACTGGTCTAAATACACGCCGGGCAAGGTCGTTGTTCCACCATGCCAGCAATCCATTCCATAATGAACTACACCCGCACAATTCTGATGGGCTGCGCCATGTTTGTCGCCTTCGCTATGAGCGACCGGCTTGGTGGCGAGCCTTCGGTCCCGCCCCCGACGACCCGCGGCAGGCGGTCACAGGACAATTGGCTCAAGCCGATTCTGGGCCTCCAACTCTGGAGTCTGCGGGCCGAGATGAAGCAAGATGTCCGCGCGGCACTCGATCTTGTGCCGAAATACGGGCTCTCCAGAGTGGAGATTGCGGGAACCGGCGGAATGTCACCCGCCGCCTTCCGTGGCTTGCTAGATGAGCGCGGTTTAGTGCCAGTGGGCGCCCACTATGGATATGGACGTTTGCAAGGGGATCTTCAGGGCGTAATTGCTGAGGCTAAGATCCTCGGGGTAAAGTATGTAATATGTCCGGCCCTGCCGCGGGGCATAGTCCGAGAATGGAACCCGACCGAGATTAGCCGCTTCGCGGCTGATCTCAATACTTGGGGACGGAGTTTGCGCGCGGCGGGCCTTCGTCTGGCGTGCCATACCCACGGTGAGGAGTTTGCTCCGGCGGATTCGGGGTCGCCTGAAACCTTGCTCAATCTTCTGTTGCGGGAGACGGACCCGGAATTTGTCTGCTTCGAAATGGATGTCTTCTGGGTCGTGCATGCCGGTCGCGACCCGGTGGAACTGCTTGCGCGCCACCCGGGGAGATGGCACTTGATGCACGTGAAGGACATCCGGCCCGGTGCGATCACGGGACTGTTCACCGGGCGGGCGCCCTCGACAGACAATGTGCCAGTCGGTGCAGGCCAGATGGACTGGCTTCGCCTCCTGCAGGCGGCCCACGCGGCCGGAGTGCTGTATTACTTCATCGAGGACGAATCCACGGCGCCGCTGCAAAACATTCCTTTAAGCCTGAGCTACCTGCGGAATCTCGATCTGTAATCGATCAAGTCCAAAATATTGGTAGGCTCGCTATGGAATTCACACAATTATTTTGGGCCAGCTGCATGGCTTTGATTGTAACTGCTATGAGCCTTGCCTTGCGCGGTGAAGCGATTGGCATCTGGCGATCCGAATTCGGGCTGACCAACGAGCAAATTGGCTGGATCAACGGCACGGCCTTCTGGGGCTTCACGCTGACTATGATGTTTGGCGGACCGATGTGCGATGTGCTGGGCTTGAGATGCATCATCGAAATCGCGTTTGTGGGACACTTGACAGGGGTGATTCTTACAGTTTTTGCATGGGATTTGGGGCCACGCCCAAGCCGGGGCGGGTCTGAAGACATTTGGTCGCATAGCTGTCCTGCCCGCCGCTCTCTCCATCATCTTTCTTCTTATGCTGGCGGGATTGAGAAACAAGCAGCAACATACTGACTGAGCACCACGCATGATGAAGAAGCACTCGGGTCGTCGTCAGGTGGGTGAGCTATCACGTAAGGACTTGAGGTTGAGGCCGTCTTGCTTGACGTCCGCCCTGCTTGGATCACCTCAATGAGCGTCACGCGCCAGAGTTCCGTCCGTCCCGTCGACCTCCGCCAACTCGCCGCCCGCCTGACGGGCGAGCTGCGCTTCGACCGCACGATGCGGACGCTCTACGCAACCGATGCTTCCGAATACCAGGAGTTACCCGTCGCCGTCGCGCTGCCGAAGACCGAGGCCGACGTCCGCGAGCTGATCGCCTTCGCCAACCGGCACGGCATCGGCCTGATCCCGCGCACCGCCGGCACTTCCCTTGCCGGCCAGGTGGTCGGCAACGGCATCGTGGTCGACCTCGGCCGTCACCTGAACCGCATCGTCGCCACCGACGCCCCGGCCCGCCGCGTCCGCGTCCAGCCGGGCGTCGTCCGCAACGAGCTCAACCTCGCGCTCAAGCCGCACAACCTCTTCTTCACCCCAGAGACCTCCACCGCCAACCGCGCCATGGTCGGCGGCATGGTCGGCAACAACTCCTGCGGCGCCAACTCCATCGTCCACGGCACCACCCGCGAGCACCTCGTCTCCACCCGCGGCTTCCTCAGCGACGGCGTCATCGCCGTGAAAAAATTCGTCGTGAGCGAGCCCGAGATGAATCCGCGCACCGTAAACGGCGTGGCTGTGCGCTGGGCGTTATTGAACAGATCGTTCTCGTTGCTCTGATAACTTTGGGTGCTGGGCAGAAAATCCAACACGTCGTTGAAATTGAACGCACCCAGATCGCGCAGCATGTCGGCTGAGATGATGGAAATGGCCGAAGCTAGGTCCTTGGTCTTCGTCTTGAGGCGGGTGCCCGAAAGTGTTTCTGTGGGCGCATAACCATCGTCGGCGCCACCAGTAACGATGAAGGGATTCAGTTCGATGATCTCGTTTCCCCTAGTTTCTCCCGTCACGCCTTGAGCGGCGGGCGAATGTTGCTGGGCGGATGCGAGAGTGGCGAAGACCATGAACGCCGTCACTGCCAGTCGCAGAGAGAGCAGGCATTGACGTGGGGTCGATCTTTCTGGGGTTGGGTGTAGCATCGGATTGGATGGGGTGGAGGTTTTGGGGCCGGGGTGTAACGGTCGGAGAAATAACTTGGGATAGAACGCGCCCCTTCGGCAATCGCTGGCACGATTGCCGAAGGGTATGGCAACCATCAATGGCCTGTTCGTCCGTCGGTCGGCTTCGCTTGCAAGCACTGACGATACCCCAGAATCGGCTCTCCTGCTGCGCCTAACGACTCAGAAATAGGCCTCATTGTATCACGCTCGGGTCGGCCGGTCTTTGCCAAAACAGTCTGCACTCAGCATCGCCCGCATACGCCCGCGCCGACAATGGCGAGAACACGTTCCATGTTCATGTTCCGTGTCTTTTTGCATGAAAATCCTGCCCGCTTTCACCTACGATTGGATGAAGCCTGATTTTCGATTTGTGGGCGCTGTTTCTCCATCTCTATGAGCGCCTGTTGCATGGCGCCTAACAGCCGCGCGGTGGTGGTTTCCTGTCGCGCCAGCGCAAGCCGCACCCGGTCAAAGCCCACAGCCCCTTCCTTCATGGTCCAGGTTTCTTTCAAAACCTCGTTGATATGCGCTACGTTCAGCTTGCGTAACGCCGCAAACATCCGCGGATAACTCCACGCGTTCTGGTAGCCATGCTGCGTCTGCCAGGTGGTCGCGGTCGCCACCAGCGTGCGGAACGCCGGCAGGATATCTTGGTTGGCCTCGACCGCCGCATGTAACGCCTCGACCGCCGCTATGAACCGCAGCATCATCGCGAGATCATTCACAAACCTGCGTGGATCGTTGAACAATAACCCTCGCAGTGGTCCCGGTTTCAAATGCGCGTCGGCCAAACCGGCCAGCTCATCCGCCTGTTTGTTCATCGCCGCCGGGTCCGTGCTGTTAAGCAACTGCCAGGCGTTGAAAATGGTCCGCCCCTGCCCCGGGATCAGGTCGTCGGCAAATTGCTCGTAATCCGCATCGGTCAACGTCTGGCCGGTGGCACCGCGGGCAAAGGCAAAAGTATTGGGCAACTGCACGCAGTGTGTCTGGGCGTTGCCCATCACGCCGCGCGGCCCCAGATCCTTGGCGACCTCATACGCGTAGCCTCTGCCCTCGACTGAAGTCTTGAAATTGGTCAGGGGAAACGACGGCTCGGCCTCGATCCGGCCGTAACGGAAATTGAGCACCCGCGATGCCAGCCCGAGCCGTTCCTCACCATGTGTTGCGTGCATCGCTAGGCCCCACGGTTCCAGATCCCGTTCCTTCAGCAGCGCGAAGATCTCGTGAAACTCCTCCTCGCTGCTGACCTTCAGATCGCCGGTCTCGTAGAACCGACTGTAACCGGGCCAGCCTTTCAGCACCCAGTAATTAAATTCAATGCCGGGCCGAATGCGGTCGAACATCTGGCGGTGCGCCAGCAGCAGATCGGCGAACTCCCGGTTGTTCGAGCCGGGGTAACCACCTGGGTCGCTATCGATGATCATGAATCCGTCCGCCTTGGCCAGCGGCCGCACCAGTTGTTCGCGCCAGGTGATCATCTTTGCCATAGCCGCCGCATCGCCGGGGTTGACCCGCACGTCGGACCAGAAGAAATGCCGCAATCCGAACGGCGCATTCTTGGCCTGCTCATTGGCCATGATATTGGGGCAGAGCACAAGATAAGCACGCATGTGCAGTTCGTTGTGCAACATGTCTATGACCTGCGCAATTTTCACCAGATTGGCCTGATCGCTAAGCGTCAGCGGATCGGGCATAGTCTCGAGCAGCGGCCAGATCATCAGGGTGTTGTAGCCGAGCTGCTTGAGGCCACTGGCATAACCACGATAATCCTCAACCGTCCAGGTGCGCGCGGCGTAGGGATGCCGGTAAGGCCAGTGTTGGTGGATATACATGCCGATGATCTTCTGGTCAGGCTTGGTTTCTGACGGTTGGACCACAGCGGCCCAACCCGGCAGGATGAGCCCTCCGACGGCAATGATGAGACTGGCGAGGATTAGGTTTATTTTGATTTTCATTTTCTTAGGCGGGACTCTGAGAACTGCTGTCCGGAACCGGAGTAAGGGTGGCAACTCGGGTTTCGACATGGACGAGGCCAGGTCTGCCCCTTCGTGGATGTTTTTCGGTCGGTTAATCTTTCGTGAGCACCTGATGACGGTGCTCGACACCGCCGCTGGTGAGACATCGGATAGGTTCGATGGCCAAGTGCATGCACCACCGAGACACCTCGTCGGCATCGGATGTCTCCACATTGACGCCGGGGCCATCGCCAGCGCGATGCCGCGAACGAACGGGAGAAGGCTTGTGCTGAGTGGGTGGGGCCGCTCATTTGCGAATCTTATCCCGTTCCGCCAACGCTTGCTTCATCGCCTCAATCAGCCGGGGGGAATAGTCTTCGAGTCTCGCGAAGCCGTTCTTGACGCGCTCGAACGGCGTGGCGCCTTCCGGGCTCACAAAGGTGCGAGAGCCCAGCACGGCATTCACGGACGCCGCGTCCAGCTTGCGCAGTGCTTCTTCCATCGGCTGCCACCTCCAAAAGTTGCCATAGCCGTGCTTTTGCTGCCAGGCGGCGATCGCCGTCACGAAATTGCCGAACGTCTCCGTGATCTTCGCCTCGTCCCGAGGACTGGCGCTCACCGCGGCTCGAAACCGGAACAGCGTGGACGCCGCATGCAGTTGCATGACGAGATCGCCGATAAACCGGCTTGAGTTCCCGAAAAGTAGCCCCTTGAGCGGACCGCCGTTGAGCGAGGAGGCGGGCAACGCATCGAGCTGTTCCATCACTGTTTCCATCCGGTGCGCGTCTGCGCCCTGCAAGGCGTCCCACCCCTCAACGATTAGTTCACCGTGCCCAGGGATCAGCTCGTTGGCAAATGCGATGAAATCGGCCTTTTTCGCCGGCAATCCCTGGGCGGCGCGGGCGAAGGCGAAGAGGTTGGGCAGCTGCACGCAGTGCGTCTGTGAATTGCCGATGACGCCGCGCTGTCCGCCGCTCTGCCCGCCCAGATAGGCTGATTTGAGTTGACGCCCACCTGCGGAAACGCGGTCGTCACCACCGTAAATCGTGAACGGAAACGACGGTTCGCTTTCAATCGTGCCATAGGGAAATCCCAGCACCCGGTCGCCCATTCCAATCGAATCCAAAAAATCGGCAGGGAACCCGCTGTTCGCCACGCCCCACGGCTCGGAACGCGGCTGGCTCGCCAGGAGGACGATCGCTTCGCGCGGCTCGACCGGATCGCCCCGCTTCATTTCGCCCGTCGCATAGAATCGGCTATAGGATTCCCATCCGAAGTGGCTCCAGTAAACCACTTCGATCCCCGGTCGGAGGCGATCAAGCATTCGCCGATGCGCACCGAGCAGGTAGACAAAATCCAGATTGGTCGAATTGGCATAACCGCCCGGATCGCTGTCGATGATAAAGAGGCCGTCGGCCTTTGCCAGAGGCCGGAAGAGTTGCTCGCGCCAAGCCATTAATTTGCCGAAAGCGACCGGATCGGCGGGATCGACGCGGTCATCCGTATGAAAAAACGGCCGCTTTTCGAAGTTATATTTACGCGCCTCCTCGTTCTTGGCCGACACGTTCGGACACAGCACAATGCTCGCCCGCATCCCAAAATCGTGATGCGCCATGTCAATGACCGCCGCGATTTTAGTGATGTTTGCCTCGTCGCTCGAGGTCAGCGGGTCGGGCATCGTCTCCAACATCGGCCAGATCAGGACCATGTTGTACCCGAGCTTGTGGAGACCGTCGAGATAGCCGCGCCAGTCCTCGAGCGTCCATGTGCGCGCGGCGTAGGGATGATTATACGCCCAGTGCTGATGCACGTACATGCCGAGGATCTTTGCGGGACGCGAGGCATCGGCCGCCGCGAATGCTGCTGCAGCCGCCAAGATCGCCAGTCCTGCCGACAGATGGCGTAACAATTTCGCAAGCCGAGTTTGGTCGTTTTTCATGGTCATAAGGGTGGAGTTAAGAAATCGTTTCGCTGGCTCGAGATCAGCGTTTGGCGCCGTCCAGCCGCGGCGCGCTAAAGCCCTGCGCAACCTGCCGCTGGAGCAGCCCGCCGAGTTCGGCGGCGCGGGCAGGTTCCGCGAGATCGAGGTTCACACGCTCGTACGGGTCCACCGCGACATGATAGAGCTGGCCGCGAGCGCCGTCGGGAACCCCTTTCACAACGCTCGGCGAGGTGAAGCCGCCGGAACCGAGCACCGCGGTGTATTTCCAGCCATCTTTCACGATCGCCGGTCCCCCGCTCGATTCATAGAGGATGGTCTCGCGTGTCGGCGCAGTGCGGTCGCCCTGCAGGACCCGGTAGAAACTCACGCTGTCCTCCGCGCAGTGGTCGTTCAACGGCTGGTTTGTCATCTCGGCGAACGTGGCCATCAGGTCCGCCAGGCTGACAGCCTGGTCGTAGGTCCCCGGTTCGCGGATTCGCGCGGGCCAGTTCACGATCAAAGGCACGTGATGGCCGCCGTCCCATATATCCGCCTTCTGCCCGCGACGGCCGGCATTGGCCTGGTGGGCGGTGCGCTGGACGTCCTCTTCACCCCAATGCGCGCCGTTGTCGCTCGTGACGATGAGCAGCGTGTTGTCGGCGATGCCCGCCTGCACCAACGCTTCGTGCACCTGGCCGATGAGATAATCCGTCTGTCCCACCCAGTCGCCGTACACGCCCATACCCGAGCGCCCGCGGAACGGCTCGTTGGGCATCCATGGCGTGTGCGGACCCGAAAGAGGGAAATAAAGCAGGAACGGACGGCGATCGGGCGCAGCCGCCTGGCGGCGGATGAAGCTCACCGCCTCGTCGAGGAGAATGCGTGGGTTGTTCTCGATCCGGAACGAACGCGAGATTTCGCCGTTTTTGAAGATCACGCCCCGCTGCCAGTAAGCGTCACCGGGGGACGCAACGTATTTCCGGTCCCAATCATACACGGTATCCGGCTGGCGCGTCGGATACAGGTCGGGGATCAGTACGACGTCCGGGTCGAGCACCTGTCCGTTCTTCACATAGACATAGGGCGGATCGGAGGCGGACGACGGCAGAATGAAGGAATAGTCGAAGCCGCGCGTGTTCGGCCCGTCATGCGTGCCGCGCGAGAAGTCGGTGTTGGTATAGCGCACCGCGGACTCCGGATCGCCGTTGAGCAAGCCGGCCGGCTTCGCCGGATCCTTGAGTTCCCAGTTCATGCCGAGATGCCACTTGCCGATGCAGGCCGTCGCATATCCTGCCTTTTGCATCAGGGAACCGATGGTTTCCCGTCCCGGCTCAATTAGAGGAGGCAGATAGCCGACGCCTCCAAGTTTCGCGCCGTTATCCCGATAGGTAGAGGCACGGAAATAATACCTCCCGGTGAGCAACGCATAACGCGAGGGGATGCAAGTGGCACCACCTGCGTGAGCTTCGGTGAATCTTATGCCGCTCTTGCTCAGAGCATCGATATTCGGCGTTTTCGTCCGCGCCAGTGGATTATTGGATGACACGTCCCCAAAGCCCATGTCGTCCGCCAGAATGATGACCACATTGGGCTTCGCCGGATTATATTCAGCCGCGACTAAGGCGGCGCATCCCGCGGTGAAGATTAATGTTAACGAGGTAGCCCAGATTTTAATCTTAATTTTCATGTTAGAGGACAATTTGCCTGGCGGCCAGGATCAGTGGAGTATTGATTCCCGTGAATTTGTGATGCTACTCAGGCTGTTCCTATTTGACCTAACTTTTGCGTTGATGAGGATCCAAGCGGCGTGCGCAATTCACCCGAGCGTCACCGACAAGGCGCTAATGTTTGTGATGGGGGCTGCACTTCCTGTAGCTTTCATTACTTTGAGCCCTGAAAAGGCTCCTAAGTGATGTGAATGAGCGCCACGGATTCGGTGCTGGAATTCACCATTGTTTGGATGGCTCATAATCTTCTGTCAAAGCGACTACATACTTAGAGTTTCCCTTTGAGCGCGATGGCGTAGGTGGCTCCGCCGTAGAAGGTGTTATTCGTCTGGGCTGGTTTGGTGTCTGACATAAAACTCAAGCAAGCAGCCCAAAGAAGCAACATATGCTATGCTTATTTTTGGCATAGCATCATGCTGATGTTAATGGACGGTGGGGAAGATAGGACGCGCAAGCTGTCCAAGCTCAGCCATGATGTGATTTGCATGTACATTGTTGGATGCCGATTAGCAAAATCCGGAGTGCCGCCGATGCCTCGTTTTCAGTCGGGGCACTCCGGAAACGTAGCTAGAAACGGTAGGTAACATTCGCAATCACATTGAAATCCGGGGCCGTGACCGCGGCATACGGAACCGTCGATTGGCGGAAGTATTTTTCGTTGGTGATGTTATTAAACTTCACACTGTATTCGATTTTGCTCGAGGCCCTGCGATACGAGACGAGAGCGTCGAACGTTGTATAGGCTTTGTGCAGAAACGGATTGGCGGCGGGAAAGAACGGCGCACCATCACGCCCAATTTCGGTAAAAAGATCGCCTAAGCGATCACTAGTGTGGTCCATACCTAGACCAAAACGGAAGTTCTTTAACACCTCGCTGGGAGCGGAAAACATAGCCCAAGCCCGGAAAGTATCACTGGGCACCCCCAAAGCACGTCCTCCTAGTGCGGTAGTTGCATTCACATGGCCGTATGCCGCTATAAGGGAGAGCTTTTTACTTACATCATAAGTGATGTCGATATCAACGCCCTCCGCTGTCCTCGATGGCCTAAATACAAACGTCCTCGCAACGAGATCCGGAGCGGGAGACCCTTGTTGGCTGATACTATAGGCGGCGATCGAGAGTTGCAACTTACCGCCCAAGAGTATCGATTTTACACCAATCTCATCCTGCTCCGCTCCCGAGTTCGGAGCCTTCGCTCCAGTGTCAGGGAAAGTTTGAGCATTAAAATTCACCAATTCGCTATGGCCATAATATAATGACACGAGTGGCCTAATCTTATAGATAACGCCGTAATTGGCTAACCACTCTGGCTTGCTCGAAACGTCATTGATTATCGTCCCGGTCGGCAAGATTGACAGGCGATCGGCGGATATCGCCGGCAACCTCTCCGTGCCTTCGGACTTGTTCCACGAAAGGCCGCCTGAGATATAGAGTCTGTCCTTGAAGTTGAGACTATCCATCATGTAGCCGCGATATTGCTTGCCACTACCATACCGAGCCGAATTCCCGCCATCGTAGGGCCAAGTGGTAATATTCGTATTGATCAAACGCGGGCGCGTCGGATTGGCCAGATCAAGATTGGTGACGTTGTTGGCCAGGTCGCGATTGTTCACCCTGCTCTCGCTATTCTCTAGCGCATAACCAAAGGTAATCGTATGGTCGATAGTTCCGGTTTTGGCATACGCCACGTAATCATTCTGCAGGGAGAATCCCCAGCCGTCGTTCCGCACCCAATTGGCGCGACCACCGGTCAGGACTGTCGTTCCGACGGGGATGCCTCCGGTATACCGATAGATCCCGTTGTTGCCGATGCTCTGATGCTTGGTGTCATGGTAGTTGAGCGCGAGGCGGGAGATCAGCCAAGAGTTAAGTTTGGTCGTAAGCATCAAGTTGGTCACTAACTGATCCTGCGTCCAATAGGTCTCGTCAGGTTCCTGGCTGTAGCTCCGGGGAATAGTCTTCGGATAATCGCGACCGTCTGCGGTGATGATGAAGCCCAAGTCGACCCCGCCGTCGAAATTCTCGGAGGTGATCTTCCACGTAAGGTCGGTGTTGTCGCTCAGGTGAAACGTCAACGCGCCCAAGAAGAGTTCCTTGCGGCGATGAGCATGATCGTGGAATCCCTCCGCGTCGTGATAGGCCGCACCGAACCTGTAGTCGATTCTCCCGCTCTGAGTCGGGCCGGTGATGTCAAACTCCACCCGGTTCGCGTCGTACTGGCCGATTTGTGCCCGTACATATCCACCGAAAGTTGATTCAGGGTTCTTGGTAATGTAATTGATGGCGCCGCCCGGCTGCCCAGTCGGCAGCAGAATCGCAGACGGGCCTTTCAAGACGTCGATGCTCTCGTAGAAAAACATATCTCGATCGGTCGATCTCGGTATGACGAACCCGTCCACCGTAGAGGTCGTGTTAACCGCAGAGAGCCCGCGAACGATGAAATTGTCTCCGTTCGCATTGGCGCCTCGGGTTGCGCCGGCCGCAAACTTAATGATATCCTCCAACCGATAAGCCGCAATATCCTGGATGAGTTCCTTCGGAAGAGACACGATGGCTTGGGGGATCGATTGATAGTCCTGAACGATTCGAGCCGCCGAATTGGTCTTACGCGGCCCGTAGCGGTGACCGTCGCTTGTCGCTTTCACCGTGAACTTCTCCAGAATCATTGTTTTTTCGGCACGAGCGTTATCGGTTCCCTGTGAAGTGGACCCCGTTGGTTGGACAGGAGGAACATCCTTACTCTTGGCGTCGTCCACAACAGTTTGCGCAAATACAGGACGAGTAACTGAAAGTAACAATAGGAACAAAAGGGCTGCAATCGTCATGCGGCTGTGAACTAGGCTTGATGGATCGTTTTTCATGGTGGGTGGTGGGGTTTGTTGAGGCACCGTCATTGAGATGCGCGTGTTTGGCATGATGCGGAGCCGTTGAGATGGAATCATCATCGCAGAACAGCCTAATATATTCCACGCCTTGGGTGCCAAATACTGCGTCGAATGTCTCATCGTTGGCCTGATTTCCAGAACGATTGCAAGACGCCACTACTGGAATGGCTACAGCTCGGTCTCGGTCCACTCGGCATGCGTTCCCGTCCCGATTCGGATAGGCACAACCTGACAATCCAATCCGTAATCGTTGCGATAACAGACCATTGGGGGAGAAGACAATGGTTCAACGTCGCGTCCGCTTTCTGGCACGGGCGCGATATTCTGAAGGGCTGCATTTCATCGTGCGACGAAACATTCGGTTAAAAAAGGAGATATGCGAAATCCCATTCCCCAAGGCCACGTCGATAATCGCGTGATCGGTTTCCGCCAGTTCGTGGCACACCGCGTCTAGGCGGACTTGCCGCACAAACTCACTAAACGTCTTCCCGCAGTGTTTCTTAAACTGTCGGGAGAAAGTCGGCTTGCTCATCCGGGTCTCCTCAAGGATTCGTTGCAAACGGATATCCTCACGAAAATGGATTAACACATACCGAATGGCAGCTTGCATGGCCGTCTGGTGACGTGTTTCCGCGGAAAGCGAGAATGAATTCTCTGAGATGAAACACTGATCCCGTGCCGGTGCCGCCGCACTGGCTGCCAGAATCCGGAGCAACAAGCCAAGCCGATCAAGGCCCTCGGCCTCCGCCAGTTGATGCAACTGGACGCGCAACATCTCAGCGGTGCGACCGGTGTATTGGATGCCCCGGGCAGCAGCCTTGAAGTAGGCGCCAAGATACTCGGATTCGGGGAACACCCAGAACGGATGCGTCGGAGGAAAATGCCACTGGACGGAGATGCCCGCCGACGGTCCGCGTGTGTGCCAGTAATGTGGCAGGTTTTCCCCCAGCAATACCAGATCCCCGCTGTGAAACGGCTGGATGCGATCGCCGACGAAGCGAGTCCCCTCGCCCGAGGTGAACAGTGTCAGTTCGAGCGCCTGATGATAATGCCAATGGGTGCCCACTCCACCAATACGCACGCTGCGCAAGGGGGATATCACTTGCTCCACGTCTTGCAGATTGTCCCGCCAGCGTAGCACTCGGAATGAGTGCCCCGCGGGAATCTGGATTTGCTCTCGATAGAACGTCATTACAAAGATGGAAAAGCTAAATCAGCTTTCCCCCACTGAAGGTCCATGATAATTTTTTATATTCATAGCGTTCAGCCAAAGCAAGGCAGTCGTTGAGTGACAAAATGCCTGCCGAACACGACGGGTGAAAAAGAGATGCCGCTGCGGCGCAAACGCCAAGCTTTAGATTGTCGGCCATCAACCACTCCTCATGCACGCCCAATAAAATGCCCGCAGCCAAGGCGTCACCCGCTCCCTTAGTGCCATCAATTAGTCGTTCACCAACTTCAAGCATTGCCGGAGGAACTCCAGCTTCTGCCGCATCAAGGCAATACCGAAAAGATAACTTTGCGTCGCTGTTAGCGATTATTTGCCCAAGGTTAAATTTGGCGTGGGGGTCACCTTGATCAGCAGCTTTTTGAAACCAATTGGCTGCTAATGCCCAATCGTCTTTTTTCACAGCGAGCCAGCCCAACTCGTACTGTGCGTTCGCGTCCCCCGCGATGGCTTTCTGAAAAATAATTTCCTCTTTTTGACCGCTCAGCGGCTTGAGATTGATGAGTTCCTCACCTGCATCGGCTCCCACTCCCAGCACAGAAAGGATGCATAGCAAAACGGCTATTTTTTGGCATGAGGCGAATTTAGGGACGCACATAAAGTTACTTCTTCGGCGGCTTAGCGCAGCTTCGCGAATAGATCACGAGCCAGCTTCATCGCTTCGGCCTTTTGCTCAGAAGTCATTTCTTTTTCAACAATTCCCAAATTCTTCTTCGCGTTCTCATGACCCTTCGCTCCTGCAATATTCCACCAAACGTGAGCCTGCACTAAATCCTTCGGCACGCCTGTGCCGTTGGCGTACATGTTGCCGAGACTGGATTGCGCATACGCATTCCCTTGGTCCGCCGCCTTACGCCACAACTTCACGGCTTCCGCATCGTCCTTCGGCACGCCTCTGCCGTTGGCGTACATGTAGCCGAGATTGTATTGCGCCTTAGCATTCCCTTGGTCCGCCGCCAAGCGATACCACTTCACGGCTTCCGCATCGTCCTTCGGCACGCCTGTGCCGCTGTCGTACATCGCGCCGAGATTGAATTGTGCTAAGGCAGTCCCTTGTTCAGCCGCTTTGCGGTACCACTTCGCAGCTTCAGCATGATCTTTCGGGACACCCATACCATTGTCGTACATTACGCCGAGATTGAATTGTGCTAAGGCAGTCCCTTGTTCAGCCGCTTTGCGGTACCACTTCACGGCTTCCGCATCATCTTTCGGCACGCCATCGCTGCTAGCGTCATCAGCATAACACTCGCCCATCAGTTCTTGAAATTTAGCATCACCCGCCTCCGCCTTTTTCCGCCACTCAGCAACCATCGGCGTATCCGCAGCAAATCCAGCAGCTGCGAGAAAGACGAACACGAGTAGGGTGCGGAAAATGCGGTGCATGACTCTCAATACTTTCACCGAGCGGGAAGGTCAACGCTGCAACCAATACCCACCCTTCACTGTCTCAGGGCTAATAATTTCGCGGCCCTCAAAACATCAGTGGAGAATAATTAAATTCTATAGATAATCATCCCGGCTAAAAGCTCCCCAAACGTTCATGAAGGAGTGGATTGTGGCCCGGTGCGGCAAAGGCGGAACTACAAATACAGTACCCTATTTTACTTAATCAAAAGCATTTAATTTAAAGCATTCCCCAAGAGGCTCTTAAACGCCATTTAAAACCATTTTAAGGCGATTTGACACCCCCCGCGATGAGAATAGAAGGCGGCACCTACAAACACGTTAAATCGCCCGCAAAGCACCCTGTAAGTGCCATGATAAAGTGAGCAATATTGGGAAACTATGGCAGGGGAAAGGGGTATGCTGACACCCGGAGAAAACATGGGAAACATCAGCCAAGTGGTGGAGGCTCGGCAGGCGTGGAGCTGCGGCAAGAGATTACCCCATGCTCAACAAAATATCCCAAAAAAAGCCCACCCTTTTTAGGTGAGCAATCAGCGGTGATTGCAGGAGTTTCTCAACTTGAAGTAAGCTTAAGCCTTATGCAGATAGGAAGCGAGGTGAGACCCAAGCCCTACAACCCCTGCGCTGATGGATTTGCGGCGAAAGCGTGGGAGTGCTTGAGACGCAATCAGAGCTTCAAGCAGGCGTTCAATAACATCATTGAAACGAAAGAGCCGGAGGAGCGATATTTTGAAAAAGCTAGTGCTGAATATGAGGCAGGTAAGTCGGGCAATTATTTGGCTCGTTTAATTTTCTCAAAGTACCGCAACTGGAAATTAAACAAATGCTGGAGTATGCAGCCCAAAATAGACCGCACTGCGTTCGCGGCACTATTCTCACAGGGAGGAAAATTGGATTTAAACGAAGAGGCTACGTTTTCTGGGGCTGAACCCACCGCATATCAGCCAACCAGATTTAATTTAGATGATATCTATAAAAGGATAAATTCCGGCGATAGGCAGCTTGATGCAGACAAGGCCATAACGGCTCTCACCGAACTAGATGCCCTTTGGAGCCATTACGATTTAATAGCAGTGCCAAAAATGATTCGGCATGATAAACATCGAAAGAAAATATTGGCGGATATTGATGCCCAAATCCCTAAGAGCTTATTCAGAGCTATTACTTTAAAAAATGACGGTCGCTGGCTCGGCACAGAGTCTGATTGG
>SXGQ01601939.1_pt1 | contig 18221 bp, 12 predicted proteins | sample 3178371 | NCBI WGS metagenome assembly SXGQ01 (sample SAMN11356859, study PRJNA531348) | freshwater metagenome | isolation source: freshwater sample F1-20 | place: China: Fuxian Lake, Yuxi | collected 2017-12-25 | reverse complement strand
CCACCGGTTTGTGCTGCTGCAGCAAATGCGTGATGGTTGCCGTGTCGCGGATGTCGCCTTGAACAAATGTGATGTGCTTGCCGGTGAGTTCCTCGACCCGCTTGATCGATTCGGCTGATGCGTTGCACAGGTTATCAAGCGCCAGCACATGGTAGCCGGCCTGCAGCAATTCCAGGCAGGTGTGGGAGCCGATATAACCGGCTGCACCGGTTACAAAAATGGTTTGTACGCTTGGGTTCATGGTGTCTGTGGCGTCCATTTGATTTGCGTTTTTTGGGTGCTGCTGAATGTACTTTTATGTACGTTTTCTGTGTTCGCTTTTGAAAAAACAGCCCGTGGACAGGAGTGTAACGCAGTGTGGGTTCCAATCTGACTGTTTCAAGTTACCGGTCGGAAACGTTTGCAAACAGATTTACTTTGCAGCACCATTTGCAGCTTGTATGGAGATCCCTATGTCCACCCGTTGGTATGTTGTATTCACCAAGCCTCGCTTGGAAGCGCTGGCTCAAGAGCACCTGATGAATCAGGGCATGGACGCCTGGTATCCGCGTGCGCGTGTCGTCAAACGCCGTGCGACGGGGCGCGAGGAAGTGGTCGAGTCCATGTTTCCGCGTTACATTTTTGTGGAGTTGACGCAGGGTCAACATCATTTTGCAAAAATCCGTTCCACGCGCGGCTGTATTGACCTTGTTCGGTTTGGTTTTGAATACAAGCCTGTGCCGGTGGGTTTTGTGGAAGCCTTGCGATCGCAATGCGATGAAGAGGGCTTGGTGCCGCTGGAATCCAAAACGGTCAAACTTCAGGCGGGCTCGAAGGTGATGTTGCTCGATGGTGCGATGGCCGGTTTGGTCGGCGAGTTGCGATCTTACAAAGCGGCTGACCGCGTCATTGTGCTGATGAATCTGATGGGCAGTGTTGCGCAGGTTGAAGTGCCTGTAGACAATATTGAACTGGCATGAGTCAGTTTTGCATGCGTGAAGATTTCCGGTGGGTGACATCATGACGCGGGGTATGGATCTGCATTGGCATACGCTGGGCGCGCATTTGTTGCAGGTGGATTTGCGCAAGGGGAACTCGCTGCGGACTGCTTCACCGCATGGAGATTCGCAGCAGGCAGCTTCATGGCAGACCGATTCACGGCGGGCAGATTCGCAGCACGCAGATTTTCTACCGGCTGATGTCGCGTCCGCCGAGTGTCCGCTTTTCTACGTCAGTCCGCTGATACCTCAATTTCCCGATCGTCCTCCGCGCGCCGGCGTTCCTGTCATGTTTCCGCAGTTTGCAGATCGTGGCGCGGGGCCGAAGCATGGCATCGTGCGTATGGTGCCGTGGGTGTCTGCTGGTCTAGATGCATGGACCTTGCATGTGCCCCCACAGCCCGATCAGCATTGGTTGGGCGATGCTCACTTGCGCGTTTCGGCGCAGATTGAAAGTGGTCTTGGGTTGAGCGATGCGAGCGCTGACGCTACACCACAATCATCCCCACATTTACAGCGGGCGATGCGCGATGCAGCGTCTGCATCAATCAAGTTAACGCTTCAATTCGAAGTTGAAAATGTCGGTGGCGATGCGTTTTCGTTTACGGGTGGTTTGCATCCGTATTACGCCGTCAGCGATGTAACGCAATTGCGCATAGAAGGTTTGGACGGTGTGCCGTTTGATGACCGTTATGGCGCGCAGATATCCGTGGCCGATGAGTTTCTGCACGGACAGGCATTTGAACGTCTCTATCTGCGCGCTGACACCTTGGTTATGGTCGATGATGCGCGGCGCGTGCGCATGTCCGCTACCGGGTTCGATAACTGGATGGTGTGGAACCCCGGTATTGAGTTGGCGAAGGGGCTGCCGGATTTGCCCGATGCAGATTGGCAGCGGTTTGTGTGCATCGAGCCGGTATGTGCGGGTAGGGCGGTGATAGTCGCTGCCGGTGAGCGCTTTGTGGGCACCGTTACGCTGGAGCAGCATGTGCTGTGATGCTGTTGCTCTAGTGGCATTGCAGTACGGTGGTCTTTGAGGCTGCCCAGCGATGCCGCTGCTCCGGGCGGCATTGTAGAGCAGCGGTTTTGGAGACTGCCCGGTGATGCCGCTGCTCCGGACGACATCTCGCTATTTCCAACCTCAACCCTTCCAGATTCGTCCAAGTCGTCGTCAAGCGACAACTTGGCCCCTTGCACTCGCGTTCGCATGCGAACGCAGGAGTGCCGCGGTGTCATCTGGTGCGGGGTCGGTTGGGCTCGACGTCTGACTGTCCGGACAGTCGCCATCACCGGGCAGCCTCCTTGAAAGTCGCTCAGGCGCGCCCGCATTGCGGCGCAAACAAGCGCCTAAGTCGCAAAAGGGTGTTCGGAAGTTGACTCCGGCGGATCGCATCCGAAAAATTGCGCCCGACCGTGCAGCGACCGTCCCGTAGCGAATCACTGATTCGCGTAGGGCCGAAGCGCCGCGAAGACGGCGTTCGGAGGGCGTCAACGTTGAGGAGCGCAATTTTTGCGGGAGAACCGCCGGAGCAACGACGGACGCCCAAGACGTACCGTACTAACCCCCGCCTAGGCACTAGCCAGAGGAACGACGGACGCCCAAGACGTACCGTACTAACCCCCGCCTAGGCACTAGCCAGAGGAACGACGGACGCCCACGATGCACTGCACTCAACTCAGCATGCGTACTAGCCGTCGCAACGACGGGCCCCCAAGACGTACCGCATCGCCCGCTGCAACGCCGGCCACCCCCCGCGCTACAATGCTGCGAACGAAAGATCCCGGAGACACAGATGAGCACCATGCGAGCCCTCTCAGAGCAAAGCGGCATACAGTTTGGCACCAGCGGCGTTCGCGGTTTGGTCAGCGGCCTCACCGACGAATTGTGCTACGCCTGGGGTCAGGCATTTCTCAACAGCGTTGCCACCGGCGCACAGCGAATTGCAGTCGGCCACGACCTGCGCCCCAGCAGCCCGCGCATCTGCGCTGCCATCATGCAGTCTATCAGCGACGCAGGCTGCGAGCCCATCTTCATCGGCGCACTGCCCACACCCGCACTCGCGCATTATTGCATCACACACAGCATGCCCGGCATCATGGTCACCGGCAGTCACATTCCATTCGATCGTAACGGTATCAAGTTCTATCGCGCCGACGGTGAAATCGGCAAAGACGACGAACAGGCGATTCTGAATGCTTCAGTAAACGTACCCGCACGCCTGTCGCCCGCTGCACTTCCCACAGTAGACCCCGCTGCACTGCATGCCTACGTGCAACGTTATGTTCAATTTTTCGGATCAACAGCGCTGACCGGCAAGCGTATCGCCGTCTACGAGCATTCCAGCGTGGCCCGCGACGTACTGCGCACCATACTGGAAGGTATGGGCGCACAGGTGCTGTCGCTCGGTCGAACCGATACCTTCGTCCCCATCGACACCGAAGCGGTACGGGCAGAAGACGTTCAACAGGCGGCCGCATGGGCGGCAGAACATACATTTGATGCGCTCGTGTCCACCGACGGCGATGCCGACAGACCGCTCATCGGCGACGAGAACGGCGTCTGGATGCGCGGTGATGTCGTCGGCATTCTGTGTGCCCAAGCGCTTGGCGCAGACGTCGTGGTAACACCGGTCAGCAGCAACACGGCAGTGGAAAAATGCGGCTCATTCAAGCAGGTCGTGCGAACCCGCATCGGCTCGCCGTATGTCATTGAAGGCATGGAGCAGGCCGCTGGCAGCATTATCTGCGGTTACGAAGCCAACGGCGGTTTTCTGCTGGGTAGCCGCGTGGCGCAAAACAGCGTTCAGTTAACTCAGCTACCCACACGCGACTCGGTACTCCCCATGCTGGCACTGCTGGTGCAATCTGCAAAGCAGGGCGTTCCCATGTCGGCGTTGTCGGCCGGTTTACCGCAGCGTTTTACTGCAAGCGACCGCATTCAAAACGTACCGACTGACTGGAGCAAACAACTGCTTGCGAAGTTAACTCAAGATGCGGCAAGCGTTGCGAGCCTGATGGCGCCCGACGCTGGCAACATGGTTGGGCAAGACGAAACTGATGGCTTGCGCATCACCTTTGCCAATAGCGATATTGTGCATTTGCGCCCGTCGGGGAACGCGCCTGAATTGCGCTGCTATGCCGAGTCGGAGTCGGCAGGCCGGGCGAAGATATTGTGCGATGCCTGCCTGGCGCGTGTGTCCAAGCGACTTGCAGGATGATCAGTGTAAAGTATTGACGCTGTCTGCGCACTGTTCGCTCATGCCAGACCCGTCACTCGCCACGCGTCACTCGTCACTTATGTTTCAGCACGCCTGCACGGTACCGAATATGCTCGTCAATGAAACGCGCCATGAAAACCCGGACGTACTCACCTGAACTTGGCAATCAAGGCTTTGTCGCTAACACGCCCATCAAAGCCGCTTTCCTTGCGCTGCGCAAACAGTGACTTGTCCTGCGGGTTGGTCGGTTTGCGGTCTTTGTCCACATCCACTTCCACCAGCACGGCATTGGGGTTGTAAGCAAGTTGCGATTGCTGTTGTGCGATCAGCGTCAGCTCGGTGTCGGCATAGTGGCTGTGATAAGCAGCATGAAAAAGTGTATCGCCGCCGTATACACCCTGAACCCATGTGCGTCGTACCAGACCAAAACCTGCCAGCTGCCCAAACCACTTGCCGTCGTTGAAAGCCAGCAGCCCTTTGTTCTGTGCCTGCAGCACATGCAAGGCCAGCGCAAGCCACTGTCGACCGGGAAACGCATCCTGCGCAACATACACAACAAACGGTGCATCACTCAGCGCAAACGCGTCGTTGCAGGTTTGTAGAAAACCTTTGCCGGCATCATCTTCAATCAGCAGAAGCCGGCCCGCGCAGTTGGCACGCTGGGCCAGTACCGGTGCAATTTTTCGGGCGGCGGTCCAGTCGGTGAGCGGCATGAATACATCGACATGCGCGGTCGTGCCGTTGTCATGTTCCGAACGAAACATATCCGCAAGCTGACTGGAGCATCCCTCAACAATGCTCAAACTGTTTGCATGTGTTTGACTCATCGAATCACGTCCTGTTGCGCCCGTAGGCATCATGCGAGGATACCCATTCATCCGACAGGATGGCCGACAGCAGCGACAGGTCGCCGGCCAGCACGGTGGCACCGATGATCTCTGCCAGCTTTTTTGCGTTTCCATCACCGTGGCAGCCCAGCAGTTTGAGGCATTCTGACTGCGTGGGCAGATGCGTACCCCCCCCGCGCGTACCGCAAATGACAGAAGGCAGGGTACAGGAATAGTACAGATCGCCTTCGGGCGTGATATCCATGAACGTAAAGCCTGCATGGCTTTCCACCACATTGGCCTCGTCTTGCCCGGTGGCGATAAACAGCGCTGCAATGCCATTGGCTGAATGCGGGCCGCTGTAGGCCGAGCCTGCCAACTGGTTGCCGATGGCACTGCGTTGACGTTGCCGGAAAATGGTTTCCGGCGTGGTGCGCGCCATGGTCTGCAACACTTCACGTTTGACCACAGCCTCTGCAATCACACGCTTGCCGCGGCTGTGCATCAGGTTCATGTGCGAATGTTTTTTGTCGGTTTCAATCGCGCCACTCAGCGCGAAGTGCCGCACCGGCACCGGGCTGTTGGCGCGTATGTATGCGCTGGCTGCATGCGTGGCTTTGCCGGTCATGTTCTGGCCGGCCGCATCGCCTGTGCTGTAGTTGAACCGTGCATACACCATGCGCGCAATCTGCCAGGTCTGGATGTTCTGCAGCTTTCCCACGGAGGTGGTGGCCTGTGCGGCGGTGGCGATGTCAGCTTGATGGCTTTGCAACCATTGCACAAAACTGCGGGCATCGCGCGCATTGTCGAATTCGAAAACAGGCGCACGCTGCATGTTGTCGTCCAGCACCGTGACGGTCACGCCGCCAGATTCCGACAGCATGCGCATGCCGCGGCTGTAGGATGCCACCAGCGTGCCTTCGGTGGTGGCCAGTGGCACATAAAACCAGCCCTGTGCATGTTCGCCGTGTATGAGTACCGGGCCCGCAACGCCGACAGGCATCTGCACCACGCCGATGAAGTTTTCTGTGTTGCTTTTCAGCTGGGCTGGGGGCAGGGAATAGTGTGCTGTGTGGGCGAAGTCTGCGCCGGTCTTGTCCGTCAAAAACTGGCGACGCGCCTGGGCCGCGTCTTCGGTGTAGTTGTCGTCGAAACGGGGAATGGAGGCGCGGGTGGTTTTGTCGGTCATGGCGTTTCCGGTTTGTCGCCGTACACACGCCTGACATGAGCGCCTTGCTTCTCAGGCGGCTGCGGTCAGGGTTGCCGGCAGGTTTTCATCCGGCACAGCATATCTCAAAACCGCCTGACATCCTCGGGAGACAGCAGGTTCTGGAAGTTGACCATGGTCAGAGGTTTGGCCAATGTGCCAAACAGGTGCAGCGCCAGTCCCAGACCGATAAAAACATAGGTAGCAGTGCGGCTCATGACGGTTTCTCCTTCCGGGCAGGCGATGTGGACGGTCGCGCTGGACCCACCGCATTCAGAGGTTGCCGGCGCTCATGTCTGCCGGGCGCAAACCTGCTTGCCCATGGCTTCATTCAACCGCAATTGAGCTGAAAAACACAGTAAATGCCTTGAGCGTGTGCTCTAAATGTGGGGGTGGTGCGTCAGTGACCGCTTGCGGTGTTCAACGGCACCTCAAACCAGAAAGTGGAGCCTGCCCCCAGCGTGCTTTCGACACCCACACAGCCCTGCATCAGCTCCGCCAGATGCTTGGTGATGGTCAGCCCCAAACCGGTTCCCTTGGTTGAATTGCCATCGAACGTACCGCTGGTCTGGTTTTCCAGTTGGTGATAGGCATTGAACATGGTGCGCAGGTCCTCTGCGCTGATACCCGGTCCGGTATCGATGACGCTGAAGCGCACCCGCACTGCATCGGCCTGCTGCGCCACCGCCGCAATCTGCAGGGTAACGCTGCCCTGTTGCGTAAACTTGACGGCATTGCCGACCAGATTGGACAGCATTTGCTGCAGGCGCAACTCGTCGGCCACGGCGATCTGACACTCAGCAGGAATATGGCATTGCAAGCGGATGCCAAGATTTTTGTTGTCGGCTGCTGCCTGAAACAGGTTGACCACGTTCTCGCCGAGTTGGGTCAACTGCACCTCGGTGAGTTTGAGCTTCATGGCACCGGCTTCAACCTTGGAGAGGTCCAGGATGTCATTGAGCAGCTTGATCATGCTGTCGGCAGACCGCTTCATGGTGTCCAATACACGGCCGCGTTTCTCCGGTTGCAGACGGGGGTCGCCCAACAACTGGATTGAGCTGTAGATACCGTTCATGGGGGTGCGTATCTCGTGCGACATATTGGTCAGAAAGCGGCTCTTGGCTGTGTTGGCGTTTTGCGCAGCCGTACGGGCGAACTCGGCATCAGCGGTCACCTGCTTGAGTTCTGTTTCACGCAGGTTACGTTCTGTCTGGTCGTCCAAGATCGCCACGGCTGCGATGCATGCGCCGTCGGCGTCTATCACCGGTTCACAGATCAGGCGGTACCAGCTCGTTCCCGAGTCGCTGCCCACAGGCAGTTCGCCTTCCATGAACGTGCGCTTGCCGGCCAGTGCGGCACGGCAGGTTTGCAGGAAGGCATCAGGCAGGGGCAGGGTGCCGTCGGCCGGATCGCGGTAGTGCGACATGGCGCCCAACAGCAGCGTGGCCTGCGTGTTCTCGACATCGACCCGCAGATTGCGGTCGAATTGAAACACCGCGTAGGGCGCATTCTTGAGCACGGTTGCATAGCGGGCATTGGTGATGCGCAGGCTGGATTCCAATGCGCCCTGTTCGGTGATAGCGTCATCGCGGGTAGCGCGGGTGTTGCTCATGGTCTCTACAAACACAGCCAGCATGAGGGCAGCCATGGCTGCCATCGCATAGGCAGCTGACTGCAAATAGCCACTGGACTGAACCCATTGCGCATAGTCGCTGAACAAGGGCGCCACCTGATCGATTGACGGCACATAACCCAGCGCGAAATTGAGCAGCACCACCTCTCCGGCCAGCAGATAGAAATGCCAGAGCACCAGCATCTGGACAAACTGTGAGCGGTGGTTGCCAATGAAAGCGCGGATCCATGCCCGCAGTCCGTTGCCGGCGGGAACCCGCTCGACGAAGGCCCAACCGTGCGTCTCCCAGCTGTTGAACACCATCAGCAGGCCCATCCACTGCAGCGCATAAAGTTCCTCGGTCAATGGGCCGGATGGGCCGTTTTGGCTGTTGAGCATGCGAAACGACATGCAGATGATGGTTGTAAAAACAACGTGCGCCAGAATGCGTATGAAAGGTGTCTTGCTGAGCAAAAATGCAAGGTAGTAGATGATGATGGTGCTGCCAATTGTCATCATCAGATAGGACGCAACGTCGTTTGCACCCAAAGTGCCGATGCGCGCGCCGCAAACGTACCATGTCATGATGCCGGCCGGTGCCAGCGTCAGGCCGCCAAAGCTGATGCCGAAAATGCCGGACGCCTTCAGCAGGGTGCCCTGGGGTTCGCGCCGTATCATGCGCCCCCACGCCCATGCGGACGCAAAGAACGAAGCCAGTGCCAACAGCTCAAACCCCAGCAGCAGGGCAATGCTGCCGCCAGTGGAGAGAGGGTGGGTTGTGAGTTCGGCGCCGTTCATTCGGTTCGTTCAGAGTTGGGTCGTGGCATCCTCGCGAGATTGGAGCTCATTATAATCAACAACGTAGAGCAGGGTGGTTGCTGCATACGGAAATGCCTGCAGGACCAGCATCAGCAACCAGGCGCTCTGGCTGCCAGAATCGCCAGACACAGGCGGGGGGCGCATCTGCAGCAGCGTGGCGACGCCCAGTAGCGAGCACAGCAGCAGAACTTCCTGCTGCATTAGCAAGCGCAGCAAACCCGTCAGCGGGCCACTTCGTTCGATATCCCGTGGCTTGTGTCCTGCATGATCTGCGAGTTTGTCGACCGACTTGCCGCCAGAGATGGCTTGAGCACCGTTGGTGTTTGTAGACAAGTGCGTCTTGGGTGTCACTACAAACGCAGCCCGCTTGGCTAGCAAACCCCTGAGAACGCCCTTGGCAATCGTGTGGGACAGTGCCATGCCGGCCAGTGCAGCACCGCCCCATTGCATCAGTCCACCGCCGATACGTTTGCGATACAGGGCGGGTCCGGCGATCATCCGGAATGCCAGCAGAGCCAGCGGTGCCAGCATGAACAGGGGCATGGGCGCACCAAATTGGTTCGGCGCTGTCAGCATGCCAGCCGACCACAGCAGTGCAGCCAGTGTCATGAACAGATGCAGGGTATCGCCCCACCAGGGCAGCCAACCGGCAACAAAATGGTAGCGCTGGGCCAGGGTCAAACTCTCTCGACGGGGCCTTTTCACGTCGTTGCCTGCCTGAAAAATACGGGTCTGGGTGTCTGGGCTTTTAGCGGGAGCCGTGGGTTTGTCACATCGACTTTGCCCGCTTGCAATCAGTTCCGCGTGTGTCCGCATGATCTGCATGGCGCCGCAGGCCCAGCGGTAACGCTGCCGCAGGTAGGCCTGACTGTCGGCGGGCAAGAGGCCTGCGCCCATGGCTTGGTCGATGTACAGCGCGCGTGCGCCGGTAGCCAATATGCGCAGACCCAGTTCGGTGTCTTCGCAGATGCAGTCGGTGTTCCACCCATTGAGTTTGCGCAGCGTGGCGGCACGTATGAGTGTCATGGTGCCGTGCTGGATGATGGCATTGCGTTCGTGTCGGTGGTGCATGCCGATACGGAAGAAGGTATCGTATTCGGCACTCATCATGTGCTGCAGCGTGCTGTTGTCGGTCATGCGATGCGTTTGCGGCGCCTGGATGATGTCGATGTCATCCTGTGCAAAGTATCCGCCGACCGACGCAATCCAGTCACGTGCAACCACATAGTCGGCATCCACCACCGCGACCCACGCGGCGTCCGGATGCGTCAGTTCCAGCGCCAGGTTAAGCGCACCGGCCTTGTAGCCTGCAAGCCGTGCTTCGTGACGGAAATGGACGCTGCAATGGGGTAGCGTCAACTGCAGGTCGTAGGATCCGTCTTTCTCTGATGTCGTGCCGGATGTGGCGGCTGATGTGCTGCTGCGGCCGCTGGCGTTACCGATGGCGAGCTGCCGCGCCAGCATGTCCACAAGAAAATCGCGCACGGGCGTCCAGCAGGCCGGGTCTGTGGTGTTGTTGTCGACGATCACGATCTGCAGGTTGTTCCAGCGCAGATCCAGCAAACTCTGCAGGGTGGCAATCACCATCTGTGGCGGTTCATTGCAGCAGGCTACATGAATACTGACCAAGGGTTGGGTCAGGGGTTCAAGCAAGGGTTTGGTCTGTGCAGAAAAACGCAGTTGTCCGTCCCAGAATGTGTCTGCAAATTCCAGTGTCTGCGCAATCAGCACCAGTGCCATCAGCGCGGTCGGTATGAGCATCAGTGCCCACACGGTCAGCGATGTCGGTGTGAGGTAGTGGGAGAGCGGCTGCGTCAGCATCAGCGCGAGACCTGCACCGATGCATTGCATGACGGCAGCAACCGTGAGTCGCGCACGCAGATGCAGATAGCCCAGTTTGCTCAGCAGCGTGATACAAAGCGTCGCTGCAATCAGGCACGCCAGCAGGGTCTGCCAATACCCAAGCGGCGCGGACTCTTGTGGTACGGGCAGGTGTCGGCCATATAGCCATTTCGCCACTTCAAATTTCAGTTGCCGGCCAGCGTTCAACAGACCCCAGTATGCGCCTGCCTCTCCTTCGATGGTTACTTTCCAGGGTTGGTCGATGGCTTCCATCAGGAAGTAACGGGGCAAGTCGTGTGCGGGTATTGCATGCGACAGGGGCTGCTGGTTTTGCCCTGCGTTGGCTGATTTTGGGAGTGGGTTCAGATCATCGATCCTGTCGAGGAAGGTCCGCAAAAAATAAGCCTGAGCCTGTGGATTGGCGACCGCTTTTCCCCTGTCAGGTCCGCCGGATGGCCAGCCGGTTTCGCCGATGACGATCATCTTGTCCGGAAAGCGCTGCTGCACCTGACGGTAGCGGTCAAACACATAGTCGACAGCCTGCTCGACTGGAATGCCCTCCCAGTAAGGCAAGAGGTGAATGGTAATGAAATCCACGTGATCGGCCAGTTCCGGATGTGCCAGCCACACATGCCAAGGCTCTGCGGTGGAGACCGGTTGGGGAACGGATTGCCTGACGGTTGCCAGAGCGTCTATCAGGTGGCTCAGCGAAACGCGGTTCTGCAATTGTGTTTCATTACCGACGATCAGGGCTTGCAAGTTGGCGTGTGATGCGGATTTACGGGCTATCTGTATGGCGGTGTCGATCTCGGCCTGGTTGCGTGATGCACTGTCGGACAGCCAGATGCCGAGCGTGATGCGCATGTCATGGGATTGAGCCAATGCAGGTAGCGGTTTCCATTCGAGTGCACTGTAGGTACGGATGTGGCGCGTCAGGTGTCTGAGGGTGAGCAGATCGTTTGACAGCGATGATTCCTGATTGATAAGCGTCTTGTCATCAGGTTTTACTGATGGATGGGTGTCGGGTTTGTCCCATCGGCCATAGGCAGAAAATGCAAGTCCATCGAGGGGTGGTGTGACCGGGGAGAGTGAGGCGGTGCCGGCACTGTGTCCTGCAGGTGGGCTGCCATCGAACCGGTCGTGTGTTGTCTGCCCGTTTAAATCTGCTTGCATGCAAACCAGCCAGACACAGGCCTGCAAGAGGGTCAGTAGCAGCGTGAGCAGGACTGCCCCGGCCAGATTGCTGTTTTGCAGTCTGCCGTTTTTCAGCGGGTCGCTTTGTGGTTTTTTATCTGGCGGCATGATGGATGGTTTGATGTCTCTTGAGGCACGCATGGCGCACCACCCGATACGCGACCCGGCCGGATGGGTTACAGTGCGACCCATCGTGTCGGGAAGTGCGGATATGTTGGCATGCAAACCCCTATTGTGAACTGCTTGAGAGCATTGGTGTGGATGTTGATCGCATTCGGGGTGCTGTTGATGTCGGGCATGCGTCCAACGATCAGCGCATGGATGTCCGGGCCGCCTGCGTGGACTCCCGTCGACCCTTCATCAACCGCACAGACCAGTGGTACGTCGCAGCACAAGCCTTTTCCCTGTTTGTCCTACGCGCCGTTTCGCCAACCTGACTGGCGACCGGACATGGCAGGTTTGATCATTCCTGCTGACGTCATTGAAAAGGATCTCGCGCAGATCGCCGCGGTTTCATCCTGTGTCCGTATCTACGGCACTGCAAACGGTCTGGATCAAGCGCCGCATATCGCAAGAAAGCTGGGTTTGCGCGTCTGGCTGGGGGTATGGTTGGGGTCGGACATCTCGCTCAATGCGGCCGAGATGCGGCGTGCAGTAGCCCTGCTGCACACAGAGGCGGGTGCAGCGAATGCCAGCATAGAGCGAGTCATCGTCGGCAGTGAAGTGCTGCTGCGTGGCGACCTGACCGTGCCGGAATTGTTGGACTACATCCGGCAGATGCAGCAGATCACATCCATACCGGTTGCTTATGCAGATGTATGGGAATTCTGGTTGAAGCATGCGCAGGCGCTGGGCCCGCAGGTTGATGAAGCGGTGATCCACATCCTGCCCTATTGGGAAAATTCGCCGGTTGCGCTCGCAGCGGCGGCAGACCACGTGTTCGATGTCTGGCGGCGAGTCGAAAAAGCACTGGCTCCGTTGCCGGTGGTGGTCGGTGAAACCGGTTGGCCTGCGGCGGGCCGGCAGCGCGGCGGTGCCAGACCGGTTGTGAGTGAACAGCGGCAATTCATCAATGATGTGTTGAGACGGCATGACCAGATGCCCGATGGCTCAGGCATTCGACTCAATATCATCGAAGCCTTCAATCAACCGTGGAAGGCCGCATCCGAGGGTGTGGCGGGCAGTGCATGGGGTGTGCTGTTGCATCCGCCCTGTGCGTTGATGTCGCCTGTGTGGATGCTGGCCGGTCTGTTGTGTGTAACGTGTCTTGCAATCTGCATGGGGGCGTCGCGGCTGGGCACGGCTGTTTTTCCGTTTGCGTTGACGGCACTGGTTGGCCTCTCATCGCTGTGGCTGTCGTTGTTGATGATAGTGCCCCTGCAAGAGTGGCTGGGTCTGGATGCAGCGTCCCCAGCCGGTTTGATACGTGCTGCGGCCATGGTGTTTTTTTGGGCGTGGAGCGTGATGGAGGCGAGGGCTTTGCTGCCGCTTGCATGCCAGGCCGGTGTATCGTCCGGGCCTTCTGTCTCATCGCGCATGGTGCTGCGCGAAACCGGTTTATGGGGCGTGGCAGTCTACACGCTGATGTTGGTGCAGGATGGCCGTTACATGGACCTTGCATGGCCCTTGCTGGCCATGCCGGCGCTGCCATGGGCGCTGCGGGTGTGGGGCGGTGGCATTGTGGATATGCGTGCCCGCTGGGCGGTGGCACGGGCTGGTTTGCTGGCGGGCAGTTCGGTGGCGATTGTTCAGGTGGAAGGGTGGGGCAATGGAGCCGCCGTCACTGTGGCGATGCTGGTGTTGCTGCTGGCGGTGACGTCGGTTAAACAGGCGCCTGAGCTATCAGTTTCATCGTGAGCGTTTGAGTTGGGATTTGAGCATCGCGTCTCTCAGAATCGTATTCATGCGAGTCTGATATCCGCGTCCTTCACTTTTCAGCCATGCCATCACATCTGCATCGATCCGCACCGAGGCATGAATTTTGATGGGCTTGTAGAAAGGATTTGGGGCCGCGTTGGACCAGAATGTCTCGTCAAGTTTCGGGATGTCGCTGTAATCAATACCCTCATCGCAATGGCTGTTTTGGATGGGTGCCTTCAATCTGTCCAGTTGTTTGGCAGACGACTCTCTTTTTACGGATTTAACTTGCTTCATATCTTAGTCGCTCGCCTTTATCTGCGCGTCGTGCGCTGATGATCCGGATAATCTCGTCGCCACCTTGTTCCAGCCGAACTGAGTGTGCAACCACAAGCAAAACATACCCACGCGACAGACCTATTGTGATCCAGCGTTGTTCACCGTTTTCGATTCGATCTTGTTTTGACATCGAAAGCGGGTCACTGAAAACTTGAATTGCTTGTTCGAAACTGACGTGGTGCTTCTTGATGTTCAGTTGAGCCTTTTTTGGATCCCAAACAAAGCGCCTGCCATCATTAACAATGTAGCACATTAATGTATATACACTCAAGAGGTTTTTGTTTGGATTTTTGCCGTCGATGAACGCACTGCACCGTTGTGATCATTCACCTCAAAAAATCCGCATGTCCTCTTTAAGTGACAAAACAAACCCGGAAGTTCCACGCCGTCCCGTTAAAACTCTGCACCTGATGATCTACTCATGCCCTCTGAAAACCCGCATCAGCACGGCAGTCAGGTCATGCAGTCCACCAAGTGGCGTTCGCTGTACGGGTCGCATGCCATCAGAAAATCCTGCCTTGCGCAGGCTTTGCAGAAGCGACGCGTCGCGCGTCACCACGTAAACCGGAACATCCCACGGTGCACCCTCACCGGCGATGTTGCTGGTGGGTTGGTGGTCGCCCACCATGATCACGATCTGTTCCCGCATTGGCGGCTGTTCAAACCAGCCCGACAGCCAGTTATGTGCATAGTTGATCGTGCGGATATAGTCGGGCCCCATGTCCAGCCAGTTGACTTGCTGGGCCTGTGCTTTGTGGACATCACGCTCATCGAATGCGGCCTCACCCAGTACGCGTTGCCAGTCGGCCTGATACGGCGGCACCGGTACAAACGGAAAATGCGTCGACATGGTGGACATGATGGTCAGACGTGGCGGGGTTGATGGAGATCTGGGATGCAGTTGCTCCAGTTTGGCCATCGCAAACTGGTCGGGTATCTTCCAGAAACCAAACTCGGGTCCGGTGTAGTTCAGATCGGGGCCGCTCAGGTAGGTATCGAATCCGTAGTAACTGCGCTCCACCCAGTCCCAGCGCACAGAATGGTACACACCGTAAATGTCGTATCCTGCCCGCTTGAAAACCGTCATGAGCGTCGGACGTTTCGTGGTGAGCAGCAGGTCATGCCGCCGTGGGTCGGACAGGTCGATACCGGAGAGCAGCGACAGATGCGCAAGATCGCTCGCACCACCGATGGTGGCTGACGTAAAGAAGGCAGACATCACTGCGTTGCCGCTTGTGCGTATGCTGTTTTCCAGTTGCGACAGTGATTGCGAAACACCGGTCGCAAAGTTTGCATTGTCATAGAGCACCGCGCCGTGCGACTCGAGAAAGAGCAGCATCACATCGCGTTGTTTCAGGGCCCGCAGATTGTCTGGCGCCGTGTTTTGCAAGGCTTCGTCAATGACCTTGGATCGCGGCAGCAGGCGGTTGGCACGTTCCGGCATGAGGGCGTCCATCACCACGCCGGCTTCGCGCAGATAGGTTGGCACAACAGGCTTTGAAACATAGGGCCACGTTGCCTGCACACCTGCATAGTTGGCGCCGATCAACAGCGACAAGGGAATATACGCAGCCCAGAGCGCAGCATGGCGGGTTTGATGTTTGCTGATGGATGCAAGTGTATCCATCAGGTTTTGCATACAGATCAGTAAAAGCTGATGGAAGGCGTAGACCGCCGTGCAAATGCCGCTTGCCGCGAGCAGCGTGAACCACCACGGCGACCCGGTAACCGTTACCCAGATGAAGCGCGGCAGTTGCGGTACATCCCAGTACAGGCTGATGGCCCGCCCGAAAAGCGATGGCGCAACCACGTCTACATAGCGACCCACAATCAGTAGAAGATAAAAACCGGCAAGCCACTTCAGCATGCGACGTGATGGCGGTTTGCCCACCGCGATGGCTAAGCTCAACAGCACAACGAGTATGCTGAACTCAGGTGCGATGCGGGTGTCCGGTTTGACTGCAATGGTGGGCCACCATGATGTAAAACTCAGCAACCCATTGAGCAGCAGAAGACTGCCAATGCTGGCGATGTGCCTGAGAATCCGTGTGGACATGCGTTGCAGTCAGCTCTTTCAGTACGTACCGATATAAAAATCGCGCTGTATCATGCCGGCGTTTTCTGGCACGTTTGCATACTGCACAAAGTCGGTGATGCCCACATCGCGCAGCACGTCTTCGTCCAGCCAACTGACGCGCGATGCAAACTGTTCGCGCCGCGTGACCAGTTCCCACGCTGCATCGGCCATGATGGCTGGTTTGCGCGAAACAGACAGACCCTGTTCACCGGCCACCATGCCAACGGCGGCGGTTGCAATCAAGGTTGCTGGCCATAGCGTCTTGACGGCAATGCCAGCGTTTCTGGTTTCTTCTTGAAACCCCATGGACAGCAGCGTCATGCCGTATTTGGTGGACGTGTAGGGGATGAATGCGCCGAGCCAGCCAGCGTCCATGTTCAACGGGGGGCACAGGTTGAGCACCGTTCCTTTACTTGCTTTCAATGCAGCGAGACTCTCGCGCATGGTGATCAAGGGCGCGCGCGTGTTCAGCGCATGCATCAGGTCATATTTTTTGGTTTCGGTAACAGCCAATGGTGTGACGCCGAGATAGCCGGCATTGTTGACCAGCAGATCGAGTCCGCCAAAGGTGTCCAGCGTTTTGGCAATGGCAGCCTGCAATTGCGATTCTTCGCGTGCATCGCAAGCGATGGCCAGTGCCTTGCCACCGGCCGCCTCAATCTCCTGTGCTACAGAGTGGATGGTGCCGGGCAATCTGGGGTGGGCCGTTTCGGATTTTGCTGCGATGGCAATCTGCGCGCCGTGGGCAGCAAACTTCAGTGCTATTTCGCGACCGATGCCGAGGCTGCCGCCGGTCATGAAAATCGTTTTTCCCTGCCATGAATGCGTCATGTACTTTTTCCTTGCGACTTTAGCTGCGGATTTACGGCGTGCGTAGTTCGCATCATAAATGCGTTTCAGTTGATTATTTCTGCCATTTATTGATTTTTTAGTGTCGTAGTGAGGCCTTCACGGTGGGGCGTCGACCGGGTTTGTGACACACTTGGCATTCATGCGCACACGATATCAGAGGCATCATGACCACAGACACCACCAGCCCGCCCAGCGCCTTCAACGCGGGCAGGTCCACCACCATCCACCACCGTGCCTGTAATTTGTGCGAAGCCATCTGCGGGCTGGAAATCGAGCTGCATGACGGGCGCATTGCAGCCATTCGAGGCGATAAGAACGATCCGTTAAGCCGCGGCCACATCTGCCCCAAGGCGGTTGCCCTGCAAGACCTGCAGGACGATCCGGACCGCTTGAGAACTCCCATGCAACGCATGGGCAAGGACTGGCAACCCATCAGTTGGGACGGGGCCTACGAACTGATTGCCACCCGTCTGGCCGACATTCGCCAGCGGCATGGCAACAATGCCATTGCAAGCTTTCAGGGCAACCCCAGCGTGCACAATTATGGCATCCTCACGCATGCGGCGCAGTTCTTGGGTTTGCTCAAAACGCAGAACCGTTTTTCTGCCACGTCGGTGGATCAGTTGCCGCATCAGTTGATGGTCTACTGGATGTACGGGCATCAATTGCTCGTACCCATCCCCGATATTGACCACACCGATTATTGTTTGATGCTCGGTGCCACTCCGCTGGCGTCCAATGGCAGCCTGATGACCGGTCCTGACATCGGCAAGCGCATCAAAAGCCTGCAGGCGCGCGGGGGAAAACTGGTGGTGATCGACCCGCGTCGCACAGAGACTGCGCAGGTGGCAGACGCGCATCACTTCATACGGCCAGGGTCTGACGCTGCATTTTTGTTTGCATTGCTGAACGTGATGTTCGCAGAAAAACTGACCAAGCCTGGGCGCCTCGATGCATTGCTGGATGCACCGCTGAGTGAGGTAGAGAAGTTAACTCAGCGCTTCACGCCGCAGGCCGTTGCCAGCGTGACCGGTATTGACGCAGATACCATCCGTTCAATTGCACACGACTTTGCAGCGGCACCGCGTGCAGTGGCGTATGGCCGTATGGGATGTTCGACACAGGTGCATGGAACCTTGTGTCAATGGGCCATACAGGTACTCAACATTGTGACGGGCAATCTGGATTCAGTGGGCGGATCGCTGGCCACGCATCCGGCACTGGATCTGCTTGACGGCCCTGCATCGCGTCCCGGAAGCTACGGGCGTTATGCCAGCCGGGTCAGCGGCAAGCCTGAGGTCAACGGTGAATTGCCGGTGGCTGTCATGGCAGAAGAAATGCTCACGCCCGGCGAAGGGCAGGTCAGGGCGCTTGTCTGCGTGGTGGGCAATCCGGTGCTG
>SXGQ01824839.1_pt1 | contig 18225 bp, 14 predicted proteins | sample 3178371 | NCBI WGS metagenome assembly SXGQ01 (sample SAMN11356859, study PRJNA531348) | freshwater metagenome | isolation source: freshwater sample F1-20 | place: China: Fuxian Lake, Yuxi | collected 2017-12-25 | reverse complement strand
GGCCGATGATCATGGGCTCGCAGTCCGGGTGGTTGACGTTGAGGGGGATGATGGCGCGGCCGGCGGCGACTTCGGATCTAACAAACTCAGGGGTGATCTCGGCAGGGATGCGCTGGGGGAAGCGGCTGAAGATGTTAGGGGTGTATTGGCTATCGGGCTGTTGGTGTGAGCCGGCGTGTTGTTTGTCGAGATGGTTGCGGACGATGTCGTCCTTCATGTCGGCGATTTGTGCGCGGCGCATGTTTTCCCGGATGGCGATGAATTCCATTTCGGGGGTGATGATGCCTTGGCGGGCGTAGTGGAGCTGGGTGACGGGTTTCCCGGTGGCGCGGAGGGGTTTGCGGCGTTCGGCGGTGAGGCCGGGGAATTCGATGAATTTGTTGGCGCGCTCGGATTTGGAGGCGTATTCGGCGTGTTTTTCGGTGAGGTAGCCGTTGTCCTGGGGTTGGACGGGTCGGCCGTCGTAGGCTTCGACGTCGTTGCGTGCGAGGATCCAATCGCGGCGGAGGGGTGGGAGGCCTTGGTCGGAGGTGCCGGTGAAGGCGGGGTCGCCCCATGGGCCGGAGCAGTCGTAGACGCGGACGGGTTGGTTTTTTTCGATGCGGCCGTTGAAGGATTTGGTGTCGGAGAGGGCGATTTCGCGCATGGGGACGCGGATTTCGGGGAAGAGTTCGCCTTGGACGTAGACGCGGGTGGAGGCCGGGAGCGGGGCGCGGGAGGCGTCGTGGGATTCGGTGATGCCGGTGGATTCTTCGGGGCGGATCATGTTTTTAGAGGTGGTGAGGTTGAAGGATTGAGGGAAGCAAAAAGGCCGTGCGGGTGAGGCACGGCCGGGGAAGGGGAAACGGTTTGCGGTTTCGACTTCCTACGGCGGCATGACCCGCGTCAGGTTCGGAGGGTTTTTTCCGCGCGTCGGAAAATCTCGGCTTCCCGGTCTGGAAGCTCCCCTGTCGTTGGGTGGAAGGTGGAAGAGGCTGGGGGAGAGGGCAAGGAGGAAATGGGGCGGGGTAGAAGCTGAAAAGCTGAGATGCTGAAATTTGGAAGGTTGGAATGTCGAGGGGCGAAAGAGGAGAGAGGATACTAGAGGAAGCGAAGTGGATTGGATGAAGAAGGCTTCGCGCAGGTCAATGGTGGTGCATTGGCTTGCCGAAGAGGACGTCGGCGTTCCCGGGAAGGGGGCGCGTAAAAGGCTTTGCCTCACGCGATTGTTGGGGAGGGGATTTTTTAGTCGAACCATTCGGTGGGTTCGTTTTGGGTGGCGCAGTGGAGGGGGATGGAGGTGTGGCCGAGGGAGTGGAGGCAGGTGCGGAGGTGGGTGAGGGCGGTTTCCGGGGTGTTGCAATCGGAGCTGAGGTGGCCGAGGACGACGCGGCGGAGGCCGGGGTGGGCGATTTCGCGGAGGAGGTCGGCGACCTGGCGGTTGGAGAGGTGGCCGTGGCGTGAGCTGATGCGTTGTTTGATGGACCAGGGGCGTTTGGTGTCGGCTTCGAGGAGAGCTTCGTCGTAGTTGGCCTCGATGAAGAGTGCGTCGAGCTGGCGGAGGTGGTGGATGAGGTTGGTGGTGACGTGGCCGACATCGGAGACGTGGCCGAGGCGGCGGGAGTGGTGGGTGAGGACGAAGCCGACGGGGTCGACGGCGTCGTGTTGGATGGGGAAGGATTGGATGGTGGCTTCGCCGAGGGTGAAGGCTTGGCCTGCCTCGAAGAATTTCCAGTGGCCGCCCTCGATGCCGGCTTCGCGGACGACGCGGGCGGTGGCGTGGGTGGAGTAGACGGGGATGGGGTGTTGTTTGAGGAAGTTTTTGAGGCCGCGGACGTGATCGCCGTGTTCGTGGGTGATGAGGATGCCGGAGAGGGTGGCGGGGTCGATTCCGAGGAGTTGGAGGCGGGTGGTGAGTTGTTTGGCGGAGAGGCCGGCATCGATGAGGATGCGGAGGCCGAGGCAATCGACGAGGGTGGCGTTGCCACTGCTGCCGCTGCCGAGGATGGAGAATCGCATGCGGGAGGATGGGGAAGGGGGTAAATGCTGAAAAGCTGAAATGCTGAAATGCTGAAATGCTGAAGGGGGGAGGATGGAACGTTGAACGTTGAAGGTCGAAGGTCGAAGGTCGAAGGTCGAAGGTCGAAGGTCGAAGGTCGAAGGTCGAAGGTCGAAGGTCGAAGGTCGAAGGTCGAAGGTCGAATGGTTGTAGTTTAATGAAGCGAAACGCGGAGGCGGGGTCGCGTAAAAGGCTTCGCCTCACGCGATTGGTGAGGGGGGGGAGTGCCGAGTGAGAAGTAAGAAGTGAGAAGTGGAAGAGGGCTTCGTGCGGTTCAGAGGCGGGCCATTGGCTGGCAGACGAGACCCTACTTCGCTGAAGCGACGAGGGGCAGGCTGTTGGCGGTCCCGGGGGAAAGAAAAACGCGCATCGGATTTCCCCCCGGAATTCACGATGCGCGCTTTTTTCCGTTCTCAGTCGGCCTGGTCATCGCGGTTTGATTTCCCCCCGGAATTCAACTGCGTCTGGGTCGGCTGGCTTGAGGCGGCGTTCCGGTCGACCGTTGGTGTCGGGGAACGACCAAAGAATGCCTGAAAATCAGGGTTTCGAAAGGATTTTTAGGTCACGAATCCGGCCAAGTGGTCCCATTTTCGGACATTGCGGACGATTTTCCGGAGATTTTGTTAGTGTTTGAGGGCCGTGTGTAGGATTTCGACGGGGTGGAGGGTATGGCGGCCGGTGGCGTCGAGGATTTGGTGGCGGCAGCTGGTGCCGGGTGCGGCGATGAGGGTTTCGTGGGGTGTGGCGCGGACGGCGGGGAAGAGGACGAGTTCGCCGATTTGTTGGGAGAGGGTGTGGTGTTCGGTTTCGTAGCCGAAGGAGCCGGCCATGCCGCAGCAGCCGGAGGGGATGAGGGAGACGGTGTGGTTTGAGGGGATTTCGAGGATGCGGACGGTATGGGTGATGGAGGAGAGGGCTTTTTGGTGGCAGTGGCCGTGGAGTTTGATGTGGCGGGGTTGGTGGGTGAAGGAGTGGCTGGTGATGCGGTTGGCATCGGCTTCGCGGGCGAGGAATTCGTCGATGAGGAAGGTGTTAGAGGCGAGGGATTGGGCGGCGGGTTTCAGGTCTGGCGGGACGAGATCGGGGTATTCATCGCGGAAGCCGAGGATGGCGGAGGGTTCGATGCCGATGAGTGGAGAGTTAGCCGTGATGATGGGGTGGAGGAGGCGAATGTTTTGCGTGGCGATGTCGCGGGCTTTTCTAACGAGGCCTTTTGATAGATGGGCGCGGCCGCTTTCGAGGTGATGGGGGATGAGGACGCGGTAGCCGAGGCGGTTGAGGAGTTGGATGGCCTGGATGCCGATGGGGGTGTCGTTGTAGTTGGTGAATTCGTCGCAGAAGAGGTGGACTGTGCCGTTCGGGTAGTCGTAGTGGGAGGGGTTTGCGTGGCGACGGTGCCAGTCTGTTAGGGTGGTGGGGTGGAGCGGGGGGAGGCTGCGTTTTTCGGCGAAGCCGATGAGTTGCTTGAGGTAGGAGGAGATGCCGGGGGAGCGGGTGATGGTGTTGTAGAGGCGGGGTGAGAGGGAGGCGAGGCTCATGGCGCGGGAGAAGCCGGCGATGATGCGGGTGCGGAGGGGGATGCCGTGGAGATCGTGATGATGTTGGAGGGCTTCGGCTTTGAGGCGGGCGACGTCGACGTTGGATGGGCACTCGGATTTGCAGGCTTTGCAGGAGAGGCAGAGGTCCATGACGGAGTGGATCTCCGGGGAGGCGAGGGCGTTTTCGTTCGATGATGTCAGGACCTGGCGGAGGAGGTTGGCGCGGGCGCGGGTGGAGTCCTGTTCGTTGCGGGTGGCCATGTAGCTGGGGCACATGGTGCCGCCTGCGAGGTGGGATTTTCTGCATTCGCCGACTCCGGTGCAGGCTTCGGCGGCGCGGAGGATGCCGCCGGTGGAGGAGAAGTCGAAGTGGGTGTTAGGTTCGGTGGGGGAGTGGCCGGGGGTGTGGCGGAGGTGGGTGTCCATCGGCGGGGTGTCGATGATTTTCCCGGGGTTGAGGAGGTGGTGGGGATCGAAGGTTTCCTTGATGTGGCGCATCATGGCGTAGCACTGGGGGCCGACCATGGTGGGGATGAATTCGCCGCGGAGGCGGCCATCGCCGTGTTCGCCGGAGAGTGAGCCGCGGTAGCGTTTGACGAGTGCGGCGACATCGGTGGCGATGTTGCGGAACATCGCGAGGCCTTCGGGGGTTTTGAGGTTGAATAGTGGGCGGGTGTGGAGTTCGCCAGCGCCGGCGTGGGCGTAGTAGACGCAGTGGATGCCGTAGCGGTCCTTCATGAGGGCGTCGAATTCGGCGATGTAGGCGGGGAGGTCTTCGACGGCGACGGCGGTGTCTTCGACGATTTCGCGGGGTTTGGCATCGCCTTCGACGAGGTTCATGAGGCCTTGGCCGGCGCGGCGGAGGTCCCAGACGCGGGTGCAGTCGTGGCCGTGGAGGACGGGGAAGGCGTAGCCGAGGTTGGCGAGGCGGAGGTCTTCCTCGATGGCGCGCATGGTGGAGAGGATTTGCGCGGGATCGGCCTGGCGGATTTCAATGACGAGGATGGCACCGGGATCGCCCTGGACGAAGAAGCGGTTGCGGGCGTGGAGGGGATTGGCCTTGGTGCATTCGAGGATGTGTCGGTCGATGAGTTCGCAGCCGAAGGGGCGGTGCCGCATGGCGATGACGGTGGCTTTGAGGGAGTCGATGACGTTTTCGAAGTGGGCGCACATGAGTGCGCCGGGAGGCGGGAGGGGTTCGCAGTTGAGTTCGAATTCGACACCGAGGAAGAGTGTGCCTTCGGAGCCGGCGATGAGGCGGCAGAGGTTGAAGGGTTTGTCGGAGGAGGGGTCGAATACGGCGCAGTCCATGAGCTGGTCGAGCGCGTAGCCGGTGTTGCGGCGGGTGACGGTGGGTTTGGGGAAGTGGTCGAGGATGAGTTGGCGGTTTGCGGGATTTCCGAGGAGATTGCTAACAGACTGATAGATATGTGTTTCGAGTGAGGCGGGGGCGCGGCATTTTTCCTCGAATTCGGCGGCGGTGAGGGGGCCGAAGGTGGCAGGGGAGCCATCGCTGAGGAAGCCGCGGACCGAGATGAGGTGTTCGCGGGTGGTGCCGTAGACGATGGAGTTGGCGCCACAGGAGTTGTTTCCGACCATGCCGCCGATCATGGCGCGGTTGGCGGTGGAGGTTTCCGGGGTGAAGAAAACGCCGTGGGGTGCGAGGTGGCGGTTGAGTTCATCGCGGACGACGCCGGGTTGGACGCGGGCGCGGCGGGTGGCGGGATCGTAGGAGAGGATGCGGTCGAGGTGGCGGCCGAGGTCGAGGACGATGCCGTTGCCGACGACTTGTCCGGCGAGGGAGGTGCCGGCGGTGCGTGGGATGATGCCGATGCGGTGGCGGGAGGCGAAGAGAAGGATTTCGCGGAGGTCGTTCTCGGATTTCGGGAAGGCGACGGCGGCGGGGAGTTCCTGGTATTCCGAGGCGTCGGTGGAGTAGATGCGGCGGAGGGATTCGTCGAGAAGGAGGTCGCCTTCGATGCGGCGGGTGAGGTCCGCGAAATCCGACGGGGAGGGGGATGAAGAAACGGCACCCATTTGGATTTCTGTTAGGAAGGATTGGGTGCCGTTGGTGAGTGCCGGGCGGGGTGGGCCGCCGGTGCGGTGGGGTCAGCTGATGTGTGCGCCGTATGCGGCGGCGTCCATCATTTTGAGGACGTCGTCGGTGTTTTTGACGCGGAGTTTGAAGATCCAGCCGTTGCCGTAGGGGTCGGTGTTGACGAGGGAGGGATCGGCTTCGACGTCGGGGTTGACCTCGATGATTTCTCCGCCGACGGGGGCGTAGATATCGCTGGCGGCTTTGACGGATTCGACGACGGCGGTGGGATCACCGGCATCGACGGCGCGGCCGACGGATGGGAGCTCGACGAAGACGACGTCGGTGAGTTCTTCCTGTGCGTGGTGGGTGATGCCGACGGTTGCGGTATCGCCGTCGATGCGGACCCACTCGTGGGATGGATTGTAGCGGAGTTCTGATGGGATGTTCATGAGGGTAATTGCTGAAATTCTGAAAAGCTGGAATGCTGAAACAGTTAGATGGTGGGATGGAGGATGATTATTTGGTGGGTTTGTAGAAGGGTTTTTTGACGACTTTGGCTGGGGTTGTGCGGCCGCGGACGTCGATTTTGAGAGGGGTGCCGAGTTTGGTGTGGGAGGCGGGCAGGTAGGCCATGCCGATGCCGGTCATAAGGCTGGGGGAGAGTGCGCCGCTGGCGAGTTCGCCGATGACGGTGCCGCCTTCGGTGAGGACGGGGTAGTGGGCTCGGGGTGGTGCGCCTTTTTCGGTGTATTGGATGGCGGTGAGTTTGAGGGCGGGGCCTTGCTCTTTTTGTTGGGCGAGGATTTCGCGGCCGATGAAGTCGCCTTTTTCGAGGTTCACGAAGAAGCCGAGGCCGGCTTCGATGGGTGTGCGGTCCGGCGAGAGGTCGTTGCCGTTGAGGGGGTAGGCCATTTCGAGGCGGAGGGTGTCGCGGGCACCGAGTCCGGCGGGCGATGCGCCTGAGGCGAGGAATTTTTCCCAGACGGCGACGCCGGTGGCGGCGGTGGAGAAGAATTCGAAGCCGTCCTCGCCTGTGTAGCCGGTGCGGCAGACGATGGAGCCGTCGGCGAGGGTGGCGATGCCGTTGCGTTGGGGTAGGGTTTCGCCGGGGTAGGCTTTGGCGAAGACGGCAGGGGATTCGGGGCCTTGGATGGCCATGCCGGCCCAGGCGTCGCTCTGGTTTTCAAGGGTTACTCCGCTGGGGAGGTGGGATTGCATCCATGCGAGGTCTTCGTCGATCATGGAGGCGTTGACGACGAGTAAGAAGTCTTCGGGGCCGGTGCGGTAGGCGATGAGGTCGTCGATGACGCCGCCGCGTTCATTGAGCATGAGGGTGTATTGGCCTTGGGTGGGGGCGAGGGCGTCGATGTTGTTGGTGAGCATCGAGTTGAGCCATTTGGCGGCATCCGGGCCGCGGACGATGAACTGGCCCATGTGGGAGATGTCGAAGATACCGCAGTGTTTTCTAACGGCGTGATGTTCATCGAGGATGGAGGTGTATTGGACCGGCATGTTCCAGCCGGCGAAGGGGACGAGGCGCGCGCCAAGGGATACGTGGGCGCTTTCAAGTGGACTGCTTTTCAAATCGGAGGGCACGCGGGGGAGCGTGGGTTTTCGGCGAGGGCTTGTCAATCGGCCCGCCATGGCGATGCTCTGCGCGCATGCTTTTTCTTGACCGTCTTGAACCCCGATTCCGCTGGCTGGCGTTTCCCGGCTTTTTGCGGTCTTTCGCGATCCTGCACATCCTGGTTTACGGGATTCAGATTTTCAAACCGGGGTTCGGTGCGTTTCTGATGTTTGATCTTGAGAAGATCGTGGGTGGTGAGCCTTGGCGAGTGGTGACGTTTCTTTTCGCGGAGACGGGGTTTCAAGGGGCGAGTCCGCTGACGCTGATCTTTTTCGTTTTCATGGTGATGATTCTTTTCATGATGAGCGATGCGTTGGAGGCGGTGTGGGGAGTGTTCCGGACGTCGGTTTTCTGTTATTTCGGGATCGCGGCGATGCTGTTGGCGAACACGTTGTATGGCGTGCATGTGTTAGGTGGTGTTCACCTGTATGGTGCGGCTTTTTTCGCGTTCGCGACGTTGTTTCCCCGGACGGAGTTCCGGTTGGCGCTGGTGATTCCGGTGGAAGTGCGTTGGATCGGGCTGCTGTCGGCGGTGTTGCTGGTTTATATGGTGCTCCGGAATCCGGTGTTGATGCCGGCCTATCTGTTAGGATACGCGAATTATCTGTTGTGGGTGGGGATTCCGGCGTTGCAGCGGCGGAAGTTGATGGCGGCTTCGAAGACGAGGTTGAAGACCTTGCAGCGGCGGGGGCAGTTTGAAAGGGCAAAGGGTGGGGATGTGGAGGCGTTTTACACCTGTGCGGTGTGCAATCGGACGGATGTGAGCGATCCTGAGCTGGAGTTCCGGGTGGCGGCGGATGGGCGGGAGTATTGTTCGGAGCATTTGCCGAAGTGATGGATCTAACGAATTTCTTCAGAGGTTCTTTTTGAGATCACGGATGGTCCAAAGGGGGACGGTTTCGGTGGTGGGTGTGTTACCGCGCATTTTTCTGGCACCGGTTTTGCGTTTCGGTCCGAAGCGGTTGCGGCATTGGTTGAAGAAGTTTTCGACGAATTCGCGGCTGCCGATGACCGCGCCGTCGGTGAAGTAGCGGGTTCGCCATTTGAGGAGTTGGCGGAGGGAGGTGTCGCGTTGTTGGGTGAGTGTTTCGAGTTCCGTGGAGGCGCTTTGGGGATCGATGCATTTGCGGACGACTTGAGTGATGGAGTTGCCGCGGGGATCGAGGGTTTCGCGGGTTTTCTCGATGCCTTCTTCTAACAGTAGCATGCGATACTCCCTTGATACTCGGCCGGTCCAGTGGCGTGCGTCGGCTTTCCATCCCTTGTCGGCCATGATGGCGCGGACGAGGCCGCCGCGGGCTTTGGCTCCGGTGTTTTCTTCGGTCGCGCCCATGGCTTCGCCGTAGCTGCTCCAGCGGTATTCGGCAGGGTCTTTGACGATGCCGGCGCGGACGGGGTTGAGGTCGATGTAAGCGGCGATGGTTTTGGAGGCGAGGCCGTCTTCGACGATGACGCTTTTGAAGTTCTCCTCCCAGAGGTTTCCTTTGCGTTCGGTGCGGGTGTTGTGCCAGCGGGTGAAGCGCTGGAGGAGGGTTTTCATGAACTCGCTGAGGTCGTGCATGCGATAGGTGAAGCGCTGGTGGATGGCGCGGATGTAGGCGTCGCCATTGGGGGCGAGGCCTTTGGCGACGACTTCGCGGGCGTCGGCGAGTTCTTTGGCGATGGAGGCGATCTGGGGCTTGGGGTAGAGGGCGCTGAGGCGTTTCAGGAGTTCCTTGTCGGTGAGGTCGTGTTTGGGTTTTGGGGGGACTTCGAGCATCAGGTGGAAGTGATTGGACATGATGCAGTAGGCGAGGACGCGGCAGCCTGAGAAGTTTTCCATCATTCGCATGTAGATGCGGAATTGCTCCTTGTCGGTGGGGGTGAAGGCGAAGCGTTGGTCGACGACGCGTGAGATGCAGTGGTAGATGGCCGGCTTGGTTTCCGAGTCGGCCCAGGGGACGATCCATCGAGGGCGGGGCATGGGTGGAGGATGATGGAGGGGTGGGGTTTGGCAAGGTGAATTTGATAAAATGTGGCTCACGCAATTTGGGTGCGCCGGTTTGGTGGGTTTTGTTTGTGAGTCTGGCAGGTTGCGGGGGTTAGAGGCCGATGAGGCTGACGAGTTCGTGGTCGCTGAAGTCGTCGAGGTGGTCGATGGCGGCGTTGAGGAGTTCGGCTTCGGCGATGTCCTGAATGGCGGCGAGGGAAGTTTCCTGCGGGGTGGCGCGGGTCTCGGTGATGTTGGGGACGGTGGGGGTGTCCTGATTGAGGGCGATGAAGGTGAGCGTGATGGCTGCGGTAGCGGTGGCGAGTCCAGTGAGGGGGATGGGTGAGAGGATGCGCTTCCACCATGGGATGTTTACGGGCTCGAGGCGGATGGCGCGGAGGGTGTCGTCGAGGAAGCGGGGGCTGGGGGTGGTTTGGGTGCCATGATCGAGCAATTTCCAGACGGCGTCGGATTCCCAGGAGCTGTCCTGGGAGGTGTCCGGGGATTGATCAGGGGGCTGGGGATTGCGATTCATGGCGGTGGGTGAGTTTACGAGGGAGAGAACCCGGGAGCTTTGGAAAAGTTTCGCGGCGTTTGATGTTCGATGGGGAGGTGTGCTTGGTCAGGCGGGTTGTTGCTGGGAGATGCAGTGGAGGGTGCCGCCTTCTTCGACGAGGTCGAGGCAGTCGATGCCGACGATTTCACGGGTGGGGAAGAGTTCGCGGAGGAGGCCGAGGGCGCGGTCGTCGTTTTTGGGTTGGCGGAAGGTGGGGACGAGGACTCCGCCGTTGACGATGAGGAAGTTGACGTACGAGGCGGGGAGGACGGGGAGGCGCCACCCAGGGACTTCGCAGGCTTGGGGGAGGGGGATTTCGACGATTTCGAAGGGTTTGCCTTGGGGGCCGTAGAAGGAGCGGAGGGCGGCTAGGTTTTCGTTGAGGATTCGGTGGTTGGGTGAGGCGATGTCGCGGTCGGTGCAGGCGAGGATGGTGGTGGGATTGATGAAGCGGGCTAGGTCGTCGATGTGGCCGTCGGTGTCGTCGCCTTCGATGCCTTGTTTGAGCCAGAGGATGTCGCGGACGCCGAGGGAGTCGCGGAGTTTTTGTTCGATCTGGCTCCGGGAGAGGTGGGGGTTGCGGTTGGGGTTGAGGAGGACGGCTTCGGTGGTGAGGAGTTGGCCGTGGCCGTTGATCTCGATGGCGCCGCCTTCGAGGATCATGCCGCCAAGGAAACGGCGGAGGCCGAGGGATTGGGCGATGGCGGCGGGGATGGCGTTGTCGAGGTCCCAGGGTGGGAATTTTCCGCCCCAGGCGTTGAATTCCCAGTCGGTGATGGCGATTTCACCGGTTTGGTGGTGTTTGACGAAGATGGGGCCGTGGTCGCGGCACCAGACGTCGTTGTGGGGGTGGTTGAAGAGTTGGACGTGTTCGGGGACGGCTTTTGCGCGGTTGCAGAGGGCGGCGATGGCGGGGTGGTCGGCACCGGGGGCGTTGATGCGGACGGGTTCGAAGCGTGAGATGGCGGCGGCGATTTCGGCGAATTTCGCGTGGATGAGGTCGCGTTTGGCACCGCCCCAGTGGCGTGGGTCGTCGACTGGCCAGGAGAGCCAGACGGCTTCTTGGGGCGACCACTCGGCGGGCATGGCGAATCCTTGTGCGGCGGCGGAGATGGCAGCGGACATGGGCGGAGTTTTGGCAGGGTGATGGGTCCGGGAAAAGCCTTTCGTTGTGCGGATTCCGTGCTTTGGTGGGGCATGTCTTTGCAATGCCCTGATTCGCTGGCTGCGGTGGCCGGATTTTTCAATGAGATGACCCCGGCGAAGTTGGGGCAGATGGGGGATGTTTATGCTCCGGGGGTGAAGTTTGAGGATCCGATCAATGCGGCGGAGGGGTTGGCGGCGTTGAAGCACGTGTTTGAGGATTTGTTCAAGCAACTGAAGGATGTTCACATTGTGGTGAAGGATGCGCACGGCGACGAGCGGACGGGCTTTTTGCTTTGGACGATGCGCTATCAGTTCCGGGGGAAGGATCGGTTGATCCGGGGGACGAGTCATTTGCGGTTTGCGCCGGACGGGCGGGTGATCGAGCAGAAGGATCAGTGGGATGCGTCGTTTGTGGTGTATGGGGAGTTTCCGTTGATGGGGTGGATGATGAGGGGGATCCGGAGGATGGTGCGGGTGAAGCCTTTGGTTTGATGTGGCTGATGCGGGGAATTTTTCTCCCCAAGGTGGCCGGGGCGTGGTTGAAGAGGCGCATGAAGCGATGGTTTGCGGGATGGATGTTGCTGGGAGTGTGTGCGCAGGCGGAGGTGGCGGTGCCGCCGGATGCCGAGGAGGAGGCTTATCCGGCGATCGAGCGATTCGTGGAGGTGTTAGAGGCGGTCCGGAAGAGGCATCCGGAGGTGGATCGGTTGGCTTACGAGCGTTTGGTGAATCATGCGCTGGAGGGGATGCTTGGGAGTTTGGATCCGCATTCGTCTTTCATTCATCCGGAGATGGCGGCGTTCATGAAGGCGAATCCGGAAGTGGATCCGGAGGTCAAGTCGTTGGGGTTGACCTTGGGCCTGCGTGAGGATGGGCCGCACATCGCGGCGGTGGCTCCGCATGGTGCAGCGGCGGAGGCTGGGGTTTTGCCGGGGAGTTCGTTGCTGGCGTTGAACGGGTTGGAAACGAAGGGTGCGGTTTTTTCCGATTTGTTAGAATCGCTGCGGCAGGCACCGGGAGTGAAGACGAAGATGCGGTTGAAGTCGCCTGCGGAGCCGAAGCCGGTGGAGGTGGAGTTGGTGCATCGGTTGGTGGCGGAGAAGTCGGTGGCTGAGGCGGTGATGCGAGATGCGGAGAAGGGGGTGGGTTATTTGCGGTTGAGTCAGTTCGGGAGCGGGTGTGCGGCGGAGGTGGAGGTGGCGTTGGATGAATTGGAGGATGCGGGGATGAAGTCGCTTTTGTTAGATCTGCGGGGCAATGGAGGTGGGGATCTGCATGAGACCGTGAAGATTCTGGGGTTGTTTGTGCCGCCATCGACGGTGGTGGTGACGACCCGCGGGCGGGAGGGGGAGACGGAGGAGCCGTTGAAGACGCCGGAGCGGCAGAGGAGGAAGAGGGACTATCCGATTTCCGTTTTGATCGATCGAGGGTCGGCATCGGCTTCGGAGCTGACGGCGGGGGCGTTGCAGGATTTGAAGCGGGCGACGGTGGTGGGTGAGCAGAGCTATGGGAAGGGATCGGTGCAGAACATCATTCCGATGGGTGGCGGGACGGCGCTTCGATTGACGATTGCGACCTATCACACGCCATCGGGTAGGACGCCGAACCGGGTGGGGATCACGCCGGACGTGGTGGTGGAGATCGATGATACGCAGCGAGAGATGTTAGAGAAGCGGTGGCGGCTGGACCGCTTGCCGCCGGAGGAGAAGAAGGTGGTGGAAGGTTGGGTTGATCCGGTGATTGAGACGGCGCTTCGGTGATGCGGGGCGGATGAGGTTGATTGCTCTGATCAAGCGAGGCGTTGGTGCCAGGCTTGGATTTCGGAGCGGACGTTTTCGATGGAGGGGGCGCCGGGGTTGGTGCGGGCGGCGAGGGCGCGGTCGAGGGAGAAGATTTCCGATGCGGAGGCGTCGTAGGCCGGGTCGATTTTTGTCAGGTCGAGCTGATCGAGCGGTGTGGCGGTGCGAATGGCTTCTGCGACGGCTTTTCCGACGAGTTCGTGGGCGTGGCGGAAGGGGATGCCCTTTTTGACGAGCCAGTCCGCGAGGTCGGTGGCGAGGAGCATGGGGTCGGAGGCGGCGGCGCGGCAGTTGGCTTCGCGGAGTTCCATGGCGGCGATCATCTCGGTGTTGACGGAGAGGATGAGGTCGAGTTGGTCGACGGAATCGAAGAGCGGGGGTTTGTCTTCCTGGAGGTCGCGGTTGTAGGTGAGGGGGAGGCCTTTGACGGCGAGGAGGAGGTTGATGAGGTTGCCGGTGAGGCGTCCGGTTTTACCACGGGTGAGCTCGCAGACGTCGGGGTTTTTCTTTTGTGGCATCAAGGATGAGCCGGTGGTGTGTGCGTCTGATAGAGCGGCGAATGCGAACTCGGCGGAGCACCAGAGGATGAGGTCCTCGCTTAGGCGTGAGAGGTGGATACCGCAGAGGGAGATGGCGAATAGGAGTTCGGCGATGTGGTCGCGATCGGCGATGGCGTCCATGGAGTTGCGCGAGACGCCGTCGAAGCCGAGTTCGGTGGCGATGGCGTGGCGATCGAGGTTGATGGTGGAGCCTGCGAGGGCTCCGGAGCCGAGTGGGGAGATGTTGAGGCGTTTTCGGCAGTCGGCGAGGCGAGATTTGTCGCGTTCGAGCATTTCGGCGTAGGCGAGGAAGTGGTGACCTGCGGTGACGGGTTGTCCGCGTTGGAGGTGGGTGTAGCCGGGGATGACGGTGGCGGCGTATTTTTCGGCGCGGTCTAGGAGGGCGTTCTGGAGGGCGGCGATTGATTTTGTTAGGGAGTCGATGGAGGCGCGGCAGTAGAGGCGGGTGTCGGTGGCGACCTGATCGTTGCGTGAGCGAGCGGTGTGGAGTTTGGCACCTGGGGCACCGATGCGTTTGGTGAGTTCCGCCTCGATGTTCATGTGGATGTCTTCGAGGGAGGTTTTGAACTCGAAGCGTCCGGCTTCGATGTCGGCGCGGATTTCCAAGAGACCGTTTTCGATGGCGGAGAATTCCTCATCGGTGAGGAGGCCGGCGCGGAGTTGTGCGCGGGCGTGGGCGATGGAGCCTGCGATGTCGTGAGGGAACAAGCGCCAGTCGTAGGAGATGGATTCTCCGAATTGTTGGACGAGCGATGAGGTGTCTTGGGTGAAGCGGCCTTTCCACATGGTGGTTTGGAGTGGGGTGTGGGAGTGGGGATTAGTTTGCGTTGAGGCGGAGGCGTGCTGGCGAGTGGCCGGGTGCTTCGGCGGTGATTTCCCATGCGCCGCCGGGTTGTGGGCTTTCGGGTGCCGGGGAGAGGGTGAGGGTTCCTTCGTTTGCGCCGCGTGTTTGGCTGATGCCTTCGGCGAGGCCGAGGATGGCTTTGAGGAGGGTGTCGGCTTCGGAATCGGTGACGGTGATTTGCGGGGGCATGGGGACTTCTCCCCAGACGCCTGCGCCGCCGGATTTGAGTTTGGCTTTGAGGTGGGCGAGGGCGTCAGCCTTGCCGCGGTATTTGAGTGCGACATCAAGGTAGTGGGGGCCGACGGAGGTGCGGTCGACTTGATGGCAGGCGAGGCACTGGCGTGCGGTGAGGGTTTTCTCGATTTCCGAGGGGAGTTGGGGGCCGCCGGAATCGTGTCCGGTGGGTGGGAGGTAGCGGGCGCGGACGATGGTTTGTTTGGGATCGGCGGGACCGGTGATCTTGAATTTGAGGGCATCGCCGAAGGTCGCGGCCTCGGGTTTTCCGATGATTTCTAGGGTGAGGGCGGGGAGGTTGGATTCCTCGACGAGGGGCACGCGGGAGATGGTGCGGTTGCCTTTTGCATCGATCGCGACGGCGCGGAGGTCGATGCCGCCGGGTGGGATGGTGATGTTGGAGCCGGTGCCCAGTTTGGTTTCTTCGAGTCCGGTGTTGAGCCACCATTCGATGGTGATTTTGTCGTTCTCGGGGTCGGAGACGTCTTTGGCGGTGAATTTCAGCGGGTTGTTCGAGTCACGTTCGACGGTGAGTTTTGGGGATTGGTTGCCATCGTCCGGACGGATGCGGCGGATGCGGCCGTCGGTGTTGAAATACCAATTGGTGCCATATTCGAGGAGCCAGAGGGTGCCGTCTGCTGCCATTTCGAGGTCCATGGGGTGGTTGAGGCCTTCCATGAGGACTTCGAGGGCGGTCAGGTTTTCGCGGTCGTCGAGTTTGGCTTTCCACATTTTGCCGCGCATCCAGTCGTAGGTGAGAAGGGTGCGGTTGTCGGCGGAGGAGAGGAGGTTGTAGGTGCGGTTGGGGTCGTGATAGAATACGGGGCCGGCCATGGCGTTGCGGCCACCGTTGCCCATGGATGGGAATTCATTGCTGGCAGCGTAGGGATACCAGATGAGGGCGGGGACGGCGGGTGGGAGTTCTTTGAGGCCGGTGTTGAATTTGGACGGGTTGAGGGGTTTTTCGGGGTCGGTCATGGCTCCTGGTTGGCCATTGGAGAAGTCGACGATGGGGTAGGGTTTGTTGTCTGCGATGACGAAGGGCCAGCCGTGGTTTCCGGCTTTTTTGGCTTGGTTGACTTCGTCGTGGCCGGCTGGGCCTTTGGCGTCGGGGTTTTGGCCATCGGGTCCGACTTCGCCCCAGTATAAGGTGCCGGTTTTGGGATCGATGGACATGCGGAATGGGTTACGGCAGCCCATGACGTAGATTTCGGGTCTGGCTTTTTCGGTGCCAGGGGGGAAGAGGTTGCCGGGTGGGATTTCGTAGCCGTTTTCGGTGGGGCGGATGCGGAGGATTTTGCCGCGGAGATCGTTGGTGTTGCCGGCGGAGCGCATGGCGTTGACGTGGTCGCGGCCGTCGCGGTCGTCGATGGGTGCGCGGCCATCGCTTTCGAAGGGGTTGGTGTTGTCGCCGGTAGAGAGGTAGAGGTTTCCATCGGGCGCAAACGCGACGGAGCCGCCATGGTGGCAGACGCGATCGCGGCGGTCGCCGGGGACTTCTAGGATCATTTTTTCGGAGGCGAGGTCGATTTTTCCGCCACGGAGTTCGAAACGGGAGAGGCGGTTGAGGAGTTTTTCCGGGTCGCTGTAGTAGAGGAAGAGGCGTTGGTTTTCAGCGAATTTGGGGTCGAGAGCGATGCCGAGGAGGCCGTCTTCGCGGGCCCAGGGTGAATCTTTTTCCTTTTCGCGGAGGGCGGTGACTTTGAGGGTTCCGATTTCGAAGATGGCGCCGGTGGTGGGGCGGACGCGGAGGATGCGGCCTTCTCGCTCGACGACGTAGATGTCGCCATCGGGTGCGATGGCCAGTTCCATGGGGTCGCGGAATCCGGTGGCCACGAATTCGGATTCGAGGGGTGCGGCGAGGGTGGTGGTAGCGAGCGCGAAGAGGAGGGTTTGAGTGAGTCGCATGCGCGAGCATTTCACGCTTGGGGCGATGGGCGCAATCCCGCATTCGTGATGTGGTTCTGGGGGAGAGGGTGGATTTCCAAAAACTTTCTAGTGTTTGGGGTGGAATTTTAAATTTTATTTACAATCAAGGTGATTTGTCCATGCTTGTGGGGCTGTCCCCGCATGAAAACAAAACAATTACTACAAGTATCGATGGTGCTTGGGTTTGGCGCTTTGGCGTCTTGCTCGCAGCAGTCGTCAGTTTCCACAACGGTTCCGATGTCTTCGGCGGGATCTCAGTCCAAGTCATCCGGGAGTGATCTGAGTGATCGGATTTACCGGGAGGTAAATGCCTATCGGGCGACCCAAGGAGCATCCGCTGTTCCACGGCATGCAGGGTTGGATCGGTTGGCGCAGAAGCATTCGGAGTTCCTGATGGCAAATCGCGGGAAGTTCAGTCTTCACGGGAAGAATGTGAGCCACATGGGGTTTGAGGGTCGGCATTTGGCGGCGCGTGAGCTTTATAACATGAATTCGTTCAGCGAGAACGTGGCAGCTTGCAGCGGAGGTTCGGCGAAGGCGGAGTTCACGTTGGTGAAGCTTTGGGCGGATTCGCCGAATCATGAGTACAACATGACTGAGTCTTGGAAGTTCACGGGTGTTGGTGTCTGTGTTGATAAGGACGGGATGGTGTTCTCGACCCAGCTGTTCGGTACGCCGAGCATGGGACAAATGACGTTGACCGACCGGTTCCGCTAGTTTTGATCGGCGTTGTGCCAGATCTAAGTCTTGAGTCCGCTCTCCACGCCCGAGGCCTGAAATGTGTCGCGGGTGTGGACGAGGCGGGACGTGGTCCGTTGGCTGGGCCAGTTTCCGCAGCGGCGGTGATTTTACCGCGAGGGTATGTGTTAGATGGGTTGGATGATTCGAAAAAGCTGACTACCGCGAAGCGGGAGCGGCTGTATGATGCTCTGATCGAGAGCGAGGGGGTTTTGTGGTCGGTGGCGTTGGTGGAGGCGGCGGAGATTGATTCGTTGAACATTCTGCGTGCGACCCATTTGGCGATGAGGAAGGCTCTGTTAGGTCTGCCGCAGGCACCTGATCATTGTTTGATCGACGGGTTGTCGATCCGGGATTGCCCGTTTCCTCATGATGGGATTGTGAAAGGTGACGGGATTTCCCTGTCGATTGCGGCGGCGAGCGTGATTGCGAAGGTGACGAGGGATCGTGTGATGAAAGGGTTAGACGTGGAATTTCCGGAGTATGGGTTTGCGAGGCACCAGGGATATGGTACGAAGGAGCATCTTGAAGCGCTTCGGGTTCACGGGCCTTGTCTCCATCATCGTCGGTCGTTTCAGCCGGTGGCTCAACTCACGTTGTCGTTTGATTGACGGTCATGGTGAAGCGAGGTCGTCGCAGTGGTTGGGAGATTATGGCGAGCGGGTGGCGGTAGATTGGCTGAGGGCTCGGGGGATCAAGGTGTTAGGCCGTAATTTCAAGGCACCTCGTGGAGGTGAAGTGGATATTGTGGCGAGGGATGGTAAGCTGTTGTTGTTTGTGGAGGTGAAGACGCGTAGAGCCGTGGGAGGAATTCGACCGTTAGATGCGGTGAACCGGGAGAAGCAGCGGCTGATCGAGCGGGGTGCTAATGCGTGGTTGAAGCGGTTGGGGACGAGGGATCTGCCTTGGCGGTTTGATGTGATCGAGGTGTTGGTGGAGGATGGGGAGAAGCCGAGGGTAAATCAGGTCCGCGATGCGTTTTGATGGAATGTTAGGAGCCGGAGATGGGAGTGGGATTTAAAGGTTTTTACTTAGGTCTCGGAGGGAGAAGAGGAGGTTGGAGGCGGATTTTGCTGGGCCTTTGAGGGGGCGGGCGCCGGTTTTGCGGGTGGAGGGGAAGCGGTGGCGGGCGGCTTGGAAGGTGTCGTTGACGAAGGCTTTGCTGCCGATGACGGCACCGTCGGTGAAGTAACGGATGCGGTGCAGGAG
>SXGQ01293574.1_pt1 | contig 18225 bp, 15 predicted proteins | sample 3178371 | NCBI WGS metagenome assembly SXGQ01 (sample SAMN11356859, study PRJNA531348) | freshwater metagenome | isolation source: freshwater sample F1-20 | place: China: Fuxian Lake, Yuxi | collected 2017-12-25 | reverse complement strand
TCCGGAATTGAAGCGGCTCTCGCGCACCGAGGAGGTGTGGATCGACAAGGCGAAGAAGGAAGTCGTCGTGGGCGGCCGCGTCGTCCTCGACAAGGGACCGATCGAGGTGTTCGCCTGCGTGGAGAGGACCAAGGAGCACGAGGCGATCGTCGCCACGCGGTCCACGGCCCGGCTGGTGCACGCGGCGCTGTTGGCGATCGGGCTCGATCCCGGCAGCCCGGCCTCGTTCGCCGACGGCTACGCGCCCGCCAAAGGACCGAAGGTCCGCGTGCGGTTGCGCTGGAAGGACGCCGCAGGGAAGGCCCACGAGGCGAAGGCCCAGGACTGGATCCGCGACCGCGAGACCGGCAAGGCCCTCGCGGGCGACTGGGTGTTCGCCGGCAGCGTGTTCTGGCAGGATCCGAACGACGGCGCAGAGTACTACCAGGCCGACGGGGGCGACCTGATCTGCGTCTCGAACTTCCCGACCGCGATGCTCGACCTGCCGTTCGAGAGTTCGCAGCAGAATGCGGAACTGGCCTACGAGGCCTTCGAGGGCCAGGTGCCGCCGCGGGACACGGACGTCGAGATCGTCCTCTCGCCGGCCGACTGAACGCGGCGACGCCGCGGCGGTTCAGCCGATGTGGCAGTGGGCGAGGATTTCGGCGGGCGTGGCGACGTAGCCGGTGTAGAAGGGACCGAACTCGGCGTATCGCGCGCTGGCCTCGTCGAACCGCATGGTGTAGACGATTTCCTTGAGCCAGTCGGGCCGCCGCGCCCAGAGCGTCACACCCCACTCCCAGTCGTCGAGCCCCACGGCAACCGTGATGAGCTGCGTCACGCGGCCGCCGAACTTCATCCCCGACGCGCCGTGCTCCGCCATCAGCCGGCTCCGCTCGGCGAACGGCAGCGTGAACCAGTTCTCGCCGACCTTCCGCTTCTTGTTCATGGGGTAGAAGCAGGCGTTGGGCCACGGCGGTAGGTCGGGCTCGAGCCGCGCCTGCCGCATGGCCGGCTCGCGGGCCGCGTAGCCCTGCACCTTGGCCGTGTACGACGGGCTGTCGGCGATCTCGCCCTCGGCCACCAGCCGGGCCGCGTACTGCTCGACCGTGGGCACGTACTCGCTCACCTCCGTGAGGCTCACGAACGAATACGTCGGCACCAACACCGCGCCGAGCGGTCCCGCGAGCAGCCGCTGGTGGATGTCGTCGACGGCGAGCGGCGATGGGTCCATCCCCACGACGCCGAAGTCGGCCTTCTGCCCCGGCACGAGCCAGGACTGCAGCCGACGCGGGGCATGCGGACCGGCGGGGTCGAGAGCCGCGGCGAAGGCCTGGCGGCCGGCGGCGAGTTCCGCCGCCGTGAGGCCCGCGAGCCGCACCCGGTCGAACGCGTAGAAGGAATGGGTGACGTGCCAGCCGCTGCACGGCTCGATCGACGTCTCGATCGACTGGGCGGCGGCATGCGGCGGCGGACCACCGGGCCGGTGCGGTGCTGCCGGCGACGGCGAGGAGTGGGACTGCGACACGGAAAGCGGCTCCGGACGGGGAAGTGCGGGTGAATGCGGGTCGGCCGAGTCTATGCCGCGGGGCCGTTGCTTCCCAGCCGGAGGAATCGCCGCCGCCTGTCCAAGACGCCCCGCGGGGCGGTAGGATGCAGGTGCGGTGACAAGCACGTACGTCGAGGGGCGCACATCATGGGACAGGCGATCGTCGATCCGGCTGAACTCCGGCGTTTTGCGGGCAGCCTGCGCAGGTTCAGCGACGAGGTGGTGGCGCAGATGCAGATGGTGCAGCGGCAGTTGGCGGCACTCAGTTCCACCTGGCGAGACCAGGAGCAGCAGAAGTTCGCCGAGGAGTTCGAGCAGCAACTCGGCACCTTCAAGCGGTTCGCCGAGGCGACCGGCGAATACGTGCCGTACCTGATCCGCAAGGCGGAGCGGGTCGAGGAATACCTGCAGCAGCGCTGACCGCGGAACCGGAGTCCCCGCATGTCCGACCAGGCCGAGGTCAAGTCGATCGATACGCTGGCCTTCGTGAAGGCGGCAGTCGCCACGTTCGCGCACGAGGCCAACCAGGCCGTGTCGGAAATCGAGATCCAGGGCCAGCGGGCCGTCGACTGGGTCACGGTCGACCGGGCGGCCTTCTGGAAGGCCGAGATCCGCCGGCGGTCGGACATCGTCAACAAGGCGATCAAGGACCTGGAGCACTGCCGCACGTTCAAGAAAGTCGGCGACAACACGCCGTCCTGCGTCGAGGAGAAGAAGGCACTCGACAAGGCCCGCAAGCTGCTCGAGACGGCCGAGCGGAAGGCCGAGGCGGTCCGCCGCTGGACGCCGGCGGTCCAGCAGCAGTTCCGCGAGACCTGCGTGCGTCTCGTGCGGTTTCGCGAGGTGATCGACGTCGACTGCCCGCGGGCGATGGCCCAACTGGAGCGGATGCTCAAGGCGCTCGAGGCCTACCGCAGCACCGCGAGCCCGGCCGCGGCCGCCGGCGATGGCGGCGGCACGGGAAGCCAGAGCGTGACGCGGCAGCTCGACGAGAAGTCCGAGGCCGCCCCCGCGGCCGGCGGCACCTCCGCGGCGTCGGAGACCGCGTCATGAGAGTCGGAGACCTGTCCAGTGGTGCCTCCAAGATGGCCAATGCCCTCAAGCAGTTCAACATCAAGTGGGAGTCGGCGAAGGAGACCTGGAACGACACCCGGGCCAAGGCTTTCCAGAAGGAGAACGTCGAGCCGCTGTTGCCCGCCGTCAAGGAGACCCTCGACGCCGTGGGCCGGCTGGCCGAGGTGCTCGACCGGGCGATCCGCGACGTGAGCGAAGTCGACGACCGCTAGAGCCTGCCCGCCCCCTCCCCTCCCCGCACCGTACCGGATCCGCCACCGTGAGTCGCGAAGCACAGGACGCCGTCCCCGCTCCCAAAGCCTCCGCCTACGACCGCGACCTGCTGCGCGAACAGATGGAAATCCTGCGCCGGGAATCGGCGGTGCGGGCCCGTCTGGAGAACGAGATCGCCGCGGAGCACGAGGCCGAAGTCTCCCGGACCCGGACCGCGGCGGAGTCGGCCCTGGAGGCCGCGCAGCGGAAGTATGCGACCGAGATCGAGGCGACCAAGCGGGAATATGCCACGCTCGTCGCCAAGACGAAGGCCACGGCGGAGGCCGAGCGGAAGAAACTCGACGAGCAGCGGGCCAAGTACGCCGCCGCGCTCGACAACGAACTGAAGAAGCAGCAGGCGAAACTCAAGGAAGACGACGATTGGGATGCGGCCCAGGAACGGACCACTCACAAGGAACGGCGGAAGCAGCCGGCCCTGCTGTTCGCGAAGGATGAAAAGACCCTGAAGCGGGCCGTCGATCAGGTGGCCGAGGCGGTCGCCTCCGCGACGGCACGGCTGACCACCGTGGGCGCGGCGGCGAGCGAGCCGCCGCCCGACGAAACGCCGCTGGCGACGGGTGCCGATCTCCTGGCGTCCCTGGAGACGCTGCGGGCGGAGGCCGTCGAGGCGTCCAAGGCGATCACGACCCTGCCCGCCGCGGCCAAGGCCTTCGCGAGCGGCACGCGGTCGACCGCCCTGGGCCTGCCGATCGTGCTCGCGGCGATCGCCGGCGGCGGGGCCTTCGCCGGACTGTTCTTCGCGCTCGGGCCGAAGGCGCTCGTCACCGCCGGCGCCGTCGCCGCCGCGGCGTTCGTGGTGATCGCGGGCGGCGGTGTGTTTGCCGGCCTGAACTGGCTGAAGAAACTGCAGTCGGGCGCCCGCGGGCAGCTCGCGGACATGGCGACGGGGCTCACGGCCGTGGCGGCCCGGTTTGAACGCTGCCGGCAGCCCGGCGCGGAGTTCCTGGCCACGCGGCGAGACGATCAGATCCGCGCGCTTGACGAGAAGTTCGAGGCGGCGGTGGCGGCCCGCAAGGCCAAGTTCGAGGAGCAGACGGCTGCCTGCACCGCCACGCGTGACAAGAAGCGGGCCGAACTCGATGCGAAGTGGACCGCGGCCACCGAGACGCTCGCCCAGAAGGTGACAGCCGCAAAGCAGGCTGCAGAAGAAAAATACCCGGCGCGGCTCGCCGCGCTCGAGACCGAGGGCCGCGAGACCATCGCGACACTCGAGCGGGACCGCGACGAGCGGCTGGCAGCCGCCGACCGGCGCCGCGACGAACGGCACCGCGAGATGACCGATCGCTGGCGGGAGGCCCGCGAACGGACGGCGGCCGTCTACGCCGAGGCCAACCGGATCGACGGCGCCGCGTTCCTGCCCTGGGACGATCTCGCCCGCGACGACGTGTCGCTGCCGGCGGTGCCGCCGCCGGGACTGCGGTTCGGGTCGCTCGCGCTCTCGCTCGAGCGGGTGCCCGGGGGCGTCTCGGGCGATCCGGCCCTCAACGCCTTCGGTCCCGTCGCCTGGACGCAGCCGGCGATCCTTCCCTACCCCGTGCACGCCTCGCTCTTGGTGAAGACGACGGCCGAGCAGAAGGAGACCGCCTCGGCACTCCTCCAGGCCCTCACGCTCCGCATCGCCACGGGCATCCCGCCGGGGCAGAGCCGATTCACGATCATCGACCCACTCGGCCTCGGCAAGCAGTTCGCCGGGTTCATGCACCTCGCCGACTACGACGAACTGCTCGTCACGAGCCGCATCTGGACCGAGCCCTCGCTCATCGACCAGAAACTCGCCGACATCACCGAGCAGATGGAGGTGGTGATCCAGAAATACCTGCGGAACGAGTACGAGTCGATCGGCGCCTACAACGCCGAGGCCGAGGTTCCCGAGCCCTATCGGTTCGTCGTGGTCGCCAACTTTCCGGCGAACTTCAACGAGACGAGCGCCCGCCGGCTGGCGAGCATCGCCGCCTCCGGCGCCCGTTGCGGCGTCTACGTCATCGTCTCGGTCGACACGAAGGCGCCGATGCCCTCCGGCTTCAGTCTCGCCGAACTCGAGCAACTGACCACCACGCTGGTGCTGAAGGACGGCACGTTCACGTGGACCGATCCCGAGTTCTCCAAGTGGCCGCTCGCCGTCGAGCAGCCCCCGCCCGACGAGATCTTCACCCGGATCATCCAACGGGTGGGCAAGGCCGCCAAGGCCGCCAAGCGGGTGGAGGTGCCCTTCGACCGCGTGGCCCCGGCCGAGGCGGACTGGTGGAAGGGCAGCACCGCCGACGAGGTCCTGGCGCCGCTGGGACCGGCCGGGGCCAAGAAGCTGCAGTACCTGCGGCTCGGCAAGGGCACGAGCCAGCACTGCCTGATCGCCGGCAAGACGGGCTCCGGCAAGTCGACGCTCATGCACGCGATGATCACGAGCCTCGCTCTGCAGTACAGCCCCAACGAGATCCAGTTCTACCTCATCGACTTCAAGAAGGGCGTCGAGTTCAAGCTCTACGACCACTACAAGTTGCCGCATGCCCGCGTGATCGCCATCGAGAGCGAGCGTGAGTTCGGCCTGTCGGTGATGGAGCAGCTCGACCGCGAACTGAAGCGCCGCGGCGACCTGTTCCGTGAGCTCTCCGTGCAGAACGTGGCCGGATTTCGCCAGACGGGGCACCCCGACCCGATGCCCCGGATCCTGCTGCTCATCGACGAGTTTCAGGAGATCTTCGTCGAGGACGACAAGATCGCGCAGGACGCCGCGCTGATCCTCGACCGCCTCGTCCGCCAGGGCCGCGCCTTCGGCATGCACGTGCTCCTCGGCTCCCAGACGCTCGGCGGTTCCTACAGCCTGCCGCGGGCCACGATGGGGCAGATGGCCGTGCGGGTCGCTCTGCAGTGCAACGAGGCCGACTCGAGCCTCATCCTCTCCGAGGACAACACGGCCGCCCGCCTGCTCACCCGTCCCGGCGAGGCGATCTACAACGACGCCAACGGCATGGTGGACGGCAACAATCCCTTCCAGGTCGTGTTTCTCAACGACGAACGGCGGGAGCGGTACCTGGGTGCCCTGCGGGCCATGGCCGACCGGCGGACCGACATCCCACAGGTGCCGCGGATCGTCTTCGACGGCAATCAGGCGGCCGACCCGGCCGGCAATCCGCTGCTCGCCGAGATGCTCGCCTCCGGCACGGTGCACGACAAGGAACTCACCGCCCCGCTGGCCTGGCTCGGCGACGCGATCGCCATCAAGGATCCGACGGCGGCGATCTTCCGCCGCCAGGGGGGCGCGAACCTGCTCGTCGTCGGCCAGCGCGAAGACCTGGGCACGAGCCTCCTGGCGCTGACGATGGTCAGCCTGGCCGCCTGCCACGACCCTCATCCGGGCGGCGGCCTGGACCGGGCTGCCCGGTTCGTGCTCCTGGAACCGGCGATCGCCGAGGAGAAGCCCGACATCCTGCTCGCGAAACTGGCCGGGCATCTGCCCCATGAGATCGAGGTCGTGGGCCGGCTGGGCACTGCCGACGCGATGGAGGCGCTGGCCGTGGAGATTCGCCGCCGGCTCGACGAGCAGATCATCGACGCCGAGGCGGTGTTCGTCGTGGTCCGCGACCTGGGCCGCTTCCGCGAACTCCGCAAGAGCGACGGCGACTTCGGGTTCTCGATGGGCGACAAGAAGGCCGGCCCGGCCGACAACTTCCTCACCATCATCAAGGACGGGCCCACGGTCGGCGTGCACACCATCATCTGGTGCGACTCGCTGACGAACCTGCAGCGGACGTTCGACCGCAACACGATCAAGGAGTTCGAACTGCGGGTGCTCTTCCAGATGAGCGGCAACGACTCGAGCCAGTTGGTCGACAGCCCGGCGGCGGCCAAACTCGGCCCGCAGCGGGCCCTGTTCATCCACGAGGAGACGGGGACGCTGGAGAAGTTCCGCCCCTACGCCTTCCCGACGCCGGAATGGCTCGGCACGGTCGCGGCCGCGATGGCCAAACGGCCCCAGGGCACGCCCACGGAGCGGCCGCGGCCGCCCGCGAAGCCCCAGGCCGATCCGGCGGAGACCGGCGGCCCGGGCGGCTTCAGCGGCTTCGGCGGCGACTTCAATTTCACGAAGATGCTCGACGACCTACCGGGCGGCGACGAGGGGCAGCCCGCCGAGGAACCCGGGGGCGGGTGACGGCGGCCCCGCGCCAGCGGCAGCCGGCGGCGCACGACTTTTCCGCGGGCCGGCCGTTGGAAGACCGGGCGGCGGCCCGCCGTTGGTGGACGAGCCCGCCCGGCTTCCCCAGGGACCATGCCGTGCATCCTTTCGCCGCCGCCGCGCCGTGGATCCCGCAGCTGTTCCTGGCCGCCGCCGCGACGGCGGTGGCCGCCCGGCCGGTTCCGGCGGCCGAAGACGTCGCACGGTTCCTCGCCCGCGACGTGGCCTGCAGCGGCGACGATGCCCGGACCCGCGGCGTTACGCTCGATCTCTACGGACCGGAACGGGTCGCGGGCCCGGTGCGGCCGGTCGTCCTCTTCGTCCACGGCGGCGGCTGGCGACACGGCGACAAGGCGAATATCGGCGAAAAGCCGGCGGCCTTCGTGTCGCGGGGCTATCTCTTTGCCAGCGTCGGCTACCGGCTCGACGCCGCGGTCGCGCCCCGGGAACAGGGGGCCGATGTCGCCGCGGCGGTCGCCTGGTTGCACGAGCACTCGCGGGAACACGGCGGAGATGGCGACACGATCTTTCTGATCGGCCATTCCGCGGGGGCCCACCTGGCGGCGCTCGTGGGCACCGACGAGCGGCTGCTCGCCCGCCACCGGCTCGAGCCGGGCATGCTCGCCGGGATCGTGCTCCTCGACGGCGCCGGGTACGACGTGCCCCGGCAGATGGCCGAGGCCCGCCTGCCGCGGCTGCAGCGGTTGTACCGCGACGTCTTCGGCGACGATCCGCAGGCCCAACGCGAGGCCTCGCCGATCACGCACGTCGTCGCCGGAAAACGCTACCCACCGTTCCTGATGGTCCACGTCGGCAACCGCCCCGACTCCCGAGCCCAGGCCGAGGCGTTGGCGGAGCGGCTGCGGGCGGTGGGCGGCACGGCGACGACGGTCCACGAGCCCGAGAAGACGCACCTGACGCTGAACCGCGAGTTCGGCGCCGCCGGCGACGGACCCACGGCCAAGGTCCTCGCGTTTTTCGAGGATCGATAGCCCGCGTTCACTGCCGTGGCCGACGGCCGACCTCGACGGGCACCGAGAGCGACTTCCCGTCCCGCACGACGTCCAGCGTCACCCGCTCGCCGACGGGCGCCCGCGTGAGGAGCAGCACGAGCGAAGCCGGATCCCCGACCTCCTCGCCGTCGAACTGCACGACGACGTCGCCTGGGCGGACGCCGGCGCGGGCGGCGGGGGAACCCGGCTCCACGCCCGCCACGAGGACGCCCGCCACGTCTGGCGGCGTCGGTCGCAGGGCCATGCCGAGGTAGCCGCGTTCCATGGAACCGGTCTCCAGGATCGCGTCGCAGACCTGCCGGGCGGTGTTGCTGGGGATCGCGAACCCGATCCCCGTGAAATCCCGGCCGACGATGGCGGTGGTGATGCCCATCACGCGGCCGTGCACGTCGACCAGCGGCCCGCCTGAGTTCCCCGGATTGATCGCCGCATCGGTCTGCAGGAACTCCTGGTAGGGGCTCTCGACCACGCCACGTCGTCCCTTCGCGCTGACGATGCCGCGGGTGATCGTGCGGTCGAGCCCGAAGGGATTGCCGATCGCCCAGACCATCTCGCCGACGTCGAGCGCGTCGCTGTCACCCCAGACGGCGACGGGCAGGTCGCGGGCGTCGATCCGCAGCACGGCCAGGTCGGTGGCGGCGTCGGCTCCCAGGAGGTCGGCGTCGAACTTCCGCCCGTCGGCGAGCGTGACATCGATCTCGTCGCTGTTGGCCACGACGTGGTAGTTCGTGACGATCGCGCCGTCCGCGGCCATGATCACGCCCGAGCCCACCGATTCGCTCGTCGCCCCCGCGGGCTTGAGCCCCCGCAGTGAGGCGATCTCGTCGGCGATCGTGAGCACGCGCCGCTTCGAAGTCACGTTGACCACGGTCGGCCCCACGATCCTGGGGAGGGTCGTGAACATCTTGCCGATGGCGGCCAGTTCCGTGCCCGCGGCCGCGTCGCCAATCGCGGCCAGCTCGCTCCGCACCTGGGCGTAGCGGATCCGTCCCGCCAGCGACGGCCAGATGATGAGCCCGACGAGGCCCACGAGCCCCAAGAAGAGGAGTGTCGTCCGCCGGCTCACGCCACCGCGGTCGTCGTTCATGTTGATTTCACCGGCCGGCGTCATCCGCCGGCCAACGCCCAAAGCCTCGCCTGGTCGATCGCGGCCTTCGCCGCCCGCGATCCTGCCAGCATCGCGCCGCCTCCCAGCATATGCTCGATTCGCGTCGCACCCCGCGGGGTCGCCAGGCAGATCTGCAACGCGGTCCGGCCCTCCGGCGCCGGCACCTCCGGTCCGATGCCCAGCCCCACGGCCGCGCCGAACGCCGTCCGCGCCCGTTCGGCGAGGCTTTCGGCCCCATCGGCGGCCGTCGGCGGCAGGACGAGCCCGCCGCGAAAGCACTCCGGCGCCAACCGGCGGCCGGCCGCCTGGGCCAGGAGCGCGGACACTCGGCCGCGGGTGCCGATTTCGGCCGTGGCGAGGGTCGCTCCGGCCACGACGAGGGCCGACACGGCCGCGTCCTCCAATTCGTCGTCCTCGACCCCGTAGACCAGGGGGCCGAGGCAGGCGCGGATCGTCGCCTCCGTGGGGGCGATCTTCGCCAGGCACTCGGCCTCGTCGCGTCCGCGGGCGGCGATCCGCAGCGTGATGGTCGCCTCGTGGGCCGTGATGCCGACCAGCGGATCCCGCCCGCGGTGGACGAGATCCGGCAGCATGGCCTCGATCGCGCTTTCACCGGCCCCGAAGCACTTGATGCGTCGCTGCACGATCGTGGCCTTCTGGGGCAGCATTCCCAGGATCGCGGTCGCGACGGTCTCCCGCCACATGGTCCGCATCTCGGCGGGCACGCCCGGCAGCGCGAAGATCCGGCACCGGCGGCCGTCCTCGCGCACGTCGACGTCGAGGCCCGGCGCCGTGCCCTCGGGGTTGGGGATGATCCGGCAGCCGCGCGGAAAGAGGGCCTGCCGGCGGTTCGTCTCCGGCATCGGCACGCCGCGCCGGGTGAACCGCGACTCGACCGCCGCAAGCGCCTCGGCCGACAGCTCCAGCGGGCAGCCCGCCAGTTCCGCCAGCACGTCACGAGTCAGGTCGTCGGCCGTCGGCCCCAAACCGCCGGTGGCGACGACGAGGTCGGCCCGGCCGGCCGCGACCCGAAACGCCTCGACACCCGCGGCCACCGTGTCGGCCGCCGTCGTGTGGAACGTCACCGGCACGCCGAGCAGGCCGAGCTCCGCCGCCAGCCACTGGCTGTTGGTGTCGAGCCGTTGGCCCGAGGTCAATTCGTCGCCGATGGCGATCACTTCCGCCCGCATCGCCTGCCTCCGCACCGCTTATACCCGTCTCGCTCGCCCGCGACCAGCCGCGCCACGGCACGGGCTGGCGAGCGGCACGGCCGGAGGGAACAATGCCGTGATGAGAATCGGCCTCCTCGGATGCGACCCGCAACTGCTCGACGTGGTGGAGGCCGCCCGCCGGCGCGGTGACGCCGCCGTGATCGGCTGCGACCTGCCCACGACGACCCCTGCAGCGCTGGCCGGCCTGCGGCGGGCCGATTCCTGGGAGGTGCTGCTCGACCCCGCGGCCTGCGACGTCGTGCTCGTCGGCCGGGACGGCTGGAATCCCGCCCGGGCGGAGGCCGTCCGCACCCTCGTGCAGGCGGGCCGCACGCTGCTTCTCGCGCAGCCGCTGGAACTGTCGATGCTCTGGGCCTACGAACTCGACATGATGCGGCGGGACACCGGAGCCCGACTCGTGCCGCTGCTCACCGCGCGGCTGCATCCCTTCGTGGAGCGACTGCGGACGATCGTGGAGCACGGCATCGCCGGAGGTGGGACGCTCGGTTCCCTCGAGTCGATCACGATGGTCCGGCGGCTCTCCGACCGCGGCCGCGACGCGGTGCTCGCCCGGCTGGCGGTCGACGCCGACCTCGTGCGGGTGCTCGCCGGTGATCCCGCGCGGCTGGCCACGCTCGGCGCGGCCGATCCCGACTCGGCCTGGAGCACGCTCGCCGTCGGCTTCAGCGGTCCCGGCTTCGTGCCCACCCGCTGGCAGGTCGCGCCGGGCGACGAGCCCGCGGTCTCGATCACGCTGCAGCACGCCCGCGGCACGATCCAGGTGGAGGCGCCGGACGACCCGGCCCGGCCCTGGACCTGGTCCGGACCGCCGGTGGAATCGCTCATCGGCGACGGCCCCGCCCGCCTGCTCGACCGTCTGGCCGCCCCGGCAGCGGGCGATGGGGTGCCCATGGCCGGCTGGGCGGACGCCGCCCGGGCGATCGAACTCGCCGAGACGGTGCCGCGCAGCCTGGGGAGAGGGCGGGCCATCGACCTGCATCGCGAGGAGTTTTCCGAGATCGGCACGTTCCGCGGCACGATGGCCTCGCTCGGCTGCGGGCTGGTGCTCGCCGGCCTCGTGGTGCTCGTGCTGGCCACGCTCGTGGGCGGCATCGCGCACGAGTTCGACTGGGAGATGGGCCGCCGGGTCGCCGCGGCCTGGCCGGTCCTCGTGCTCGTGGTGCTCGGTGCCTTCCTCGCCCTGCAATTGCTGCCGCTCGTGATCGCCGCCGATGGGGGCCAGTCCGGCGGCCCGCGGCCCGGCGCCGGCCCCGATCGGACTTGAGTTTTTTCTGAGTCGGCCGCAGGGCTGCCGCCACGGACGAAAAATCCGGGCTCCCGGGCTCGGGATGGGCAGACTCTGCGGGCCGGCTGGCCGGCCTTGCAACGGAGCCGCCCGCGGGGCCGATTTCCCCGGCATCCGCGGCCGGGGTCCGATCCCAGGCCGCCCTCGTGCCGGGGAGCAAGACCGCCATGCGGTGTCCGTGGATCGTTCTGCCGCTGGTGGTCGCCTGCGCGGCGGTCGCCACGACGCGGTCCCCGGCATCGGAATCCCGCCGCTCGGTGATCGTTCGGGCGATCGAGTCGCAGCGCGATGCCGTGGTCAACATTCACGGGCAGAAGTTCGTCGGCAACGGCGAGGACGATGGGGCCGAACTCCGCCGGGTCAACGGCATGGGCACCGGGGTCGTGATCGACTCGCGGGGCTACATCGTGACCAACTTCCACGTGGTCGACGGCGTGCGGCGGATCGAGGTCACGCTCGCCTCCGGCAGGACCGTCGTGGCCGCGCTCGTCTCCCACGACCCGCGGACCGACCTGGCCGTGATCAAGGTCGACATCGAGGAACCGCTGCCGGTGATCACGATCGGCACTTCGAGCGACCTGATGATCGGGGAGACGGTGCTGGCCCTGGGAAATGCCTACGGCTACGAGCACACCGTGACCCGCGGCATCGTCTCCGCCCTGCACCGCTGCGTGGAGGTGAGCCGCACGCAGCGGTACGACGACCTCATCCAGACCGACGCCAGCATCAATCCGGGCAACTCGGGTGGCCCGCTGCTCAACATCGACGGCCAGGTGATCGGCATCAACGTCGCCGTCCGGGCCGGCGCCCAGGGCATCGGCTTCGCGATCCCGATCGACCACGTGCTGGAGGTCGTCACCACGCTGATGTCGGTGGAGCGGGTGGACCACACCTGGCACGGCATCGTGGCGAAGCCTGACGGGCGGCCGGGCGTGGTCGTCGAGGCGGTGCACCGAGAAAGCCCCGCGGCGACGGTGGGTGTGCGGGCCGGCGACCTGATCACGCGGATCGCCGACGTGCCGGTGGTGCGGCAGCTCGACATCGAGCGGGCGCTCCTCGGCCGCAAGGCCGGCGAGCGGGTGCCGGTGACCGTGGTGCGGGCCGGCGCCGAGGAGCGGATCGACCTGTCGCTGGCCGCCATGCGCAGCGATGCGGTGCCGCTCGAGGATCGCTGCTGGCAGGAACTCGGTCTGCACCTCCAGCCGGTGCCGGCGGCGAAGGTGCAGAAACTCCAGGCCCGCTATCGCGGCGGCCTGCTGGTCACCGAGGTGCGGACGAACGGCCCCGCCGCCGAGCAGGGCATCAAGGAAGGCGACATTCTCGTCGGGCTGCACGTCTGGGAGACGATCGCGGCGGAGAACATCTCCTATATTCTGGACAAGGCGCAGGAAGAGCATCTCAACCCGATCAAGTTCTACGTGCTCCGCGGCCGCGAGACGCTCTTCGGCCACATCGTCTCCGACACCGTCCGGCGCTGACGCCACTCGGGCCGTGCGGCCGGCCTGCGACGGCGGCCGGAAGGGGCCTTCCTCGGTCGACCGCGGCCGGCGACAATCGCCGCCATGGAAACCGATTTCGTCGAGTGGCTGCTCCGGCGACTGCCGGCCGACCCGCGCCTGGAGGTGCCACCCGGTGACGATGCCGCCGTGCTGCGGCCCCCCGCCCTCCGCCGCACCGTGGTCACCACCGACATGCTGATGGAGGGGACGGACTTCGTGCTCGGCCCCGACTGTCCGCCGGAGGCGGTGGGCCGCAAGGCGCTGGCCGTGAACCTGAGCGACCTGGCCGCGATGGCCGCCCGGCCGGAAGCGGCCGTGGTGGCCGTCGCCCTGCCGCGACGCGGCGGCGACACGCTCGCCCGCGGCCTGCACGAGGGCATCGCCTCGGTCGCGGCGCGGCACGGGGTCGCGCTGGCCGGCGGCGACACGAACGCCTGGGACGGGCCGCTCGTGATCAGCGTGACCGCGATCGGCAGCGTGGCCCCCGGTGCCGCCTGGCGCCGGGACGGCGCCAGGCCCGGAGATCTCCTGGCCGTCACGGGCGGATGCGGCGGCAGCCTCCTGGGCCGCCACCTCGCCGTCGAGCCCCGCTGCCGCGAGGCGGCGTGGATCGCCGCGCGGTTCCCGGTGCATGCCGCGATCGACGTCAGCGACGGCCTCTCGCTCGACCTCGCGCGGATGATGGCGGCCAGCGGCACGGCCGCGGTCCTCGAACTGGATCACGTGCCGATTCACGACGACGCGATCCGCATGAGCCGCGCCGCGGGAGACGGCCGGACGCCGCTCGATCATGCCCTCGCCGACGGGGAGGACTTCGAACTCCTGCTGGCCCTGCCGGCGGACGCGGCCCGGGCGCTGGCCGCCGACGCCCCGGCCGCCCTCGGCACGCCGGTCACCGTCATCGGCGAGGTGGTCGAGGGTCGCGGCCTCTTCGCCCGGCGGCCGGACGGCGGCCGGGTGCCGCTCGAGGCCCGTGGTTTCGTCCATGCCTTCGATGCGTGATGCCCGCATGCGGACCTGCTCGATCCCGATCGCCGCCGAGGCCGACCTCGCCCCGCTGGCCGCCGAGCTGGCCGCGGCGCTGCCCGACCGCGGCTTCGTGGCCCTTTTCGGCGACCTCGGCGCCGGCGAGATCACGTTCGTCAAGGCGGTCGCCGCCGCGGTGGGCATCGACCCCGGCGAAGTGGTGAGCCCCACCTTCGGCCTCGTGCACGTGCACGCCGCCCCCGGGCGGCGGCTCGTCCACGCCGACATGTACCGGCTCGCCGCCGTCGGCGACCTGCACGAGATCGGCTGGGAGGACGCGGTCGCCGGGCCGGGCTGGGCCTTCGTGGAGTGGCCGGAGCGGATCGCGGCGGCGCTGCCGGCCGACCGGCTCGACGTCGAGATCCGGATCGACTCGCCGACGGCCCGCACGTTCACGTTTCGGGGCCATGGCCGCACCCACGAGGCCGTCGTCGAGCGGCTCGCCGCGCGACGCGGCTGACGCCTGCCGCCCCCGAGCCGGCGACACACGGACGCCGGATGCGCTCTACCCAGCCGGTATCGTCCGTGGCGGCGCGTCGCCCTTCTGCTCCACGGTGAGGTCGAGCCGGCTCGCGCCGCCGGTCGCCCCCAACTCCTTCAGGCGGGCGAGCTTGGCTGCGGCCGGCGGCTCGCCGGCCGACTCGCGGCCCGGCGCCGAGCCGAACAGGATGCGGCTGCCGTCGGCCGCGGACAACTCCCACATGCGCACGTTCCGCTCGCGGACCGGGCGGATCTCGACGAGGCCGAGCGCCTCCCAGTCCGGCCCGAGGGCCGCGGCGACGGCGGCCGCCTCCTCCACCGCGGTGTCGCCCCAGGGGAAGCCCTCGGTGCCCTGGGGGGTCGATTGGATGCCGGCGACCCGCGGATAGCGGGCGGCCGCGGCCGCGGTGAAGTCGGCGCTGGGCAGCACGACGCCCTCGGCATCGACGGCGAGCAGTCCGTCCTGCCAGGAGACCATCGCCGCCGGCTCCCGACACTCGACCTCGACGACGGCCGCCGCCGGATGGCGAATCTCCACGCCCACCACGCGCCGCACCCACGGGTGCATGTCGAAGGCCCGGGCGAGCCGCCGCTGCAGTTCGGGATCGTCGAGCGGCAGGCCGCGGTCGAGGCTTGCGTTGGTCAGCGCCTGGGCCCGTACGTCGCCCTTCACCCATTCCGCCACGCCCCGCACCTGCACCGCCTCGGGATAGAGCACGGTGTCTGAGTGGCCGCGGGTCGCGTCGCCGAACCGCTGCCACAGCAGCCAGCCGGCGGCCGTGGCCGCGGCGAGGACGAGCACCGCGCCGACACCCGACCGGTGGACGGCGAAGAACCCCTCCGTCCCGCCGGGGTGCGGCGCGGAGTCCGGTGCTGGCCGGCGTCGGGGAGGCGGATTCATGCGCGGATGGGGCCGGGTCACCAGACGTCGATCTGTGGCGTCAGTTCCACGCCCAACGTGTCGCGGACCCGCCCCCGGACAGCCTCGACGAGCGAGCGCACGTCGTCGCTGGTGCACCGCGGGCCGGCCACGACGTAGTTGGCGTGCGGCGGATAGACCGATGCGTCGCCGGCACGCAGGTCGCGGGCCCCGGCCTGCACGATCAGCGACTCGGCCGTGGCTCCCAGCGGATCCTTGAACATCATCGCGACCGCCCGGGTGCCGCTGGGCTGCTGCGAACGGCCCACGATCCATTGCTTCTGCATCCGCTTCGTCAACTGCTCCGGGCTCTCCTGATCGAGTTCGAGCCGGCAGCCGATCACGATGCAGTCGTCGAGGTTGCTCCATCGCGACTCGAACGCGAGCCGGCCCCGCTCCCGCACCTCCACGGTCCCGTCGGGCAGCATCACGGTCACCGCCGCCACGCAGGCGCCGATGTCGCCGCCGTGGCCGCCCGCGTTGCCCACGAGGGCCCCGCCCACGGTTCCGGGCACGTCGACGAGCATCTCGAGGCCCGCGAGCCCGGCCTGCACGGCCGCCGACACGACGTGCACCAGCTTCGCGCCGGCTCCGGCAACCACCGCCGGCTTCTGGATCTCGATCGCACAGAAGGCCGGCGCCGACAGCCGGACCACCATGCCCGGATACCCCGCGGCGGGCACGAGCACGTTCGAGCCGCCACCGATCACCCGCAGCGGCACCTGCCGCTCCGCGCACCGCCGCACGACACGGGCGAGCGCCTCGACGTCGACCGGTTCGCAGAAGTAGCCGGCGGCGCCACCGATCCCGAGCCAGGTGTGGTGGGCCAGCGGCTCGCCGCACGAGACGGCGACGCCGAGGTCGTCGAACGGGCTCGGGCCGCCGGCCCCGGCGGACTGGACGCGACCGGCCGGCTTCGTCTGCGAACCCTGTTTCATGCTGGCGTTCCTTCGTGCCGCCCCCGCCGACGGCGGAGCGGGATGCAATTGTGACCCAACCCGCGGGCTACCGTCCATCCGGGCCGCGCGGACCGCCATGGACCGGAGCGGTTTCGGGCCGGATCAGGCGGCACGGCGGCCGAACCGCTGACGGGGCGGATGGGCCAGCTGCAGCCAGCCGTCGACCGCCGCCGCGACGGAGTGCTCGCCGTCGTCGGGGCCGCCGAACCCGCCGCCACCCGTCCGCGGATCGCCGAGCACCACGAGACAGTCCCGCCTGCCGAGCCTGGACAGCAGTCGGTCCACTCGCGCGTAGGCGGCGATGTCGGCTTCCGCCGCGTCGTGGGCCAGCATGCTCGCCGGCACGACCACGCACTCGTCGCACCACCGGGCGACCCGGCGGCGGACGCGTCCCGTTCCGACCGCCCGCACCCAGCGGTCATCGGCGATCACGACCAACCTGCCCGGCGTCAGCCGCCGCAGGCTGCCGAGCGTCGCCGCGAGCGCGTGGCCGCTGGTGGGCGCGTCGAGGAACACGGGCACATCCTGACCGCGGTCGAGCCGCTCCATGCGGCCTGGCACGGCGCCGGCCGCCTCGATGCCGCGGGCGGCGATCTCCAGGGACACGCCGCATCGCATGCCGACGGCGGCGGCGACGAGCGCGTCGGCGACGAAGGCCGCCGTCGGGGTGTCGACCGACACCGGCACGCTCTGTCCCGCGGCAGAGAGGAGAAAGGTCTGCCCGAACAGCCCGCGCTCCACGGGCACGGCCGTGAGGTCGCAGCCCGCCGCAAGGCCGGCCGCGACCAGATCGAGGCCAGGGCGTCTGCGGACGGCTCGCTGCCGCAGCCGCTCGAGCGTCGCCGAAGGCGTGCCGGTCACCAGGCAGCCGCCCGTGCCCAGCGACTCGAGAATCCGTTCCTTGACCGCCCGGTAGGCTTGCGGCGTGCCGTGCAGGTCGATGTGCGCCGTGGCGATGTTCGGCACGGCGACGATGGCCGTGGAGGCGGCCGCCAACGAGGGGCCGGCGAGCATGCGGCTCGAGACCTCGACGACGGCGTGCGTGCAACCGCTGGCGGCGAACCGCCCCAGCCAGGCGGCGAGTTCGGCGGGCGCGCCGTAGGCCGCGGGCTCCGGCAGGGCGGCATCGGCGTCGAGGCAGCCGAGGTCGGAGAGCACCCCGACACGCCGGCCGGCCTCCGCGAGCACCGCCGCCGTCAGCCAGGTCGTCGTCGTCTTGCCGCTGGTGCCGGTGACCGCGATCACCTTCACCGCGTTGGCCGGGTCGCCCGCCGCGCCGTGGGCACTTGGTGCCTTGCTCATGAAGTGGCCTCCTGCCAGCCGCCCGCTCGGTTCGGACGGCTCGAAAACGTGCCTGTCGCCTCCCTCCATGGATGCGACGCGGCCGATTGTCGACGCGGGCGGAAGTGGGTCAAGGCCGCATCGGCGATACTTCTTCCGCGGGAGCGACCGCACTTCCGCAGCCAGCCCGTCTTGCCGTGCCGCACGGATCCGCGGTACCGTCCGGACATGGATTTTCGCGTTCGCCAGCCCGCTGTCCGCCCCACGCCGCGGATCGCCTGGCTGGGCGATTCGATGGTCGAGGAACTCGCCTTGGCCCGCGGCCAGGCGGAGTCGCTCGCGGCGGTGATCGACGCCGACGGCCCCTGGCACTGGCC
>SXGQ01099151.1_pt1 | contig 18226 bp, 13 predicted proteins | sample 3178371 | NCBI WGS metagenome assembly SXGQ01 (sample SAMN11356859, study PRJNA531348) | freshwater metagenome | isolation source: freshwater sample F1-20 | place: China: Fuxian Lake, Yuxi | collected 2017-12-25 | reverse complement strand
CGACAGTCCCAGCAGGGCCAGGCTCATCAGGCCCTGGTCGGCCGCCCTGCCATGGCGCATGGCGGCCAGCACCCCGGCTGCAACCCCCAGCAGCACTGCCAGCACAAAGGCCATGGCGGTCAGGGACAGGGTGATGGGCAGCCGCTCCAAAATAGCCTCGGTCACGCCCCGGTTGAGCAGCAGCGATGTGCCCAGGTCGCCTTGCAGCAGCCTGAGATACCACTCGCCCATGCGCACCAAAAACGGCCGGTCCAGCCCGAGTTCATGGCGCACCCGGTCCAGCGCCTCGGCCGTTGCGCTGGCATCCAGAAAGACCGATGCCGGATCACCCGGCACCAGCCACAACAGGCCAAAGGTGATCATTGACACCAGCAGCAGCACCGGGATGGACGCCAGCAGGCGCCGAATGATGAAGCGAACCACGGCGTAATGGATCAGCTAAACCGGGGCGTCCTGGCGGCTTGCGACACCTGTCCAAGCGCGCGGGTGGGCATTGCGCCGCTTCAAAGTCACCTTGCAGGTCCGGCAGCTTTAGTCCAGCCAGACGCCCCACATGCGCGGAATGCGGTAGGCCTTGAAGTTTTTGAGCCTGGAGCTCGCCACCTGGAACAGCCCGTAATTGCCCATATTCACGGCGATTGCTTGGTCGTTCATCTGGTTCTCGAAGTCAACAAAGATTTTCTTCTGCGCGTCCAGGTTCATTTCGGCATTGATCTTGTCAAACAGGCTATCAATCACCGGATCGGCCTTGCGCTGACCCTGCCCTTTGACCCAGTGCGACATGGCCGATGCCGGGCCCTCGTAGGGTTCGATGCCAAAACCATGGGTCCAGAGGTTCCAACCCTGATCACTCTTGAGCCCGATATTGGAGGTGGTGGGCCAGTCGGCGACCTTGACTTCCAAGTTGACGCCGATTTGCGATACCTGCTGCTGGATCACAGTGGCCGTATCCACCGTGGGCCTGTCGTTGTGAACGATGAAGGTCAGCTTTTCGCCTTTGTAGCCAGACTTGGCCAATGTGGTCTTAGCCGCCGCCAGGTCTTGCTTGGGTGTTTTGCGGGCCGAGTGGTAGGCCGAGCCGCCATACACCCAGCTGGTGTCAATACGGTAATTGTCCGGGTAGGCCACAGCCATGATTTCCTCGAAATCCAAGGCCTGTGCCACAGCCCGGCGGAAGTTCAGATCAGTGGCAGCGCCCTGTGCCATGTTGAATTTGAGAATCATGGCCGAAAAGGGCAACACCGGTATCACTTGAAGGTTGGGATTGTTTTTTTGGCGCTTGGCAGTGGGGCCGTCGGTGGTTTCATTGAAGTGAATCTGACCGGTCTCCACTGCGGCATCCCGCGCACTGGTCTCGGGCATGATGCGAAAGGTCACGCTGTCGACATAGGCAATTTTGGCGCCAGCAAAGCCGTCCCGCTCTTTGTAGGCCGGGTTGGGCTTGTAGCCATCAAAGCGGGCGATTTTCACGTGGCTGTCGGGCTTGTACTCGACAAACTTGAAGGGGCCGGTGCCAATCGACGTGGCTTTGCCCATTTCTTTGGCAGCCTCCTCGGCTGGCATGATGGCAATCGGCGCGCGGGGGCTGGATAGGTTACCTAAAAAAGTAGACTGGACAGCCTTGAGCTTGATGGTTACCTGGGCCGGGCCGCTGGCAGTCACGGTGTCGATTTGGCCGATCAGGCTGGCCGAGGCGCCGGCCTTGCGGTAGCGCTCAAGCGAGGCCACGACATCGGCCGATGTCATGTCTTTGCCGTTGTGAAACTTGACACCGGTACGCAGCTTGAACACATAGGTCAGGCCATCGGCTGAAACCGTGACCCCTTCGGCCAGGTCGGGCACCGGGCGTGCGCCCTCATCCCGCGCATACAGTGTCTCGAAAATATGCAGGTTGACATTGCGCGCCACCTGCGCCGAAGTGGCGTGGGGATCAAGCGAGGGCGGCGCCCCAACCATTCCGATCACGACATCGCCGCCTTTTTTCTGGGCCTGTGCCGGCCCCGCAACTGTCAATGCCAGCAATGCGGACATTGCAAGGCTGAGGTAAGTTCTTTTCATCACATCGGTCTCCTTGGGTTGTATCAGGGATGTCCGAGACGGACACTTTCTTTTCACCGGCTGTCTTTGCCGCCTGCTTCAGGCTGGCGTCTCCTCATAATCTTGCATGACCACGGCCACACAATCTCCGCGCAGCACCCGCCCCGGGCCTGCTGCTGCCCACAGCAGGCCCGGGGCCTGGTAGCGAATTTCCAAGGGCCCACGGTCCAGCTCTTCAACAAAGTGCAGATAACCCGCAGGCTGGTCTTTTTGTACCAGTTCCCCGGCTGAATTGCAGGGCTCGAAGATGCCTGCGCCGGTCGCAAAGCTGTAGCAAGACGGGTCGGGCACCATCATGTGCCGGGTGCCGGAGGCACCATTTTTTTGAGTCGTCTGGGGTGTTCCGTCCAGCATGCCGAGGTGGCACAACAGATTGCGCAGACCACGCTCGCCGATGCGCAAGGCCTCCACACTGACCCGCCCCCAGCCGCCAATCTCGGTGCCAATGCACAGGATTTGTCTGCGCTCGATCGCTGCGGTGAAAGTGGCGCCCTCGTCCACGCCCGAAAAGATCACGTTGAAGGGCGCTCCGAACGCTGCTGCTGCGGCCAGAGTTTTGCGGCGCAGGTCGGGGTTTTCTATGCTGTGCATGACGCTGCACGGAGCGAATTCTGCCGAGTGGCCGCCGGTGTGCATGTCAACGCACACATCGACATGGGGCAGGATGTTGGTATCGAGAAAATGCGCAAGCATCTCGCAAAAGGTGCCCGCAGGATTGCCCGGAAAACAGCGGTTCAGGTCGCGCCCGTCAATCGGCGAGAGCCGCACACCGTTGTGCTGGGTGGCCGCCGGCAGATTGACCGCAGGAATCATGATGAGTCGGCCGCAAAGCTCCTCTGCCTTGAGGCTTTGTGACAGTTTGTGGATGGCAATCTGGCCCTCGTACTCGTCGCCGTGCACGCCGCCGGTGAGCAGCAGGGTCGGACCGGCGCCGTTCTTGAGCACATAAATTGGTATTTGTACGGTGCCCCAGCCCGAACTGTTGGTCGAATTTGGCGCCCGCAGGAAGCCCGCTTGTCGACCATCCCGGTCGAAATCGAGGTCACATTGAATGCGGCTCTTAGTAAGTTGCATGGCAGGAATTGGCTGACGTGTCTGAAAATATTAGCATACTTTCTAAAAGTATACAATCTTCATTATTCTGCGTTATTCTGTATTTGCGCTCTGCCAGTTCCCTACTCAATGTCTGTATCTGCCAGGGTCCCGGTGCGCCTCATGGAGCATCTCGAGTTAACCAGCCAAAAGGGTGTGCGCGTGGCTTATGCGGTGAGGGTCATCAAAAATCTGCGCATCCAGATGGCCGATGGCATCTCCCTGGCAGCAGACCTGCACATGCCTGAGGCGCCAGGCTTTAGGGGCCCGGCCATCATCGAGTACACGCCCTACCACAAAGGCAACAATGCGGCCTACGGGCCGCGCGCTAGCCGCTATCCGTTTTTTGCATCGCAGGGCTATGTCTTTGTGAATGTCGATATCCGGGGCACTGGCGACTCTGAGGGCTTCAACGACTCACCCAGCAGCCCGCAGGAGGTGCAGGACAGCCTTGCCGTCATCCGCTGGTGCGCTGAGCAGCCCTGGTGCGATGGCAATGTGGGCATGATTGGCATCAGCTACACCGCCGGGGTTTGCTATGACGCTGCTCGTTTGGCGCCGCCCGAACTCAAAGCGGTGGTGCTGTGCCAGATGTGCTCAGACTGGTACGCTGGTATGGCCTGCCCGGGCGGCAGTTTGCGCTTGTTTGCGATGGAAAATTTTGCGCCTTTGATGGCCGCCTACAACTTTGCACCGCCTGCCCCAGAACTGCTCGGCGAGCAATGGGAGGCGGTGTGGCGGCAGCGGCTCGACCACTCCAAGCCCTGGAGCCTGGCTTACATCGACAACCTCCAGGACGGTCCGTTTTGGCAGTCCCGTTTGCTGCGCGACCAGCATGAGCGGGTCAAAGCGGCCACTTTTCTGATCGCCGGTTGGAGCGACTGGTATGGCGATGACATGCTGCACACCTATGCCAAGTTGCAGTGCCCCAAGCGCGTGATCGTCGGCCCCTGGACCCACAACTACCCCGAAAACGCCTGGCCCTTGCCGCGCATGAACGATCGCTACGAGTGCCTGCGCTGGTTTGACAAGTACCTCAAGGGCCTAGACACCGACCCAGCCCAGCCGCTTGAGCGCGAGCCACCAGTGGTCATCTTCGTGCGCGACTACACCGCGCCTGCACCCTTGCGGCGCACCGATGCCGGCTACTTTCGTAGCGAACCGACTTGGCCGCCGTGCGCTGCCACGCAGTCCTGGGAGCTAGGCAGCCAGGGTTCCTTGAGCTTGGTTGAGCCTGGCAATAAAAAGCCAGTGGCGGCAGGCAGCGATTCCTTTGTCTACCGACCTGATGTCGGTATTGCCGCGGGGCGCTATGCGATTGGCCAGTTCACACCGGGCTGGGGCATGGCTGACGACCAGCGGCTCGATGAGGGCCTGTCTTTGGTGTACACCACGCCGAGCTTTGAGCGGTCGGCCGAGGTAATCGGCGTGCCGCGGGTCAGGCTTTATTACCAGGCCAGTGCCGGCACCGCCTTCTTGAGCGTGAAGTTGTGCGATGTTGCCCCTGACGGCACCAGTGTGCTGGTCAGTAAGGCGCTGCTCAACCTGACCCATCGCGATGCCCCGGCCGCGCCAAGCCCCTTGCTTGCGGGACAGGTCTACCTCCTGGACCTGCCGCTGCAAGCCGTGGCCTATCGCTTTGCCCCCGGACACCGGGTCCGTTTGATGTTCAGCGGCGCCGATGTGCTCAATGCCTGGCCCACGCCGCAGGCCTACACGGCAAGCTTGCATCACGGCTCGGGCCAGGCGTCATGCCTCGAGTTGCCGCTGGTCGGCCCGTCTGGCCTGAGCGGCCCAAGTTGGCGGCCCAGCGAGTTCGAACCCCTGCCCCAGGACCAGATCCCGGCGCCAGACTATGAGGTCAGCCGCGACCTGATTGGCGCAACGCTGACCTGTAGTTATAAAACCAATTCTGGTGTGGGGGTGAACCGCTCGCGCTACACGGTGAGCTTGAAGCAGCCCGAGGCGGCCAGCGTGACGAGTGATTTCACCTACGACATGCACCGGCCCGGTTGGCATTGCCAGGTTCACGCCAAGTGCATCACCGAGAGCGACGCGCACAGCATGCGGCACGCGGCCCAAACCCTGATCACCGTAAACGGCGCCGCTTACTGGCAAAAGACTTGGTCCACGAGCGCAGCCCGGGTTCACTGGTAAGCTGCACCTGAACCCCGATGCCACCTAGGTCTGTTGACAGCCCACTTTTCAGCATACTATATAAAAGTATACAATATTCGCCTACCATGTCTGCTACCGACCGTCTCCAGCTCATTGCGGCATCAACGCCAGAGGCTTCTTCGACGGCCTTTGTCAAGTTACAACCGCGCACGCTGGCGCACCAGGTCATCGATGCCCTTGTGGCGGGTGCCGCTGAGGGCCTGATCCTGCCGGGGGACAGGATCATCGAAACCGAGTTGGCCTTGCAACTCGGGGTCAGCCGGGTGCCGGTGCGCGAAGCACTGCGGGTGCTCGAGAGCCAGGGCGTGGTGGTGAACGAGCCCTACAAGGGCATCCGTTTGACCCCCGTGACGCCCGAGCGCATCGACTGGCTGATCGAGGTTCGGGTGGCGCTGGAAACCACGGCTGCAAACCGTGCCATCGCCCGCGGCCTCAATATTGAGCCCCACCTAGGCAGCCTGGGCACAATTGTGGAGGACATGCAGGCCAAGGCCGCGCGCAACGACGTGTTCGGTTTTGCCACCGCCGACACCAACTTCCACCGCGCCCTGTGCGCGCTGGCTGGCAACACCGTGTTGACCGACATGTGGGAAATGCTGGCCCGCCAGATGACCATTATTTTCGGCCTGTCAACGCTGGGCAAGCCGATGTCGGCCATTGTGGAAGAGCACCGTCGAATGCTCGAGGTTTTTCGCTCAGGTGACCCGGTGGATATGGCGCGCGAGATCAATGACCATATTGATGTGCAAATACACAAGGTCGACATCGAAAAAATCGTGGCCCAGCGCCGTTCGCAAGCCGACCAGGCTGCCAGCCTTTAAGAAAGGTTCCCCAGGCCATGCCAACCCTGCCCACTGCCGAGGGCACCTCCCGCCCAGCCATCCGTATCCGTGCCATCGTCGCCGTGCCGCTGTTTGGCGACAGCCCCAAGGGGGGGTGGTCGGCAGAAATCAAACCAGAGGATTCCATCCACGCCCTGGTGGCGGTGCACACCGACGCTGGTATCACCGGCTATGGCAGCGTGTTCACCGACGGGCGTTTGGTGCAGGCGGCTTTGCAGGTGCTCGAGCCACTGTTTTTGGGTGAAAACGCCCTCGAGCCCGAACGCGTCACTGAAAAATTGCACCAAAACACCTTCTGGATGGGCCGCGGCGGCAGCCTGACCCATGCCATCAGCGGCATTGACATCGCCCTGTGGGATATTTTGGGCAAAGCCACCCGCATGCCGGTTGGACGCTTGCTTGGCGGCAGCTACCGCAGCAAGGTGCAGCCCTATTGCTCGCTGCTGATGGAGCAGCCCGAGCGCATGCACGATGTGATCACGCCCTACCGCGACCGCGGTTTTACAGCCTTCAAAATTGGCTGGGGCCCGTTTGGCCGGGCCATGGACAGCAAGCTTGACCGTGAGATCATCCGCGCCGCCCGCGCTGCTGCAGGCCCAACGGCCAAGCTGTTTGTGGATGCCGGGGCGAGTGACGCCCATTGGCCCCATGGCCTTAAATGGGCCATGCGCACCGCTGACATGCTCGCCGAATATGACGTGGGCTGGTTTGAAGAGGCCCTCAAACCCGATGCGATAGACGATTTTTGCGAGCTTCGCCGCAGCAGCCCGGTGCCGATTGCCGGCGGCGAGGTGCTGACCCGGCGCCAGACCTTCTTGCCTTGGCTGACCCGCGGAGCGTTTGACATTGTTCAACCCGACGTCACCAAGGTCGGAGGCATCAGCGAGCAGCGTCGCATCGCCTGGATGGCGCATGACTTTGGCGTGAAATACATCGGCCATGGCTGGAACACAGCGTTGGGCGTGGCTGCTGATTTGCAACTCGCCAGCGCGCTGCCAGACACCGACCTGATCGAATTCATTGGCGGCAGCCCCTATGTCGACGGTATTTTGAAGCAGCCCTTCGAACTCGATGGCGCCGGCATGTTGAGCATCCCCGACCTGCCCGGCCTGGGCATTGAGCTCGACCCCGAACGCCTGGCCCGCTACACGCCAGACCCGGCAGCCCTGTTTGCGCTGTGACGGGTCTGAGCGGGCTGGCCAGCAAACCCAAACCAGGCTGAGCATGTTTGATTTCAAAGACCGGGTGCTGCTCGTCACGGGTGCTGGCGGCGGCATTGGTGGGGCGACCGCGGCCTACTTCCATGCCTGCGGCGCCCGCGTGATGATGGCAGACATCAACGAGGCAGCTGTGTTCGCCTTGGCCCGCAGTCTGGACCCCAGTGCCCAGCAAGTGCGCGCCCAGCGTTATGACGCAAGCCAGTCGGCCGATGCGCAGGCCTTGGTGCAGGCCTGCCTCAGGGCGTTTGGCCGGTTGGATTTTCTGGTGCCCGCCGCTGCGATTTACGAAGACCAATTGCTGCGCAGCATGAGCGATGCGCAGTGGGAGGCCACCATGGCGGTCAACCTTAACGGGGTGTTTTATTTGGTGCGCCAGGCCATTGCCGCCATGCCTGCGGGCAGCTCGATTGTGACCCTGGCCTCGCAGTCTGGGCACACCGGCGGCAGCGTGGAACACGGCCACTATGGCGCCACCAAGGGCGCAATAGTCTCCTTCACCCGGACGCTGGCCCGGGAACTGGGCCCAGCAATCCGAGCCAACGCGGTGTCGCCGGGCATGATTGACACACCCATGGTGGCGCGAGCCCTGGCCGGAAAACGCGAAGAAGTCATCGCCAACACGCCGCTCAAGCGGCTCGGCCGGCCCGAAGAGGTCACCAGCCTGATCGCATTTTTGTGCAGTGATGCCGCGAGTTTCATCACCGGTGAAGCGATTTTGGTCACCGGGGGTTTGTTCATGGGTGGCTGAGCTGCTCAACCTGGAGGTTTGCCGTGACACAAATTTTCTCGCTGCAAGGCCGGGTGGCACTGGTCACCGGTGCCTCGCGCGGCCTGGGTTTTGCGATGGCGCAGGGTCTGGCCCAAGCCGGCGCGCTGGTGGTTCTCAATGGCCGCGATGCCGCTACCCTGGCGTTGCGCCGCGCGGACATCGAAGCCGCTGGCGGGCAGGCCGAGATCGCAGCATTTGATGTTTGCGACCGCCTTGCAGCCGATGCCGCCATGGACGCCATCTTGGCCCGGCATGGGCGACTCGATATCCTGATCAACAACGCGGCCTTTGGCGTGCCGCGTGACTTTTTTGACATCTCTGACGATGACTGGCGCCTATCGCTCAACGTGGCACTGGATTCCTGCTTTCGGATGTCGCGCAAAGCTGCTGCCGGCATGGTGGCGCAAAGCTGGGGCCGCATCATCATGATCTCGTCGGTCAATGCCCGCATCGGCCGCGCCACCAACACGCCCTACATCACTGCCAAGGCTGGTCTGGAAGGGCTGGCGCGTGGCATGGCCACCGAGCTTGCAACCCGCGGCGTGACCGTCAACTGCATTGCGCCGGGCTACATGGCCACCGACATCAACACCAAGTTTCGTGAGCAGCCCGGACAGTATGAGTGGATACGCAATCGCACGCCCATGAAGCGCTGGGGGGCCCCCGAGGACCTGATGGGCGCCGCCGTATTCCTGGCCAGCGAGGCCTCGGCCTTTATGACCGGGCAGGTGATGGTGATCGACGGCGGCATGACGGTCGCCATATGAATCCAAACCGCCCAGGCGACCTCATGCGTGCCCACGGCGTCAACCTTTCCAAGGATGTCATGGTCCCGATGCGCGATGGCATCCGCCTTGCGTTTGACATCTACCGGCCAGCGAGACACGGCGCTTTTGTGAAGGGGCGCTTTCCGACGATCATGTTGCACACGCCCTATGACAAGACCGACAGGCGCTACAGTGAGATCGCAGACTATTTTGTGCCCAAAGGTTACAACGTGGTGCTGGTCGACCTGCGCGACCGTTACCGGTCGGAGGCCTCCGGGGTGTACTACCACGCGGCCACGCCCCATACCGGGCGCGATGGGGCTGACATCTGTGATTGGATCGGCAGCCAGCCCTGGAGCAACGGCCGCATCGGTACGGTGGGCAGCTCCTACGCGGCCATCACGCAGGTGCGCACAGCCATTGAAGCGCCGAAAAACCTGACCGCCATCTGGCCCGATGTGGTGCCCACCAACAGTTTTCAGAACCAGTGCCGCGAGGGCGGCGCCATGCAGCAACACATGTTCTGGGCCCTGTTCATCCACGCGCAGGACGACCAACGGGTGCGGGATGATCCGGCCAAGACGGCCGAGGTGTGGGACAACCTGCGAAACCTGCGTCAAATGTTTCGGGCTACCCCTTGGAAAGCGGGTCAGACTGCGCTGCGCCATACGCCGGAGCTCGAGGCCTCGCTGCTGGACTACTACACGCGGGGCGCTTACGACAGCTACTGGGATCGGGTCGAGCACAACTACACCAAATTTTGGGAGCAGCACGCCGATATTCCGGTCACCATGTCGACCGGCTGGTATGACCCGTTTCCGGCCGCCGACACCGAATACTTCACGGCCATGACCCGCCTGAAGAAGTCACCGATGCGCCTGATCGTTGGCCCCTGGAGCCATGTTGGCATGCGAGGAGAGGCCAGTTATTGCCATCAGGTGGACTTCGGGCCGCAGAGCGTGTGGGGTGTGAACCGGTACTTTGAAGAACAACTGGCGTACTTTTCGCGCTGGCTGCCCGACGATGCCACCGGCCAGCCGCCGGATGTGGCGCCCGTGCAGATCTTTGTGATGGGTGGCGGCTCGGGTCGCAAGACGCCCCAGGGCAAGCTTGATCACGGCGGCTACTGGCGCGACGAACAGGCGTGGCCCTTAGACCGTGCTGTGCCAACCCCCTATTTCTTGCGTGGCGACGGTGGCCTGTCCACGCAGGGGCCGGCCCCAGATGAAGCCGCGCGCCAATTCACCTATGACCCGGCGCACCCGGTCCCCACATTGGGCGGCTTGTATTGCGCGATTGGCGAATTGCCGGCCGGCGGCGCTGGCATGGAGCAGGCCTGGGCCCGACTGCTCAACCCAGTGCTGCGCCTGCGCGACCTGCTGTCTCCGGGTCCGGTGGACCAAAAGGAGGCGCCCGAGTTTTTTGGCTCAGAGGCGCCCTACCCGCGCCTGGCAGACCGCGCCGATGTGCTGGTGTTCCAAACGCCAGCGCTCACCGAGGCGATGGAGGTGACCGGGCCGATGACCGTACACCTTTGGATATCGTCGAGTGCACCCGACACGGACTTCACAGCCAAATTGATCGACGTGCATCCTGCCAACGAGGACTACCCGGAAGGCTTTGACATGCTGCTCAACGACTCGATCATTCGTTGTCGTTACCGTGAAGGCTATGACAAAGAGGTGTTCCTCAGCCCGGGTGAGGCGGTGCCGGTGACCATCGTGCTGCCGCCGACCAGTAATCTCTTTGCCCGGGGCCACCGAATCCGGGTCGACATTTCTTCTTCGAACTGGCCGCGACTTGACCTCAACCCCAACACAGGCGAACCCATGGGGCGCCATACCCACACGCTGGTCGCTGAACAGCGGGTGTATTCCGACGCCGCGCGCCCGTCCCACATCGTGTTGCCGGTGATTCCGAGGGCCGGCCACGCCACGTCGGTATGAAAGGTGTACTCGATGACCAACCAGTCTGTGCAAAAGGAGAAATTTCTTGAATAAGCCCATCTCAAACAACGTCATGGATCTGCCCCATGGGTGGCTGGCGCACCCATTGGAGGCAACCCCATGAGCCCCTCTACCGTTTCCTGCAGCATCGACCTGCACGCCCCGGGCAAGCAGGTCGGCCACCTGCGCATCAACAAGATCACCAACACCGCCGGCTGGGCCAGTACCTTCATCCACATTGGCTGCATCGCGCAGGGCGACGGGCCCACCGTGCTGGTGCTGGCGGGCAACCATGGCGACGAGTACGAAGGCCAGGTGGCGGCCATGCGGTTGCTGCAAGAGCTGCAGCCCCAGCAGGTGACCGGCCGGGTGATCGTGATCCCGGTGTTGTCGCCGAGTGCGTCCAAGGGCAACACGCGCAATTGGCCCTCTGGCGCCAACTTCAACCGTTCCTTTCCAGGCCGCCCCGACGGCCCGCCGCATGAGCAGCTGGCTGACTACCTCACCCGCGTGCTGTTTCCGATGGCCGACGTGGTGATAGACATGCACTCGGGGGGCCGAAGCGCTTATTTCCTGCCCTGCTCGCACATGCACGTGGTGGACAACCCGGCCCAGCGCAAGGCGATGTTGGAAGCTATGGAGGCCTGGTGCTCCGACCACCACTACCTCTACATCGACATCAACGGCAACGGCCTGCTGCCGGTGGAAGCCGAAAACCAGGACAAACTGGTGATCACCACCGAGCTCGGTGGTGGCGGCCGAACCCCGGCCCCCATCCACCGGCTGGCCTGGGATGGCCTGAACAACGTGCTGCGGCATGTTGGCGTGCAAAAAGGCCAGGTCCAGACCCGTGCCGGCATGGGCCTGCTACCGGCGGTCATTATCGACGGCCGTGACCCGCGCAACATCGTAGTATCGCCAGAAGACGGCATGTTCGAGGCACTGCTGGAGCCCGGCGATCCGGTGCTGGCTGGCCAGCCTGTGGGCCGGCTCTGGTTCATGGACCGCCCCGACCGCCCGGCCGAACTGCTGCGGTCACCCAGTGATGGCATCGTAGTGGTGACCAAGGCGATACCGATCACCGAGCAGGGGGATTGTGTGTTCGTGGTCGGCACACCAATAGACCGCGCGAGCCTGCTGTAGCGGCCCTTGCGGCTCAAGCCGACCCGCTGCCTGTCTCCTAGACTAGCAGTAGGGGCTCTAAGCTCTACCTTTAATTTTGAAGCCATGACACTCCAACATAGATGGCTGAAGCTGGTTGAACATTTCGTCCGTTTTCAAGTTTTCGCTTAAAGTGGTGTTCTATGCAAGCTGCTGTCATCGCGTCCCACCGCTTCGGTTACTCAGAGAATAGCCTGAGTGCCGTACAGTCTGATCCTCGCGGCTGGGTGCTCGATCAGTTCAAGCAGCCGGCAGCCATGGACACCGGCGGCCTGGTTGACAGCGTGGCGGCGCTTCAATTGACCCGCGAAGTTCTCAAGACCGCGCTGGCGGCCAAGCCTGTTGAACCGGGCCAAAAACCAGATGATGATTTGGGGCCAATGACGCCATCACGACTGACCTTGCGTAAGACCAATGTCAAGGGCTTGCAGCGGCGCTGGCAACATGCCATTGCGACGCCTACCCCCGTCGCCGAGCGCTGGGTAAATTTCTGGGCTAACCATTTTTGCGTGGCGTCGACCAAAGGCACCATGATCGCCCTGGTATGGCCGCACGAGTACGAAGCGATACGGCCCCACGCGTTTGGCAGTTTCCGGGAGCTCCTGCGCGCTGCCGTTGTGCATTCCGCCATGTTGCTTTATCTGGACAATGCGCAATCGATCGGCCCGCAATCGCGCGCTGGCAAATTACGCGACAAAGGACTGAACGAGAACCTGGCCCGCGAGCTGCTTGAGCTGCACACACTAGGGGTCAACAGTGGTTACACGCAGCAGGATGTGACTCAGACGGCACACCTGCTGACTGGCTGGACCGTCAATCCGCAAACCGGCGGCAAGGCTGGGTTCGTCCAGGCACTGCACCAACCGGGCCCTAAAACCATACTTGGCAAACGGTACGCTGAAGGACCACAGGCCCTCGACCAACTGCTCGATGACCTGAGCCGACACCCAGCGTGCGCCAGCTTTGTGGCGACCAAGCTGGCGCGACATTTTGTGACCGATGATCCGCCCGCCGCACTCGTGGAGTGGGTAGCGCGTCGATTTCGCGATAGCAGTGGCGATCTGGTGGCACTAGCCACGGCGCTGTTCAGTCATGACCTGTCGTGGAGCCCAGCCAATCCACCCAAGTTCAAGCGCCCGGAAGAGCTGGTGTTATCGGCCCACCGGGTGCTCAAAATCCCAGTGGCCTCGGTCGAGCGTGCGGTTTTTGAATTAAAGAGCATGGGTCAGGCCGTCGGCCAGGCGCCATCCCCCCAGGGGTGGCCAGACCGTACCGAGGATTGGTTGTCACCTGATGCCTTGAGAAAGCGAGTCCAGTGGGCTGACCGCTTTGGTGACCTCAACCGGCATGCTGCAGATGCCCGTGGCTTGGCGCGTCTGGCCTGGGGTGAAGATCTTCGTCAGGACTCGCGCGTGCAGATTGACAACGCAGATAGCAGTGCACAGGCACTGGCGCTGCTGCTGGCGAGTCCCGAGTTTCAAAGGAGATAAACGAATGCAAACAGCGCTAAATCGACGCGCGGTGTTGCGCTTGCTAGGCGCTGCAGGTGTCTCTTACCCGCTCCGAACGGCGCTTGCCGCACCAGGCTCAAGCGATGAAGTTGAGGGCCCACGCCTTGTCGTGGTCATGCTGCGCGGTGCGCTAGACGGTCTGGCGGCGGTTCCGGCTCCGGGCGACCCGGCCTGGGCGGCGCTGCGCACCGACGAAGATGCTGCCGCTGCGGCACTGCCATTGGACGCCACCTTCTCCCTGCACCCGGCACTGACAAATCTGCACCGCTGGTATACCCGCAAGGAGTTGCTGGTGGTGCATGCCACCGCCAGCCCCTACCGAGAGCGCTCGCATTTCGATGCTCAGCAACTGCTCGAAAGTGGCGGCGGGAGACCGTTTGTTCTGAGTACGGGCTGGTTGGGCCGCGCTCTGCAAGCCAGTGACAAGCGGGCGATAGCCATCACCGCCGCGATGCCGCTGGCACTGCGTGGTGCCGACGGCGCCAGCACCTGGACGCCAGACCTGCGACGGCCGGTGGACCAGGATCTCATGTCGCGTGTGGCCCCGATGTACCGCGGTGACGCTCAACTGTCTGCCGCATTCGGCGAGGCCGCTGTCCAAAAGGACATGGCCATGGGCGTCGACGGCGGGCCTGGATTTGCCAGCTTGGCCAGACAGGCCGGCGTTTTCCTGGCTGACCCCAAAGGGCCCCGGGTGGCCTGGCTGGAGACCGGCGGCTGGGACACCCATGCCAACCAGCACGCCAGGTTGGGGCGACTGCTGGTTGGGCTCGATGAGGCGCTGGCGGCGTTGCGCGAAGGCCTGGGAGCCCAATGGGCAAACACCACCGTGCTGGTTGTGACCGAGTTTGGCCGTTCGGCGCGTTTCAATGGCTCAGGTGGCACTGACCACGGCACGGGGGGCGTTGCGTTCGTTGCCGGTGGCTGCGTCGCGGGCGGCACCGTTTTTACCGACTGGCCGGGACTGGCCGGCGGGCAATTGTTTGAGGGGCGCGACCTGAAACCCACCATTGACCTGCGATCGGTCATGGTCCCCATCGTGCAGCGCCAGTTTGGACTGGACCCGTCGCAGATTCAGTCCAACATATTACCGGGCGCAGTCGCTACGCGGCATACGCTGTGGCGCGCCTGATTTTTTTCTAGCACTGGGCCTTGAGTCGGAAAACGTCACAAAGGCGTCGGCAGGACGGGTGGAAGGAGATGACATGGGGTTTTTGCCGGTGATGAGCCGTGAGGTTTGGATATGGGTCAAATACGGCTGTAACTCCGCACGTGTTTGTAGCTATGTTTTCGATAGCGCTTGATAGACCGCATGCAACACCCGCTGGCGCCGCGGGTCTACGCCGTCGTCAAAGCCGAGCAGGTGGTTGGTGACAAAGGCAAAGCCCAGGCCACGCGCCGGGTCGGCAAAGGCGACTGAGCCGCCCCAGCCGGTATGGCCGAAATGGCCCGGGCCGACATGCGGGCCGAAGCCAATGGCGTCACGCCGAAAGCCTGCGCCAAACACCGTGGGGGCCAAAAAGCAGGCATCGACGCCGTCAAAGCGCACCGCCACCGCATTGGCCAGGCCCTGTGGCGACAGCAGGCGCACGCCGTCAAGCTCACCGCCACGCGCCAGGGCACCGTAAATCCGGGCGAGCGAGCGGGCGTCTGAGTGGGCATTGGCGCCAGGAACTTCTGCCGCGCGCCAGGCCCGCGCGTTGGGTGCGGTGGCGCTCAGGCTGGGGTTTCGGAAGGCATGGGGGTAGGCGCTTTGCTCACCTTGCCGAACCCAGTCGTAGGCCTTGGCGCCCACCGACATCTGCGCCGCCCGAGCGTCATTGCCAGCGGCCAGGCCTATGTGCAGGTCCAACTGGAGTGGCTTGGCGATTTCCTCTGCAATAAAGCGGCCCGGCGAGCGGCCGTCGATGCGCCGAATCAGTTCGCCACTCAGGAACCCGTAGGTCAGTGGGTGGTAGACGCAGCGGCTGCCGGGTGGCCAGAGTGGCGCCATGGCGGCCAGCGCATCGACCACCCGTTGCCAGTTGAAGATGTCGTCATCGGCCATGGGTACGTTCAGCCCGTCTAGCCCAGCTTGGTGCGACATCACCTGGTCCACCGTGATGGCGCCTTTGCCGTTAGCCGCGAACTCCGGCCAGTAGGTGGCCACGGGCGCGCTGTAGTCCAGTTGGCCGCGATCTGCCAGCATGGCCATCGCCAGCGCCATCACGCCTTTTCCCACCGACCAGACGTTGACCAAAGTGTCGGCCTGCCAGGCCGCGCTGCAGTCCAACGTGCGGTGACCACCCCACAGGTCGACCACGGTCTCGCCATCCGCCACCACCGCCACCGCCGCGCCCAGTTCAAGGCCGTCGGCAAAACTGCGTGCAAAGGCCTCGCGCACGGCGGCATAACGGGGGCTGGTGCTGCCGCTGATAAGGGGGAAAGGTGCGTTCATGGCGTCATCCAGTTGGTATGTGCCGGGCGACCGGCGAGCTGCAGTGCACTGGTGGCGGCGGGGGTTTCGGCAATCAGCCGGCCGCGCCGGAACACCTTGAGCCGGGTGGCGCGCAGGCGCAGTGCCTCTATCGGGTCGCGCGCCTGCAGCAGCACAAAGTCGGCGTGGCAGCCGGTCTGCAGGCCGTAGCCGTCCAGGCCCAGGATGCGCGCTGGGTTGACGGTCACCGCCTCAAAGCACTGGCGCATGGCCGCCTGGCTGGTCATTTGCGCCACGTGCAGGCCCATGTGGGCGACTTCGAGCATGTCGCCACTGCCCAGCGAGTACCAGGGGTCCATCACGCAATCCTGGCCAAAGCCCACATTGATGCCGGCCGCCAGCAGCTCGGGCACGCGGGTCATGCCGCGCCGCTTGGGGTAGCTGTCGTGACGCCCCTGGATGGTGATGTTGATCAGCGGGTTGGCCACCGCCGACAGGCCGGCCTCGGCCATCAGGGGCAGCAACTTGCTGACGTAGTAGTTGTCCATGCTGTGCATGGAGGTCAGGTGCGAGCCGTTGACCCGGCCCTGCAGGCCCAGGCGCTGGGCGTGGTAGGCCAGGGTTTCGACATGGCGCGACAGCGGGTCGTCGGTCTCATCGCAGTGCATGTCCACGCGCAGGCCGCGCGCCGCGGCAAGCTCCATCAGCAGGCGCACGCTCTCGGCGCCGTCGGCCATGGTGCGCTCAAAGTGCGGAATTCCGCCCACCACATCCACCCCGAGATCGAGCGAGCGCTCTAGCTGCGCCAGGGCGCCCGGGCTGCGCAGCACGCCGTCTTGTGGAAAGGCCACCAGTTGCAGGTCGAGGTAGGGCGCCACCCGGCGTTTGACCTCCAGCAGCGCCTCTACCGCCAGCAGGCGCGGGTCGCAGATGTCAACGTGGCTGCGGATTGTCAGCAGCCCTTTGGCCACCGCCCAGTCGCAATAGGCCAGCGCCCGCTCGATCAGTGCGTCCTGCTTCAGCAGCGGTTTGAGTTCGCCCCACAGCGCAATGCCTTCGAGCAGCGTGCCCGACTGGTTGACGCGCGGCAGGCCATAGCTCAGCGTGGCGTCCATGTGAAAGTGGGCGTCAACAAAGGGCGGGCTCAGCAGCAGGCCCTGGGCATCCAGAGTCTCGACGGCCGGGGCCTGCAGACCGGGGGCGACTTCGACGATGCGGCCGTTCTGCACGGCGACCGACATGTGGGTGCGGCCATCGGGCAGCGTGGCGTTATGGATCAGCAGGTCCAGCATTCAGCGTTCTCCCTTGCGGTAAGGTTTCATCAGGGCCTGCGGGTAGCTGGCCTTGCGTGCCACCAGCACCAGCGCGACGATCGACAACACATAAGGCAGCATCAGGTACATCTGGTAGGGTAGCAGCGCGTCGCCGGCCTGTTGCAGGCGCAGTTGCAGCGCGTCAAAAAAAGCGAACAGCAGCGCGCCCAACAGCGCTTTGCCCGGGCGCCAGGAGGCAAACACCACCAGCGCCACGCAAATCCAGCCGCGGCCGTTGACCATGTTGAAGAAGAAGGCATTGAAGGCCGACAGCGTGAGAAAGGCGCCCGCCACCCCCATCAGAGCCGAGCCGGCCACAATGGCGCCGCTACGCACCGCCGCCACCGACACGCCCTGGCCTTCGGCGGCCTGCGGGTTCTCGCCCACCATGCGCACCGCCAACCCGACCGGGGTGCGGTACAGCAGGTAGCCCAGCAGCGGCACCAGCAACAGAGCCATTAGCGTCAGCGGTGTTTGCTGCGCCAGCACGGGGATGCCGAGCCAGCCCATCTCCTGGAACGGTTGAACAGTGGGCGGGGTGTTGACTTTGGGAAAGCTCACGCGGTAGCCGTAGTAGCTCAAGGCCGTGGCCAGCAGGGTGATGCCCAGACCCGAGACGTGCTGCGACAGCGCCAGCGTGACGGTCAAAAAGGCATGCAGCCCGCCCAGCAGGGCGCCGGTGAGTGCTGCCACCGCCACGCCGCCCCACAGTGGCGCGCCGCTGTAAACCGCCAGCCAGCCGGTAAAAGCGCCGGCCACCATGATGCCCTCAATGCCCAGGTTCAGCACCCCGGCGCGTTCGCACAACAGCACCCCCAGCGTGCCCAAAATCAGCGGCGTGGCAATGCGCAGCACCGCCACCCAGAACGAGGGGTTGGCCAGTATGTCGAAGAATTCGCTCATTTCAAGCGCAT
>SXGQ01648996.1_pt1 | contig 18234 bp, 12 predicted proteins | sample 3178371 | NCBI WGS metagenome assembly SXGQ01 (sample SAMN11356859, study PRJNA531348) | freshwater metagenome | isolation source: freshwater sample F1-20 | place: China: Fuxian Lake, Yuxi | collected 2017-12-25 | reverse complement strand
TGTTGGACTATTATACCAATTTAATGTACCAGTACCTGTAACAGAAAGTGAGCTGGATGAACCCGAGCAAATATTTAACTGATTTGCAGCTGTATTTGATACCGGAAGTGCACCAGGTGAACATAATAATGTAATAACTACCCTGCCATGACCTGTATTAACACCACCTGTATTTACCTGATTAGATCCACTGTTAAACGAACCGCCGCCACCGCCGCCAACATAAGTAGCTCCGCTTGTGCCTCCACCTGAATAACCACCACCGCCACCACCGTTACCAGTTGAATTCCATCCGCCACCACCGCCACCGAAACCGCCTGGTAACCAATTAGCCATTTGACCACCTTCACCTCCATTAACAAAGGCCCTTCCTGCAGATACAGAACATGAAGGAGAGATAAATGTACCGGTACCATTAGTGTAAAATCCACCTCCAGAACCAGCATTTGTTTGAACAGCATTACCGCCATTTCCATTTACACCGCCCGCGCCACCTGCAGTACCAGCAGTACCATTGGTTGTTATTACAGCATCTACGCCATTACCACCAGCTGCGCCTCCTGCACCACCTCCACCACCAGCAACAACTAGCGGATTATTTGAATTATCTGTCATAAATGTACCTCCACCGCCACCATAATAGGTCAAGACAGCAGAACCTTGCTGTCCAACTAATATTTTAATTACTTGTCCAGCTGTAAAATTAAAATCACCTATCATTCTGGCACCACGACCGCCATATTTATTTACGGACTCAGAGCCTCCCTGTGCACCATTTGCTTCAATTCTATAAGGTCCGCTAATTGGAATTGTAAAACTTTGAATGCCTGTAGTAGATGAAAGAGATACTAAACCTGTTAAAGTATTAGTACCTGTATAAGCAGCATTAATTTGAGCCTGTGTTGGGCCAAACCTACCTGTTGCCCCGCAGTTAGTAAAAGTGTAGGTTTGTTGCGCAAAGGCTGTATAAATTAAAACATTAATAAAAATAAATAGTTTTTTCATGAAAGTGAATTTTTTTGCGCGGTAAATATATGTATTGAAAATTCAATTTTTTTTTAAAAATCTAATTATAAACAATAGTATTAAAATTAAAAATAATTATTTAAATATAATCTTTTTTTGGCAAATAAATTGTTTTTGTCGGTATAAAATTAGGGGAGATAATTAGCTAAAAAATTATGTATTATTTAAATAAAGAATAACTTTTTTTAAAGCTATTGCTCGATGACTTATTTTATTTTTAACTTCTTTTTCTAACTCAGCAAAAGTACTTTGATACCCATGAGGAATAAATAAGGGGTCGTAACCAAATCCCTTAGTGCCTTTTGGCTCCAATGCTATAGTGCCATTAATTTCGCCATTAAAAAAAAAGATTTGATTATTTAATATTAAAGTGATAGTTGTTACAAAAATGGCCTTACGATTTGTGTATTTAGCTAATTCATCTAACAATTTTTTATTATTAGCCGTATCATTTTTTTGAATGCCAGCATATCTAGCACTGTATACACCGGGCTCTCCATTCAAAGCTTCAACTTCTAATCCACTATCATCGGCTATAACAGCCCAAGGGAGTTTTTTTTTAATTAATAACTCTGCAACGTATCTTGCTTTTATTTCAGAATTATCTTTGATTGTTAGTCCTGTTTCAGGAATATCTTCAGTTATTCCGATATCTTCTAAACTTACTAAGTTATAAGTAGAAGGAATTAACGCAGAAATTTCTTGAATTTTATTTTTATTTGCCGAAGCGAATACAATATGCATAAAGTTACCTTCTCAATTCAAAATTTTCGCCTAAATATACTTTACGCACTTGTTCATCATTAGCCAGGTCTTCGGCTGTTCCACTTTTAATAACACTGCCTGAGTATAACAAATAAGCTCTATCGGTAATATTTAATGTTTCGTGCACATTATGATCGGTAATTAAAATGCCAATATTTTTTTCTTTTAGTTTTTTAATTACGTGTTGAATGTCTTCAACAGCGATAGGATCGACACCAGCAAAAGGCTCGTCTAATAATATAAACTTTGGATCGGTTGCTAAAGCTCTTGCAATTTCAGTTCGGCGCCGCTCTCCGCCGCTTAGCTGATCACCTAAATTTTTTCTTACATGAATTAATCCAAATTCATCTAATAATTTTTCTGCTTTTAACTGTTGTTCTTTTTTAGTTAATCTGGTCATTTCTAAAATGGCATATAAATTATCCTCGATACTTAACTTACGAAATACTGAAGCTTCTTGAGGTAAATATCCAATACCTAACTGTGCTCTTCGATACATAGGCTCTTTAGTAATGTCGATATTATCTAAAAATATTTTTCCGCTATTTGGCTTTACCATACCCACAATCATATAAAAGGAAGTGGTTTTACCTGCACCATTTGGGCCAAGTAAACCAACGATTTCACCCTGTTGTACCATAAGCGAAACATTATTAGCAACAATTCGATTTTTATATTTTTTAATTAAATTTTCGCTTCTTAAAATCATTTTATAAGTTTAATTGAAACCCAAATTTTAAATCAAAGTTATCAAAAGCATTCGGTAATTTATAATTTAATCTTCAAAGAGCATATAATCTATAGCGAAAAAATAAAAAATCTTCTCAATGTTTATAAAACAAAGCTATTTTTTTATTCAATAAAGTTTAAATTTGTAAAATGTATTCAATTATTGTAAACGGAGACAAAAAAATTAAAACCACATTAAATTTAAAAGAAAACACATTTGAAGGAACTTTAAACGATTTATTTGTTAAAGGTGATTTTATTAAAATAAATAATTATCAATATCATATTATATATCAAGAAAAATCTTACACAGTAGATATAATAAAACTTAATATTGAAGAAAAAAAAATGTTGCTGAAAATAAACTCTATAAAGTTTGATATTAATTTGAAAGATAAATATGACGTATTACTTCATAATTTAGGTCTAGATAATTTAGCCGATAAAAAAATAAATGAGATAAAGGCACCAATGCCAGGATTGGTCTTGTCAATTTTAATAAAAGAAGGTGATGAAGTTAAAAAAGGCGATTCACTGATAATTTTAGAGGCGATGAAAATGGAAAATATTATTAAGTCGCCAACCGATGGAATTATTAAAAAAATAAATGCCATTAAAGGAATTGCTGTTGAAAAAAACCAATTATTGATTCAATTTTTACTATGAGTCACAATCGAAGAGATTTTTTAAAAAAAAGTACTTTAATTGGCTTATCCGGATTAGTGAGTACTTTATTAGGTAAAGAAAAGTTATCTAAATTAGAATCATTAACTAAACTTTCTGAATTAGAAATTTTATTTGACTTACCTAAATTACCTTATAGTTATGATGCATTAGAGCCTTATATCGATAAACAAACTATGTTAATTCATCATGGAAAGCATCATCAAGCCTACATAGATAAATTAAACAAATCTCTCGAAAATTATAATGATGATACGTCACTTAATTTACTCTTGAATAAAGCGTCTGATCTAAATACTGCAATTCGAAATAACGCTGGAGGTCATTATAATCACTCATTATTTTGGCAATTACTTCGCCCAAATCCTAAAGGAGAAAAATTAATTCCTCTTGCAAAACTAAACGAAGCAATTAATGATCAATTTAAATCATTCGAAAATTTTAAAAAAGAATTTACAGATATAGCCCTAAAAGCATTCGGAAGTGGTTGGTGCTGGTTAATTATGCAAGAAGGAAAATTAAAAATCACCTCAACACAAAACCAAGACAATCCTTTAATGAATATGATATCAGAAAAAGGGAAGCCAATTTTAGCATTGGATATTTGGGAACATGCCTATTATTTAAAATATCAAAATAAACGCTCAGATTATATTGCTAATTGGTGGAACATTATCAATTGGGAAAAAGCAGAAGAGTTATTTTTAAAAAAATAAAATTCATTTATAAACTTTAGTTGTTTATTAATAATATAAAAACATGCTTCATAAAAATTTTAAAAATATAGATAATGTTATTTATGGCCGTGGTTCTTTTTCTCAATTAGCAGATACGATTGCTCCAATTAGGAGCGAAAACAAGAATTATTTTGTTTATGTTATAGATAATTATTTTAAAGGAAAAGATTTAAATAATAAAATTCAAAATGAATCAACTGATTTAATTTATTTTATTGATGTTGATCTTTGCGAACCAACTACCGAATTGATAGATGAATTAAGAAATGAAATTCTTATAAAAAAAGGCTTACCTAGCGGTGTTGTTGGCATTGGCGGCGGAAGTATTATGGATATTGCAAAAGCACTCTCATTAATGTTAACCAACGAAGGGTCTTCTGCTTTATATCAAGGTTTAAATTTAATTCAAAAAGCAGGTGTTTATCATCTTGGAATTCCGACTATAAGCGGAACCGGAGCTGAAGTATCGATGACTGCAGTTCTAACTGGTCCAGAAAAAAAATTGGGGTTAAAATCTGATTGGACTGTTTTTAACCAAGTCATTTTAGACCCCGAATTAATTGCGAGCGTTCCAAAAAATTGGTGGTTTTACACTGGCATGGATACCTATATTCATTGCATCGAATCTCACAATGGCATTCGTAATAACGCATTTAGTTTGGCATACGGAGATCAGGCCTTAAAATTATGTCGAAAAGTTTACTTAAACGATTCGGCCGGACAAACTCCCGAAAATGATGATCATTTAATGGTAGCTTCTTTAATGGGAGGACTCAGCTTAACTTATAGCGAAGTAGGCGTTTGTCATGCTTTAAGTTATGGTTTATCTAAAATACATGGCACCAGACATTGCTTTGCCAATTGTGTTATTTTTCAGCATCTTGCTGATATATATCCTAAAGGCCATAGCGAATTTATAAAAATGATTGCCAAACATAACATTAACTTACCACAAGACTTAAGTAAAAATTGGGATGAAGAAACTTTAAATAAAATGGCTATGGTGAGTTATAATTTACCATTTATGTGGAATCATGCTTTTGGAAATAATTTTAAAGAAATTGCTAGTTTAGATTATATAAAAAACTTATTTAAACGCTTGTGAAAATTAATATTTATTAGGCATTAAATCCCAAAAATACTTTACGCCCGTTTTCTTCAAATCTGATTGAATCTGATAATTGAGTCATTAAAAACACACCTCTTCCGCTTAATTTCTCAATATTTAATGGGCTTGTAGGGTCGGGAAGAATTGATGGATCAAATCCGCTTCCCTCATCACACACAGAAAACAATAAAACATTATTTTCGTTTTCAAAATCAATACTCACGAATTTATTCGGATTAGATTTATTTCCGTGTTGGATGGCATTATTAACAGCTTCTGTTATCGCAATTAGTATATTACCATAACAATCTTCATTTACCTTATGGGTATCACAAACCTCTTCAATTAACTGTTCCACAAGATGTAAGCTTTGAGGTTGAGAATTTATTTTAAGAGCATGTCTCATTATAATATTTATTATTTTGGGCTATTTATAATATTAAAATAACTATTTACTTTTTCTTTATAATAAGGAGTTAAACTTGGCGGAACACTATTTAACATCTCCAATTCTTTTTCTTTAAGCCTTTTATACTCTAAAAATCGACTAGGGTTGCTTAAATTTTGATTATTTGATTCGTTACTTTTACGCTGTTCATCTTCCTCTCTTTCCTGTTCCGCTTTCTCACTTTCCAACAATCGGGTTAAAATTTCTTGTTGACGGCGCATCGTTTCACTAGTAATTTGCTTATTTACAAGGTCTTTTTCGGTTTCTTCCATTAAATTGGCAATATCTCCACCCGGATTATTCCCCTTATTTTTTAACTTTTCCATCATTGATTGCATTTGCCTGCGTAAAGCTTCTTGTTGGGCTGCCATTTTAGCAAATTGTTCACTGCTTCCTGGCATGCTAGCCCCACTTTTTCCGTTTTGCCCCATTCCATTGGCAGGGTTTTTGCCCTTTTGGTCTCCAGGTTTTTCGCCAGGTTTTTTTCCTTTTTCTAAAGCATCTTTTAATTGCTGCAGTTGTTTATTTAATTGTTCTTGCATTTTTTTTACGTTTTGTGTTTGTTTTCCACTTGAGGATGGATTTTGACCATTACCCGGTTTTTTACATTTCCCTTTTCCGGGCTTCCCTTTGTTTTTCTTTTGAGCTTTCATTTGTTGCTGCATTTGATCAAGGGCTTCATTCAACAATAATGCTAAATTATTTACCGAGGCCATGGTGTATTGCATTCCCATAGAACTGCTCTCTATATCACGCTCAGCTAAAGCTTTTACTGACTTTTCTATATTTAAATGAATGGCACTAATTTCGCGATTGACTAATGCGCTAATTTGTGGGGCTCTTTTACTCAGAGCCAATAAACTATCTTCAATCATCTTGCTATCTTCCTTTAATTTGTTTTGTTTCTTTGGAATATCAAAATATTGAGGATTATCCATTTGAGTAACAGAAAGGGTTTGAATTAATTCTTCCTGCGAAAAAGAAAGTTTTAAAAGATTTTCAAGAATTTGTCTAAGTGTTTGTGCATTTTCTTCTTGCTGATTTTCCTCAGATTCTTCCATCGATTCTTCCATCTCTTCTCTCATCTCTTCCATTTTTTCGCTAGCTAATTTTTGAGATTCGGCAGACTGCTTTTTTTTATTTTCGCTCAATTGAGATGAGCTTTTTTGCATTTCTTTAGTGATTTCATTTTGTTTTTCTTCTAATTTAGGGAGTGTATTTGGCTCCTCGAGTGCTTTATTTTTTTCTTCTATATCTTTTAAATCTTTTTTTAATTCATCGAATTCTTTTTTAATATCACTTTGTTTATTTTCTAATTCTTTTAAATCGGGCTGGTTATCTTTTTTATCCTCGGTTTCTTTTTTTAAGGCTTCTTGTTTATTTTTTAAATCCTCAAGCTTTTCAATTGCATTTTGCATTTTTTGCTGAACCTCTAATTGTTTAAATGCCTCTAAATTACGATCCAATTCTTTCTCAATGTCTTTATTCGTGAGTTTTAATTCTTCGAGTTTTTCTTGCACTTTTGTTTTATCTAATTGCTCGAGCATTTTATTAAGTTCGTCAAATAATTTTTTCATCTCTGGAGTCATTACATTTTCAAACAATTGCTGTAGTTGTTTTTGCTTTTCCATAATCGACTCGTCTGTTTTAGAAAACTCGTTTTGTTGTTTTATGTTTTGTTCGTTTTGCTGTTTTATCTCATCTATTTTATTTTGAATTGATTGTTGCTTTTTTATTAGCTCTTCAATATTCTTTTTTTCTTCGTAACCTAATTGTTTCTTTTCGTTAATTTTTTTCGCCATTTCATTTACATCCTTTTGTAATTGTCTAGCTTTTTGAATACTTTCTTCCAAATCTTTTTTAATTTCGGTATTACTTTTTTCTGATGATTGATTTATTTCATCTTTTGTTGGCGCTTTAAAAATCATTAATTGAGTTTTAGAAGCTTTGGGCCCATTAACCCCATCGTTATCATACACTTCAAAATAATATTCAATTTTATCGCCAGGATTTAGATTAAATTGTTTGGCATCTAAAAAATAAAAATAAGTTTGCGAAGAATTAGATTTCAAAAAGTTAATTGGAAAACTACCATTTATTTCGGTAACGATGCCAATTGAATCGATTGCAATTTTTTTAGAATGGAAAGTTAGTCTACTAAAACCATAATCATCTTTTATCTGTCCACTAAAATAAATATTTTTTGGTTCTAAGGAGTCGCGCTTTTCGCTCACCTGTATTAAAGGGCTTTGATCAAGAATAACATTAATAGAATAATTAACAGAATCGAGGGCTTTAAAAATAAATTTATTAAGTACTTTGATAGAATAGTTATTACTTTTTAAAAATTTACGAGAATAAAAAAATTGATTTTCGCCACTTTTTTCTGGTATTGCCAAACTATCTGAAAATCTTAAAAATAAACTACTAGTATTTTTAGTATTAAAAATCCATTTTATTTTTGTTCCTTGAGGTATTTGTAAATCGCCTGTATTTGAAATATTTTCGTTAGCCTTATTTAAATAATTAGGATAAATGAGCTGTAAATTAAATTGCATCAAACTTGGTTTAGGCAAAACATTTAATTCATATTCTTTTGATAAAAATCCTGCGGCACTTAACTGAAACAACGTGCTTTTTTGAACATTAGAAAAGGTGTAATAAAAAGAACTATTTGTAGTTTTTTCTAATTTATATTCAATGCCGTTTATTTCAATAAAAACTTCATTAGGAACAGAATTTCCAACCATATCAACCTCTAACTTAAAATCTTCGGTTTGAATTGCTGTTAAATTTTTATTTAGAATATTAAATTTAAATGGTATTTCTTTATCATAATAGGTTTGGTAATTAACTAATCTTTTGGTACTTTTAGTAATAATTTGAGGCCAAAATATTAAAATAACCGTAGCACCAAAAAATAAGGGTAATACATATTTTAAATACTTTTTATTTTCATTTAAATCAACCGCCATAGAAAAAGGAACCGGCGTTAACTCGATGGTTTTTTGATGAATGCTTGCCAATAATAACTCCGTAGATTCTGTTAAACCTTGTTTATTTTGAAGCTGGATTAAATTAAGTAATTTATCTTTAACCATTGAGAAATGACTGCCAATAATACTCGCTGCTTCATCATAAGAAATAATATTGCCAATTTTATTCAGTTTTAGTAAAGGCGTAACAATATATTTATAAATAACAAAAGCCACAGCGGCAATAAATGCAAAAAAAAGAAATGCTCTTATTCCTACATTAAACTCACCAAAATATTCTAATAAAGTAACTGTAAAAAAAGCGGAAACTAGAATTCCACAAGAATAAATTATTCCCTTAATTAACTGATTTTTGTAATAACGACGAATAAATTCATCGAGTTTTTGAATGAGTATATTAGAGTTTAAATCCAATACTTAAAGATATGTACAAATATATGATTCTAGTAAAATAATATCTTTAATTAGAATTGTTAAAAAGTGTTTTGTTAAAAAAATAAAAAACGAATAAATAATAAAACTTGAAACAGAAAAAATCAATCAAGAGATACTTTATTTTAGTATTTAGAACAAATGATATGTTTATTTGTTATTCAGAATAATAAATCTATTTTTTTTTGTAAATTTAAACTCTATATTTTTACCTCAAAATGACCACAGATAAATTTGTTAACCGACACAACGGCCCACGAAAGCAAGAGCTAAAAGCAATGCTAAAAAAAATTGGAGTTTCAAGTATTAATGAGTTAATCAATCAAACTGTACCTGATAAAATTCGCTTAAAACAATCTTTAGGGATCGAATCATCTCTGAGCGAATATCAATATTCAAAACACTTGAAAGAACTTGGTAAAAAAAACAAATTATTTCGTTCATACATTGGTTTAGGATATTATAACAATATATTGCCTGCAGTTATTCAAAGAAATATTTTAGAAAACCCAGGGTGGTATACAGCTTACACTCCTTATCAAGCAGAGATAGCTCAAGGACGATTGGAAGCTATTTTAAATTTTCAAACCATGGCAATGGATTTAACTGGTATGCCAATTGCCAACGCATCACTTCTTGATGAAGCTACCGCAGCAGCTGAAGCTTTATTTATGTTTTATAGTAATCGAAGCAAAGAAAAGGTTAAAAATAACTGTAACAAATTCTTTATTAGTCAAACATGTTTTCCTCAAACTATTGATGTTATTAGAACCCGAGCCTTACCTTACGGAATTGATTTGATAATTGGAGATGCTAATACTTTCAAACTAGATGATTCTTTTTTCGGAATTTTAATACAGTATCCTGATATTAATGGCGAAGTAAATGATTATTTAAGTTATGTAACTCACGCTAAAACTCTCGATATTCAAGTAGTTGTGGCAACAGATTTATTAGCCTTAGCTTTATTAACCCCTCCTGGAGAATGGGGCGCAGACTGTGTTGTTGGAAATTCTCAACGATTTGGCGTTCCATTAGGCTATGGTGGGCCTCATGCCGCATTTTTCACTTGTAAAGAAGAATATAAAAGATCTATTCCTGGGCGAATTATTGGAGTTTCGATTGATAACGAAGGGAATTCTGCTTTAAGAATGGCTCTGCAAACAAGAGAACAACATATAAAACGCGATAAGGCTACTTCAAACATCTGTACAGCTCAAGCTTTATTAGCAATTATGGCCAGTATGTTTGCTGTTTATCATGGACAAGAAGGAATTAGAGCTATTGCACAAAGAGTTCATGACGCTACCGATACTATAGTTGGTGCTTTAAAAAGTTTTGGATTTGAAGTAAAAACAAGGTTATATTTTGATACTATTATTGTGGTATGTGATGCTGATAAAATAATAACTGCCGCTCAAGCAAAAGAAATTAATTTTAGAAAAGTCGATGCCAAACATATTGGAATTTCTTTAGATCAAACTGTTGAACAGCAAGACTTAGTAGATATTTTGTCAATTTTTAATATCGCGTTAAATTCAGAGCCTAATACATCTAATGTAATTTCTTCATCAAACTTAAATCGTCAATCTCTTTTTTTAACGCACCCCGTATTTAATAGTTACCATAGTGAAAGCGAAATGATGCGTTACATTAAGCGATTAGAAAATAAAGATTTATCATTAGTACATTCAATGATTTCATTAGGTTCTTGTACAATGAAGTTAAATGCAGCATCAGAATTATTACCTATTACATGGCCTGAGTTTGCAAATATTCATCCCTTTGTTCCGGTTAATCAAGCTCAAGGTTATGCAGAATTAATAGAACAATTAAATAAAGATCTTTCTGAAATCACTGGTTTTGCTCGAATGAGTTTTCAACCTAACTCAGGAGCACAAGGTGAGTATGCAGGGTTAATGGTGATAAGAGCTTATCATCACTCTAATGGACATTTGCACCGAAACATTGCTTTAATTCCGTCCTCTGCTCATGGAACTAATCCTGCTAGTGCTGTAATGGCTGGTATGACTGTTGTTGTTACTAAATGTGATGAGAAAGGAAATATTGATTTAATAGATTTAAAAGAAAAAGTCGAAAAACATAAAAATAATTTATCTTGCCTAATGGTTACTTATCCATCAACTCATGGAGTTTATGAAGAAGCTATTATGGATATTACTCAATTAATTCACGATAATGGGGGTTTGGTTTATATGGATGGCGCTAATATGAATGCTCAAGTTGGCTTAACTTCTCCCGGAAATATTGGCGCTGACGTTTGTCACTTAAATTTACATAAAACCTTTGCTATTCCACATGGAGGTGGTGGGCCGGGTATGGGTCCGATTGGAGTAATTGAAAAATTAGTTCCATTTTTACCTTCACATACTATTATCAACACTAGTGGTGAAAGAGGAATTACTGCTGTTTCTGCAGCACCTTATGGAAGCGCTTTAATTTTATTAATATCTTATGGATACATAAAAATGCTTGGAAATGATGGCTTAAAAATTGCTACAGAAACGGCTATACTTAATGCAAACTATATTAAAGATAGTTTAAAAGATTATTATAAAATTTTGTACACCGGAAAAAATAGTCGTTGTGCACATGAAATGATTTTAGATTGTAATGAATTTAAAATGTCTAGTGGCGTTGAGGTTGCAGATATTGCAAAACGCTTAATGGATTATGGGTTTCATGCTCCAACTGTTGCATTTCCTGTTGTTAATACTTTAATGGTTGAGCCTACAGAATCTGAAGGAAAATCAGAATTAGATCGATTTTGCGAAGCAATGATTTCTATTCGTCAAGAGATTAAAGAAATTGAAAATGGGCAATATGATAAATCAGATAATGTAATTAAAAATGCACCTCACACTTGTAAATTAATTACAAATGATGTTTGGTTAAAACCATATTCTCGACAAAAAGCAGCTTTTCCTTTAGAATGGGTAAGTCATAATAAATTTTGGCCTAGTGTAGGTCGAGTTGATAATGCCTACGGTGATAGAAATTTAGTTTGCTCTTGTGCGCCTATCGAATCCTATGTAAATGATGCAATAAATATATAAATTCATTTATTTTTAGTTTCTTTACATTCAAATTAAGACTTTAATATGGAATTATATTTAGATTCGGCCAACTTAAAAGAAATAGAAGAAGGTTTTAAGTTAGGTTTTTTGAATGGTTTAACTACCACCCCAACTTTTATGCAAAAAGAAGGGATTACTGATATTGATGGAACCATTGTAAAATTGAGTAAAATTGTTCCTGTTCTTCAAATAGAAGCTTTAGGAGATTCGGCAGAAGAAGTATTAGCTGAAGCCGAAAGACAACTGGCTTTAGGGTTAGATCCAACTAAAACAGTCTTTAAAATTCCTGTTTCTTTAGAAGGAGTAAGGGCTTGTAAATTACTTCGTGATAAGGGTTATTTAGTTAATGTACATTTAGTATATACCTTACAGCAAGCCTATATGGCAATGCAAGCTGGGGCTACATATGTTTGTCCATTAGTTGGTCGATTACAAGACCAAGGACATGATGCTTTAGCATTAGTTGAACAATGTGTAGATGCCGTGGAGTTGTATGGTTACGATACTAAAATCATGTTTTCTTCAGTTAGGCATGCCGAACATGTTAGAAATGCCATAAATATAGGAGTTCATACTATTACTGTGCCATTAAAAATTTTGAAACAACTTACTGAAAATAATTTTACAACTTTAGGGACTGAGCAATTTATTACTGATACTCGATTAATGATGGTAAAAGTAAAAGAAGCCATTAATAATATTAATCCCATAGTTTCAGAAGATACAAATATTACTGATGCTATTATAAAAATGACTGAATTTAATTTTGGTGCAATTACCGTGGTTACAAATTCTGGAGATATCAAAGGCGTGTTTACTGACGGATCTCTTAGAAAATTATTAATGGAAAAGGGACGAGACATTCTAAATAAAAAATTAAGCGATTTAGAATTTAAAAATCCCATAACTATTGATGGTAATTTATTACTTAACGAAGCAAACTCTTTATTCAAAAAAACATCAGTAGACACAATTGTAGTAACAATAAAAGGTAAACCAATTGGAATGCTCGATATTCAAGATTTAAAGTCTTAAATCGAACTAAAAAAATTTAATAAAAATGGCAGCTTATGGCTGCCTTTTTTTGTTATAAATAATATATTATTATCAAATAATTTGATTGTTATAACTTTGCTTTTATTTGAATCATATCGTAACCTTCAATTATGTCTCCAACTGCAATATTATTAAATCCCTCAATATTTAAACCACATTCGTAATTTGATGAAACTTCTTTTACGTCATCTTTAAATCGTTTTAATGATCCTAAAGAACCAGTATGGACAACAATTCCATCACGAATAACTCTCACTTTTGTATTACGAGTTATCTTTCCATCTAACACATAACAACCTGCAATAGTTCCAACTTTAGTAATTTCAAAAACATTTCTTATTTCTATATTACAAACTACTTTTTCTTCAAACTCAGGTGCCAACATTCCTTCCATAGCAGCTTTAATTTCGTTAATTGCGTCATAAATAATAGAATATAAACGAATATCAATTTCTTCAATCTCAGCTAATTTGCGAGCACTAGTAATTGGTCTGACTTGAAAACCAATAATAATTGCATTAGAAGCAGAGGCGAGTAAAACATCGCTCTCGCTGATTGCGCCAACTGATTTATGTATAATATTTACAGCTACTTTTTCGGTAGATAATTTTATTAATGAATCAGATAATGCTTCAATAGACCCGTCCACATCTCCTTTTACAATTACGTTTAACTCTTTAAAGTCACCAATAGCCAAGCGTCGGCCGATTTCATCTAAAGTAATATGTTTGTGTGTTCTAATTCCTTGTTCACGCTGTAGCTGCAAACGTTTATTAGCAATTTCACGAGCTTCACGCTCATCGTCCATCACATTAAATTTATCTCCAGCGGTTGGCGCGCCACTTAAACCTAAAACTTTAACAGGATGAGATGGGCCTGCCTGTTCAACTTTTTGACCACGTTCGTTAAACATAGCACGAACACGGCCACTATAGCTACCAGCTAAAATAATATCTCCTATTTTTAAAGTCCCTGACTGAACTAAGATTGTAGAAACGTAGCCCCTTCCCTCTTCCATACTAGCCTCAATTACGCTTCCGGCGGCATTACGATTTGGATTTGCTTTCAAATCCATCATGTCCGATTCTAACAATACTTTTTCTAATAATAAATCTATATTTTTACCATGCTTTGCTGATACCTCTTGACATTGATATTTTCCTCCCCACTCTTCTACTAATATATTCATAACAGATAATCCCTCACGAATTTTATCAGGATTAGCACCAGGTTTATCAATTTTATTAATTGCAAAAATCATTTTTACACCTGCTGCCTGAGCGTGATTAATTGCCTCCTTTGTTTGAGGCATAATACTATCATCCGCAGCAACAACTATTATAGCAATATCTGTTACTTTAGCTCCACGGGCACGCATGGCTGTAAATGCCTCATGACCTGGAGTGTCTAAAAATGTCATGCTTCGACCATCTTTTAACTTAACATTGTATGCACCAATGTGTTGTGTAATTCCTCCTGCTTCACCAGCAACAACATTAGCGCTTCGAATAAAATCTAATAATGATGTTTTTCCGTGATCTACATGCCCCATTACCGTAACAATAGGTGGGCGAGACTGTAAATCTTCGGGCACATCTTTATTTTCCTCTTTTATAGTTTCAATATCTTCGGCACTTGCAAATTCAACTCTGTAACCAAACTCCTCTGCAACAATACTAATAGTTTCGGCATCTAATCTTTGGTTTATAGATACAAAAAGTCCTAATGACATACAAGTTGAAATAATTTGTGTGACCTGAACATCCATCATTTGAGCTAATTGATTAGCGCTCACAAACTCTGCAACTTTTAATAACTTTTTGTCTGCCTCATCAATAACAGCTTTTTCTGCTAAACGATCCCTTACTTCATCGCGTTTTTCGCGACGATATTTTGAAGTTTTAGACTTATTCCCTTTTTCGCTCAATCGAGCTAAAGTTTCTTTAATTTGCGCTTGAATTTCTTCTTCAGTTAATTCATGACGTGGTTTACCTGGAATAGATGGCCCTGGTTTTTTTGCCCTGGGGTCACCATATTTTACTTTTGCTTTTTCTCGAGCAATGGCTGACTGTTCCTTACCAACTTTTTTAATTTCTTCTTGAGATAAAACTCCTTTTCGAATCCGTTTTCTTTTTTTCTTATCGATATTATTTGAAGAAGAAACAGGTTTTTTAGGCGTTTCTTTTAAAATTGGTAATTCAATGCTACCCAATATTTTAATCCCTTCAAGTTTTTCGTATTTAGTTTTTATAAATTCTTCTTTTATTTCTTCTTTAATGGGGCTATCTATTGGTTCTTTAAAATCATTATTTAATTCTAACTCTAATTCCAAATTATTATTTTTGGCCAGTGAAGTCGAATTTTCTTGGTCAAAGAGCTCATCTAATTCTTTGCTGATTTTTGGTTTTTTAGTCGGTTTGGTTTTAAGATTCATAGAATCCAAATCGAGCTTTCCTATTACTTTGGGTTTATCTGTAATTTCAACTTCTTTTATTATTTCACTTTTTTCTGAACTTACCTCTATTTTTGGAGTTGTTAAATCTTTAAAGACAATTTCGTTAGAAAGACTTTCGTCATTTAATTTTTTTTTCGTTGTTTCAATTAAAACAATCGGATCGCGCTTTATTTTATTAATATTTTGTGCAATATTATCCGCTTCCTCTCGAGCGGTTTTATCACCAGAAAACTCTTTAAGAAGCAATAAATGTTCATCATCCCCAATTTTTGCATTGGGATTATTTTCAACTGGGTGGCCTTTGGATGCAAGAAATTCAACAATCTTACCTAAAGATAAATTAAACTCTTTTGCTACTTTGCTTAATCGAAGTGTTTTAGCTCCTTCTGACATATTTTATAATAACTGTTCTATATTAATTTTAAGTTGATTTAATTTAAGAAAACCATAGCGTTTTAAATGAAAGTGATAAATAAATATTTTAATCTTCAAATTCGGATTTTAACACCTCGCGCACGCCTCTGATAACATCTTCTTCTATCCCTGTTCTTCGCGCTAATTCTTCATCACTTAATTCAAGAACAGCCTTAGCGGTATCGCAACCAATTGATTTTAATAACTTGATAATATCTGCCTCAATTTCGTCTGAAAATTCTTCTAAATCAACATCATCTTCAGTTTCAATATCTACATCTGTATCTCTGAAAACATCAATTTCATATCCCGTTAATTTTCCCGCTAACTTAATATTATAACCACCTTTTCCAATAGCTAAACTAATTTGATCGGGCTTTAAAAATACTTCGACACGTTTAGTATCTTCGTTTATTTTAATTGTTGTAATTTTAGCAGGACTTAATGAACGTTGAATTAACAAAGTTGAATTAGCAGTATAATTAATTACATCAATATTTTCGTTTTTCAATTCCCTAACAATGCCATGAATTCTTGATCCTTTCATTCCAACGCATGCACCAACTGGATCTATTCTATCATCATAACTTTCAACAGCTACCTTTGCTCTTTCTCCTGGTTCACGGACAATTTTCTTAATGGTAATTAAGCCATCAAAAATTTCAGGAACCTCTGTTTCAAATAAGCGTTCCAAAAATACTGGCGAAGTTCGAGAAACAATAATTGAAGGGGTTCCATTTTTCATTTCAACTTTAGAAACCACGGCTTTAACTGTGTCGCCTTTTTTAAAGAAATCAGATGGAATTTGTTCTGTTTTTGGTAACAATAGTTCACTCCCCTCATCATCCATCAGCATAATTTCTTTTTTCCAAACTTGATAAACTTCTGCGGTAACAACATCTCCTAATTTTTCTTTATACTTATTGTACACCTCGCTTTTTTCTAATTCAAGTATTTTTTGAACTAAATTTTGACGAACCGATAAAACAGCACGACGTCCAAAATCTTCTAATTTTACTTTTTCAGAAACGTCTTCGCCTATTTCAAAATCAGGCTCTATTTTTTGAGCATCAGAAAAACTAATGTGCTTGTTTTCATCATAATCAAACGAATCTTCAGCAAATTCATCATCTACAATTATACGATTTTTATAAATTTCAACATCCCCTTTATCCGGATTAACAATGATATCATAGTTTTTATCGCTACCATATTTTTTTATCAACATGCTTCTAAAAACATCTTCAATAATACTCATCAAAGTGGCGCGGTCGATATTTTTAATATCTTTAAATTCCGAAAACGACTCAATAAGGTTTACGCTTTCCATGGCTTTATTTGTTTTATAACAAAGTACTTTTTTTTATTCACTTTGTTTTTTGGTTAATATTTAAGTTTAATTTTTGATTCTTTTACTTTTTCAAACAAAATCAGTTCTTGTTTTATTACATCTATTTTCCCTTTTCCTATCAATTTATTTTCACGAGTGGTTGTTTCTAATTTAATTTCTTTATCATTGCATGATAACAATATCCCTTCAGTTTTTGAACCATCCTGCAACTTAATTTCAAAATTACGGCCAATATGTTTATGATATTGTCTAGGATAAACTAAAGGAGTTGTTGCACCATGAGAACTAACATCTAGGGCATAATCTTCTTTTTCTCTATTTAAATTCCCTTCAATATATCGGCTTAAGCTAACACAGTCTTTTATTGTTACCCCAATATCTCCATCAATGTATAAGTTAATATGATTATCAGAACTAATTTTAATTCCAGATACAAAAATAGTGGTATTGGATAAAAATTCTTCTGCTAACTTTAATATGTACTCTTTTGATATCAATTTTTCAACAATAAAATAGGGGACTTTTAGTCCCCCACATTAAATTTCTATTTTCAAGAACAAATATAAAGATTTTTTGATTAATAAAACGAAATTTCATATAAAAAAAGAATAATTCAAGTGGGATTAAAGAAATAATTCATGATTTTTTAAAAAAAATAAAATTATTAAAAATGTTTATTTAAACTTAGTTGTCTAATTATTAATAAGTTATAATATAATTTCAAACAAAATGTTGTTTTTGTTTAAAAATCAAAGTCATTTTCTTAACTTAAAGTTTTGAATTAACGTCCTTATTTTTATTTTTGTGTCAAAATTTAAATTAAATTATAATGTCTGAAATTGCAAACAAGGTAAAATCAATCATCGTTGATAAATTAGGAGTAGATGAAAAAGAAGTAACTCCAACAGCTAGTTTTACAAACGATTTAGGAGCAG
>SXGQ01034913.1_pt1 | contig 18234 bp, 14 predicted proteins | sample 3178371 | NCBI WGS metagenome assembly SXGQ01 (sample SAMN11356859, study PRJNA531348) | freshwater metagenome | isolation source: freshwater sample F1-20 | place: China: Fuxian Lake, Yuxi | collected 2017-12-25 | reverse complement strand
TTGAAATTAATTTATGACGATAATCGTATCTCCATTGAAGGTGACACTCATGTTGCCTTTACTGAAGATGTTTCAGCCAGATACCTATCCTACGGTTGGATGGTAATTGAGGTTCCATCTAAAGCTGATGGCAATGTTGATCGAGATAAATTAGAACAGGCAATGCTTAAAGCTGTTGCTGAGACAAGTAAACCAGTTCTTATTCGCCTTCATTCAGTTATTGCTTGGCCAGCGCCAAATGCAAAAGGCACTGCTAAATCTCATGGTTCAGCACTTGGTGATGAAGAGATTGCCGCTACCAAAAAATTACTTGGAATCGATCCAACAGAAAGCTTCTTTGCTCCTAAATCAGTAATTGAACATGCCCGAAAGGTTAAAGACAGAGGTCAGAAAGAGTATTTAGTTTGGCTTTCAGAATTTGATCTCTGGAAAACAAACAACCCTGAGCAAGCGGCTTTGTTATCTAGATTAACAACAAAACAATTACCTATCGATTGGGATAAAGGTATCCCCGTATTTTCCTCAGAGAAGGATGTGGCAACTAGAGCCGCATCTGGAAAAGTTATTCAATATTTGGCTGAACATTTGCCAGAGTTTTGGGGAGGATCTGCAGATCTTGCCGAGAGCAATAACACCAGTATTGAAAATGGTGGTTCGTTCTTACCCGCTAACAGCCAGATAAAGGGTGCTAATCCATTTGGTCGGGTGGTTCATTTTGGTATCAGAGAGCATGCTATGGCCGCTATTTTAAATGGGGCAGCCCTTCATGGATTTGTTAAACCGTTTGGAGGTACATTCTTAGTGTTTAGCGATTACATGAGAGGCTCAGTGAGATTATCTGCGCTTATGCAGTTGCCGGTAACTTATGTATGGACACATGATTCGATTGGCCTAGGTGAAGATGGTCCAACTCATCAACCGGTAGAACATCTAGCGGCATTACGCGCAATTCCTGGTCTATCAATGGTCCGTCCCGCAGATGCAAATGAGGTTAGTGCTAGTTGGGCTGAAATCATCAAACGAGGCAAACCAACTGGTCTAGCGCTTTCTAGGCAAAATCTTCCAGTAATTGATCGAAACAAGTATCAAGATACCTCTGGCGTAAAAAATGGCGCCTACGTTCTTGCTTATGGTGAGGATGATAAAAAAGATGGCTGTCAGGTTATCTTGATTGCAACCGGCTCAGAGGTTTACCTAGCTCTAGCTGCTCGAGAAAAGTTAGCGCAGGATGGTATTAAAGCTCGTGTTGTTAGTGCGCCTTGCTTAGAGTGGTTTAAGGAGCAACCAGAAAGTTACCGAAATCAAGTTCTACCTAAAAATGTCAAAGCACGAGTAAGTATTGAGGCTGGAATAGCTCAACCTTGGTATGAATTTATCGGTGATGCTGGTGTTGCAGTTTCGTTGGAACACTTTGGAGCATCAGCTAGTGCAACAGTTCTCTTTAAAGAGTTTGGGTTCACAGTTGAAAATATTGTGAACGCTGCAAAAAAGAGCATAGACAAGCTTCATGGCTAATACTCTTGCTGAAATTTCCCAAGCGGGAGTTGCAGTCTGGTTAGACGATTTATCTCGAGAGCGCTTGCAAAACAACTCATTAACCGACTTGATCAAGCAAGATAGCGTGGTTGGTGTTACTACAAACCCAAGTATCTTCTCGGCGGCTATCGGGAAATCATCCTTGTATCGCGAAGACATTATCGCGAATAAAACCTTATCTGTTGAAGAGATCATTATGCGTCTAACAACCGATGATGTTCGTAAAGCCTGCGATCTCTTCAAGGAAACATACAAAAACACCAAGCATGTTGATGGCAAGGTGTCTATCGAAGTTGATCCTAGATTTGCCCATGACACTCAGGCAACAATTGAACAAGGCAAAGAGCTTTGGAGATTAATTGATCGACCTAATTTGTTCATTAAAGTTCCAGCGACAATAGAAGGGTTGCCTGCAATAACACAATTGATCGCTGAAGGAATAAGCGTCAATGTAACTCTTATATTCTCCGTGGAAAGGTATAAGCAAGTTCTAGCAGCTTATGCAGATGGATTAAATAAATTGATTACAGCAGGTCGTCCTGTGAATGAGGTTTTTTCGGTTGCATCTTTTTTTGTTAGTAGAGTCGATACCGCGGTAGATCCTTTACTCCCTGCGGATTCGAAACTAAGAGGTAGTGCAGCAATTTCAAATGCAGTAATGGCATATGATGCTTTTCAGTCTTTTGAAGCTAGCGCAGCTTGGAAAACTCTAAAATCTGCCGGTTGCAATAGCCAGCGTCCGCTCTGGGCATCTACTGGAGTTAAAGACCCGAGTTATGATCCAAATCGCTATGTGATTGATCTGATTGCGCCAAATACAGTCAATACCATGCCAGAACTAACTTTAGAGTCAGTTAAGAAGACTGGGGTGTTTAAAGGTCTGACAATCAATAATAATTTGGTATTGGCAAAATCGAATTTGGCTAGATTGGCTTTAGCGGGAATTGATTTAGATAAAATCACCAAAGAGCTTGAAATAGACGGCGTTAAGAAATTTGAAATGGCTTGGTTAGAGCTTATGAACTCAGTGCGAACAGTTTCAGCAGGTATCTAGTGCAACTATCTGGCCAGATTCTTTCCAAGGTAAACACAGAAATAGCCAAGGATCTGCTAGGTATTTCAATTCGTTTGGCGCAGAAAGATTCAACGATTTGGGGTATCAATACTGAAGCGGCCACGCGATTAAATTGGGTAAACCTACCTATTCAATCAAGAGAGTTAATGCCGCAGTTAGATTCATTATCGGCATGGGCGCGCACTAATAAATTGGATCAAGTAATTCTTTGTGGAATGGGTGGATCTTCCCTTGCCGCTGAAGTTATTGCAGCAGCATATGGAAAGGAACTATCAGTTGTTGACTCCACTCATCCAGCCCAAATCCTTAGTGCTAGCGCAACTGATCTAACTCATTCTGTAATTATCATAGGCTCCAAATCAGGAACAACCATTGAAACCACATCTCATTTGAAGCTTTTCACCAGCAAGCTGATCGAACTAGGTTTAGCGCCAAAGGATCATTTGGTCATAGTCACCGACCCAGGTACTCCACTTGACATATCTTCAAGGCAACAAGGTTTGCGAGTAGTAAATGCTGATCCGAATGTTGGCGGCAGGTACAGTGCATTATCAGCTTTTGGTTTAGTTCCGGCGGCTCTCATGGGGATAGATACATCGGTTTTACTAGATGATGCAGAAACGTTGTCCAAAACATTAATCACAGCAGATTCACCAGCAATCCGTATCGCCTCAATACTCTTCACCGAAACTAAACAGTTTCTTAATTTATGTGACCTTAACTCTAAACTTCCTGGATTGTCGGACTGGATTGAACAGTTAATTGCTGAATCAACTGGAAAGAACCATCTTGGGCGTTTACCTGTCGTGATTGAAGATCCTTCAGCTGCTACTAAGGAGTTGACTATTGGATTTGCTAAAGGAGATTTTGATTTAAGTATCGAAGCATCCCTTGGTGAGCAATTTATATTGTGGGAGTGGGTCACTGCGCTACTTTGCTACTTGCTGAAAGTAGACCCTTTTAACCAGCCAAATGTTACAGAAGCAAAAGAGCGTACCTCTCAAATATTAATGACGATGGGGTCTATAGAATTTGCTGCGCCAGAACCATTGCTTGAAACTCCTACTTATCTGCTTTACTCAAACCAGAAGATATCTACTCTCCGAGAATTCCTAGAAACACCAGCTTCCTACATCGCTGTGATGGCCTATCTTGCGAGAGGTAAAGATGATCAAGTTATGAAGATTAGATCAGCTCTCTCTAAGAAACTTGATAGACCGGTAACTTTTGGGTGGGGCCCTAGATTTCTGCACTCAACCGGCCAAATTCATAAAGGTGGACAGCCCAATGGTTGTTTTATCCAAATTACTACGGATATTGCATTAGATCTACCAATTCCAAATGAAGAATTTACCTTTGCCAATTTGTTAATGGCTCAAGCTTTAGGTGATGCAGCCGCGCTCACTGAGCGCAATCTTCCATTAATAAGAATTCATTTGAAAAGCACTCAAACAGGTGTGACAGATTTATTGCAAGAGTTTTAAAGACTACTCATCACCACGTAGTTTTTTTAAAGCAATATCTAGAATCTTGTTTGCCTCAGCTTCAGTGCGACGCTCTTTAACATAAGCAAGGTGGGTTTTATAAGGCTCATTTTTCATTGGCATTGGTGGCTTGTTCTTATCCTGCCCCGCCGGAAAACCACAGCGTGGACAATCCCACTCAGCTGGTACCTCTACTGTGCCATCTTCAGCAAACGAAGGTTTTGTTTCATGACCATTTGCACACCAATATGAAACTCTAAATCGAGCGATTGATTCGCCACGCTCTGCCTCGCCCATTGGGCCAGCGCCAACACGACTACCTCGAATTGCACTTCCACCGGCCATTATTACTCCTTTTGTCTTTTTATTTACTTAAGCAACAAGCTCAAAGCAATTACTGATGCAAACCAAACTCCACCAACAACGATCGTAATTCGATCTAGATTCTTCTCAACCACCGAAGAACCACCATATGTGGACGAGATTCCACCGCCGAACAAATCAGATAACCCAGATCCTTTGCCCTTGTGAAGGAGCACGAGAATAATCATTAAAACACTTGAGAGAACTAAAATTATTGAGAGAGCTAAATTCATTGACTCGCCTTCACTTTGATCCTGATCCCTGACGTTTCGGGTAAGGATACTATCCCCTGTCCCTTTTAATCTAATCTAAGTGGCTAAGCCTTACTTAAAACACGATGAAATTTCGAGATTCTGGCGAACTCTTCCGGGTCTAAAGAGGCTCCACCAACTAGCGCACCGTCGATGTCAGGCTCTTTCATGATATCTAAAGTGTTAATGGATTTAACTGAACCACCATACAAAATTCGACAATTATCGGCTATCTCATCGCTTCCAATCTTCCTTAATTCATTTCGAATTGCAAGACACACTTCTTGAGCATCTTCTGGTGTTGCAGTTTTTCCTGTGCCAATTGCCCATACCGGTTCGTATGCAATCACAATCTTTTTAAGATCAGGTTTATGAAAACCTTTCAGAGAATTTCGAAGCTGTTCCAACACATGTTGGATATGGGTACCATTTTCTCGGACTTCCAATTCTTCCCCTACGCAAAGAATGGGTTTCAATTCATTTGCTAACGCACTCTTAATTTTACGATTGACTAGAGAATCATCCTCTTTGTGATTGCTTCTACGTTCACTGTGGCCAACGAGAACATAGGTACAACCCAATTTACTTAACATTGACCCTGAAATATCACCAGTGTGAGCCCCGGACTCGGCTGCTGAAATATCTTGTGCGCCATAAAGTAAACGTAATCGATCGCCATCAACTAATGTTTGCACTGATCTAATATCGGTAAAAGGTGGAATGACCACAACCTCAACTGCATCATAATCTCGATCTTCGAGTGAGTATGCTAGTTTTTGAGTTACCGCAATCGCTTCAAGATGGTTCAGATTCATCTTCCAGTTTCCTGCGATTAATGGTTTACGCATAACACTCTCTCTTAGCTGAGGGCAACTAGACCCGGAAGTTGTTTGCCTTCTAGATACTCAAGTGACGCGCCACCGCCAGTTGAAATGTATCCGAACTGCTTATCTGTAAAGCCTAGTTTACGAACTGCGGCAGCCGAGTCTCCCCCGCCGACCACACTCATTCCCTTGATCTCAGTTAAGGCTAGGGCAATAGCTCTTGTGCCATTGGCATAATTTGCAAATTCAAACACTCCCATTGGCCCATTCCAGAAAACTGTTTCGCACTTGGAAATTGCATTTGCAAAACTGGTGGCACTGACTGGACCGATATCCAATCCCATTTGATCGGTCGGTATTTGATCTGCCTGAACCAATGTTGGTGGTGAGGATTCGGAGAACTCACGCGCAACCAAAATGTCTGTTGGCAGAAGCAACTGCACTTTTTTCTCAGCGGCCCGCTCCATCAATTCCTTCACGGTAGGAATCAGATCTAATTCAACTAGAGATTTACCAACCTCCTTGCCTTGTGCTGCTAAAAATGTAAAGACCATGCCTCCGCCAATTGCAATTACATCAACCTGATCTAAAAGATTTGATATTACTGCAATCTTGTCAGAAACTTTTGCCCCTCCAAGCACCACTGCATAAGGCCGATCAGGACTCTTCGTTAACTTCTCTAGAACATCTACCTCTGCAACAACTAAATTGCCGGCTGCATGCGGTAGTAACGAAGCTAATTCAAAGACTGAAGCATGTTTACGGTGCACTGCTCCAAAGCCATCCCCTACATAGACTTCACCGTAGGTTGCCAGTTCGTTCGCAAGCAATTCGCGTTCTTGCTGCACTTTGCTTGTCTCTGATTCAAGAAAACGAATATTTTCCAACATCAAGATTTCACCCGGTTTAAGTAGATCAGTGGTTGCTCGTAACCCAAGAATCTCGCTACTGAATCTCACTTCTTTATCAAGCAAAGTACCTAATCTCTTTGCAACTGGTTCTAGAGATAGCTCCTTCTTGATTTCACCCTTTGGTCTGCCCAGATGGGCGATAATGACAATAGAACAATCATTATCCAGTAGCAGTTTTATTGTGCTTAGCGATGCTCGAATTCGACCATCATCACTAATAACGCCATTCTTGATAGGCACGTTCAGATCACATCGAAGTATTACTTGCTTACCTGCAAATGGAAGTTGAGCGAGAGTTCTAATCCCCATTTAGATTATAGAGATTTGCCGATGTATTTAATCAGATCAACCAGGCGATTTGAATAACCCCATTCATTGTCATACCAACCAACAACTTTCACAGTTGTTCCAATAACCTTTGTTAATCCTGCATCAACGATGCAAGAACTCGGATCAGTCACAATATCTGCAGAAACAATTGGATCTTCTGTATATGTGAGATAGCCCTTTAAGGCTCCCTCACTCGCACTCTTTAGGGCGGCATTGATCTGGGCAACTGTTACCTCTTTGGCCAGTTCAACAGTTAAATCAGTGGCAGAACCTGTTGGTACAGGTACTCGTAATGCGTAACCATCTAGTTTGCCCTTTAATTCAGGCAACACCAAAGAGATGGCTTTGGCCGCACCTGTAGATGTAGGAATGATCGAAAGAGCGGCCGCACGAGATCTACGTAGATCTTTGTGTGGGAAATCCAGAATGACTTGATCATTTGTATATGCATGGATAGTTGTCATCAAACCACGGACAATCCCGAATTCGTCATTCAAAACTTTGGCCATTGGAGCTAAGCAATTAGTTGTGCATGAGGCGTTAGAAATTATGTTGTGTTTTCTTGAATCATACTTTTCATGATTAACGCCCATCACTATTGTGATGTCCTCATCTGTTGCTGGTGCAGAGATAATTACCTTTTTTGCTCCTGCAACTATATGTTTATTAGCATCGGCTGCTTTTGTGAAAATGCCAGTAGATTCAACTACAACATCTACCCCAAGTTTGCCCCAAGGACTGTTAGCTGGATCCCTTTCGGCACTTACGGTAATAGTTTTGCCTGCTACGGTTATTGTGGTCTCAGTAAACGTGACTGGTTGTTTGAGGCGCCCTAAAATTGAATCATATTTGAGTAGATGAGCAAGTGTTGCATTATCGGTGAGGTCATTTAATGCCACAATCTCAAAATCAGCACCTGATTCCAAGGATGCTCGAAGGAAATTTCTTCCAATTCTTCCAAACCCATTCACGCCAACTTTAATCATCACTGTCCTCGCTTGATTTCTTTACTCAACCTATAAATCCACAACCCTGTGGGATGTTTGAATCTTACCAGTTAACAATTATAAATTAATTTAGTAAATCAGGGCTGATACTTGCTTCAGTATCTGGCACCCCAAGTTCACGGGCTCGCTTATCTGCCATAGCCAGTAATCTTCTAATCCGACCTGCTATTGCATCCTTTGTCATAGGTGGAGTAGCCAGTGATCCGAGTTCTTCAAGACTTGCTTGCCCGTGATTAACTCGCAACTCTCCCGCCTCCTTAAGATGATCTGGAATCTCTGGCCCAAGAATTTCCATAGCTCTTTGCACTCTGGCTGATGCTGCAACGGCCGCTCTAGCGGAACGACGTAAATTTGCATCATCAAAATTAGCTAAGCGATTTGCAGTTGCACGAACCTCTCTTCGCATTCTTCTTTCTTCCCAAGCCAATACTGTTTCATGCGCACCAAGTCTGGTTAGGAGTGCACCGATCGCATCCCCATCTCTAATAACAACTCGGTCAACACTTCGCACCTCTCTAGCTTTTGCGGTGATTCCTAATCTGCGCGCTGCACCAACTAAAGCAAGTGCGGCCTCTGGTCCTGGGCATGTAATCTCTAATGCTGATGATCTACCCGGTTCAGTTAATGAACCATGTGCTAAAAACGCACCACGCCATGCTGCTTCAGCATCACAAATTGCCGCTGACACCACCTGCGGCGGTAAACCCCTAATTGGTCGGTTGTTCCCGTCCACTAAACCAGTTTGCCGAGCCAATGCATCTCCATCAGCTAAAACTCTTACTATGTAACGACTTCCCTTACGAATCCCACTTGATGAAACAACCGATAGCTCACTATCGTGGCCAAAAATTTCTGAGATATCTTTTCTGAGCCTGCGGGCACTTTGAGCAGTATCCAATTCAACCTCAATAATGATTTTTCCAGCTGCAATATGAAGACCACCTGCAAATCTAAGAAGTGCTGACACCTCTGCTTTGCGACAACAAGGTTTGGTTATCGAAAGCCTGCCCAACTCATCTTTAACCGCTTCAGTCATTGCCATGTTTACTCCTTCAAAATATCGATGGGGTTATCTAAGCAGGTATTAACCAAAAATGTGGGCGAAAGCGGAACTTAATTTATTCCTATCATGGTGGAAATTCTCCTTCGCATCTGCTAAGTCAAATGCCCATACTCGACCTCCACATCGTGAAACTAAATCCACAAAGCCAGGTTCCTTTCCATCTAGAGATTTATCAATAAGTGCTACATCAAATTTTAGATCAGGAAGGTGATCTAAGACCAGCTGTAGATGAGCTTCAAGTGAAAAACCTGCAAATTCATCTGATGTTGTTTTATCCGGAAGATTGAAAATCATAATCTTTTTTGCAGCACTAGATTGAATTTGCTCTGCTTGTTCACCCAATAGAAAGTGTGGCATCACACTAGATAACCATGATCCAGGACCAAAAGTTATCCATTCAGCTTCTTTTAAGGCAATCATCACCTGTGGCGTAGCTTTAGGTTTGTTTGGAATTAACCGTAATTCACTTACCTCGCCCGTGGCAGCGGCAACTTCGATTTGTCCTCTAACCAATTTGGTTATCTGGTTGCTTGTAAATTTGCCTTCAATATCTAATGGCTCAAGTGCCATAGGCAGAACTCTGCCCACCACTTTTAATAGTTGTCCAACACGGTCTAAACCTTTCACCGGATCTTGATCTCGATCCCACAGTGCGGTCAAAAGAAGGTTACCAACTGCGTGATTATCCATTTGTCCAGCACTGGTAAACCGGTACTGCATGATCTGCGCCCAACTTCGACCCCACTCATCATCTGCACAAAGTGCAGCTAGTGCCATGCGCAAATCACCTGGTGGAAGCGAGTTGAACTCCGCGCGCAATCGACCGGAAGAACCTCCGTTATCTGCAACTGTTACTACTGCGGTTACTTGCGTTGTTAGGGTGCGCATTGCTGCCAAAGTAGCAGCTAATCCATGTCCGCCACCTAAACAAACAACTTTTGGATTGGAAGCCATCTAAATTTCTCGACCTAGATCACGATGAATTGCATGGGTTTCAATCTTGAATTTGGACAAACTTTTTCCCTTAGAAAGTTTAGAAACTAACTCCTCTGTAATAGCTACAGATCTGTGTTTGCCGCCAGTACACCCAATAGCTAGGGTCAGGAATTTTCGTCCCTCTGAAATAAAACCTAAAGCCATAGTTTCAAATAAAGATTGGTATTTCTCCAGAAATTCCTGCACATTAGCGCTTTTCAAAACTTCATCACTAACTGCTTTGTCTCTGCCCGTTAATGGGCGTAGCTCGGGTATCCAATGCGGATTGGCTATGAATCTGCAATCCATAACTAAATCTGCGTCGACTGGTATCCCATATTTATAACCAAAGGAGAGAATATTAACTCTTAGATCAGACTCGGAATCCTCATGGAAATAATCATTAATTTTCTTTTCCAACTGATGAATATTCAGCGCCGAAGAATCAATGACGATATCTGACGAATCTCTCACTTCACGCAATCTCTCTCTTTCCTTTGAAATTCCATCCAAAATTCGCTCAGCACCTTGGAGCGGATGTGGTCTTCTTGTGGATTCAAACCTTCGAACCAGTGCATCATCGGCGGCATCCACAAACAAGATCTTTCGTGATACACCTTGATCTGCTAATTCAGCAAGAGATTTGGTCAAATCATCAAAGAAGGCACGACCACGAACATCGATAACAACTGCTACTTTCTTTACTGAAACATTTACCAGGTCAATCAAATTACCCAGAAGTGCTGGTGGTAGGTTATCAACTACATACCAACCCAGGTCTTCTAAGGTATGAGCAACAGTTGATCTACCAGCGCCACTCATGCCAGTGATCACGAGAATTTCAGTATCACCCTTCATGGCAATATCTTGCTATACATGTCAAGCATCCAAAATTTCTCCACTCTGAACATCAACTTTTCTGGCGACTGGGCGATTGGCTAATTGATCAAAAATTGATTTAGCCATCTTTTCTCCAATTCCTGGCACATTAGCGATCTCCTGTTGGGTTGAAGCTCTTAAAGCACTCACCGATCCAAAATGAGATAGAAGAGATTTTCTGCGAATTTCACCCAAGCCTGATATTTCATCCAGCAATGATTCCAACATTACTTTTGATCTCTTACTCCTGTGGAAATTGATGGCAAATCTATGAGCTTCATCCCTGACTTTTTGTAATAGGTATAGAGCCTCACTGTGTCTTGGGAAAATTATCGGTTCACTGTTATGAGGCAGCCATACCTCTTCCAACCTTTTGGCTAAACCACACAGAGCTACATCAGTTATGCCCAATTCAGATAATGCCTTGGCAGCAGCATTAACCTGCCCCTTGCCGCCGTCTACTACAACTAATTGCGGAGGGTATGCAAACTTTGGTTTACTCCCACCAGCTGCAGTAGCTTCAGCAATATCAATATCTTTCTCCTCTAAGTACCTCTTAAACCTTCGTGTTATTACATGGTGCATAGCTTTTGTATCATCGAATTCAGATTCATCAGAGATTGAAAACCTTCGATAATCACTCTTTTTAGGTTGGCCGTCCTCAAAAACAACCATTGATGCCACCATGCTGGTCCCTTGAATATTTGATATATCAAAGCACTCTATTCGTAAAGGTAATTCAGCTAGTTCAAGCTGTTCAGCTATCTGGGCTAATGCGCTTCCGCTGACCGCTGCATCACTGGCTCGTTTGCTTAGGTACTGAATTAACGCTTGATTGGCATTGCGCTTAACCATTTGCACCAGATCAAATTTTTCACCTCGTAATGGTTGAGTGATTGAAACATTTTTACCTCGCTTCGTACTCAGCCACTCTTCTAACAATTTTGAATCCAACGGTTGACTATCTACAAGTATCTCCCCTGGTGGCGCATTGTCGGCATAGATTTTACCTAGCGTGGCCGAGATTATTGATTCATCTTCTAAAAGATTGGAACGGTCAATAATCCATGATCTGGATCCAGTAATTCGACCAGCGGTGACAATAAATTGAGACAAAGCTGCATGTGTTATCTCCTCATGAATTGCCAATACGTCAGCATCCAACTTTTCATTTAAGAATCTGTCAGTAGATTCAAATGCCTTGTTTATCGCTTCAAGTTGATCTCGTAATTTTGCAGCTTTTTCATACTCCTGCGCCTCTGAAGCAGCTTTCATCTCATTTTCAACACGGGTCGATATTTCTTCTGGGGACTTTTCTAAGAAAGTCACTAGATTTTTAGCAAGAGTTTGATGCTCCTTCTGACTAACCCACTCAACGCAAGGGGCGGCACACCTCCCTATATCCCCTAGCAAGCATTGTCTTTTATTTCGCTTGGCTGATTGGAAATTTGATTCTGTACAAGTGCGAACTGGATAGATCTTTATCAAAGTTTCAAATGTGCTTCTCAATGCCCAAGCATGCGAGTAAGGACCAAAGTATTTAACTCCAGGAATTTTCTTTGAACGGGAAATAAACAACCTTGGATACTGTGAATTTGTATCAATGGCAAGGTAAGGATAAGACTTATCATCTTTGAATTGAACATTGAAATCTGGGCTATATTGCTTAATCCAAGTGAACTCTAATTGAAGTGCTTCAACCTCAGAGTTAACCACTGTCCAATCAACCCGAACAGCAGTTCTCACCATTTTACGAGTTTTGATCTGTAAGTTGCTACCGAAATAAGAGTTAAGTCGATTTTTTAAGTTCTTAGCTTTACCCACGTAAATAACTTTGTCATCCTTATCAAAAAACCTATAGACGCCAGGATCACTCGGTAGGTTGGTCGGACGATAACTCTTTGGATCACTCATGGTTATTTCTTTAGCGCGCTAGCTAGAAACTTTCCGGTATAACTCTTCTGATTTTTTACAATCTCTTCGGGGCGTCCCTCAGCAACAACTAAACCGCCACCTGAACCACCTTCTGGTCCAAGATCTATCACCCAATCAGCAGACTTGATTACATCTAAATTATGTTCGATTACGATCACGGTATTGCCGGTATCTACCAATCGATTCAGAACCAATAAAAGTTTACGCACATCTTCAAAATGCAAGCCAGTTGTTGGTTCGTCCAGCACGTAAATCGTGCGACCGGTGGAGCGTCGCTGTAATTCCGTTGCCAGTTTTACTCGTTGTGCCTCACCTCCGGAGAGTGTTGGTGCAGATTGACCCAATCTGACATATCCAAGACCGACATCACAAAGTGTTGTTAGAAACCTAGCTATGGCAGGAACAGATTCAAAAAATTTACTAGCCTGCTCGATAGGCATATCTAAAACCTGTGCAATAGTTTTGCCTTTGTAGTGAACCTCCAAAGTTTCTCGGTTATACCTTGCACCATGACAAACTTCGCAAGGAACATATACATCCGGAAGAAAGTTCATTTCAATTGTGATGGTTCCATCACCTGAGCAATTCTCACATCGGCCACCCTTAACATTGAAGGAGAAACGACCTTGTTGGTAACCTCTAACTTTTGCCTCACTTGTTTCAGCAAACAAGGCTCGCACCTTGTCGAAAACGCCAGTGTAAGTCGCTGGGTTAGAACGTGGTGTGCGACCAATTGGAGATTGATCTACGTGAACTACTTTATCTAACTGATCCAGACCTGTAATAGTTCTGTGGCGTCCTGGAACGATTCTTGCGCCGTTTAATTTATTAGCCAATACCGAGTACAAAATGTCATTGACCAATGTTGATTTACCAGACCCGCTTACACCAGTTACCGCAACAAATGCTGCTAATGGGAAAGTCACATCGATATTTTGTAAGTTATTCTCTTTAGCATCTTTTACAATTAAAGACTTCTTAAGATCAATCTCCCTGCGCTTTTTAGGGATTGCTATAACTGATTTACCTGATAAATAAGCCCCAGTTATTGACTCCTTGCTTGCAATCAGATCTTCATAACTTCCCGAAGAAACCACTCTGCCGCCATGTTCTCCGGCTCCTGGACCAATATCAACAATCCAATCTGCTGTTCGGATCGTATCTTCATCGTGCTCAACTACAATCAGCGTGTTTCCTAAATCGCGTAACCTAGTTAAAGTTTCAATTAATTTCCGATTATCACGTTGATGTAAACCAATGCTGGGTTCATCAAGCACATATAAAACTCCCGTGAGCCCTGAGCCAATCTGTGTTGCAAGACGAATTCGTTGGGCTTCACCGCCAGAGAGTGTTGCTGCTGGCCTAGATAAGGATAAGTAATCCAATCCCACATCTAGCAAGAAACCCAATCTTGCATGAACCTCTTTAAGAACTCGTTCTGCAATCTTCTTCTCCCGAGCTGATAAAGAAATATCCTTTAGGAAAACTGCGCAGTCAGAAATTGAGTACTCACAAATTTGCGCGATGTTTTTACCGCCTAAAGTCACAGCAAGTACTTCTGGCTTTAATCTGCTTCCCTTACAAGCAGGGCATGGGGTTTCACGCATATATGCCTCATATTTATCACGACTGTAATCACTATCTGTTTCAGCATGGCGACGGTGTATAAAAGGTATAACTCCTTCGAACCCCGTTGAATAATTTCTAACTCTTCCATAACGATTTTTGTATTTAACATGGACCTCATAATCCCAGCCATGCAAAACTGCGTCCTTAGCTTTCTCAGAAAGTTTTTTCCAAGGCGTATCAAGTGAGAACTTAAGATCTGTTGCTAGCCCTTCCAGTAAACGTAAGAAATATTCCATGCCAGACCAAGGTGCAATCGCTCCTTCATATATTGACAGTGAGTCATCGGGAATTAGCAATTCCTCATCCACTTCAAGTTTTGTGCCGATGCCTGTGCATTGAGCACATGCTCCAAAAGGAGAATTAAATGAGAATGATCGTGGTTCTAACTCTTCAAAAGATATCTCGCATTCATGACAAGCCATATGCTCGCTAAAGGATTTTTCCTTATCAACAGAACCTTTCTTGGCGTCAACAAAATCTAAGATCACCAAACCACTTGCAAGTTTTAAAGCTGTTTCGATTGAATCGGTGATTCGCGATTTACTCTCGGTTTTCACACTTAAACGATCAACAACAACCTCAATGGTGTGTTTCTCTTGCTTCTTTAGTTTTGGGACTTCAGATATCTGATAAGTAGTGCCATCAACTCGAACTCTGGAATAGCCTTGGGTAATAAAATCTTTGAAAAGATCTAAGAACTCACCTTTCCGTGCACGAATGACTGGCGCTAAAACTTGAAATTTTAGTCCTTGTTCCATCTGAAGAATCTGATCGACAATGTTTTGAGGGGTTTGTTTAGCAATAGCTTTTCCACATTTTGGACAATGAGGTTTGCCTGCCCTGGCAAAAAGTAATCTTAAATAATCATAAACTTCAGTGATTGTTCCAACAGTAGATCTTGGGTTTCTATTAGTAGATTTTTGATCTATCGAGACCGCAGGTGATAATCCTTCAATGAAATCAACATCTGGTTTATCCATCTGTCCCAAAAATTGACGGGCATAAGCCGAAAGTGACTCAACATATCTGCGCTGACCCTCTGCAAATATCGTGTCGAAGGCTAGTGATGATTTTCCTGAGCCAGATAAACCTGTAAAAACTATCAGCGCATTTCGCGGCATATCCAAAGAGACATCTTTTAGGTTGTGTTCTCTGGCGCCACGTACTATTAAACGATCGTTCATTAGTTTCCAGCCTCTTGCATTCCTTTTAATTCTCGCTTCAATTCTCTTATCTCATCTCTTAATCTTGCCGCTAATTCGAAACTTAACTCTGACGCTGCTAATCTCATTTGATCAGTAAGTGATTCAATCAATGCCACCAATTCTTGACGTGGTAAGGATTGTGCATTCTTAGTATGAACCCCACTAGTAAATCCGATTTTCTTGGTTTTGGCAGCCAAATCATCTGTGTCATCCGCCTCTTTTGCGATCAAATCTGTGATGTCAGCAATCTTCTTACGTAGCGGAGTGGGATCAATCCCATGCTCGATGTTGTATGCCACCTGTTTAGCTCTTCTTCTGTTTGTTTCATCGATCGCATTAGTCATTGACTTTGTCATATTGTTAGCATACATATGCACTTCACCTGAAACATTTCGAGCAGCGCGTCCAATAGTTTGAATCAATGAGGTTGTTGATCTGAGGAAACCTTCTTTATCTGCATCTAATATCGCAACCAAAGATACTTCAGGTAAATCCAAGCCTTCACGTAAAAGATTAATACCAATTAAAACATCATATTCACCAGTTCTAAGTTCTCTTAGCAACTCAACTCGTCTTAAAGTATCAACCTCTGAGTGTAAATATCTAACCTTAACTCCAAGCCCTAACATGTAATCAGTTAGCTCCTCTGACATTTTTTTAGTCAAAGTAGTCACAAGAACTCTTTCATTACGATCTGCACGTAATTTGATCTCGTTAATCAAATCATCTATTTGTCCCTTAATTGGCTTGACCACAATTTTCGGATCTACCAGTCCGGTGGGACGAATCACTTGTTCGACAAAATCATTTTTGGTTTTTTCTAATTCATACTTGCCGGGTGTGGCAGACAAATAGACTTTTTGTCCGCACCTATCTAAAAACTCTGTAAACTTAAGTGGCCGGTTATCCATGGCACTTGGTAATCTAAAACCGTGCTCCACTAGTGTTCGCTTTCGCGCTGCATCACCCTCATGCATTGCTCCTATTTGCGGTACCGTTACATGAGACTCATCAATTACTACCAAAAAATCCTCAGGGAAATAATCTAAAAGACAGTTAGGCGCAGAGCCTTGTTCCCTTCCATCTAAATGCCTTGAGTAATTTTCAATTCCAGAACAAAAACCTAATTGGCGCATCATTTCTATATCAAAAGTGGTGCGCATCTTGATTCTCTGCGCCTCTAGTAATTTTCCAGAGCGCTCAAATTCATCAACACGTTTCTCGAGCTCTATCTCTATTTCTTTGATTGCGCGTTCCATTGTTTCAGGACCAGCGGCGTAGTGAGTTGCTGGAAACACATACATTTCCGTTTCATCTCTGACAATTTCACCAGTTAGAGGATGCAGGGTCATTATTTTCTCAATTTCATCTCCGAACATTTCAATTCGTAAGGCCAGCTCTTCATACATAGGAATTATCTCGATTGTGTCCCCACGGACACGGAAAGTTCCTCGTTCAAACGCCATATCGTTTCGCTTGTATTGAATGTCAACAAATTTTCGTAACAGAGTATTTCGATCTATTGAGTCCCCTACTTTTAACTTGACCATTCGGTCTATGTATTCCTGGGGGGTTCCTAGACCATAAATACAGGAAACCGTTGCAACCACAATCACATCTCGTCTAGTAAGTAATGAGTTAGTCGCTGAATGCCTTAAACGCTCCACCTCATCGTTTACCGACGAGTCTTTCTCAATAAATGTATCAGTTTGAGGAACATACGCCTCTGGCTGGTAGTAGTCATAGTAAGAAACAAAGTACTCAACAGCGTTATTAGGCAGAAGCTCCTTGAACTCATTGGCTAATTGGGCAGCCAAAGTTTTGTTAGGGGCGATTACTAAGGTAGGCCGTTGAACTTGTTCGATCATCCAAGCTGTGGTTGCAGATTTACCAGTACCAGTTGCTCCCAGCAAAACTATATCCTGTTCATTATTCGCCAGTCGAGCAACTAATTCAGAGATAGCAGATGGTTGATCTCCAGCAGGTACGTAATCACTAATAACCTGAAATGGTTCTACCCGACGAGTCAGATCTGAGATGGGCCTCATGATTTATTCTTATTTTTGATTTGAAGAAGCTCCCAAACTTTCTCTACTTCAAGCAATAACTCTGAATGATCTTTGTCATTTCTGATTACGGTGTCAGATATTGCCTCACGCTGAGCATCAGTTGATTGCGCTTCAATTCGCTGCTTTATCTGAGTCAAATTCATTCCGCGCATTAGTAACCTTTGAATCCTTACCTCTTCAGTAGCTGAGACAGTGATGACATGATCGAATTTGTAATCGTGTTTTGATTCAACCAATAATGGAATCTGATTGATCACTATTGAATCACTTTGAGCAGACTCAACTATTTTTGCAAATGCTTTTCTTATCAACGGATGAGTTATTTGCTCTAATTGCGTACGCTTAGCGGGGTTTTTAAAGATTACTTCAGCTAAAGCAGCTCTATCCAATTCACCATTTTTAAGCACCTCATCACCAAAGGCTGCACCAATTTGATCAAAACCAGTTGTGCCCCGCTCTACTACATTGCGAGCCAACTGATCAGAGTCGGTAACTACGGCGCCTAAATCTTCGAATATTTGTCCAACAGTAGATTTTCCAGAACCGATTCCCCCGGTTAATGCAACGACTAACATGAGTTAAACCCTACACAATAAAAAAATGGCCCCAGTTTCCTGAGGCCATACTTAATAATCGCTTACTCGGCAGCAGGAGCGGCAGCATCAGCTGCTTTTGCCTCTGCCTTTTGCTTCTTGTGA
>SXGQ01479933.1_pt1 | contig 18238 bp, 16 predicted proteins | sample 3178371 | NCBI WGS metagenome assembly SXGQ01 (sample SAMN11356859, study PRJNA531348) | freshwater metagenome | isolation source: freshwater sample F1-20 | place: China: Fuxian Lake, Yuxi | collected 2017-12-25 | reverse complement strand
GGTGCCCATCATCAGCAGGATATCGCCCATCTGGAGCGGGATCGTCTCGAGCTTGTCGCGGACATTCTCCCCGCCCCGGTGGATGGCGAGGACGATGACGCGGAAGCGCTGGCGGAAGTTCAGTTCACTGATGCTCTGGCCAATGATCTCGGAGTTCGGGGCGACCGCACCCTCGACCACCACGCCCTCGTGGGTGGCGATCTGCTCCAGTCCCGCCTCGGCGGTGAAGTCGAAGCCGGGCATCGAGCGGACTTGGGCGATGCCCGACGGGAGGCAGGCCAGCACCATCCGGTCGCCTTCCTCCAGCGGCGTGCGTTCGGGGTCGACGTCGATGCCCACGCCATCCCGCACGACCTCGATCACCCGGAACCCCCGGGCGCGGACGAGGCCGGCGGCGCGGAGGCTCTTGCCGATGAGGGGGGAGCGGGGCGGGACATAGGCCTCGGCGAAGTAGTCCCGGCGCTCGTCCTCGCTCAGCGTGGCGGTGAGGGGCTCCCGGTTGGGCAGCAGGCGCCGCCCGGCCAGGCCGAGGTAGACGGCGCCGAGCAGGGCGGCCGGCACCCCGACCGCGGCGAGTTCGAACATCCCCAGCCCGGGCAGGTCCCGCTCCAGCAAAATGCCGTTGGCCACCAGGTTCGTGCTCGTGCCGATCAGTGTGCAATTCCCTCCCAGCACGGCCGCGAAGGAGACCGGGATCAGGAACTTGGACACCGGCAGCCGCATCCGGCGGGCCAGGCTGATGGCGACCGGCACGAAGACCACCACCACGGGGGTATTGTTGATCCAGGCCGAGACGAAGGCCACCAGCAGCACCAGCAGGAAGATCACCACCGGATAGGGCAGCCCCTGCACCCGCTCGAGGCTGCCGGACAGATAGTCGAGGGCCCCGCACCGCAGCAGGGCCGCGCAGAGGACGAAGAGGGCCGCGACGGTGATCGGCGCGGGGTTGGCGAACACCGCGAAGACATCCGCGACCGGCACCAGCCCCGAAACGGCGATCACCACCAGCACGCCCAAGGCCACCACGTCGGGCGGGAATTTCTCCCACACGAAGGCAACCATGGCGATCACGACGAGCGCCAGGACGAGGGCGATTTCCAGCGTCATGCGCTGCGGAAGCTGGCAGCCGGGCCGCCGGGGGCCGAGTCGAAAACCGTCCGGGATCCCGGAAAATCCCTTCGGACCGTCGGACCGCACAAGCTTTGACACCGCGGCCGGGGCGGTGGTGTCCTTGTGCCGCCCTAGTCCCATTATGGCCAAAATCTACTCCGATATCACCGCCACGATCGGCAACACTCCCTTGGTCCGCCTGAACCGGACCGCGGCCGCGCATCAGGCCGGGGCCGAGATCCTGCTGAAGCTCGAGTTCTTCAACCCGCTCTCGAGCGTCAAGGACCGCATCGGGGTCTCGATGATCGAGGAGGCCCTGCAGAGCGGGAAGATCAATGCCCAGACCGTCCTGATCGAGCCGACCTCGGGTAACACGGGCATCGCCCTCGCGTTCGTCGCCGCGGCCAAGGGGTTGAAGCTCATCCTGACGATGCCGGAGACGATGAGCATGGAGCGCCGCAAGCTGCTCAAGATCCTGGGCGCGCGGCTGGTGCTCACCGAGGGGCCCAAGGGGATGAAGGGCGCCATCGCCAAGGCGGAGGAGCTCGCCGCCCGCATCCCGAATTCCGTCATCCTCCAGCAGTTCAACAATCCGGCCAACCCGGCCGTGCACCGCCGGACCACCGCCGAGGAGATCTGGCGCGACACCGACGGCAAGGTGGACATCGTGGTCGCCGGAGTCGGCACCGGCGGCCCCAGCACGGGCCTCGGTGAGGTCCTGAAGGCGCGGAAGCCCTCGGTGACGATCATCGCGGTGGAGCCCGATGCTTCCCCGGTGCTTTCCGGCGGCACCCCCGGACCGCACAAGCTCCAGGGCATCGGCGCGGGCTTCGTGCCCGGGGTGCTCAACACCAAGATCTTCGACGAGGTGATCCGCGTGAAGGAGACGGACTCCGGTCCCGTCTCGAAGCAGATCAACCAGCTGGACGGCATCCCCGTGGGCATCTCGTCCGGGGCCATCGCGTGGGCGGCCCTGCAGCTCGCCCGCCGGCCGGAGAACAAGGGCAAGCAGATCGTCGCCATCATCCCCTCGAGCAGCGAGCGCTACCTGTCGTCCTGGCTCTTCGCGGACATCAACACCGAGAGCGACTCGCTGGACGACCTCCTGCCGCCCGCCTGAGGCGGCGGCCGGACCCGAGCCGGGACGCCGCCTAGCGGCGCTCCCGGTACCAGCCGAAGAAGGCCACGGCGAGGGCAGCCATCGCGCCGAACACGCCGACGAGCTTCATCATCACCCCGGCCAGCAGCTGGTCATCCGCCGCCGAGAAGTTCGGGAACAGGCGGGGAGCATACTCGTACGTCGGATAAAGGACGTCGTGGCTGAAGGTGACGTACGCGAACACGGGGGTCATCGCGATAAGGACCCCCAGCAGGTAGACCATCTGCACCCCGGGGCGCCGTGGCGGCAGCACCCGGGAGGGACTGAACAAGGGCCACCAGTAAAGGAGCGCGGCGCCGAAGAACATCAGGTGCTCGATGATGTGCACCAGCCGGTCCTGCAGGGCCCAATCGTAGAGCATCGGCGCGTGCCACGCGCCCACCACGATCGTGTAGGTCGAGCCGGCGATCAGCGGGTGGGTCACCAGCCGCAAGACCGGATGGAGCCCCGGCGCGCCGAGCACCGGGTCGATCATCCAGGCGGGCAGCCCGTGCAGGACGAGGATCGCGGCGGGGTAAATCAGCAGCTGGTGCTGCAGCATATGGGCGCTGAACAGGTAGCGTTCCGCGATCTGGTCCAGCGGGGAGCCCACGGCCAGATAGAAGAACAGCAGCCCGGGATAGAAACATAGCGCCTGCCGGAGCGGCCAAGGGCTACCCGGCGCCAAACGGTCGCGGAAAGGGCCCGCGAGCACGGCCCAGAGCCAGCCGGCGACCACGAGTCCCCCGATGAGCCAGGGTTCATTGTGCCAATGGCGCCAGTCGATCATGGGCGGGTCCGGCGGACCGGAAGGGAGGCAGGCGGGCGGTGCACGGGATAAGGGTCGGAAAGACGCGCCGAAACCGCCGCGCCGCAACTCGGATCGGCCGAGCCGCAAAAAAACCCGATCCCGCGCGGCGGCGGAACCGGGTTGGAAGGGAGACGCGCCCGGATCAGGAGGTGGGCAGGGGGAGGCTTGCCTCGGCGGAGAACAGCGCGAGGAGGGCCCAGACCGTGCCGGAGGCCAGCACCAGCCCGATGAAGAACAGGATCGTGCAGAAGGGCTTATCCCACCGCAGGTGCATGAAGTAGAAGATGACGAACAGGAACTTCACCAGCGACAGGACCACGAGGGAGGCAACCAGCACCCACTTCGGGAAGGGCAGGAACACCGCGACGATCTCGATGCCCGTGATGACCGCGAGGAGCATCGCGATCTGCACGTAGATCTGGAACTTGCTCTCATCGTGGCCGTGGTCGGCCGAGTGGCCGCCGGCGGAGTGGGAAGTGGCGCTCATAGATCAGAGGTATTCCAGCAGGTAGACGGCGGTGAAGATCACGATCCAGACGATGTCGACGACGTGCCAGTAGAGGCCCATCGACTCGACATCGATCGCGTTGGCCTCGCCGAAGGCGACGGGACCGCGGGGACGGGCGAACCAGACACAGGCCCCGACGGCGGCGAGGGCGCCGGCCAGCGCGAGGAACTCCGCCTTCACGAAGTGCCCCACGGCGGCACCGAAGGTCGGCTCCACCTGGATCGCGTGCACCAGACCGAGCGTGACCTTCAGGCACAGGCCGAGGAAGGCGAGGAGGGCCAGCGCGTGCAGCGACTGGTGCGAGAGCCAGGTCCGTTGGGCCGAGCCCGCGCCCGGCTTGAAGGAGCGGACGTACATCAGCGTCAGCCAAAGCACACCGATCGCGACGTGGCAGCCGTGGGTGCCCGTGAGGGTGTAGAACGTGGTCCCGAGCAGGCTGTTCGAGAGCGTCATCTTCTTGTCCACCACGAAGTGCTGGAACTCGTACACCTGGCACCCGAGGAAGATCATCCCGAAGAAGATCGTCGTCAGGAGCGACCAGCGGCAGCTGCGCACGTTGCCCTTCTGGATCGCGGTGACGGCTAGGGCCATCATCAGCGAAGACATCAGGAGGATGAAGGTGGAGAAGGACGTCAGCTCGACGCTGAAGACGGCCTTCGGGTCCAAGCCGCCCGCGGGCGGGTGGAGGCGGTAGACGAGGTGGGTGGCGATCAGGACCCCGAAGAACATGCAGTCCGAGGCCAGAAACGCCCACATGAGCAGCTTCTTGTTCGGAATGCCCGTCGATGTGGACGGGTCGTGGTGGTGATCGATCGAAGCGGAGGCCGCGTGGCTGCTCATGGGAGGTGGGGGCGGGCGAGGGTCAGTGCTTGGCGGGGCCGTGGTCGTCGCCGTGGCCCTTGACGGGCTTGCCGTCCTTGTCGAGGTGCAGGTGGTAACCCTCGTTCCCTTCCAGGGACCAGAAGTAGATGCCCACCAGGGTCACGAGGCCTCCGAGGAGCGACAGGCCTAGCTTCCAGTGGATGCCCGGGACGTCCCACTTGGCCTCGAAGGCGGTGGAGCCGATGCCGACGATGAGGAGCCCGAAACTGGCGAAGAAGGGCCAGATCGAGTTGAACGGCATATGAATGCCGCCGTGGGCCTCCTCGGCTTTCTCGGCGACGGCGCGCTCGGCCGCGATCTGCTCGCGATTGTTCTTCTCGTACCAGAAGGCGTCGCGGTCGTGGACCGTGGGGATGACCCGGAAGTTGTACTCGGGGGGTGGGTTGGGAATCGACCACTCGAGCGTGCGGCCATCCCAGGGATCGCGGCCGACCTTCTCGCCCTTGTAGTAGGTGTAGATCATCACCGCGAAGTAGACCGCGATACCGATGCCGAGGACGAAGGCGCCGATGGAGGCGATGAAATTGGCGGTGTTCCAGCCGAGGTTCGGATCGTAGGTGAACGTGCGGCGGGGCATCCCGTTCAGCCCGAGGAAGTGCATCGGGAAGAAGGTCACATTGAATCCGACGAAGATGATCCAGAAGGACAGCTTGCCCCAGAACTCGCTCACCTTGCGGCCGAACATCAGGGGGAACCAGTAATGGATGCCCGCCAGCAGGGCGAAGATCGAGCCGCCGATCAGCACGTAATGGAAGTGGGCGATGACGAAGTAGGAATCGCTCTGCTGGGTGTCCGCCGGGGCCGCCGAGTGCATCACGCCAGAGAAGCCGCCGATCATGAACATCCAGACGAAGCCGAGGGCGAACATCATCGGGGTGCGCATCATCAGGCGCCCACCCCACATCGTGCCGATCCAATTGAAGATCTTCACGCCGGTCGGGACCGCGATCGCCATCGTCGCGAGGGCGAAGGCCGCCGTGGCGACCGTGCCCATGCCCGTGGTGAACATATGGTGGCTCCAAACCGCGAAGCCGAGGAAGCCGATGCAGGCGCCCGAGAACACCACGATCGGGTAGCCGAACAGCGGCTTGCGGGAGAACGTGGGCAGGATCTCCGAGATGATGCCCATCGCGGGCAAAATCAGGATGTACACCTCGGGGTGACCAAAGACCCAGAACAGGTGCTGCCAGAGGATCGGCATGCCGCCGCCGGAGACCTCGAAGAAGACCGTCCCGAAGTTACGGTCCATCATCAGCTCGACCAGCGCGATGGTGATCGCGGGGAACGAGAGGACGATCAGGAAGGCGGTCACCAGGGTCATCCAGGTGAACACCGGCAGGCGCATCATCGTCATCCCGGGCGCCCGCATATTGATGATCGTGACGATGAAGTTCAGGGAGGCCGCGATGGAGGCGACGCCAAGGAGCTGCAGGCCCATCACCCAGTAGTCGACCGAGTGGCCGGGCGTGAACTGCCGGGAGGTGAGCGGCGAGTAGCCGTACCAGCCGGCATCGGGGGCGTTATGGCCGTCGACCCCGAAGATGGGCCCGATCCAGCCGATGTTGAGGACGATGGCGCCCGCGACGAAGGTCCAGAGCGAGAAGGCGTTCAATCGCGGAAAGGCGACGTCGCGCGCCCCGATCTGCAGGGGCATGATGTAATTAAAGAAGGCCGCCGAGAGCGGCATCACGGCCAGGAAGATCATCGTCGTCCCGTGCATCGTGAACATCGTGTTGTACATCTGGGCGCTCAGCACGGTCCCGTTCGGGTACATTAGCTGGGCCCGGATGAGCAGCGCCTCGACGCCGCCGACCAGGAAGAAGAAAAGGGCGAAAACTCCGTAGAGGAAGCCGATGCGCTTGTGGTCGACCGTGGTGAGCCAGCTCATCAGGCCGGTCTTGGCGGTGGGATGGGCGAGCAGCTTGGGCTGCGCCGGCACCGCGTCCTCCTTGGTGAGATAGGCGGTCTTGGCCGTGGTATCCATAAGTCTTCCGTGGGCTGGAGGGTGGGAGGGCGGGCGGGGCCTTACTTGAGGCTCAGCAGATAGGCCGTGAGGGCTACCTGTTCGGCGTCGGAGAGGGAGATCTTGTTGTCGCGGTAAGCCTTGGCCATCTTGTTGCCGGGCTTCACGGACTCCGGATCGCGGAGCCAGCGGCGGAGCTGTTCCGGATTATTCTCGATCAGGCCGGCGCCGACGGTCGTCCGCGCGCCGAAATGGGTCAGATCCGGGCCTTGGACGCCCATCGCCCCGTGGCCGCGGACGGAATGGCACGCGTTGCAGGTCTTGGCGGCGAACAGCTCACGCCCCTGGGCGATCAGGGCGGGATTCTCGTCCTTCTCGACCACCTGCCTGGCCCGCCAGGCCTCCAGCGGGTTGCGGTCAAAGGCCGCGGAGACGCCGACCTCATTGGTCTTAAAGGCGCGGAGGGCGGCGACCGGGGCGGCGGCCCCGGGGGCGGCCGGGGCGGCGACGGAGCGGGCGAGGGCCAGCTGCTTTTCCTTCCACGCGGCGAAATCCTTCTCGTCGAGGGCGATCACCCGGAAGCGCATCACGGCGTGGGAATCGCCGCAGTACTCGGCGCATTGACCCCAGAAGTACCCGGGCTTGTCGGCCTGCAGCCAGAAGAAGTTCGCGCGATTGGGGATCATGTCGATCTTTCCACCGAGCTTCGGGACCCAGAACGAATGGATCACATCGACCGTCCGGACGTTGATGCGGATGGGACGGCCGGCGGGGATCACCAGCTCGTTGCCGGTGACCAGGGGCGTCTTCGCGCCCGCCGCGTCGACGGCAGCCTGCTCCGCGGGGTACTCGAACTTGAACCACCACTGGTAGCCGGTCGCGGTGACCTCGTAGGCGTTCTTCTTTTCCGCCTCCGGCACGTCGTGCGTGTACCAGATGGCGGTCAACGTGGGCACCGCGATGATAACCAGCGCGAGCACCGAGGCACCGATCAGGCCGATCTCCACCAAGGGATTACCGTGACTCTGAGGCGGGGGCGCCGCGCGCTCGTCCGCCTCGGTGCGGGCCCGGAACCGCCACATCGTGTACGCGAGCACGCCGCCAACCAGAATGAAAATAACGAGCGTAACCCAGCAGGTAACGTAGAAAAGGTCGAGCTGCGAGCGGGCGACGGGGCCCTCGGCGGTCATCGTCGACTGGTGGCCGTCCATCCGCCAGAAGTTGAAATCACAGCCCGAGAGGAGCAGCAGGCCCGCGAGCGCGGCTAGAAAACGGCCGCCGCGGACGAGGGAGGAAGGGACAAAGCGCATTGGAACAGTCGCAGGAGAGAGGGAACGGGACCGACCGAAAGAAAAAAGAGCGTAGGCTTCGCGAAGGAAGGGGCTTTTCAAGCCCCAATTAAGCCCGGTAATGCCCCGCGAGGATTGCGCGGTTCGAGTTTGCATCGCGAGCCGCCCTTCCCACCGTCCCCGTCGCCATGAAATTCTTCGCTCCCCTCGCCCTCCTTACCGCGCTTCTCGCCTGCACCGGACTCCGGGCCGCCGAGCCCGTTCGCACCATCGAGATCACCGCGAACGACCAGATGAAGTTCAATCTCGCGAAAATCGAGGCCAAGGCCGGCGAGACCATCAAGGTCGTGCTCAAGAACGTGGGCACCCTCCCCAAGGAAGCGATGGGCCACAATTGGGTGCTGCTCAAGCCCGGCACCGACCTGAACGCCTTCGCCCAGGCCTCGATGACCGCCAAGGATGCCGAGTACATCGCTCCCGCCCACAAGGACAAGGTGGTCGCCTTCGTCAAAGTGCTGGGGCCCAAGCAGTCCGGTGAGGTGACCTTCACCGTCCCGGCCGCCGGCGAGTACACCTACGTCTGCTCCTTCCCCGGGCACTATATGTTGATGAAGGGCACGCTGGTCGCGAAGTAAGCGCCCCCGCCCCACCCTTTCGGCGCCCCGCCTCGGCGGGGCGCCTTTTTTGTGCCCGCTCCCGGCGGAAAACGTTCTTGCCCTCGCGGAAGGGCGCGTTTGTGTCCCCCGGCTCGCGCGCCAACATAGCTCAGCTGGTCGAGCAACGCTTTCGTAAAGCGTGGGTCGCCGGTTCAAATCCGGCTGTTGGCTCCAGCTCCCGCCCCTCAGGCGGCCGCTGCGCGCTCCCCTCTGCCCGCGCCCAGCGCCTCCGCCGGGCCCCGGGTCAGCGGGCCAAACCAGCGCCAATCGCGCTCCGCGCAGTGGTAGCCCGCCCACGCCTCCCCCTCGGCGGCGAGTCCCGCGCGGTAGGGCGCACGGTACAGGTACCGGAAAGTCGGGTAGCCATCGGCGCCGGCCGGCAGGGGGCGGTGACTGATCTCGGGGGCCCAGGCCAGCCCCAGCCGCGCCAGCGAGGGCGCCAGTTTTCCCTGCAGGACCAGCCCCACCCGGTCGGCCGGGCGGGCGTCCGGAACCGCGGCCACCAGGTGCAATTCGGCGGCCAGCACGACGGCCGTCCGCACGTGGGACACCCCCTCAAGGCCGAGCAGGTGGAGCGCGGCCTGGAACTCGGCGCAGACCGGGGGGACGGCAAGCCCGGCGCGACCGCGGCGGGTCCGGAAGGTGAAGTAGTGGCAGCCGGGGCCGAAGACGCGGGTGGGCGGAAAGGCAAGGGCGAGGGGATCCATCCCCGGAGCCCGGCGGGCCCGGGGACGGCGCTCAAACCCCGCCAGACCCTGAAATCCGGCCCAATGCCGGGCCCGCGGCGGCGGCTTGCCTCGCCGGCGCGCTCCCGCCAGACCCCGGGGCTTATGGAATGCCGCCCGGGCTGCGGGGCGTGCTGCATCGCGCCCTCCATCTCCTCCCCCATCCCCGGGATGCCCCGGGGCAAGCCGGCCGGCGTCCCCTGCGTGCAGCTGCTGCCCGACCTGCGGTGCGCCCTCTTCGGGCGACCGGAGCGCCCGGCCTTCTGCGTCAGCCTCCGCCCCCAGGAGTCGATGTGCGGCACCAGCGCGGCCGAGGCCCGGGCGCTGCTTGCGGAGCTCGAGGCCGCCACCCGGCCGGACTAGGCACCCTCGCCGCCCCACCCCTAAACCGGCAAAACGATGTGCGGCCGCTACGTGCTCAAACGCGAGGACCTCGAGGCCCTGCTGCGGCAACTCGGCGTGAAGGACATCGCCGCCTTCACCAGCCGCTACAACCTCGCCCCGACCAGTCTCGTGCCGATGGTCCGCGGCCCACGGCCCGCGCGGACCGCTGCCACCGCCCAATGGGGGTTGGTCCCGCCTTGGGCGGCGACCCCGGGAGGCAGCCGGTTGGCGAACGCCCGCGCCGAGAGCGTCGCGACCAGACCCGCGTTCCGCGAGGCCTTCCAGAGGCGGCGTTGTATTGTACCGGCCAGCGGCTTCTACGAGTGGGAAACGCGCGGTGGCCGGAAGCTCCCGTGGTACTTCACCCCTCGCGAAAGCCCGCCCCTCGTGCTCGCTGGCCTCTGGGAGGAAGGCCCCGAAGACGCCCCCGCTACCTTCGCCCTAATCACGACGGAGGCCTGCGCGGAAGTCGCCCGCATCCACGACCGAATGCCCGTCGCTCTACCCCCGGAGGCCGCGGAGGCCTGGCTCGATCCCGACCAACCTACCCCGGCGCTCCTGCCGCTGCTGAGGCCTTTGCCCGCGGGCGTCCTTGCGGCAACGCGCGTGTCGCCGCGGGTCAACCAAGTGCGCCACGAGGGTCCAGATTGCCTGCTGCCCCCGAGTGGGCTGGAGGAAGCGGAGGACGGCCAGTTGGATTTGGCCGGGCTGGGTTGAAGCCTGCGGCCTCGCCAGCGCCGCCCCAGACCGCCACGCTGACCCCGTGACCCTTCTCGACCGCCACCTTTTTAAGGGCGTGCTCGCGACCTGCCTCGCGGCGGTGGCGCTGTTCGCCTTCATCGTGGCGCTGCCGAACGTTGTCCGTGAGCTGCTCAGTCCACTCCTGACGGGCCAGTTCGGCCTGGCCACGTTCGTGCGGCTAGTGAGCCTGCTGCTGCCCTTCGCGATCTCCTTCGCGCTGCCGATGGGGATGCTAACGGGGATTCTGCTCACGCTCGGACGCCTGTCCGCCGACCACGAGATCACGGCCATGCGGGCGGCCGGCCTTAGCCTAGCGCGGATCGCGCGGCCGGTACTGGTGCTTGCAGCACTGGGCACCGCGCTGGCCATCCACATCAACCTTGAGTCGGCCCCGTGGGCCCGGGCGGAGTTCCACCGCGCCTTCGCCGATGCCGTGCGCGGCAACCCGATGGGGATCGTCGTACCGAAGACCTTCATCCGGGATTTCCGCGGGGTGGTCCTTTACGTGGGGGCGAAGGAGGGGGACGAGCTGCGCGACATCTGGCTCTGGGACCTCGACCGAGAGTCCCGCGTGCGCCGCCTGGTGCGTGCGGAGTCGGGCCGGCTGGTCTACGATGAGGCGACCAACAGCTTTGTACCTACTCTGGTGCGGGCGACCATCGAGGAACGGGACGGCGACGATCCGGAATCGCCGGCGCGAGCGCCCAAAGTGGCGACCGTAGAGCGCTTCGAGGAGGTGCGGATCTCGCTCGAGCGCTACCTCGGCCAGAGCCTCGTGCGAATTAAGACGGAGTGGCTGACGCTCGAGGAACTCCGGGCGGCGCGGACCCGCCACGCGGCCACAGTCCCGGCGGCCGGGAAGGAACGGGAGCACGCGCGGGAACTAATGAACTACGACCTGCTAGTGCAGGAGAAGCTGAGCCTGGCGACGGCGGTCTTCTCCTTCGCACTGCTGGGCATCCCCCTGGGCATCCGGGTCTCGCGGCGCGAGACTTCCGCCAACCTAGGCATCGCGATCGTCCTCGTCCTCGCCTTCTACGTCCTCACCGCCGGGGTGAAGGCGCTCGACCAGCGGCCGGAATGGCGACCGGACCTCCTCATCTGGCTACCGAACCTGCTGTTCGCAGGCCTCGGCTTCCGCCTCTTCCGCCGCATCGGGCAGCATTGAGCCGGCCGTCGGGGTGGGCTCAGAGCAGCCCCCCCCTTCAGGACCGACAACAAAATGGCTGCGGCCATCACGGACCCGACCATCGCCGTCGAGAGCCGCCCGGCATCCGCAAGAGGTTGCCACGTAGATCACGGTCGGGCCATCGCAGGCGCCGATCGTCGCCACCGCCTGCTCCCGCGGGGACCCGAGCGCGAGCGCCAGCCGCAGCGTGCGGAAGATGCCGAGTTCCCGGCAGCCTTCACCGCTCGGATGGCCGCGCGCAGGTTGCGGGTATCGTTGAGGGCGCCGAGTGGCCCCGCCGCCGGCAGCATCTGGGCCGTGGTAATCCGCGTCGCGGCCAAAGACTGGGGGCCGTCGCGCAGGACGATTTTGTTGAAACTCATGGGGCTAACGGCCCCCAGCATAACCCGGGCAGCGCCGCGGGAGCTCGGCTCAGCTTGGCCGAGGCCGCGCACCAGTTGCGCCGGCGCGCGGCGGTTCAGGGCTTGTCGGCGCGGACCACCGACCCGTTGCGGAACACCACTTCCCGGATGTCCGGCGCTACGGGCCGGGACATGATGGGCCCGCCGATGCCGCCGGTGCCGATGCCCATGCCGCTGCCGCCGATCCCGATGCCACCGGAACCGCCTCCGATGCCGATGCCGACGCTGGAGGACGTGCCGACGACCGTGCCACCGCGGCCGGTGCTCACACCAATCGCGGTGCCCGTGCCGCCCATGCCCCCGCCCATCATCCCGCCGCGGGAGCCGGGATAGTAGGCGCCACCGGGATCGCCCCCCTTTGCGTAAATCCAGATCTCGTCGCCCGCGGGGGAGATGCTGACCTCGCTCGGTTCGCCCCACGCCACGCGGACCATATCTTGGTCCATTCCCGGCTCGACGCGGCCGTCGAGCACCGCCTGTTTCACCTCCAGCGGCCACGTCTCGTAGATGGCGCGGTTGCGGTCGATACGGCTCATTTGCGAAGACGAACAACCGCCGGCGCACGCGGCGGCAACCAAGCAAAGGGCTTGGATCCGGGGGAGGAAACCACGCTTCATCTGGAGGAACGTGGCACGGGACCCGGCGCGCGTAAAGTCCCTCGACGCGGCGCGGACGCCGCTCCGCGATTGCCACGCGCGAGGAAGTGCCCACGCTCCCTCCCCATTTCCGTAGCGCACCGCCGCTCGCCCTTCCCTCCCCATGCCCGCCCAGAAAATCAACCTCGCCCTTGTCGGTCTCGGCTTCGGCGCTGAGTTCATCCCCATCTACCAAGCGCACCCCGACGCGCGCCTTGTCGCGGTCTGCCAGCGCGACCCGAAGAAGCTGAAGGCCATCCAGCAGGCCTTCGGCATCCCCAAGGGCTACACCAGCTACGAGGAGCTGCTGCGAGACCCGGAGATCGACGCGGTCCACATCAATACCCCGATTCCCGACCACGCCGGCCAGACGATCAAGGGCCTCGAGGCGGGAAAACACGTGGCCTGTACCGTGCCGATGGCGACGTCCATCGCGGACTGCCGACGCATCGTGGAGCTCTCCCGCCGGACCGGCCGACGCTACATGATGATGGAGACCGTCGTGTACGCCCGGGAATTCCTCTACCTGAAGGAGCTCTACGAGAAGGGTGATCTCGGGCGCATCCAGTTCCTCCAGGCGAGCCACCAACAGGACATGGACGGCTGGCCCAATTACTGGCCCGGTCTGCCCCCGATGTGGTACGCCACCCATTGCGTGGGGCCGATGCTCGCCCTCACCGGCGCCGCGGCCGAGTATGTCTCCTGTTTCGGCTCCGGTACCATCCGCCCGGAGCTGGTCAAGCACTACGGGTCGCCGTTCGCGGTCGAAACCGCCCACGTGAAGCTGCGGGACAGCGACCTCACGGCGCGCATCATCCGCTCACTCTTTGACGTGGCCCGGCAGTACCGCGAGAGCATCGACGTGTACGGTTCAAAGCGGTCATTCGAATGGACCCTCATTGAGCACGAGCCGCATGTGATGCACACCGCCAAGCTCCCAGAGGACAAGATCCCCCGCAAGGTGCAGGTGCCTGACTATGCCCGCCGCCTGCCCGCCGGCATCCGGAAGTTCACCACGAAGGGCGTCTACGACCTCGGCAAGAAGACGCACCTCAGCTTCACGCAGGGCGCTGGCCACGGCGGTTCCCACCCCCACTTGGCCCACGAGTTCGTCCGCGCCCTTATCGAGGACCGAGACCCCTACCCGAACGCCATTCAGTCCGCCAACTGGACCTGCGTCGGCCTGTGCGCCCACCAGTCCGCCCTCGCCGGCGGGAAGATCGTGCGCCTGCCGGCCTTCACCCAGCCGGCCGCGCCGGGCCGCCGATGATCGAGGTCCGGGGCCTCACCCGCGTCTTCCGCACCTACAAGAAGCGCCCCGGCTTCCTTGGCGGGGTACGCGGGCTCTTCCGGCGCGACTTCGAGGAGAACGCCGCTGCGCAGGACATCTCCTTCTCCATCGCCGAGGGAGAGTTCGTCGGCTTCCTCGGACCCAACGGCGCGGGGAAGACGACCACCCTCAAAATGCTCGCCGGCCTGATCATGCCTACGAGGGGGACGGCCCGCGTCGCCGGCCACGATCCCACTCGCCGCGAAAACGCCTACCGGCGGATCTTTGCCCTCGTACTCGGCCAAAAGAACCAGCTCTGGTGGGACCTGCCCGCGATCGAGTCCTTCCAACTCCTCCGCGCCATCTACGGCCTGCCGCCGGCGGAGTTCCGCGCCACCCTCGACGAGTTGGTCGACCTGCTTGAGGTCCGACCGAAGCTCGACGTAATGGTGCGGGAACTCTCGCTCGGGGAACGGATGAAGATGGAGCTCATCGCGGCGCTGCTCCACCGCCCGCGGGTGCTGTTCCTCGACGAGCCCACCATCGGCCTCGACGTAGTCTCGCAACGCAAAGTCCGCGCGTTCCTGCGCGATTATAACCGCCGCCACCGGGTGACGATCCTGCTGACAAGCCACTACATGGCCGACATCCAAGAGCTCTGCAGCCGGGTGATCGTAATCCACCGCGGGCGGAAGATCTACGACGGGGCGCTCGACCGGCTTGAGGCCGCCGGCGGCGCCCGGCGCAAGATCGTCACCTTCGTGCCCGCCGCCCAGGGCGCGGCCGCCTTCGCCGAGGGCTGGAGCTGCTCCCACGCGCTCACCACCCGGCGCAACGACGAGGGCAAGGTCACGCTCACCGTCCCGGCCGACCAGGTGGTCGCGGCCTCACAGGATATCCTGCGCGCGGGCGCGGTCGCGGACATTACGATCGAGGACGTGCCCCTAGAGGACGTCATCGCCGAGCTCTTCACCGCCCAGGCCTAGGGAGCGGAGATCCGGCCAGCGCCATCCCGCCCCTAGGAGCTCCGCGAGGAGCCCTCGGCAGGTGTGAGCCGCGGTCCGTGCCGCGGCGGCTAGCCCAGCCGCGTCCGCGGTGTCGGGGAGAGCGAGCCGCGACGCGGCGGCGGCATCAAGGCGCTCAAGCCGGCGGACATCAGGGAACGAGGGCAGGCCCCGCCGAAGCCGGAGCTCGTGGAGCAGCCGTGCATTACCTTCCGCAAGTTGGTGGTGGAGCGCCCGCCGCGCCGCGAGCAGTTCCCCGCGGGCGAGCCGCCGCCGCAGCGCCACGTAGTCGCAGATCCATCCCTCAGCTAGGCGGCGCACCCCGGCGTCATCGAGCCGCGCCGGCGGGACGGAGCGGGCGACCCGGGCGTAGAACGCCCCGAAATCCGCCTCTCCCTTTAAGATGCGGTAACCGCCGGCGAGCACCGCGGCCAAATCGGTGAGCGCCTGCTGCGCGGCCGGATCAGAAGGTAACTGCCCCGCCGTCACGAGTCGGGCGAGGCCGCGCAGCGGCTCCGCCGGTAGGACAACCACGTCGAGCTCTCCCCAAGCAGTGACCGCCGTCGCCTTGAGCGCGCTGCCGAGCCGGCCTGGACGGAGGGCGTAGGCCAGCGGGGGCAAGCCGAGGGCAGCGAGCCACGCCCCGTCCGCGAAACGCTCGGGCGCGGTGGTCGCCAGTTGGAAATCCCAGTCGGACCCGGCATCGGGTCCAGTAACCCCGTCGCCGCCGCGCGTCCGGGAACCAATCAGAACGCAGAGCGAGACCGTGAGATCGGTGGCCGCCCATGCGGTAATCAGCTCTCCGGGCAAGGGGGCGTTCACAGCTTACGTAGCGAGAGCAGGATCTCGGTGCCCTCCAACCCTGGCCCGGCGTGGATCTCCCCGTGGTGGAGCCGCAGGATCTCCTTCGCCAGGAACACTCCTAGGCGCCCCTGGTTGGGCACGGCGCCCTCCTCGGGCTCCGGCAAAATACCCTCCAGCTCCAGCAGCCGGCCCTTAATCGAGAGCAGCGCCGTCAGGTCGGCGCCACTGCCCGTGGCACGGACTCGCAGCGAGAGGTCCTTCAGGCCAAGCTCCGCGCGGTTCTCGCCGACCGTGCGGAGGACGGCCCGCAGGGCGAAGTCGATCAGCTTGCGGTTCGCCAGTAGTATCAGCGGCTCTGCGCCCACCTCCACCCGCAGCCCGAGCGCGCGCCCGATCTCCTGGGCCAGCTCACGGATATCGACCGCCTCCGCGTCGGCCTCGTGCAGACCCTGCATCACCGAGAGGTTTGCGTTGAGGGCCTCTAGGTGGCCCACGTCCGCCTTGATTGTCTCCATCAGCGCAGGCGGGGGCATCCGCTCCGCCTTCGCCTGGCGGAACGTGGTGAGCGAGACCAGAGCGTTGCCCAACTCGTGGCTCAAGGTCAGGGCGAGCTCGCGCAATACCTCGCGGCGTCGCATCCGCTCGGCCTGTTCGGCATCGCGCACCTCCGCCGTCGCATCATCCCACCAGGCCCAGACGCCGCCGGTCTCGGCGACGATGCCTGCGGCGGCCCGCCACGGCTGGCCAGGGCGCGGCAATTCCCGGAAAACCGCCCGGTTGCGGCGGGCCTGTCCAATCAGCTCACGCACCAGCACGGGCAACTGGCGGGGAACGGCCTCCGTTGCACCCAGAATCACGCTGCCGGGCAGGTACTTCTCGGCCAGCGCCGCCTTGTCCGCTGCGGCCGCGAGGCGCTCTTGCCCGAGGCAACGGGCGAGGGCCAGCCGAAGCCAACGCGCCAGCTGCACGGCCCGCTCCCGATCGCCCACATCGGGCGGCGCACCATCGTCTCGGACCCCAACCGCAAGGAGCGCGAGGAGCCGGCCGTTGTCGTGGACGGGCACGAGCAGGCGGGCGCCCCAGAGGGCGAGCCGGTTGCGTACAGCAAGACCGGCAAGCGGATCCGCGTCGATGGCGGCCTCGGAACCGTCGACGACAAGGGGCCGCGTCTCAAAAAAGCCCACCAGCGGGTCGTCGGCGCCGAATCCGCCTGCCTCCCCGGACCCGCCTTCCGCACGGAAAACGCTCCCCTCACGGACGAACACCGTGATGCGCGAGGCCTGCAGCGCGCGCCGGGCGCCGCGCCGAAACTCCGCCAGCAGCGCGTCGCGTCGTCCAAGATTCTCGAGGGCACCCTCGATGAATTCCCACCAGCCGGCGGGCGTCGCCGGCCCGCCCCGGACAGACGCTGGCTCCTCGCGCCGGACCCGCGCCGCCAGTGAATCCGCGAGCGCTTGCTGTTCCGCGAGCTCGTCCACCACCGGGAGAAAGTCGCCCAGGCGCTCCCCGCTCTCTTCGTAGGCGAGATACACCTTGGCCCGCCCGGCTAGCCGCGCCTGCTCAAACGGGAGACTGCGTGGCTCGCCCACCAAAATTGTGGGACACCGCGCGAGGCCCGCGGGCAAGCGGTCGGCGGAAGCCAAATCCAGCACCACCACTGCGGCGAACCCCGGCGCCGCCGCCGCCGGAAATACCTGCTCCCCGAGCCGCAACACCACCCTTCCCGCCGGCACGTGCCGCGACCATGACTCCGCCAGCGCGGGGTCCTGGGTCGCTAGGAAGATGAGGCTTGGCATGGGAAGACGACCCGGAACGTCGCGCCGGCCGCCGGCACCGACGGATCCACCGTAATCGTTGCTCCCAGATTCGCGAGGATATCGCGGCAAATCGCAAGCCCGAGACCAAAGCCGGAAGATTTAGTCGTCTGAAAAGGTTGAAATAGGCGCTGTTGCATTTCCGGTGCAATACCGGGACCGCTGTCCGTGACCGCCATCTCGACACCCGATCCAGTATTGCGCGTCGTGATCCGGATCCAGCGCTCGGCGCCTTCATGCGCTTCGACCGCCTGGATCGCGTTAAAGCAAAGATTTAGCATCACCTGCCGGGAGGCGGCGGCATCCGTGTAGACCTCGTCCGGATCAGCCGCGAACACCGTGCGCACTTCGACGCCATGGTCGGCCGCCTTAGCCGTCACGAGGTCGAGGCTCGACTGCAGCACCGCGTGCAGACTCTGGCGCGTGGCAGCATAGGAACGGGGCGCCGACAAATCGAGCAACTGCTGGGTCAGCTGGTCGATGCGCGCGACCTCGCTGCCGATCAGGCGGAAGAATTTATCGCGGAAGGCCGCATCCTGGTAATGCGTAGGCAGCAGTTGGACAAAAGTCTTGATGGAGACCAGTGGGTTGCGGATCTCGTGCGCCATACTGGCGCCGAGGAGCCCGACCGTAGCAAGCTGCTCGGCGTGCTGGACCTTGGCGGAGAAATGGGCGCGCTCAAGCGCGCTTTCCATGATGGAGGCGAGTTCCAGCAACTGTGTGACCTGAGGGTAAGTGTAGGGCCGCCGCGAAGCCCCAACGCCGACGCCGATGACGGCCGTTAGCGACGGCCCCTCCGCCAAAACGAGGACGCCGAGCTCGTGCCGCTCGAGGAATCGGGCCAGTTCCTCCCGCTCCGGCGTGGGCTTCTCCCGCGCCAGCCGCTCCGGGGTGGCCCAGCGGAGGGTTTTAAG
>SXGQ01322643.1_pt1 | contig 18243 bp, 14 predicted proteins | sample 3178371 | NCBI WGS metagenome assembly SXGQ01 (sample SAMN11356859, study PRJNA531348) | freshwater metagenome | isolation source: freshwater sample F1-20 | place: China: Fuxian Lake, Yuxi | collected 2017-12-25 | reverse complement strand
TCGATTCCGTCGCCGCCGGTGTCGGCCTCGGCCTCAGCGCGATGCCCAAACCACCGTTCCTACGCCGGCCTGCGGTGTTGTCGTCGGTGGCGGGCATCGCCTTCGTTGCGGTCGTCGGGGTGGTGGCGAACAACGGGACGCAGGCGCCGCAGTTCGTCGAGTCGTCGTCGACGTCGTCCTCGCCGGCGACCACCGTCGACTCGACTGCACCTGCCGCGCCGGCGGTGACCGTCGACTCGACTGCACCTGCCGCGCCGGCGACCACCGTCGACTCGACTGCTTCCGCTGACGCTGCAGCAACTGTCTCGTCGACGGTCCCGCCGTCGCCACCAACCTCTGTCTCGTCGACGGTCCCGCCGTCGCCACCAACCTCTGTCTCGTCGACGTCGTCCTCGCCGGCGACCACCATCGACTCGACTGCTTCCGCTGGCGCTGCAGCAACTGTCTTGTCGACGGTGGCGCCGGCGCCTGAGACCACCATCGCGCCGGCGGTGGCGCCGGCGCCGCAGGCGTCCTCGACCGTCGCCCCGGTGGCGACAACGACAACGACGAAGCCGGGGTCGAATTCGCCGTCCAAGTTCGGCACCCCACAGTGTTCGGGTTTCGGCAACACGAAGCTGAAGGCGTTCACCCTGAAGATTCCGGTGACCGACCCACAAGGCGTGGCCTCGGTGCGGATGCGGTTGACCACCGCCGCCGTGTGGCACACCGCGGCGTTCCAGACCCCGGTGTGGTCGGCAAGCGTCGACAAGGTCGACATCGCGGCAACCAAGGCCACGGTCGCCGTCGAGGCCACCGACAAAGACGGTGTGGTGACCTCCACGCAGGTGGCCGTCTACGCCTCGACCTGCCCCTAGATCTGCCCCTCATTCAGCCCGAAAAAAGTGTCCGCCCCGCGGGGGTCGGCGGCTCTGTAGGGCATGAAGCTCACATCGGCACTTGCCACCACAGTCCTTGCCGCCTCAATTGTGGGCGGCCTGTCCATCGCCCAACCCGTTGCCGCGGCAACCACGAGCCCCGTGGTGGCCCTGGCGGCGGGCGAGGAACACACCTGCGCCCTGCACGCCGACGGGGCAGTGCAGTGCTGGGGCGGCAACGACTTCGGTCAGTTGGGCAACCCCGACGTGGAGTCGTCGGTCGTGCCCGTGTCGGTGCAGTTGCCCGCAGACGCCGGGGCCGTTGCGATCGACACCGGTGCGTTCCACACGTGTGCGGTGACGCGCGACCACCGCGTCTACTGCTGGGGGGACAATGGCTGGGGTTCGCTTGGAATCGGAAACAGCCCGGCGCAGCGAGTTCCAGTCCTTGTCACCCTCGCGCCCTCTGCGGCCGTCGCCAGCGACGTGACCGCGGGCGGGTTCACGACGTGCGTGTCGATGTCGAACGGCACCGCACAGTGCTGGGGTCGCAATCAGTACGGCGAGGTGGGTGACGGCACGCGCACGATGCGCAACACCCCGACACCCGTCACCGGTATCACCGATGCGCTTGACATCGATGCGGGGACGAACCACGTGTGCGTTCTGCGCAGCGTGGGCCGCGCACAGTGCTGGGGTCGCGCCGCCGATGGCCGCACCGGAGATCCGACGTTCGCCGACGTTGCAGAGATCAGCGCGGGTGGTGCCCACACCTGCATGCGCACCACCGTCGGCGGCCTGCGGTGCTGGGGTCTCAACAACTACGGCCAGCTCACGCCGAACACCATCGATGCAGGAATCGTTCGTGTCTCGGCCGGCGGTGCGCACACCTGTGTCGCAACGGATGGTGGCATCGTGCGCTGTTGGGGTGATGCGAGCTTCGGTCAACTGGGACTCGCGAACGTCGTCGTCGAAGGACGTGGGGTTCTCGAAACGGTCGCCGGTACCCGGCACACCTGTGCTCGCCTCGACGACTCGTCGGTCTGGTGCTGGGGCGACAGCGTCGCTGGCCAGGCCGGTGATCATTCACTCACGCTCTCGGCAAGCCCCGTGAACCTGATCGTCGGTGTGCCACCCACAGCGCCGAGCCCCGAGCCGTCACCAGTCGATCCCGAGCCGATGCCGTCGCAGCCGGAGACTCCTGCGCCGGTCGTGCCCGCACCGTCGACACCCGAAAATGTTGTGGACGCGCCCGTCCGGATCGATCCGGTCGCGCCACAGCCCGTCGAGAAGCAGGTCGCCGGCACGCCCTCAGAATCGGCGACACTCGAGGCACCGGCAGTGACGCCGCCCGTCGCAACGAGCCCGCTCGACATCGCCAAGCGCGGAGTGTTGGAACTGCGCCTCGGTCGTGACGCGGACCTGGTGCGCATCGCCCGCGCCGCAGGTGTGCGCCTGCCGGGGACATTGATCGCCGGTTCCCTCAGTCGTGCGCGCAGCGTGAGTGCGCACCCGTTCACCCGGTTGCGCGTCGAGATGAGGGTCAGCCACCCGCGCAACTGCCGCAACGTGTTGACCGCCGTGCTGGGCGCGGCCGTGCGTGCGACGCGTGTGGGGGAGTGCCGCGTGACGCTGCGCATCTCGCGAGCGGGACGTCCCGACATCCTCCGCACGGTGCTCGTGCAGAGCGTTGTGGCGGGGGCGCCCGTCAACAACCCGGCTCGCAACACGCGCTGACATTCGTGCGACCGTGGTGGGCGCATGAAAAGAGCCCCGGCCATTCGGCCGGGGCTCTTTTGTCTTCCGTATCTTCCCGCGTCGGGCTAGTGCCCTCCGCCGTGTCTGTGAGCGTCGGGCTAGTGCCCTCCGCCGTGTCTGTGAGCGTCGGGCTAGTGCCCTCCGCCGAGGTAACTCGCTTCGAGGAGGGCGCGGTTGGCCTGGAGTTCCTTGGCCGTGCCTTCCATCGTCAGTTCACCGTGCGCCATCACGTAGCCGCGGTCGGCAACGCTGAGCGCGAGGCCCACGTGCTGTTCGACCATGAGAACACCCGTTCCGGTTGAGTTCGCGATTTCACGGACGATCGGAAGCATGCGCTCGACGATGATCGGCGCAAGACCGAGACTCATTTCGTCGACCAGCAACACCTTCGGATTCGAGGCGAGGCCGCGTGCCATGGCGAGCATCTGCTGTTCGCCACCCGACAACAGTCCCGCGCGGCGATCGACGAGCGGTCGCAACGCGGGGAACATCTCGAGGGCGCTCTCCATGGCCTCTGCTCGTTTGTTCCGGTCGGGTGTGAGTCCGAGGCGCAGGTTCTCCTGCACGGTGAGGTCGAAGAACAGCGAACGGTCCTCGGCCACGTGGGCCAAACCGCGACGCGAGATCTTCTCCGGACGCTCACCGAGCGTGGACGAGCCGAGCACGTTGATGTTGCCCGATACGGGTTTCAAGATGCCGCTGATCGTGAGGAGCGTCGTCGTCTTTCCCGCACCGTTGGGTCCGAGAAGAGCAACCACCTCACCCGGGTTCACGTGGATGTTGAGTCCGCGCACGACAGGAATTCCGCCGTAACCCGCGTTGAGGTTCTGCACTTCGATGAGAGCTTCAGCCATGATTAAATGCCTCCCTGTTGACGCGCAGCGGCGCCTTCCTGTGCCTGGATCTCGCCCGCGGTCTCACCGAGGTACGCCTTGATGACTTCGGGGTTCTTGCGAACCTCTTCGGGTGTGCCTTCTGCGATGATCTTTCCGAAGTCGAGCACGTAGATGTAGTCGCACACGCTGAGCACAAGACCCATGTCGTGGTCGATGAGGAACAACGTGATGTCCCGGTTGAGGATCTCGCGCAGGTGGGAGCCGAGCTGCTGGGACTCGACGGTATCGAGACCGGCTGCAGGCTCGTCGAGGAGTAGCAACTCGGGGCGAGCCGCCAGACCACGAGCCACGCTGACCAGCTTGCGCTGGCCATGCGACAGGTCGAGGGTCAGTCGGTCCTTCAGGTCGGTCAATCCGAGAAGCTCGAGAGCCCATTCCGCCTGATCTTCGACGCCCACCTTGCGGCGGGGTCGAATGATGTCGGCGAGGAACGACCACCAGTGAGTGGTCTCGGCCATCACAATGAGGTTGTCCCACACTGTGAGGTCCTCGAACAGCTCGAGTGACTGGAACGTTCGAACGAGCCCGCTACGGGAGCGCTCGGCTGGTGACGAACCCACCAGGTCCTGACCGCAGAATTCCGCGCGCCCCGACGAGACGTTCGTGAAGCCGGTGATGGCATCGATGAACGTTGTCTTGCCGGCACCGTTGGGGCCGATCAAGCCCGTCAGTTTGCCTTTTTCGACCTTGATGTTCACGTTCGAGTTGGCGTGGAGACCACCGTACGAAACCGTGAGGTCGTATGTTTCGAGCAGAGCACTCACTTTGCTGCCTCCATTTCGGCGAGAAACTTCTTCAATTCCGCGTCTTGTGCGGCTTTCACCGCACGTGCGGCACGAATCTGAACGACGATGCTGCGGACGAAGAAGACGAGGAAGACACCCGTCAGTGCCATCCAGAAGCGCGAGTAGTCATCGGTACGCCATGGGTTGATGCCAATGACACCCCAGATCGCGCCGAGCACGATGAACGGCCCGTAACGTTTCAGCGAGTTCAGCCATGCAGTACCTCGCGCCTTCATCAACCATCCGCCGAGATGCTGGACCAAAGGCTGGAAGATCGAAGCCTGACCTGCTGGGTGGATGATTGCGGTCAGGATCATACCGAGACCGCCCATGATCGCGGTGTAATTGAACAGACCCGGTGAGTGCCAGGTGCCGAAGTAGGCAACGATTCCACCGCCGGCGATGATTCCACCGAGAATTGCACCGTTGATGGATGTAATGCCACCGAGGTAGAGGAAGGCGAGGGCCGACAGGCCGATGCCGTACTCGTACGACGTTGCTGCGGTTTGGCCGATTTGGTAGGCGGTCATGATGCCCGCCACTCCGGCAATCGCCGAAGCCAGACCAAAGGCGAGGATCTTGGTCTTCGGAACGTCGATGCCCGCCGATGCTGCTGCACGCTCGTTGGCACGAACGGCAAGGAACCGACGACCCGAGCTACCTCTTCGGATGTTGGCCACAAAGACGCACAGGCCCGCAAGAACCACGAGCGCAAACAACGCGAATCTCGGCGAGTCGGTGAGACCTGAACTACTCGTCGAACCCATATTCACGCCGAAGAAGGTCGGCGCCGGGAAGATGTAGGCCGAGCCACCCTGTAGGGCAGTGAGTTCCGAGTTCTCGAAGTACAGCGTGTAAATCGAGATCGACGCCGCGATCGTGACTACTGCCAACTGAACACCACGGATGCGCAACGCCGGGATGGCGAGGAGCATGCCGACGATGACAGCAACTGCCACGCCAACGATTGAGGCAAGCGGCCACGGCCACCCGGGTCCTTCAACAGCGAACGGGTCGAACTCCGCGGAGCGATTGCCACCCTTCGAGACCAGTCGTGCCGTTACGAACGCGGCGATACCGGACAGGGTGATCTGGACAAGCGAGATCTGACCGACATAACCCGACAGCAGCACCATCGACAGGCCAAACATCGCAGCCACGAGGGTGACGCTGAAGTGGAAGCCCCAGGGTCCGGTGAGCCCAGCCCATCCCCAATCGCCGGGGAGACCGGCGGCGAAGACAAATCCAAGCGGTACGAACACCGCAACGTAGATGCCGACACGCTTCGGATAGGGGGCGAGCGGCAATCGTTTTTCCTCGATGTTGCCGCGTACCGGGAGACTCTTTCCTCGCGTGAACAACACAAGGACGATGATGATCAGTGGGACTGCTTCGCGGATACCTGATTGGCCCCACGTAGGGAACCAACTCTGGCTGGTCATCCATGTTCCCGTGAAGTTCTGGAGCATGCCGATGATCAGTCCACCTGCGACCGCGAGTGGAATCGACGACATGCCCCCGATCAGCGCCGCGCCGAGGGCGGGCACGATGAGTCCGGTGAACTTTCCGACGCCGAGCGAACCTGTGATGGTGCCCGAGAAGATGCCGACTACGCCGGCGAGCGCCGCAGCGAGCATCCAGTTGTAAAGCGCGAGACGATCGGGGGAGTATCCCAAAAGGACTGCACCCTTTTCGTTGCCCGCCGCCGCACGAGTTGCAAGACCCGCACGCGAGCTCTTGTAGAACCACCAGACACCGGCACCAATGACAATCGCGAGCCCGGCGAATGCCAACGACTCGTGTGACACCTGGCCGCCGAGGCCAAGGAAGTTCTTGAAAGTGCCGCGTGGGAACAACACCGCTTCAGGGTTCGGGATGATCGCACCGAACTGCAACGACGCAAGACCAAGCAGGTAGGTCATGACACCGATGGCACCGATGACTTTGCCGAGCGGTGCGGCGTTACGAAGCGGTTTGAAGACCAGGTAGTGAATTCCTGCACCGAGGAGAAGTGCCGTGGCCATCGAAAGGAGCATCGCGAACCAAACGTTGATTCCCACACCGTTGTTCAGTGACATACGAACGGGCAGGTTCAGCGTCTTGGTCGGGAGGATGTCGAACCACGGAAAGTGGAAGATCCCCTCGTTGCGAAGGTAGAAGAATTGGAATGCGACGTACATGGCGATGGCGCCGTGCGAAAAGTTGATGACGCCCGAACCCTTGTATGCCGTCACGATTCCCATGGCCATGAGGGCGAAAAATCCACCGGCCCCCAAGCCCATGATCGAATAGAGAAGTGCTTCTTTCATTTTCCCCCTGAGTAAAAAAGACTTTTGCGTGCGTTGGCGTTTGACAACGCTGGGTGTCGGCGACGTGTCGTTCCCGCCGATTGAGTCGTTTCATGTCGAAGGGGGGTGACCCGAGAGGATCACCCCCCTTCTGTCGACACAACGTGGTGAACGAAGTGCCCGAAGAAGTGTTACTTCACTTCGTCGAAGCGGAGTTCGTCACCCTTACCGACCAACACGAGGCCCGAGAAGTCCTGGGCGCCCTTGACGGCCTTCAGTGCCTTGCCATTCCAGACGCTCGCCGAAACTTCGGTCGAGCACACTGCGACGTACGGCTTGATGGCGTCTTTGCAGTTGAGTCCGGTCGAGCCGAAGCCGACGTGATCCAACGTTGCTTTGTACGCCTTCAGGACGTCGGTACCCGTGGCCTTTGCGCCACCGGCAAGTTCCATCATCATCCACGTGTTCATGACGACGCCGTAGCCCTGGGTTGCAAAGCCGGTTCCATTCAGCTTTTGTTCCTTGGAGTACTTGGCCATCTTGTCGCGGTAGTTCACTGCTTGAGCCTTGGCGAAACCGCTAAGCGCGTCAGGGTCGAGGATCGAAAGACCACCGAGGGTGTAGATGCCCTTGATCTGGTTACCCAGCTTGGCCATCGTCGGAAGGTCGATGCATGCGCCCGACAAGACGACGGGGAACTTCGTCGGCGTCCAACCCTGCTTGATCATTTCGTTCATCCAAGTCCAGCACTCCGAACCCTGGTTCGAGTAGACCATGATGTCCGGCTTGAATCCGAGGATCTGAGCCACTTCCGCCGACACGTCGGCCTTGCCGGTGACGACCGGAACGCCGAGGTATGTCAATTGCGGCATGGTTCCCTTCAGCTTGGCTGAGGAGACGATCTTCGCACCCGAGAGGGTCTTGCCAGCAAGAACGTCAAGCGGCTTGGCCTCGAGGTCGTTGTAGCAGAAAATGCCGGGAGCCGACTTCGCCCACGGAACACCAACGCGACCACCCTTGGGCTTCTTCAAGTTGTCCTTCAGGATGTACTGCGTCGCGTAGGTGATGAGACCGAGGTGGACACCAAGGCAACCACCGCCGCCGCCAATGGCGACGGTACCGGGTGCGGTGAAGTCCTTCGGCATGATCGGCGTACCGACGACAAGCGGAATCTTTGCGCCCTGGTAGATCGCGAAGTGCGACTCACCGAAAGCAAGGGTTGCGAGCACGAGCGCCGGCTTCTTCGCGGCGAGCGAGTTCGCACAACCCGGCAGTTCTGCGGGAACGAGTGCGTTGTACTTGCAGATCTCCAACTTCAGTGGCCGACCAGGCGTTCCCTTGGCAACGTTTGCTCCGATACCACCGAGCTGGTTGTTGACGTAATCGACGGCTGCTTCAGCTGCCACGCGGTACTCAGGGAAGTTGATGACCGGACCCTCGGGGTTCTGGAAACCGATCGTGATCGGTTCACCAGAGGCAACGAGAGGCGCCTTGTCGCCGCAGGCCCAGCGCTGTGCGAGCCAGCCTGCGTTCTTGCCTTCCTTAGCATCGAGTGCGGCGTTCACCTTGATCGCGCACTTTGCACCCGCGGACTTGACGCCCGTGTTGTTGTTCTTTGCGGAGACCGCTCCTGCTCCCATCGACAACGCCGCTGCGACGGCCATTGCAACTGGAACCAGGAATTTCCTTTTCTGGTTCTTCAAATCTTCCCCCTGTGAACACGGGCACGCATGCCCGATTGCTGATGTGACAACCGGCATGCCGGCGGGGCAACTATAACCTCCTTCACATCGCGGTGTAAATGGGATCGCACCGCAGAGTCCTTGAGAATCAAGGCTTCGTTGCAGGGTGCAGAGAGTTCGCGCGTGAATTGGCACGGTCGGAAAATGCCCGGTTCGGGTTACCGAACGGTACTCGCAACGCCCGCAACGAACGCCTTCGACGAATGACGGGGTGGCCTGTCAGTCGATGAGGGCGGTTCCCGACACCACGATCTCGCCCGGCGTCGGGTCGTCACGGCGCAGCCACACGTTGACTTTCCGTACAGACAAGTCCGCGAAAGACTCTGCGCCGACGACTTCGCCGCCGGCAGTGACGTGATCTCCGTCGAACACGGGACGATGGAACGCAACGGTGAGACGACGTACGCAGCCAGCACCGGCAAATGCGTGCAATGCGTTCACGATGTAACTGAGGTTCAACGGACCCTGGTTGATGACGCGGCCGCCGAGGCCCATCTCGGTCGTTGCAGCGCGATCCCAGTGCACGCGGTACGGATCGCGCAGGATCGCGGCCATTGTCTTCATGCGTTGTGCGTCGACACCGTCGACGGCGAACTCGGGAATGCTCTGTGATGTCGTCGACGTTGTTTCCGCGGTCTTCTCTGCGGGTCGTTTGTAGGCAGCGGTGCCGTGCTGGCGACGGAAGCGCCACGAGTTGGTGACGCGCGCAACGAGGGCATTGCCGTTCGCGACGTCGCGCAACTCGATCGCGAATTTCATCGCGTCGTATGCGTTGCCCTTGTCGTCGAGCATGTGCTCCCAGTGCACGATCGATCCCTGCACGTCGTATTCGGTGTCGATGCGCAGGCGCGAGAAATATTCCCAGTCGTAACCGTCGAGGCCGACCGAGCCGGGCCCCTCGGCGCCGCAGACCTCGAACAACTTCGCGATGTTGATACCCGACCCGAGAATCGGCACGTGAAAGAGCGCCACCGGGTGCACCAGCGCGTCGGGTAGTTGCTCGGACGTCGTGCAGTCCGTCAGGAGGAAGTTCTCCCAGTGGGCAATCGTGTACCGTCCTCCTGGGAAGCGGTAGCCGAGGATCTCCTTGTCGGGAAGCCCCGAGCGCGCCGTCGTAGTCATGAGGGGGAGTTTGTCATGTCATCAAAGGTTTCACGTACACACACACCGGTCGACCCGGCCGATGCGAACGTCATGGATCTGTTCCGCATGGACGGAATGGTCGCCGTCGTCACGGGTGCCGGCCGCGGTATCGGTCGCGGCATCGCCCTCGCATTTGCGGATGCGGGCGCCACGGTGGTTCTCACCGCGCGCCGTGAACACGAGCTCGACGAAGTTGCCGAGCGCATCAACCAGCGCGGCCAGAAGTCGATGAAGGTCGTGGCCGACATCACCCATCCCGACACGATTTCCACCATCGTCGACCGGGCGATGAACGAACTGGGATCCATCGACACCTGGGTCAGCAACGCCGGCACCTCCGACTATCCGGGGAATTTCGCCTTCGAGGACTTCCCCGAGTGGCACTGGGACAATCAGATCGCACTGAACCTGCGCCCGCACTTCGTCGCCGCACGCGCCTGCGCCGCCGTCATGAAGCCGGGTTCGACACTCATCGGTATTTCGTCGATTGCGTCGCTGAAGCCCGCGGTGAACTTTGCCGCCTACGGCGCAGCGAAGTCGGGCATGAACTCGCTCGCACTCACGCTTGCAACCGAGCTCGGCCCAAAGGGCATCCGCTCGAACTGCATCTCGCCCGGCACGGTGCCGACCGAGGCGACAAAGACCGTCGGCCACGTGACAGACGCCCAGTTGGAGGCCTCCGCGGTGCGCATCCCGATCCGTCGCCTCGGCACGCCCACCGACTGTGGCGCTGCGGCGGTGTGGCTGGCATCGCCGGCAGGTTCGTGGATTACGGGCCAGAACATCGTGGTATCCGGCGGCGCCTGAGTTTTCAGAACGTGACGGGCAGGTGCCAGCAGGCGTGCATTTCGCCCCAGGCCTTGCATTTCATCACGGGATTCGCGCCCGCGGCGAGTCTCACGTTCGGCAGCATCTCGAGGACCACTTGTGACGCGGTCGTCGCCGTGTCGCGCGTGACCGCGTAGAGCGAACGTGGGCGGCCGACGGGGAGTGCCGGGTACTTCGACGGCGTGCCGAGTGCAGGCGTGATGCCCGACGGCAGTCCGTCGGCGCGGTACTGGCCGCGAGGTTCGCGCTGGACGAGGTCTTTGCGTCCGACGATGAATTGGTCGGGGTTCTTGAAGATGCGCTCGTCGCGGTTCGCCGCACCCGCCGAGCAGATCACGAGCGCGCCCTCGGGGATCAACAGCCCGAAGCGTTCGACTTCGCGTCGTGCGAAGCGGTCGGCGCTGATGACGGGCGTCGAATGGCGCACCGTTTCGAGATACGCGTACTTCACGAGTCGACGTTCACCGCGAACGGACTCGAGTTGTTCGGGATGGGTGAGAAGCAACATCCACATGTTCGCGAGTGCGCCATGGAGAGTTTCATGGTCGCCCTCGAGCAACGTGGCAACGACGTCGTACGCGGTGGTCTGCGGTCCGTCGATTTCCAGCGTCGCCACGGCCGACAACCAGTCGTCCTGTGGGTCGCTGCGGCGCTTGTCGAGCAGCGGTGCGAAGTAGTCGACCAGTTCGCGCATCGCCCGGCGTCCCGCCTCTTGGTTGGTGGGGTACCAGCGCCAGCCACGCTGCATGCGCAGGTATCGATCGGCAAAGAGTGCGATGTCGGCATCGGGAAGACCGATGGTGCGGCCGAGCACCACGAGAGGGAACGGCGCAGCGAAGTCAGCGACAAGGTCTGCCGAGCCGTTCTTCACCACGGCACCGAGCAGTTCCTCGGCCGCACGTTGCGCGTTCGCGTCGATCCCCTTGGCCTGTGCGGTGAGAATCGGCACCTGATTGCGCAGGTCGCGACCGAAGTCGGAAAAGTGGTAGTGCCAGCGCTTCGAGCGCACGGCGAAGTTTGCGTTGTCGGCAAGCACCGAGGTGACGTCGTTGTAGTGCGTGACCCAGAAGCAATTGCCGGGCCAGTCACGCCATGCGGGCCCGTAGGCGCGCAGTTTTGCGAGCAACGCATAGGGGTCGTCGAGGTAGTCCTGCGTGCGCATTTGCCCGGGCTTGACCGGCGGCGGAGCACCGACGCGTTCGCGCTGGAAGACCTCGTAGCTGCGGTAACCGGCCTCGTCGTCGCCACGTTCGCTGGCGAGTGTGTCGTTCTCGTTGTCCGAGATGTACGTCATCTCACGCCTTTTCGAACTCGAGCCACAGTTCGTTGATGGCTCCGAGGCCGATCGGGGCGAGTGTCACTCCGTCGATGTCCTTTGGCATGCGGCCCTCGACGATCGCCACGTTCTTCACGCGCTTCGACATGATGTTCGAACCAATCGATGCTTCCTGGTGGGAGATCCATGCGCCGGGGCACAGGTGCGGGCCGACACCGAAGGCCATGTGGTTGCACTTGCCTTCCTTGCGGTAGCCGGCACGGACGATTTTCTCGGTGTACAGATCGTTTCGGAAGATGTCGAAGCGCTCGGGGTCGGTGAACACGCGCGGGTCATGATTGGCGGCCCAGTCGACCATGTGCATCAGCGAACCGGTGGGGATCTTGATGCCGTGCATCTCGATGTCGAAGGTGTTGTGGCGAGGCTGACCGCCGATCGACGACGAGTGGCGCAACGTCTCGTGGAACGCGGCATCCCACAACGCATCGTCGGCAAGGACCGCATCCATCTGGTCCGGATGCTGCAGCAGCAGATACCACATGTTGAGGATTGCGCCACGTGTGGTTTCGCCTCCACCACCCACGATGAGGGCGATGTTCGACGTGATCTCCTCCGTCGACAGGTAGTCACCATCGATGACCGTTTGGCAAAGCTCGGAAATGATGTCGGGCGCGACCTGCTCACCGTTGTCGTCGAGCAGGTACTGGGGCGACTTGCGGCGCTGTTCGACGATTTCTTCGACGAAGTCCTCGAGGTCCTGTCGCGCCATCAGACCTTTTTGTTCGAAGTCGCGACCACCGATGCCGCCCATCATGTTCTTGTACCAGTAGAAGAAACGGTCCTGTGCGTCGTCCGGGAAGCCGAGGACCTGGCACACGACGCGGATCGGGAAGTCGTTGGCGAATGCGCGACCGAGTTCGATGACGTACTTGCCCGTCGAAGGGTCGAGTTCCGCCACGCCCGAGGCGGGGTCAAACCATGCGTCGATCATGTCGTTCGCCATTTTGCAGATCGCGCCGAAGCGCTTCGTCAACGCGCTGCCGACAAGGTGGCGACCGTAGAGGTTGCGGCGACGGCTGTGTTCGATGCCGCTCAGTTCCAGCTGCGTGTTGCCGAGGACGTGGTTCGAGCTGCCTTTCGGGATGGTATTGAAACCCAGACCGTCGAAGTACGCGTCGTTGATGTCGGAGTAGCGCGTGACGAAGTAGCAGTTGTTCAACTTGTCGTGGAAGACCGGATAGTGATCCTGCATGATGCGGTAGTAGGGATACGGGTTGCGCTGGAATTCGCGAGAACCAAACAGGCGGGGGTCGATCAGCGGAATGCCGTTCTCGTCGTGGCCCATGTCGCAGGGAGTGCCGAGCGGCATCAACGGGAAGTCCGTCTGCTCGGTCGCGGCACGCTCGGTGGCGATCTCGAAAGCATCGCCGACAACAATCTTCAGGTTTTCGGTCAACGACATGTGGCCCCCCGGTTCGACTGTCGGTTTTCTCCCACTATAAGAGGTAGAAAATCCGCTCGTCCGAGTCGGGCTAAGTTCGTGGCCATGGGGACAACATTGAAGGGGCGTCGGGCTCTCGTCACCGGCGCAGGAGCCGGCTTGGGCAAGGCATACGCGATCGCACTCGCTCAGGCGGGCGCCGACGTGGCTCTTTGCGATGTGAATGATTCGGTCAAGGCCGTGCGCGACGAGATCCGCGGTCTCGGCGTGAACTGTTGGGCGAAGGTTGCCGACGTGGCAAAGAAGAAGCACGTGAAGGCGTTCGTCGACGGCGCAGCCGACAAGTTGGGTGGCCTCGACATCGTGGTGGCGAATGCCGGAGTCGTGCGCGTCACCAACCCGGCAAAGGACGACTTCTCGAAGGCGGTCGACGACTTCGAATTCATGATGGACGTGAACCTGCGCGGCGTGTATCTGACGGGGCGCGCCGCGATCCCGTACCTCGTGGAGAATGGTGGTGATCTGATCAATGTCACCACCGACCACATCCACACGTGTGGTTGGCCCGAAACCCACTCACACGACGACGCGCAACTGTGCAACTGGAAAGACGTGCAGCGGTCGGCCGTCGGTGGGCCGGGCTTCGACGTGTACGACGCGTCGAAGTGGGGAATCAAGGGTCTCACCAACGCGTGGGCGCGCTCGCTCGCGCCTCACAAGATTCGAGTGAACTCCTTCGGTATGGGGGCGACGGCGACCCCCATGTACCTGGGCTTCCTCGGAGGTCGGCCGCCCGCGCCGGGTGTGATGACCCCCGAGGGCGTCGCGGGAGTTCTCGTCGACCTCATCACCGAGGGGCCGAATGGCCGCACGGGTGATTGCGTGCAGTTGTGGGCGGGGCATCCGACGGTGCTTCCGCCGCCGATGCTCGACGGCATCCTCTGCGCCGCCGATCTGGCGCGCGCGTGACGGGGCGGTGAGCGAGATGGCGGGCAACGACCTTGCATCGATCCGCGCAGCCGCCACGGCGCTCAGCCCGTGGGCGCACATCGCCACCATCGGCCGCGACGGTCGTCCCGACGTCGTGCCGGTGCATCCGTGCTGGGAAGGCGACGTCATCTGGATCATGATCGGAAACGAATCGGTGAAGGCGAAGAACGTGCGCCACAACAACCACGTCGCACTGCACTGGCAGGTGACCGAAAAAGGTGATGGTGTCGAGATCTGGGGGACCGCCTCGCTGCACGCCGACCTCGAGACGAAACGCCGCCTGTGGAACGGAGTCTTCGACTACGACCTCAACCTCTTCGCCCCCGGCGGGCCGGACAATTCGCCCGATGCCGGCTTCATGCGCGTCGACCCGTACCGGGCATTGCACCTTCCCGCGTACGGCATGGGCGGCAGGTTCGAATGGCGCGCCTGACTTCGCTCGACCGCTCGGTGGCGGGCAAGACGGTCATCGTCACCGGTGCTGCAAGTGGCATGGGTCGTGCAACGGCGCATCTCTTCGCCGACGAGGGTGCGAACGTGGTGGTTGCCGACGTGGGTGACGACCGCGTGGCGCGTGTGGTCGCCGAGATCACCGCCGCACACGGGGCTGACCGTGTGATCGGCGTGCCCACCGACGTGACCGCCGACGATCAGCGGCGTGCACTCGTCGGCGCGGCGGTCGCCCGGTTCGGCACCATCGACATCCTTGTCAACAATGCCGGTATCAGTCGTGCGTCGTCGGTGTTTGCCGACGACGAGTCCTTTGGCGAGGCATGGAACGCCACACTTGCGGTCAACCTCAGCGCTTACGCGCACCTCGTGCGCCTCGTCGTTCCCCACATGGCGGGTCGGTCGGGTCGCATCGTGAATGTGGCATCGACAGAAGCGATCGTCGCAACGCCGGGCCTCGCTGCCTATTCGGCCGCCAAACATGGCGTCGTGGGCCTCACGAAGAGCCTTGCCGCCGAACTCGGCAGGCACGGCATCAACGTGAACGCGATTTGTCCCGGTCCCATCAATACCGCCATGACGGCGGCCATTCCCGACGACTCGAAAACGATCTATGCCAAGCGCAAGGTGCCACTGCGCCGGTACGGAGAACCCGAAGAGGTCGCACAGATGACATTGAGCGCGTGCCTGCCGGCGGCGAGTTTCCTCAACGGGGCGAGCATTGTCGTCGACGGTGGAATGACGATCCTGCACTAGCAGCTACGTATCGAGAAGAACGGGAGCGACATGGGCCACGACCGATCGCGGGTCGTCCCTTTGCACTTGAGCGGGTTTTAAATAGATTATGCAACGTATGAAAACCCGTTCGGCCTCGGCACAGGCGACCATGGATCGCATCGTCGGCGCAACAGTCGCAGCGATCGAAGTCGGGGGCGAACCCGGGTTGCGTGTCAACGACATTGCGCGTGACAGTGAGGTTTCCGTCGCGACGCTTTACCACCACTTCGGTGACCGAGAGGGACTGGTCGTTGCGGCGCGACAAAAGCAGTACGTAGGTTCGACGGGCATTTACTACGAGCGGTTCTCGCAGGCGGTACGTGGGGCCTCGTCGTGTGCAGAGTTGTCAAAGGTGTTGTGCGAGTTCTTTGGTCATGCAACCGACGAGTCGAGTCGCGCAGTGCGGTTCCTTCGTGCCGAGATCATCGGGTCGTCGCGCACACGCCCACAGCTCGCCACGGCATTACGCGAGGTGCAAGAAGACCTCACGGGCAAGTTGACCCTGGTGTTCGCCGACGCACAAGAGCGCGGTCTCATGCGCAACACGATCAGCGCCCGTGCGATCGCGGAGTTTGCGCTCGCAATCCACCTTGGCTCGGTGCTGCCCGACCTTCTTGCGGGAGAAAATGGCAGGTCCACCCTGCTCGACCCCATGTTCAGCGAGTTCATCGAGTCGTTGCTTGTCGTTCGTTCCTGAGCCCATCGCTCATTCCTGACGGTTTCCCCGCCTCTCGGGCGCCGAGGCGGGCTGGGTTACCCTGTCCCCATGGAACAGACACTTCCCGATCCCGGCCTCGCCAAGGGCGAACACCGCTGTCCGGGGGAGACGTATCAAGACGTCCTGCGCCGTGACGAGACCGGCGCGCCGCCACAGATGATGACCGAATCGTACGAGTACCTCGGTGACGAGCCGATCGGCTTCTACCGCTACACCTCGAAGGAGTTCCTCGAACTCGAATTCGAAAAGGTGTGGTCGAAGGTGTGGCAATGGGCCTGCCGCGAGGAGCACATTCCCAACGTCGGTGACTACTACGTGTACGACATCGGCCACCGCTCGATCATTATCGTGCGCGGCGACGACGGTGTGATTCGCGCGATGGACAACTTCTGCGGTCACCGTGGAACGCAGCTGAAACCGTCGTGGGACAACGGCAATGCGAACCGGTTCACCTGCCGCTTCCACGGCTGGGCGTGGTCGACCACCGGCAACATCGCATCGGTGCCGTGTCGTTGGGACTTCCCGGGCCGCTCGGATGACGATCTCAAGCTTCCGTCGATTCAGGTCGAGACATGGGGTGGCTTCGTCTGGGTGAACTTCGACAAGAACGCGGCTCCGTTGCGCGAATACCTGGGTGTGATGCCCGAACACTTCACCGGCAACTGGGACTTGAGCGACCGCTATCTCGAACTGCACCTGCGCAAACGTCTGCCTGCGAACTGGAAGGCGTCGATGGGCGCGTTTCTCGAGGCGTACCACGTGTACAAGACACACCCCGAGGGTTTGCGCGCGACGGGTGACGCGAACGCGCAGTACGACGTGTTCGGCGAGAATGTGTCACGTTTCATGCACACATCGGGTACGCAGAGTCCGCACATCGAACGCAAGCAGACCGAACAAGAGATTCTCAACTTTGTGTTGCGTCGCCGCTACGGCAACCCCGACGATGTGCCGAAGGTGCCCGAGGGCAAGACCGCGCGCGACGTCTACTACAGGATCGTGCAGGACGAACTGAAGCAACGTTTCAACCACGACTTCTCGCGGTTCAAGGTTGCCGAGACTCTCGACTCGATCGAGTACTTCGTGTTCCCGAACGCTTTTTTCTTCCCCGGCGCCGCGCGGCCGATGGTGTACCGCTTCCTGCCTCACCCGACCGACCCCGACGAATGCATCTTCGAATTGCTGTTTCTGCGTTTTGCTCCGGATGGGCAGGACCCGCCCGCGCCGGCGAGCCCCTACGACCTCGACGTGCAGGAGAGCTACATGTCGGCGCCGGGAATGGAAAAGGGCCTTGGTTTCGTCTACGACCAGGACACCGACAACCTCGCAGCACAGCAACGCGGTTTCAAGGGCAGCCTGAAGGGTGGCGAAACCCTCGGCAACTACCAGGAAGTGCGCGTGCGTCACGTGCACAAGGTGATCGACAAGTATCTCTCTCAACCGTGACGCGCGGTTCGTAAGAAATCGCAAAGAATCTCGGTCGCCGACCTTTTCGCGGGCGGCTGAGGGTTTACCCTTGCGTCACGGTGAACGCACAAGACCCCTTCGACGGACCACCCCGCACGCGAACGTGGCGAGATATCCCGCCAAGCCCGCCCCTTGGCGTCCCGCTGCCGCCGCCGAACGCACCGTTCGGCGACGGTGACGGCTCCGCGTCCCAGCCCCGACCGCGGACCAAGCGCGGGGTGAGAGTGGTCGCGATCATCGTCGCCGTTGCGCTGGCACTGGGTGGCGCCGCGGCCATTTTCTCGGGGAACGACGACTCGCCCGCCGAGTCGATTCCGTCGACAACCGCAGTCGACGACCGAACGGAGAGCACCGAAGACAACGGCAACAACAGCACGCCGACCACCGAAGCCGATGCCGGTAATCAGGCGCCCGCCGGCAGCCCCGAGCGGGTGGCAAAGGAGGTCGGACCGTCCGTGGTGCAGATCGAGTCGAACGGTGAAATCGGAAGCGGCGTGATCTACGACGAGTCGGGTCTCGTTCTCACGGCGCACCATGTCGTCGAGTCGGCTGAAACCTTCAACGTCGTGCTGAACGATGGCACAAAGTTGCGCGGCCGCGTCGTCGGGCGCCGTCCGGCGCGGGATCTCGCGGTGCTCGCCGTCGAATCGACGAAGGAACTGCCGGCCGCGAAATTGGGTGGCGAAGACCTTGCCATCGGCCAGCCCGTGGTGGCGCTCGGGAGCCCATTCGGATACCAGGCATCGGTGACATCGGGGATCATCAGTGGGCTCAACCGACAGTTGACCATTGGTTCGATGACGCTCACCGGTCTCATCCAGACGGAT
>SXGQ01092262.1_pt1 | contig 18255 bp, 18 predicted proteins | sample 3178371 | NCBI WGS metagenome assembly SXGQ01 (sample SAMN11356859, study PRJNA531348) | freshwater metagenome | isolation source: freshwater sample F1-20 | place: China: Fuxian Lake, Yuxi | collected 2017-12-25 | reverse complement strand
TAGAATTTGACTATTGCTGCGTTCAGGGCGTTTTTGCAGCAAGACAATCTGGTTATGAAACCATTATGATCAACTGTAATCCTGAGACTGTTTCTACTGATTATGATACAACGACTAAGTTGTATTTCGAACCTTTGACATTTGAAGATGTTATGAATGTTATTGAGTTTGAGCAACCTGATGGCGTTGTGGTCACATTTGGTGGACAAACTCCTTTGAAATTATCAAAGAAATTAGTAGATCATAATGTACCCATAATTGGTACTTCCCACGAAGGTATAGACTTGGCTGAAGATAGAAAGCGATTTGGTGTTCTGCTTGATGAATTGAAGATCCCATGTCCTGATTGGGGTACAGCTTTCACTGTTGAAGAAGCTGTAATCATTGCAGAAAGAGTAGGATATCCTGTTCTTGTTCGCCCTAGTTATGTATTGGGTGGAAGAGCAATGCATATTTGTTATAGAGAGGAATCACTCAAACATCATGTTGAAGACGCTTGTAAACAATTTCCGGATACTCCTATTCTGATTGATAGATTTTTGGAACAAGCATATGAATTCGATGTCGATGCTGTCTGCGATGGGGAACATGTAGTAATTGGTGGTATGATGCAACACATTGAGGAAGCAGGGGTGCATTCAGGTGATTCAAGTTGCGTATTGCCACCATATACAATTTCGAATGAACAATTTGATATTATGACTTCCTATACAAAGAAACTTGCAAAAGCTCTAAATGTCATAGGATTAGTCAATATTCAATATGCTGTTCAAAATGGTGAGATTTATGTACTCGAAGTGAATCCTCGTGCTTCACGAACAATACCATTTGTTGCAAAATCAACTAATGTGAATCTCTCTCAGATTGCAATGAGACTTATGCTTGGAGAAAAACTAGCAGACATAGATGTTCGTGATTTTTCACTCTCTGCAAAAAGGGTTGCAATAAAAGAATCTGTATTTCCTTTCATTAAATTCCCAAGAGCAAATGTATTTCTTGGTCCTGAAATGCGCTCCACAGGAGAAGTAATGGGAATTGATGTAACCTATGGAAAAGCAATCATCAAATCCAGAATATCTTCAGGAAATAAATTACCAAAAGAAGGTACTGTGTTTGTTTCCTTGAGTAATCTTGAAAAAACTGCAAGAGCAGCGGATATCATGTCTGGATTCAAAGATCTGGGTTTTACAATCATGGCTACTAATGGTACTGCCGATTTCTTATCCGAGCACGGTATTGAAACAGTAAGGGTAAGAAAACACTATGAAGGAAGGCCTAGTATTATCGATCATATAGTTGCCGGTGAAGTGCAACTCGTAATTAATACGCCGATTGGAGAGTATGCTCGATTTGATGAACATATTATGGGGCAAACCGCTCTGAAGCATTCAGTTCCATTTTTCACAACACTTGCTGCAGCTTTTGCATCACTTTCAGGGGTACAAGCTTCAAGGCATGAGCAACCTGAAGTACGGTCATTACAGGAGTATTTTGGTCGATCTAAACATAGCGGAACATAATGTCTGCAAAAGAAAAATCCATATGGACTGTTGTTGATATCATTCGTTGGGGTACCGAGTATTTTGGAGCTAAAGGGGTTGATAGTCCAAGATTGACAATTGAATTACTTGTTACTGATGTTTTGAAGTGTACACGATTGCAATTGTACCTCATGCATGATAGACCGCTCACTGAAAAAGAACTTTCCATCTTAAGAGAAACATGCACGCGAAGAGCAAAGCGCGAGCCATTGCAATATATTCTAGGGAAAGCACACTTTTATGGACTAGAATTTGATATTTCGCCTGCTGTATTGATTCCCAGACCTGAAACAGAAACATTGATTGATACGGTCCTCAAATATTGTGCATCTATGCCAGACCCTTTGTATATTATCGACATAGGTACCGGATCAGGATGCATTGCAATCACTTTGGCTCAACATTTGAAACATCGAACAAATCCGGTTATTCAAGCTATGGATGTCTCTAAAGAAGCACTGGATATAGCTAAAAAGAATGCTCAATTTCATAATGTCGAAATAGTCTTTGAACATTGTGATTTGTTTCAAAGAAAAGATCCATTGAAAGGTATCGTTGTTTCAAATCCGCCATATATTAGCATTGGGGAATATGCTCAATTAGAACCTGAGTTAATGTATGAACCCAAAGTTGCCCTTACAGATAATGCTGATGGGTTGGCATTTTATAAGAAAATCTCTGATTTGATAAGACATTCTAACAGTTCAGTTCAAGCTTTCTTTTTGGAATTGGGATATGGCCAAATGGTGGATGTGGAAAACTTCTTCAAACCGGTGTCCAGATCATTGAATAAAGTCCATGATTTATCAGGAATAGAGCGTGTTTTGTGGGGAGAGGTTAATGCTATGTTATAAACACTTAACATGGCTAAATTTCTTAGTATGTGGACAGAAAAACAGGTTTCTGTCCCAAAAAAATTAGTAGTTTTGATATTATTGATATCCATTATTTATACGATGGGAATCAAATGATGAAACCTAAATTTGATTATTAAACAGTATTGTTCATTTCTTTTTTGGAAGTAGTATGGATCAGTTCTCATACGTCGTGATTGGAGTTGCGGCCGTATTATTTGCGTTTGCCGGAGTAAGCTATGCGCTTTTCCGTTCATTCAACTCATTCATTGTTTTTCTTTGGCTGGGAATTTCTGCTGTCATTTGGGGCCTCTTCATGGGAGCGCCAGGAAATTTTAAAGACGGATTTTTACGCCATGATCCTTTGAACACACTCGGAACAATTCATACTGGTGGTCCGCTTGTTGCTGCATTGTTGGGAATGTTGTTCATTGCAATCACTTATGTTGTAGAGCGTTATCTCGTTATCAGTAAAGCAAGAGGCACAGGCGATTTACATGCATTCATGAAAAATGTTCAAGCGCAAATCAATGCAAATGATGTAAAATCCGCTATTGACTCATGTGCTGCTCAAAAGGGATCTTTATCAAATATCGTACGTTCTGGACTTGAGAGATATTCACAAGTAGAACATGATCAAAATTTTGATCCTGAAAAGAAAATTGCTGAGGTACAACGTGCAATCGATGAGGCAATGAACCTTGAGACACCTCTGCTTGAAAAGAATTTGGTTATTCTTTCAACAGTCGCTTCTTTGGCAACTATGGTTGGTCTCTTGGGTACAACGATTGGTATGATTCGTTCATTTGCTGCTCTTGGAGCAAGCGGTGGAGCAGTTTCAGCACAAGCTTTGTCTATCGGTATTTCTGAAGCTCTGTACAATACAGCATTTGGACTTGGTGCAGCGATCATCTCAATTCTAGCTTTCAACTTCTTTACAACGAAGGTTGACAACTTTGTATACATGATAGATGAAGCAGTATTGACTGTCATGGAAACATTGACTATCAAAACCAAGAAGTGATCAGGGTATTTCCCGATATTCAACCTGAAAAAAGGAGATTGAGAAATGCCTAAGGTGAAAATGAAACGAACCGGATTTGTCATTGATATGACACCGCTCGTTGATATCACATTCCTCTTGTTGACATTCTTCATGTTTACCGCCAAGTTTAAGTCAGAGGCGGACAATGAACAAAAATTTCAAATCAAGAGACCAAAAACACAAGCAGATACAGCGAAATTGCCCGAGAAAGATGTTGCGGTCATTCGTATTGCTATTGATTCAACTCGCCCTAGTGATACAGCATATTATTTCTCTGTAGCTAATCCAGAATTATGGATGACCATCAAAGATGATCCATCATTGGCCGAATGGTTGACTCCTGATCGGAAAGAAGCTTCAAAAGCAATGATTAAAACTGTGAAAATTGAAGAATTGGAAACACTGATAAGTGTATCTAGAACACAATCCAAAGCTTTCAATATCACCAAGAAAACTGCTGCCGAGAAGGCTCAACTACGTTTCGCTATTGATGCTGATAAGCGCATACGTTTTAAATGGATAGCTGATGCAATGGAAGCTATGCGTAGAACTCGTCAAACCCAATTTAATTTTGTTACCGATAAACAGCAATAGGAGATACCATGGCCGGTGGAGGTGAACTCGGCGGTGGCGGCGGAAGGCCGAAACGCGGTAAACATAGTAAGAGAAAACCAAAGAAACGGTTGGGCTTTCGCATAGACATGACCCCACTTGTTGACATTACGTTTTTGCTTTTAACATTCTTCATGTTTGTTACAACTTTAACCACACCACAAGTGATGGATATGGCTGTTCCTCCAGAAACTGAAGATGTGGAAGTGGCTGAGTCAAAACTCTTTACTGTGCGTGTTCGAGAAGATGGCAAGATATTTTACAATCAAGCCAAAGATATTCCGCAACCGATAATACTGAAGGAATTGCGTACGAAAGCGATCAAGTCAAATCTCGACATGAAAAATGAATTGATTACCGTGCTCAAAATCGATGAAAATGTTGCATATGAAACAGTTGTCAATATTTTGGATGAATTAAATCTAGCAGAGATTAAAATCACTCAAGCATTGCAAGCTGAAAAATTGAATAGAGAAAGAAAGTTCACGATCTCCCCAATGACTGATAAAGATAAAGAGGAGATTAAAGGTTTATGATATTAGCATCTCCAGAATCTTTAGTCATAACTTCAAAACCCTATGGTGCTTTTGAAGTACAAAAACTGATTAAGTTCTTTACACTACGTGGTTTTTACTATGTACTCGGATTTATCGTGGTCATGGTAATTGGCGTGTTCATATTTGCTTCTCGTGAAAAAAAGATCTATAAGTCCCCATATCGTAGCATTGCTCGTTTGGATATGATTGATGCTCCAACAAATAATGAAGCGCCACCACCGCCACCTCCTCCTGAAGTTGTTATTCAAGGAACATTGGCTCAAGCAGGAAATCCTGTACCAGTACCGGATGCGCTCGTCGCACCTGATCAGGTTTTTGCTTCAGTTGATGAAATCTCCACTTCTTCATCGCAAATTGGTGACGCAGAAGCACTGAATATCGATGATTTGCCTACTGACGCAGGTTTAAATGTTCAGAAAGAAGAAGAACCAAGTCCTGATGATTTCATTGTAACCGATCAAGACTATAATGAAGTAGTATCAAGAGTTCTTGGTGACTTGCAAAAAAGAGTCGTTTATCCCGAAATGGCTCGCCGAGCAGGTGTAGAGGGCAGAGTAAGTGTAAAGGTGTTAATTGGAAAAGATGGTCGTCCTAAACAGGGTAGAACCATTATTGAAGAGACTGCCTCGGAATTGCTGAACCCTGCTGCAATCAAAGCAATCATGGCGCAAGTGTTTCCCCCTGCAACGCAAAACGGACAGCCCGTTGAAGTGTGGGTTGTCATTCCGATTGTCTTTAGACTTCGTTAAATAATCTGATAATTATACAAGCGCTGAGTGTTATTTTACAAATGACATCCAGCGCTTTTTTTATGAATAGAATACTTTTTATACTCAATCTAACCATTAGAATATCAATAGTCATTGCAGGATTATTGATTGAATTCAATGTAATGAACTTATCTCAATCCCAATGGGAGTCAGTTCAATGGATTGGTAAAGTTATGATCATATTCGGCATTTTACGTTTAGCATGGTTTATATATCAAATTAAACAACACCCTCCTTCTTTAGAATATGAGCATCACGATGAAAGCTAAGCCATATATTTCTTTAATAATTATCTTATCGGTATTGTTTGTTTCATGCAATCAAAGTGATCAAAATGAACAAATCGATACTCCTGTATCAGGAAAAGACACTGTCTATGTTGAAGATATATTGCTTCCATATTTCTCAGCTGCAAAACCGAGATATGATTCAGTTTTTGAACATGCTGACATTACATTGATTTCGGTGAATGCCAGAAGAGGGATGTCATTATTATTTGCAGATTCTGCGAATTGTGTGATACTATCTAGAGATTATTTACAGGATGAAGATTCAATAAGATCAGCATTGAAATTGCCTTTCAAACAAATTGAAATAGCAAAAGATGGATTGGTTTTCTTTGTAAATACATCTATACCTATTGATACTCTTAACATAATGCAATTACAGGATTTTGTAAATGGATCTTCAATCAACACTGTTCAGAAATCAACTACACTTGATGAACGTTTGATAATACCTTCAATGCAATCCTCAGAATATGCCGCATTGCTGCATTATTTTTCCATAAAAGATAAGCCTCTACCTATCAAAACCACCATTATGGAAGATAGGAAGCAACTCAAAAAACATATTCTTTCAAATAATGCAATTGCAATAGGCATGATGTCCGATGTATTAAAGGATTCTAGCGTAAAACCAATAAGAATCGGCTATATCGACTCTTCAAAAAGGCGGATTCCACCTCAAATAGTGCATCCAGGATTCATTGTCCAGAACATGTATCCACTGATAGTGCCTATATTTGCATATATGAAAAATGACAAACAAAATCTGGCCTGGGGCTTTGCAACCTTTATGGAAAAAGATCCCGAAGTCCAAAGGATTCTCCTCAAACAGGGAATTGTTCCGACTCATGCCAGATATAATCTAATTCGTGAGGATTAAATGCGCATGAATATGAAAATATTGTTTACACTATGTATTGGTTTATGTATCTGTCATAGTCTATTTGCATATCCTGGTCTTGATCAAGCAAAAAAATTATTGGCATCCAAAGATTATCAAAAAGCTTATATGGCCATTCAGCAAGATTTGAAGGATAATTCAAAGAATCCTGATGTACTTTTAGTAGCAGGTGATATTTATGCAGGTGCCGGCTTGATTGATTCGGCAATTTCCATTTATAAGAATTTGGAAAAATTGCAACCAAGTAATTATGGAGTACCCAGAAAAATTGGTCAATGGTATGCAGCCAAGAAAGATCTTAAAAATGCAATGAATATATTGTCAGCTCTCATCAAAGAATATGGCAAAGATCCCTGGAATCATTTGACCTTCGCTGACGTTGCATTCTCGGCAGGAAAGATCCCTGAAGCTGAAAAGTCATATAGTGAAGCAAAAAAACTCAATGCTCGTGTATGGCAAGCTTCTGTAGGATTGGCAAACATTGCATTAAAAAAAGGTGATCAAGCATCTGCAATCTCGAATTATGAAGATGCCCTAAAGGTAGATCCGGGTATGTTGGATATTCGGAAACAACATGTAAAATTAGTAAAAGACAATAAAGATCCTGATCCCAGTCCTGATGAAACTATTTCTGTAAATAAACCACCATATGTAGATAATTCTCAAATAATGAATAAACTCGAATATCCTGAATTGGCAAAAAAAGCAGGTCTCGAAGGTAAAGTAGTTTTGAGAGTTCTCGTTAGAAGAAATGGGTCTGTAAAACGATATTTAGTAGAAAAAACAGATTCTGAAATATTTAATAAATCAGCCGGCGATGCAGTAATGAAAACACAGTTTTTACCTGCATTGCAAAATGGGAAGCCAGTAGCATGCTGGTTGTCAGTTCCAATATCATTCAAACTCAGATAATATTTATTCATTAAGGTCTATCTTTATGCATGCGTTTTTGTTCATTGTTTTGATGCTTTTCGGGAATACACTTTTTGCTCAAAGCACATTTGATCAATTTAAGAAAGCGGTCGAAGACAAGGAATATGTTGAAGCTTTACGATATACACCCGAAGTAGTCAATCAATTCCGAAAAGATAATGTCATTCTCATGATGGCAGCTGATGTTTATATGGAAATGGAATTGCCTGATTCGGCTGTATCTACATTAGCATTAGCTATGGAAAACGATGACGATGCTCCCACTTTACATCGTGAATATGCATTAGCATTGTCCAAAGCAAATAGAACTGACAAAGCACTGAGTGTTATGAATGCTTTGTTGAAAAGAAAAAAAATGGATAAAGATCCGGAGAACTTCGTGACTTTATCAAATATCTATATAGCAGCTGACTCAGTATTGCAAGCTGAATATAATTTGTTGGTAGCTAGAGAATTGGATGATAAGAATGCACAAGTGTATATTGGACTTGGTGATCTGTATTTTGCAAAAAAAGTATTTGAATTGGCAAAAGATAATTATGAATCAGCCCTAGCCACTGATGGTAAGCAATTAAGCACAAAATCAATATTGAATGCAAAGATCAAATTGGCATCTTCATATTACAAGCTTGGTAATATGGAGATGGATCAACAACTATCTAATGAATATTTCAGACGCTCATTGAATACGTGGAATGAAATAACAAAAGCTGATCCCAAAAATGCGACAGCTTTTTATGAACAAGGTAAAATATTCTTCCTCGCATCCAAGTTTTTAGAAGCAGGAGCTTCTTTCAATAGATATGCAAATTTACGTCCAGAAGGTTGGCTTGGCAGATGGTATGCTGGACAAGCATGGTATAATTCTCGAAAGTATGACTCTGCAGCTATTCATTTGGAATTAGTTAGGGCAAAGATTGATACCATTACCGGAAAAGCAAATGCAATGTTGGCACATGCTTATTTTGAAACCAAAAAGTTTCAAGAATCTATCAATCTTTACAAATCATTGCCTACAATGAATCAAACTGATTATGAACGCATGGGATATGCAGCTTTCTTCTCCAAAGACACAATTACTGCAATCGATGCATTTAATAAGTCAATCAATGGTGAAGAAAAGAAGTGTAATACAGCTTTTAGATTTGCTAATCTTTTACAATCAATGAAAAAATACGATGAAGCAATAGCTGTCTTTAAAAAAAGAATAGCCGATTGTGAAGATAGCAATAGTGTGAAATCTCGATATTTCATTGGTTCATGTTTTTATCTAGCCCAAAAGTATGATTCTGCTTTAATTAGTTTGAAAGAGTACCTTTCAATGGATGGGTCGTCTATTTCAGGTAGAGTATACATCGGGAATACATTTAACGCATTAAAACGTTCGGATTCTGCAAAGCGGTATTTATTTTCAGCGGTTGAATTAGCTCAGCAATCTCTTCAATTAAATCCAGGCAATCCGTCTATCATAAAAGAAGCTGAATTAGCTTTTGAAGCCATGTGCCGGGTTTCACTTGAAGCAAAAGAAACGCAATCTGTGATTAAATACGGAAAGGCATGGTTGGAAATAAACGAAAAATCAGCTATTCCACATGTATACTTAGGATTTGCATATCAAACACAGGGTGATAAGGATAATGCTTGTAAAGCTTATGCTGAAGCGTTGAAACGAGATCCTAAAAACACTGCTAGTCAAAAGAATAAATCAGCACTTGGTTGTCCATAACATGAAGCATTATCATTTTGATGAAGTTCAGTCAACAAATGATACAGCAAGACAACTTTTGATTTCTCATGAAGAAGTGATTGTCACAGCGAGCGTTCAAGTTGCAGGTAGAGGCCGGAATGGTCACTCATGGAATTCCGGAAAAGATAGTGATATACTATTTTCATATGCAGCAACTATTCATTCATTGAATTCTAAAAAACCACTTTTCTATCAAGCTTGCGCTGCTTTGGCAGTGCAAGCTTTTTTATTGGAATTATTACCAAAAGAAGCGCGAATTGCTTTAAAATACCCCAATGATGTGTATGTTCAATATCATAATGAAGAAGGGAAAATATCAGGCTCTCTTATCGAGGTTGAGTATCTAGGAAAGGAAATAAAATCAATTATAGTAGGAATTGGTATTAATGTTAATTCCACGCGCAATGATTTGAAGGTTAATTCTCAATCAATATCCATACGTGATATGATGAAAAAGCAAATGAATATATCTGAAATGACATCCTTATTCATTCAAAAATTCATTTCTTACATTCAATCACCAGAACATTTGATCATCAATGATTGGATGGATAATCTAAAGATTACAGGAAGACAAGTAAGACATCTTCAATCAAATCTCATTTATACTGTTACCTCAATAAATCAGGATGGTTTTCTTGTCTGTACCACTGGTAGTGAAGACATAACATTGCACACAGGTGATAGCATTCGTTATGATCTATTCAATTAAGAAAGCCGTACTCGTAGGGAACTTCTGAATTCAATATTTCCTTAAATATGACCATAAGTACAATATATGGTTAAAATAGTCTTATATTTGCCTTCCATAATAGATAATTGATCGTTTTATGCTGAGATTTACCAAAAAGACCGAATATGCATTGCTATCCTTGCAATACATAGCCTCCAAGGATGGTATGTTGGTTTCTGCGAAAGAAATAGCTGAGACTATTGGAATTTCATTTGAAATCATAGCAAAAGTCCTTCATTTATTGGGTAGATCTGGAATCACGCAATCTATTCAAGGTGCTCAGGGGGGATATTTGCTTCAAAGATCACCCTCTATGATAAGTCTATCTGACGTGATTTCCGCGATAGAGGGTAAGCCCTCGCAACTTGTTGAATGTGTATCCTCGGAAGATATAGATGATCAGAATTGTTCATGCAATGTTTATTCAAATTGCACAATAAAAGATCCCATGACAGTCATTCAGAAGAAAATGGATGAAATGCTCACATCGATCACAATATTAGACTTTATGCATTTACCTGTTTATCATACGATTTCAGAAACAATCATTACCAAAGAACAATGAAAGAACAAGAAATAGAACAACAAGATATATTAGATGAAATTGTATCAAGTGAATATAAATACGGTTTTGTTTCTGATATCGATCAAGAAATTGCTCCTAAAGGACTTAATGAGGATAGCATTCGATTAATATCTTCTAAAAAAAATGAACCTGCATGGATGCTTGAATGGCGTTTGGCAGCTTTTGAAAAGTGGAAGACTATGAAGGAGCCAAAATGGCCTAATGTTGCTTATCCCGAAATAGATTTTAATGACATCAGTTATTATGCTGCCCCCAAGAAGAAGGTCTCTCCAACTTCACTTGATGAAGTTGATCCTGAACTACTAGAAACCTTCAAAAAGCTTGGAATTTCGCTTGCTGAACAAGAAAGGCTTACAGGTATTGCTGTTGATGCAGTATTGGATAGTGTTTCCGTAGCAACCACTTTCAAGGATAAGCTGGCATCTTTAGGGATTATCTTTTGTTCAATGAGTGAAGCAATTCAGGAGCATCCTGATCTTGTACGTTCATATCTTGGTACTGTCGTACCACCATCAGATAATTTTTATTCAGCTTTGAATTCTGCAGTGTTTACCGATGGTTCATTCTGCTTCATACCAAAGGGTGTGCGTTGTCCAATGGAATTATCGACATACTTCAGAATAAATGCCAAGGATACCGGTCAGTTCGAGCGTACACTTATAGTAGCTGAAGACCATAGCTATGTTAGTTATCTTGAAGGTTGCACAGCTCCTATGCGTGATGAAAATCAATTGCATGCTGCTGTTGTAGAGATTGTTGCATTGGAAGGAGCGGAAGTAAAATACTCAACTGTTCAAAATTGGTATCCGGGTGATAAAGAAGGGAAAGGGGGTATTTACAATTTTGTGACTAAGCGAGGTATTTGTAAAGGAAGAAATTCAAAGATTTCCTGGACTCAGGTTGAAACTGGTTCTGCCATTACATGGAAATATCCATCAGTTATTCTTTTAGGTGAAAATTCTATCGGTGAATTTTATTCCGTTGCGGTCACAAATAATCATCAGCAAGCCGATACCGGAACTAAAATGATTCATATAGGAAAAAACTCTAAGAGTAGAATCGTTTCCAAAGGTATATCAGCCGGTCTTTCTCACAATAGTTATAGAGGATTGGTCAAAGTTCAAAAAACAGCACATGGTGCAAGAAACTTTTCTCAATGTGATTCATTATTGATTGGATCCACTTGCGGAGCTCATACATTTCCTTATATAGAAGTTTCCAATAATACAGCAACAGTTGAACATGAAGCAACCACATCAAAGATAGGTGAGGATGTATTGTTTTATTGTAATCAGAGAGGTATCTCAACAGAAGAAGCTGTAGCATTAATTGTGAATGGTTATTGTAAAGAAGTGATGAATCAATTACCAATGGAATTTGCTGTAGAAGCTCAGCGACTATTGGCGGTAAGTTTGGAAGGAAGCGTAGGTTAATTCGAATTTATTATTTCACTAATATCATATCACACATGTTGAAAATCACAAATCTTCACGCGCAAATTGATGAAACCCCAATTTTGAATGGCATCAATTTAACTGTCAATCCGGGTGAAGTACATGCAATCATGGGTCCTAATGGATCCGGAAAATCTACACTTGCTTCAATAATGGCAGGTAGAGAAGATTATACTATCACACAAGGTAGTATCGAATTCAATGGGAAAAATCTATTGGAATTGTCACCGGAGGAAAGAGCGGGTGAAGGCTTATTTCTTGCTTTTCAATATCCGGTAGAAATACCAGGTGTATCAACTGCCAATTTTTTGAAAACAGCACTCAATGAAATCCGTAAATATAGAAGTCAAGAAACGATTGATGCCATGGATTTCCTCGCTTTGATGAAAGAAAAGTCAGCACTCGTTGAATTAGATTCAACATTCTTGCAACGATCATTGAATGAAGGCTTTTCAGGTGGAGAGAAGAAAAGAAATGAGATTTTTCAAATGGCAATGCTTGAACCTCATTTATCAATTCTTGATGAAACTGATTCAGGTTTAGACATCGATGCATTAAGAATAGTTGCTAATGGCGTAAATGCTTTGCGTACAAAAGAGAATGCGACCATAGTCATTACTCATTATCAAAGACTGCTAGATTATATCATACCCGATTTCGTACATGTTTTGTACAAAGGTAAAATTGTCAAGACAGGTGGGAAAGAACTCGCACTTGAGCTGGAAGCAAAAGGTTATGATTGGATTAAAGAAACAATAAACGCTTGATTATGAATATGGTACAGTTAACATCTTTTGATACATTTGCCAAGCAATTGATTGATTGCGGCAGTGATGAGGCAGCAATAAAAAATGCCGGCTTTATCCATGCTCTTTCTGCATTGCAGAAACACGGCCTTCCAAGCCCCAAAAATGAAGAATGGAAATACTTTCCTTTGCCAACATTGCTTAAGCAGTCATATATTCCTGCATCAGTAAGTAAAACTGAGTTTTCTGCATCTTCTTTCCGACCATATATTGAACAAGCAATTCATGTTATACTGGTAAATGGATTTCCTGTAAATCTTGATGAATTGAGCAGTGTATCGGGACTTGAAATCCTTTCGAGCAAGAAATCTGCTGATCAGATATCTGATGATCCCGAAAAAAATCCTTTTCCACATCTGAATAGATTGCTATCACAGGACGAAATACTTATCAGATTTAATTCAGATTATTCAGATGATAGACCTGTTCATATCATACATATACTACATGGTCAGGAATTCAATCCATTAATTATATCCCCCTCAATAACAATACAGATTGAAGAAGGAATACATGCTTTTGTAATCGAGTCCTTTCATGCTGTGGATTTAACTGATGGTCTTGTTAATACAGCTGTTTCCATTCTTGCAGAAAAAAGTTCGGTAATTCATCACGTGATTATTGAAGAAAATCTTTGCGATGTAGTTCAGATATACAACTGTAATTCCATTGTAAAAGGTAATGCGCTAGTTCAAGATCATGTGATCATTCATAATTCCAATGCAGTAAGAAATACCATATCTGGTTCTTTAGTTGATCTTCATGCTACCTATAATATATTTGGAATAGTTTCCGCCAATGGTAAATCCTATGTAGATAATCATACTATTGTAGATCATATTGCACCCCATTGCGAAAGTAATGAAATGTATAAGCATATACTTACTGACTCATCTACTGCGATTTTCAATGGTAAAATCTTTGTAAGAAAAGATGCTCAAAAGACCAATGCTTATCAATCTAATAGAACGCTACTGTTAAGTCCAACATCTACCATTAATACAAAACCCCAACTTGAAATATTTGCTGATGATGTCAAATGTTCTCATGGCGCTACAACAGGATCTGTTGATGAAGAAGCATTAAACTATCTTAGATCACGAGGTATATCAAGAGATGTTGCTATGAATCTTCTTACAGAGGCATTTATTGGCGAAGTAATTCAAAAGATCGAATTAGACTCATTAAGATCCCATTATGAAGGTTCGACACTCTTGGCCAATAAGGAATGAAATATGAATGATTCCTTGATTGGTACTTGTCGTTCTGATTTCCCAATTCTACATAATAGAATTCATGATCGCTCTCTTGTTTATTTAGACAATGCAGCTACTACGCAAAAACCATCTGCAGTCATACAATCTATCAGTGAGTATTATTCAACCATAAATGCGAATGTTCACAGGGGAGTTTACACAATAAGTCAGCAAGCCACTGACTTATTTGAGAATACGAGAGAAACTGTCAGAAAATATATTGGTGCTACATCCACGTCTGAGATAATATTTACCAAAAGTGCAACTGAATCAATAAATTTAGTAGCATCATCTTATGGCGACCTACATTTCAAGCAGGATGATGAAATAATTTTGACAATGATGGAGCATCATGCCAATATCATTCCATGGCAAGAGATATCAAAAAAGAAAGGTTGTAAAATTAAAGTAGTTCCAATCCATCAAGATGGTACTCTCGACATTGAAACATATAGATCTTTATTTACATCAAAAACAAAGTTTGTTTCAATGGTATGGGTTTCAAATGCAATTGGAGTGGAAAATCCGATCACTGAATTCATCCGAATAGCGCATGATCACAATGTACCCATCTTAATTGATGCATCCCAGAGAATTCAACATGCAAACATTGACGTTCAAAAAATAGATTGTGATTTTTTAGTATTTTCAGGACATAAAGCTTATGGACCTTCCGGAACAGGTATACTTTATGGAAAAGAACGTTTACTAGAACATATGCCACCATATCAGTCAGGTGGTGATATGATTAAAAAAGTCACATTTGAAACAACCACTTTTGCAGATTTACCATCCAAATTTGAAGCAGGTACACCAAACATTGAGGGATTTATTGGCTTAGGAACTGCTTTAAATTATGTGCAATCAATCGGTCTTGATGATATTGCAAAACATGAAGCCATTTTAATGAATTATGCCATTAATGCACTTAAATCTTTGGACTTCATTTCCATAATAGGTTATAATGGAACTAACGTATCAGCGATTTCTTTTGTCATGAACGGAGTACATCCTCATGATATAGCCAGTATACTTGATAAAAAAGGTATTTGTGTTCGTGCCGGACATCATTGCGCTCATCCATTGATGCAATTCTACAAAGTACCTTCAACTACAAGGATTTCTTTTGCTATGTATAGCACAGTTGATGAAATCGATGCATGTATAAGGGAATTGAAAGAGATTTACTCATTATTTTCTTAAAATCTACCCGTAATTCCAAAAAAGACTTGCAATTTCATGTACAATCCCTATTTTTGTGTTAGCAGCTTTTTCTATACTCAATAATAAGCCTAGCACGGGTAAAGGCTCCAATTTTCCCTCAATCATAACCTCTCCATAATCGATCATTGTTCCATTTTTTGGTTTTGTAATGCGCACTCCGCGAAATACCACCAGATCAGGTGCGGGTACACCTAGACGTACTTCTCAGCAACATTCACATAGTTCTCATGATCATGATAGGCAATCTTCCTATCAGGATAGAACTTCATCCCAAGAAAGATCAAGCTCACAGAATATATCAAGTGAAGCACATCAGTCTTCCGGTATTATTAATATTGCTGAACTCAAATCAAAAAAGATCGTTGAATTGACTCGTATTGCCAAATCTTTGGGTATAGAAGATTATAGCGATCTAAGAAAGCAAGAATTGATCTTCAAAATCATTGAAGTTCAAGCGCAAAAACAATCAAGAGATCAACAATCCGAAGGCACACTTGGTGAAGGTGTCTTGGAAGTTCTTGGTGATGGGTACGGATTTTTGAGGGCAGCTGATTATAATTACTTGCCATCTCCGGATGATATTTATGTATCTCCTTCTCAAATCAAAAAATTTGGAATGAGAACGGGTGATACAATACGAGGTCATGTTAGACCACCAAAGGAAGGCGAACGTTTCTTTGCTTTGCTCAAAGTAGACTCGATTAACTTTGTATCACCAGATGTGATGCGTGACAGAACAATATTTGACAATCTAACACCATTATATCCTGATAAAAAACTTATTCTAGAGACAACAAGAGCAGAATATCCAATGCGTATCATTGATCTTCTTGCTCCCATTGGAAAAGGTCAAAGAGGATTGATTGTATCACCTCCAAAATCAGGTAAAACAGTCTTATTACAGAAGATTGCAAATAGCATAGCGAGAAATCACCCAGAAGTGAAGTTGATAGTATTGCTAATCGATGAAAGACCCGAAGAGGTTACCGATATGCAGCGTTCAGTCCGTGCTGAAGTAATATCATCAACATTTGACGAACCACCCGAGCGTCATGTTCAGGTAGCTGATATGGTTCTTGAAAAGGCAAAAAGATTGGTAGAAGCAAAACAAGATGTTGTTGTTCTGCTGGACTCTATCACTCGTTTGGCACGTGCTCATAATACCGTGATTCCACATTCTGGAAAAATTCTTTCTGGTGGTGTAGATGCGAATGCATTACACAAGCCCAAGCGATTCTTTGGTGCTGCTAGAAATATTGAAGAGGGTGGTTCTTTGACAATTATAGCTACAGCATTGATTGATACAGGTTCAAGAATGGATGAAGTTATCTTTGAAGAATTCAAAGGTACAGGAAATATGGAACTTGTATTGGATCGCAAGCTTGCTGAACGTAGGATATTCCCCGCTATCGATGTTAACAGATCAAGTACAAGACACGATGAATTGTTGCTTTCTCAAGAAGAACTAGCGAGAGTATGGATACTCCGCAAAGTGCTAAGTGAATTCACAAGTATTGAAGCTATGGAATTGCTATTGTCAAAATTAGAAAGCACAAAGGACAATAGGGAATTTCTGCAAGTGATGAACTCATGATCTTCGGAAATTCTGTAAACAAAGGCAAGTGATATTGGATATGTTTACAATTTTCCTCTGTTTTCTAGCTAGTGTTCTTACATTGTTATGTTTGGTATCTATTTTTAACTATTTCACTTTTGCTAAAGTGAAAAGAGTTTTAGATACACATTCTCTATTACCATTCGTTTCAATACTAGTTCCGGCTAGAAATGAAGAACGTTGCATAAGAGATTGCATTGAGAGTCTTGCTAATCAAATTTATCCCAACTATGAAATCATCATTCTTAATGATGATTCTTCAGATAATACCCCGCTTATTTTGGAAGAACTTCAATCTTTGTATCCACAATTGGTTTCAGTCATTCACTCTCATCAATTACCGGATTCTTGGATAGGAAAATCACATGCATGTCATGTATTGTCAAAATATGCAAAAGGAGAATATCTGTTATTTACTGATGCAGATACAGTGCACTCTCCATATGCGTTGAACTCCTTGGTACAGAGCGCTCAAGAAATGCAAGCTGATTTACTTACTGCTATTCCTTATCAAACCTTGACATCTATTTGGGAACACCTGATGGTCCCTTTTATGCATGTCCTCTATCATGGATATCTTCCGAACTCATTTATTTATACAAAAAAGAACCCTTCTCTTGTAGCTGCAAATGGCCAGATTATGTTGTTTCATTCTGATGCATATGATGCAATTGGAGGGCATGAATCTGTTAGAAACAGTATGGTCGAAGACATTGATATAGCTAGAAAAATAAAGGAATCGCGTGCCAAGATAGTTCTCGCAAATGCTACTTCATTAGTTTCGTGTTCTATGTATACCGGATTTGAGGATGTCTTTAAAGGCTTCTCTAAAAATTTCTTTGCCGGATTTCAAAAAAAACATATTCCTTTCGTGCTATTCCTAATTCACATAATGAATGTGTATGTATTACCACTAATTCTATGCATCATTTCATTGATGAGCGACAATACTTCTTTGTTGATGTGGAGTATAGTATTGTTGATGCTAGGCATGGTGATACGCCTTCTCGCTACAATGCAATTTAGATTACCCTTATTTCACATATTTCTTCAGCCATTTAGCGCTTTATTTGCTATCATCATAGGTTGTAATTCTATGTTGTGGTCTATGCCGGGTAAGAATACAGTATGGAAAAAAAGAGTCTATCATTGATTTCTGTGGAGTCTATGCATGCTTGATACATTGATGGATATGTTGCTTTTTCGTTTGCATAAACAACATGCTGATGGTAAAACCCCTAGACTTACTACAGGAACGGTAGTACTGGGTGGTTTGATAAGGCTATCGATTTTGGTTTTGACTATGTGGTGGATTTCAAATGTTTGGGAATTCC
>SXGQ01090629.1_pt1 | contig 18256 bp, 19 predicted proteins | sample 3178371 | NCBI WGS metagenome assembly SXGQ01 (sample SAMN11356859, study PRJNA531348) | freshwater metagenome | isolation source: freshwater sample F1-20 | place: China: Fuxian Lake, Yuxi | collected 2017-12-25 | reverse complement strand
GACGACCCCTCGCGGGTGTCTCCACCGCCGCGCGGGACCTCGGCGGTGCGGTAGCCCTCCGGGCCGGCCGGCACGACCTGCCAGGCGCCGAGCCGCTCGGCGATGTCGCGCAGGTCGGCCGGGGTGTACTGCTTCATCGGCTTGGAGGCAAACCACTGTCCGGCCAGCAGCGTCGCCATCTTCTTGGTGAAGACCTCGGCCAGCACGGTCTTCAGCTCGCTGTTCGGGCGGGCCACCTGCTGCTCTCGCAGCCACGCCAGCGCGTCGCGGTCGGGCAGCAGGTCGATGGTCACCGCATCGCCGAGCTGCCAGAACGACGAGATCTGCAGGATGGCCGGGCCGCTGAGGCCCCGGTGGGTGAACAGGATGTTCTCGCGGAAGCTCTCGCCGTTGCAGCTGACCACCGCGTCCGCCGACGTGCCCGACAGCTCGGTGCACAGGTCCTTGAGCTGGTCGGTGATGATGAACGGGACCAGGCCGGCGCGGGTGGGGAGGACGGTGTGGCCGAACTGGCGCGCGATCTCATAGCCGAAGCCGGTGGCGCCCAGGGTCGGGATGGACAGGCCGCCGGTCGCGATCACCACGGACGGCGTGGCCACGGGTCCCAGGTCGGTGCTGAGTGCGTACCCAGCGTCGGTTCTCTCGATCTCGTGCACCGCGGTGCTGAGGTGCAGCTCGACGCCGGCGCGCTCGCACTCGTCGAGCAGCATGTTGCGGATCGCCTTGGACTTCTCGTCACAGAACAGCTGCCCGAGCTTCTTCTCGTGGTAGGCGATGCCGTGCGCCTCGACCATCGCGACGAAGTCCCACGGCGTGTAGCGGGCCAGGGCGGACTTGCAGAAGTGCGGATTCTGCGAGGCGAAGTTCTCCGGCTCGGCGTACATGTTGGTGAAGTTGCACCGCCCGCCGCCGGACCTCAGGATCTTCTTGCCCGCCTTGTTGGCGTGCTCGAGGAGCAGCACGCTGCGGCCACGGCCGCCGGCCGTGAGCGCGCACATCATGCCCGCGGCACCTGCGCCGATGACCACCACGTCGGGAGTACGCACCGGCACATCCTCAACCACCGAGCCCATTCGTGGGGTCGCGGCTACGCAGCTTGGGTCTCGGCTGACGCGCCGAGGTCGTCGACGAGCTGCTCGGAGAGATGCCACAGGCGCTCGGCATCCTGCGGGCTGCTCAGGCGGCGGAAGAGCCTCTGGGCCGCGGGCGGACCGCCGAGATTGGCGAGGCCCGACGGCCCGTAGAGCACCCCGCCCTCGGCGTCCGGCGACGTGGCGGCGTACAGCGCGGGGAGTGCCGCGGTGGTGGGGGTGCCGACGAGGATGCCCCGGGCGGAGAGCGCCCGGATGAGACGCACCTCGATCGTGTCCTTGGCGCGACCGACCTCGGGGCGTGCGGACAGGAGGCTGGTGGGGGCGACCCCGGGGTGCGACAGGTTGCTGGTGATGCCCCAGTCGCCGGCGTCGCTGCGACGGGCGAGCTCCATCGCGAACAGGCCCAGGGCGATCTTGGATTGGCTGTAGGCCTTCATGCCGTGGTAGGACGCGACCCAGTTGAGGTCGTCCCAGTTGATGGCGTTGCGGTTCGCGGCGATGCTGACCTGCGACGTCACGCGTGCGCGGCCTGCGCGCAGCAGGGGAAGCAGCTGGGTCACCAGCGCGAAGTGGCCGAGGTGGTTGGTGCCGAACTGCAGCTCGAGACCGTCAGCGGTGGTCTGCCGCTCGGGCGGCGTCATCACGCCCGCGTTGTTGATGAGGATGTGGATCGGCAGTCCCTCGCCCACCAGCGTCGCGCTCAGCGCCGCGACGGACGCCAGCGACGACAGATCCAGCGCGCGCAACGACACGTCCGCATCGGGGGCACGGCGCCGCACCTCGTCCACGGCCGCCTCACCCTTGCTCGGGTTGCGGACGGGCAGGATGACCTGCGCGCCCGCCGCCGCAAGGCGCGCGGCGATGACCAGGCCGATGCCGTCGCTCGCCCCGGTCACAACGGCGCGCCTGCCGGTGAGGTCGGGGATGGTGATGTCGATGTCCTTGCGCGGCATGGCTCGCTCCTGCTTGCGGTCTCGTCATCGCACCATGACGCAGGCGTCAGGCCGCAACCAGGGTCTGTCAATCCGTGGATGACGGGTCCGCTGACGCGATAGAACCTGCGGCATGGCCATCGATCGAGCAGGGCTTGCGGACTTCCTGCGCCATCGCCGGGAGGCGCTGCAGCCCGAGGACGTCGGGCTTCCACGCGGCCAGCGCCGCCGCACCGCCGGCCTGCGGCGCGAGGAGGTCGCAGCGCTGTGTCACATGTCCACCGACTACTACGCGCGCCTGGAGCGTGCGCGGGGGCCGCAGCCGTCGGAGCAGATGCTCGGAGCGATCGCGCAGGGCCTGCACCTGTCGCTGGACGAACGCGATCACGTCTTCCGCCTCGCCGGGCACAACCCGCCTCCGCGCGGCGCCGACAGCGAGCACGTCAGCCCGGGGCTGCTGCGGATCCTGGACCGTCTGCACGACACGCCCGCCGAGCTGGTCACCGAGCTCGGCGAGACCCTGCGCCAGTCCCCGATGGGGGTCGCGCTGACCGGAGACTCGACGCGGTACACCGGTCCGGCGCGGAGCCTGGGGTACCGCTGGTTCACCGACCCGGCCGCCCGGCAGCGGTATGCGCCGGAGGATCACCTGATGCTCTCCCGCCTGTACACCTCGGGCCTGCGTGAGATCGCCACGCTTCGCGGACCCGGCTCGAAGGCCGCGCACTACGCCGACCTGCTGCTCGCAGAGTCCGCCGAGTTCCGGCGGCTCTGGGACGACCACGAAGTCGGCGTCCGCCCCAACGACGTGAAGCGCTTCCTGCACCCGTCGGTCGGACGACTGGACCTGCAGTGCCAGTCGTTGGTGGACCCCGACCAGTCGCACAGACTGCTCGTGTACACCGCAGCCCCCGGCACCGAGAGCCACGACCGGCTGCAACTGCTGTCGGTCCTGGGCACGCAGGTGATGGCGTCGCCGTGACCCGCGCGCCAAAGCGTTGTCCGTGCGGCTCGAATGAGCCCTATGACGCATGCTGTGGCGCCCTGCACCGCGGCGGGGCCGCACCGACCGCGGAGGCGTTGATGCGCTCGCGGTTCAGCGCCTTCGCCGTGGGCGACGCCGCCTACCTTCTGGCGACCTGGCACCGCTCCACCCGGCCGGCGTCGCTGGAGCTCGATCCCGACATGGAGTGGCAGCGACTCGAGATCCTCGCGGTCACCGAAGACACGGTCGCCTTCGACGCGCACTACTGGGACACGGCGCGCGGTCAGCGCGGCCTGCAGCGCGAGCACAGCGCGTTTCGGCGCGAAGGCGGTCGATGGTTCTACGTCGGACCGGTGCCAGGGCAATAGGCTCGGTCGCGCCTATGTTGACCGTCCTGTCGCCCGCCAAGTCTCTGGATTTCGACTCGAAGCTTCCGACCAAGAAGCACTCGCAGCCCCGTCTGCTGGACGGGGCCGAGGTCTTGGCCGATCAGCTCGCCGCCATGCCGCCTGACGAGATCGGACAGCTGATGTCGATCTCCGACGATCTCGCGAGCCTGAACTCCGAGCGCTTCCGCGAGTTCGCGCCCCCGTTCGAGGCCGGGCGTGAGCGCCCCGCGGTCCTGGCGTTCGCCGGCGACGTGTACCAGGGCATGGAGGCGACGACCTTCGGCGAACGGGACTTCACCGAGGCGCAGAAGACCGTGCGCATCCTCTCCGGGCTCTACGGCCTGCTGCGGCCCATGGACCTCATCGCCCCGTACCGTCTGGAGATGGGGACGCGGCTCGCCACACCAGCCGGCGACACGCTCTACGCCTACTGGCGCGATCGCGTGACCACGCTCCTGGCCGAGGACCTGGAGGAGTCGCCGGGCCCCCCGGTGCTGCTGAACCTGGCCAGCACGGAGTACTTCGGGGTCGTGGACACGAAGGCTCTGGGCGCCAAGGTGATCTCCCCGCGCTTCCTCGACGCGCCGCAGTCCGATCCCAGTGAGCTGAAGGTCATCTCCTTCTTCGCCAAGCGGGCACGCGGCGCCATGGCGAGCTGGCTGGTGCGCGAGCGCATCCGCAGCCCGCGGAAGCTGCGCGAGTTCACCGGCCTCGGGTACACGTACGAGGCCGCCCGTTCGACGCCCACCGAGCCGACGTTCGTCCGGACCGGCCAGGCCGCCTGATGCCGGACACGACCTGCCACATGTCGATGTCGCTCGACGGTTTCGTCGCCGGGCCCGACCAGAGCCGCGAGCACCCGCTCGGCAAGGGCGGACACGACGTCCACCGCTGGCACATGGGCGACGAGCGCGCGACGGAGGCCGACGAGGCGGCAGCCGGCTGGCTCATGCGCCCACGCGGCGCCTACGTCATGGGCCGCAACATGTTCGGGCCGATCCGCGGAGCGTGGGAGGACGACTGGCGGGGGTGGTGGGGGCCCGAGCCGCCGTACCACGCGCCGGTCTTCGTGCTGACCCACCACGCGCGCGAGCCGATCGAGATGGAGGGCGGCACGACGTTCTTCTTCGTCACCGACGGCTTCGACGCGGCCTACGCGCGGGCGCGCGAGACGGCCGGCGACGACGGGGTGGACATCGCGGGCGGTGCGTCGACCGTGCGCCAGGCGCTGGTCGCCGGGGTGGTCGACGAGCTGACGCTCGACGTCGCACCCGTCCTGCTGGGGTCAGGTGAGCGGATCTTCGACGGGGTCGAGTCGTTTGGCATGGAACCCGTCGAGGTCCTGCACTCGCCGCTTGCGACGCACATCCGGTACCGGCGGGTGACCTGAGCCGCCCACCGGGGAGGGCTGGTTGCCGTCGCGGGCCGGTCCGATCAGGTCGAAGCGGCCGACCGGACGTGCGCGGTCAGCTGCGCGGCAAGCTCGACTGACGCCTCGATCTCCTCACGGCGGATCGAGACGCTCTCGATGTTCAGGCCGAACGGCACGCCGAGCCGGCGACAGAACTCGATGATCTCGACCGCTGTGGCGACAGCCTGGTCCAGGGACGCCTGCAGCGGGTTCGCCGAATGACGGAGGTCGTTCTCGATCCACCGTGGGACATCGACCCCGAGCCAGCGCAGGAACTCGAGGGTCTTCATCGAGCCACAGGCCGAGAACGTGAAGACGATCGGCACCGGATCCAGCCCCCGCTCGTCGCATGCGTAGCGGTAGTCGGAGACGAGGTTCTTGGCGGCGTTGAGGTCGTAGACGACCTGGGTCACGAAGAACCGGCAGCCGGCCTCCTGCTTGGCGATGAGCCGCTGGTGCTCGTTCTCGCGACGGGTGTGCCGCTCAGGGATGGCCACGCCGCCCAGGAGCAGGTTCGGGTTCAGCTCCGAGCGCATCGCCTGGGCATCGGCGAGCGACACGGGGGCGACCGTCCCGCTGGACGCGGCGCCCACCATCACGGTGAGCGTGCGGCGAGGGTCCTGCTCGGCCAGCCACGTGCCCAGCTGTTCGCGCTGGTACTTCCCGACCGCGCGGTAGATGATGACCGGTGCATCCCACTGCTCGAGGTAGTCGGACCGGTAGACGGACGGATCGACCGTCGGACTGAAGGGGAACGGCCGCTCGTTCGGATTGCGGGAGCTCTCGTCGTCGATGTCGTAGAGCACCAGGCCGTCGAGGTCGAGGTCGCGGAGCCGCTCGATGGTGGCCCCGGCGATCTCAGGGAGTCGATCGGCGGGCGTGGACTGCCGGGGCGGGGTGATGGCGAAGAGGACGAAGCCCCCTTGCCCGGCGCTGATGCGGGTGGTGAGGTTCACGTGGCGACCGTATCGGTCCGTGCCCGTCTCCGTCCTGGAAACCGAGCGCGCCCGTGCCGGCATGCCACACCGTGCTCACGCTGTTGCGCTCACCAGCCGATCGGCACGTCGTACGCGCGCAGTGCCGGATCGGCGGTGACCAGGACCGCACTTTCAGAGCGCGCCTGTGCGACGAGCATGCGGTCGAACGGGTCGCGGTGATGCAGCGGCAGTGCTTCCGACGCGGTCGCGTGGGCCACGCTCAGGGGCAGCTCGGAAGCACCGTCGCGGATCAGTTCCTCGACGAGTGTCGGGCGCACATCGAGCTTGCCCAACCGGCGTTTGACGGCGATCTCCCAGGCGACGACGGCACTCAAGAGCACACTGTTCCGCCGGTCGACGATGAGCTGGACGGCGTTCTCGCTCAAGCGAGCGGAGTCGTGGGTCCACCACAACACGACGTGTGTGTCGAGGAGCAGCTTCAACGCGCGCCCAGGGCGTCGGCGAGATCGTCAGGCAGCTCGTCGAAGTCGTCGCTGATCCTCAGCTCAGATGCGGCGTAGCGGTCGCGCGCCGACGCAAACGATCGCGGCGCGTCCACCGACGACAGCCGGGCAACCGGAGTGCCGCGGCGCTCGATCACGATCTCCTCGCCCTGCTCGACTTCGGCGACGAGCTTCGAGAGCTGAGTCTTCGCCTCATGCATCCCGACAATGCGCACGCCTATAGCCTAACAGACTAAGTCCATGAGCCGGTTGCCCTCTGGCATGCGTGGCGTACTTCGAGGAGACCGCCCCGAGTCAGATCGGGAACGTCAGATGTGCAGCACGTTCGGATGCCTGCCACAGTTCGCAAGCGAGTGCCTGGTCCTGCGCGAGTGGGCTTGGAGCGACTCGCACGGCGTTGCCGCGGATCCCGCCGAGACGATGTGGTCCGAAGTAGTCCCCGTTGCGCGCATCAGGGTCGACAGCCGCTCGGAGGATCGGTTGGGCGCCTGCCTCGATGGACTGCAGTGCTGGGCGGATCGCCTTGGTGAACGCCCATCCCACGAACGGGCTGCTCTGGGCGAGGCCGGTCTGCGTGAGTTCGGTGGCCGCCAGGCCCGGGTGGGCCGCCACGCTTTGGAGGCGAGCGCCGGCACGCTGGGCGCGGCGCGCCAGTTCGTCGGCAAACAGCAGGTTTGCCAGCTTCGACTGGGCGTAGGCGCGCCAGCGGTGATAGTGCGCCGGCGAGCCCCCGGGGCTGAGCGTCGCCAGGTCTAGGCTCTTGGCACGGGCGTGGGCGACCGAGCTGACGGTCACAACGCGGCCGCCGTCTGCGAGTAGGGGCAGAAGTCGCGCGGTCCAAGCGAAGTGCCCCAGATGATTGGTGCCCATGTGCAGTTCGAAGCCGTCGGCGGTCGTCGACTTGGGGACCAGCATGATGCCGGCATTGTTGATCAGGACGTCGAGCTTCTTGGCAAGAGAAGCGCACTCGTCGGCGGCGCGGGCAACGTCGTTGAGGTCGGCAAGATCGAGCAGGACGAGATCGAAGCGCTTGTCCGGCAGGGCATCGCCCAACCGGGCGAGCAGGGCGGCGCCCTTCGTGGCATCGCGAGCCGTCACGGTGACTTCGGCTCCAGCGCTGGCGAGTTGCAGCGCGATCTCGAAGCCCAGTCCTCCGGTGGCTCCGGTGACGATGATCCGGCGGCCGGCGATGTCGGGCATCGTCGCCGAGCTCCACGGCGCTGTGGCAGTCGGCGTTGCGCGAGGAAGGTGAGAGGTCACGCTTGCTTTATTGCATTTGCTATGCAATAAAGCAAGCGTCCGCTCACTCGAGGTCGGACACGATTGCGAACGCGCGTCGGACGGGGCAACGAAGGAGGACACATGGCCAAACGAGTCGCAATGCGAAGCGGTGACCAGTCTTGATCCTGGTCACGGGTGCGGGTGGCCTGATGGGCCGCAAGCTGATCCGCGACTTGGCCGAAGGTGGTGCTCAGGTACGCGCGTTCGTCAAGAACCAGGCGCAGGCTGAGCTGACCGAAGGCGCCGGGGCGACGGAGGCGTTCATTGGCGACATTCGGAATCCGGGCGATGTGGCGCGCTCGCTCAAAGGCATTCGCCAGGTCTTTCACGCAGCACCCACGAGCGTGATCCACGAGTTGCCGATCGCCGAGGCGATCGTGACCGCAAGCCGGGCCAACGGCGTCGAGCACATCGTGTTCCACTCGGTCATCCACCCCGAGATCGCAGAGCTGTTCCACCACCAGGAGAAGGGACGCGTGGAGCAGCTCCTCCAGGCATCAGGGGTCCCGACGACCTCGCTGCGCTCCTCTCACTTCATGCAGAACTACCTGGACTTCTGGGAATTCCTGCTCGCCGGCACCCTGCCGTATCCGACCTCGCCCGACCGCTTGATGGGAGTGGTCGACGTGGAGGATGTCAGCGAGGTCGGAGCGCGCGTCCTCACATCCCCGGACGCGCATCTCGGGAAGACCTACGATCTCTCGACGGTAGAGATCACGCGTCGGCAGATGGCCGAGATCTGGGGCGAGGTGCTCGGGCACACCGTCACGGCAGTCCGCATTCCGCCGTCCTCGGTCGTCAACCCTCTGCGAGCGGCGGGCTCGATGGGCGCCGTGGTTCAGCAGTCGGTGCGCGCCACGCACGCGCACGGGCTACCGCATCTGGTCCGCGCCGTGCGCGAGTCGTCAAACGTGCGGGGCGTGCGTGGCTGGACGCCCGAAGCCAAGCAATGCTATGTGGAGATGATGCAGTACTACGACAAGAACGGGCTCCCTGCGGGCGACATGACCGTGCTGCCCACATTGCTCGGGCGTCCGGCGACCACCTACATGGAGTTCGCCAGGCGCGAAGCCGTCAGGCGCGGTGCGGTGGTGCCGGCGGCAACCGTGGTGCCGTAGTCGAGCGTGGTGGTATGGACGGCCACTCCGCGTGGCCGCAGCGCGCGTCACTCCCCAGACGTGACCAGTAGGGGCAGCCGCGCGACGAGGTCGAGCGCCACGTCGCGCGGTACGCCTTCGAACACCGCGACGTGGAGCCCTCGCATGGCGCGCGCCAGCACGGTGCCAGTTGCTTCGAGGTCGAGACCGTCGCGTAGCGCGCCGGTCGCTTCGACCTCGCGAAGGAGTGCGATGAGTGCTTCGCGGAAGGCATCGTGCCAGCGCTCGGCAAAGCGATCCTCGGTCGGGACCCCGAGATCGCGGAAGAGCACGTGGCTTTCCGGGTGGTCGTACGTCGCGGCGCTGTTGATGACGAGGAACAGCTCAAGGCGCCCGAGCGGATCGTCGGGCCACTCCATCGCCCCGGCGCGCGCTGACATGTCGTCGACGATGGCCTCTGCCGCGTCGTCGACGGCGGCGCCGAACAGGGCTCGCTTGGACGCAAACCGCTCAAACGCGGTGCGGAGTGGCACGCCAGCGTGACGGGCCACGTCCTCGACGGTGATGTCCGGGTAGGCGGCGTCGCGGAGCAGCGATTGTGCGGCGCCGGTCAGCTTCTGCGCGACCTCATCGCCGGCGGGCGCCTCGGACCTGGGGGCCTGGGCCCAGCGGTAGAGCGTGGGAACGCTGACACCGAGCTCGGCGGCCACTTGTCGGGGCGAGGCGACTCCACCAAAGGCCCGCAGGACGGCGCTCTTGCGCTCCTGCTCGCTGTACTTCGACTGCCGGGCCACGTTGGTAGCGCATCCTAACTTGCGACCCGGGGCAAACGGACGCGGCGCCTCGTTGCTTCCTGGTTGTTTACATAACCGCCATTATCGCGCATTGCCAGCGCCGGCGAGAGAGAGGACGGGGTATCGCCTCCGTGTCTTGAACACCATTCAAGATTCGACTACGGTGCGTCCGCCGTTCCTCGCCGCGATCCGTCCAACCGTATGTCCGCCCAACTCACCCCAGAGTCATTGCGCTCCATGCTGACGCCCGAGCTGGTGGAGCACTTCTGCCAGCTGGAAGCACCGTCACTGGAGGCCATGCATGGCGACTACGCCGCTGAGCTGCTGCGCCAGCCCACACCAACCGCTGCGGTCCTGGGCCGCGTGGCGGTCGACCGCCCGCTCTGGCGATGGCGCAGTAAGGGCTTTCGCCCTGTCGACGCCCGTACGGGGCGCGGATACAACAGCTTCCGGGTCGGCTCGCGCATCGTGCAGCGCTACCCGATGCAGACCCGCCTCGGGCCATCGAGGCTCGATGGCCGCCCGGCCTACCACCTGCTGTACCCCGCGTTCCGCTCGACCTGCGGCGCGATCGGCATGGTCGATGAGCTGCGCGTCGTCGCCGACGGCGTCTTTCTCGGCATCGGCACCTGGGGGTTCAGCGACGCGCAGCGGCACGTCCCGTTGCCATTCCTGCTGCTCGACACCGGACGCCCCTACCTGGGTGACATCGGCACGCCCCGCCGCGGCTGGGTCGCCTCGCCGCGGGTGATGCCGCGCCTCGGCCAGCCTCTGGCCACCGACCCGACCAAGGAGCTTGCATGACCACCCGCACCGCCCTCATCACCGGCGCTTCGGCCGGGATCGGCGCCGCGTTCGCCGAGTTGCTCGCCGCCGAGGGCTACGACCTGGTCCTGGTCGCCCGCCGCGTCGAGCGCCTCGAACAACTCGGCAAGGCGCTCGCCGACACGTACGGCATCGCCGCCCGCTCGCTTCCGGCCGACCTCGCCGACCCCGCCTCACCGGCAGCCATGTGCGAGCAGCTCACCGAATGGGGCATCGAGATCGACGCCCTCATCAACAACGCCGGACTCTCCGGAAGCACCGCCTTCACCGAGACGCCCTGGGAGAAGATCGCCGCCGAGCTGCAGATCCAGATCAACGCCGCGACCGAGCTCATCCACCGCCTGGCGCCGGCCATGCGAGAGCGCCGCTGGGGCCGGATCATCAACCTCTCTTCGATCGCCGCGTTCCAGCCCCCAGCTGAGAGCCTGCTGTACACCGGCATCAAGACCTACACGCTCAACATGTCCCAGGCGCTGAACATGGAGCTCTCGCGAGACGGCGTGCACGTCACAGCCCTGTGCCCCGGCTTCACGCAGAGCGAGTTCCACGACGTCATGCAGACCCGAGACGCCGCCAACCGCCTCCCCGGGCTGCTGTGGGGTGACGCCGACCAGGTCGCTCGCGCCGGTTGGTCCGCCGTCATGCGCGGCAAACCCGTCTGCGTTCCACGCGCGATCAACAAGGTCCTCGCCGCCAGCATGCGACCGGTCCCGCTGGCCGTCCAATACCACGCCAGCGCAAGAGTCAAGCTGCTCTGAGCGGCCTGCCAACCCGCGGACCGGTGCCCGCCTGCACGTCGCAGAAGCTGCCTGGTCAGGCCGCCGTGACCATGGCCGGGCCGTCCGCCTGGCTCAGAGTCTCCTCGAACGCCGCAACCACCTCGGCATCGAACTGGGTGCCCGAGCAGCGCCGCAGCTCGGCCAGGGCCTCGACCTGCGGACGGCCTGCCCGGTACGGACGGTCGGAGACCATCGCCTCGAACGCATCGGCGACGGCGAGGATGCGGGCCTCGAGCGGGATCTCATCACCGCTCAGGCCGTGCGGGTAGCCGGTGCCGTCGGGCCGCTCGTGGTGTGCCAGCACCCACAGGCGCACGTCGCGGAGCGTCGCCGAGTCGAGCATCTGCGCACCGAGCTCCGGGTGACGGCGCATCATCAGCCACTCGGCCTCGGTGAGCTTCCCGGGCTTCAGCAGCACGGAGTCCGGGATGCCGATCTTGCCGACATCGTGCAGCAGACCCGCCAGGCGCACCCGTTCCACGTGGCGTGGTGAGAGCCCCAGCCGGCGAGCCATGGCCACCGCGTAGTCCGCGACCGTCTCCGAATGGTTCGCTGTCTTGGCGTCACGCACGTCGAGCGCGTGGGCCAGGCCGACCGTCGCCACCAGCCGGGCGCGCTGTTCGACGCGATCGCGGCCGCGGCGTACGACCGCCACGAAGGCGCCGGCCATGAGGATCGTGACGGCGAACGGCACGATCGCCGCGGCGCTGAACTGCGAGACGGGCACCTCGGGCGGCGTCGCGGCAATCACCGCCACCGCGTTGGCGGCGACCGCGAAGACGATGAACGCGATCGCGTCCACCCGCCGGTAGAAGTATCCGGCGTACACGACCATGATGAGCATCATCAGGGACAGCGGAATGACGCCCGCCGGCACGAGCACGATCCCGACCGCGAGCCCCAAGCCCTCGAGCATGGAAGTGCTCCACAGGTACCGATAGATCCCGGCCGGCGTGCACGATGAGCGGATCCAGCTGCGGCCGAGTTCGACGGCCGCGACCGCTCCGAGCTGGACCGCCAGCACCGCGCCGAGCAGCACCCAGCCGATCGTCGGCATCGCGAAGCGCTCCGCTTCGTCTCCCGCCTGGTTGAGGACCGTCGACAGGAGGAGCATCAGCACGCCCGCGACCGTCATCCACGCGCCGCTGCGCAGCGCGAGGACCGCCTCGTCCAGTTCGGACGAGGTCTCGGTCGCCCCGGGTCCGGGGTCGTCAAGGAGCGCCAACGCGGCCATACCACGACCATGGTCGACCGCTCAGACCCGCGACACGAGCCCTCCCGGACGGGTATCGGAACCGCTCATCCCCTGGCCGTGACCGGCAGGGTCGCCGACCGTGGGTTGCCGTCCGCGTCGGTCCAGTACACCACCGTGTTGTCGTCGGGCCGGTCCGACGCCGGGACGAGCGCCGCAGCGACATCCGTCGCCGCGCCGGGGTCGAGGACCTCGGCGGGCGCCGTGGACGTCGCCGCGTTCGCGGCCCGCAGCCCCTCGGTCGTCACGCCGACGAGGAAGGCCGCGGACGCCACCGACGACGCGTCGGCCGTGACGGGGAGCTCGACCTGGGCCGACGTCGCGAAGCGCAGCAGCCCCGCCGCCGTCGGCGAGCGGTAGGCCACCCCTGCGGTGGTCAGTGCCGTGAAGGTCGTCTGCGCGTCCCCCACCTCCCACGTCTTGCCCGTCCAGCGGTTGCAGATCCGCACCCCGCCCGTCCGCTGGGTGACCACGCGCGAGCGGTCGTGCAGGACGAGGCGTCCATCGGCCACCGCCGGGCACGACCCGATCTTCTGCGTCGGCCGAGCGGGTGCCGCCGGCGCGGCGGCCGGCACGCCGGACAGCAGCGCGCTCCGGACCTTCGGGTCGCCGCTGCGACGGGGCTCGAGCCAGTACACCCGGTTACCCGCCGCCGCGATGCCCTCGGCGCCCTTGACCCGGCTGAGCACCACGGTACGGCCGCTCGTGAAGCGGGCGACCACGCCGCGCCCGTCCCCCAGCGCATGGACGAGCACGCCGGGGAGCGTCACGGTTTCGACTCGCGTCCGCCGCTCGGCGACCTGAGCACGCCGGCCGGTGCGCAGATCGATGAGCTGGTACAGGTCGGCCTCGTTGGTCCCCCCTGCGCCGGCCCGCACGATCGACAGCCAGCGTCCACCGGCCACGCCTCGGACCAACGTCGTCGCACGATCGCTGGATCGCGGACCCACGACGCGCGACCGGCCCGTGGCGCGCAGGCAGGCAACGGCGCGGCCCTTGCTCGCGTAGACCTGCACCTCGGGCGTCTCGAAGAGCGCGCGAGCCTGAGCGACGCCGCAGGTCGCAGCAGTCGCACTCGGGGGCATGACGGCGACGGCGGCCGCCGCAGCGGCCGAGGAGAGCAGGACGCGCGAGATGGTCATGTCCCGATGACCGCCGGGCGCTCGCGTCCTTACGCAGTCTGCGAAGAACCGGGACATCACGTTCATCATCGGACGACGACGCGCCGATACAGGCCCTGCATGCCCATCCGCACCTCCCGAGCCGTGCTGGCGTTTCCCAAGAGCGAGGCGCTCGACGCCCTGGCCGACGGCGTCATGGCGACGGACACGGGGGGCTCCGCCGGCCGTCCGACGATCGTCTACGTCAACGACGCTGCGTGCCAGATGACGGGCTACGCCCGCCAGGAGCTCCTCGGACGCAGCCCGAGTCTCCTGCAGGGTCCAGCCACCGATCAGGTCGTGCTCTCGCGCCTGCGCACCGATCTCGAAGCCGGCCGGCCCTTTGCCGGACAGGCGATCAACTACCGCAAGGACGGCTCGGCGTTCCTGATGGAGTGGTCGGTCTCGACGCTCGGCGACGAGCAGGGCCGACCCGCCTACTTCGTCGCCGTGCAGCGCGACGCAACCTTGCCCGCCTTCCGGCTCATGCGGGCCGAGCACGACGCCCGGACCGACTCCCTCACCGGGCTGCCCAACCGCGCGCATGTCGACGAGATCCTGGATGCCGGTTCCTGGCTCAGCACCCGGGTGCACTCCGCCGTGGTCGTCGACGTCGACCACTTCAAGTGCATCAACGACCAGCACGGCCACCTCGTCGGCGACGAGGTGCTCCGCCTCCTTGCGCGCCGCCTGACCGACAGCGTGCGGGGCGGCGACCTCGTGGCGCGCTGGGGCGGCGAGGAATTCTGCATCCTCATGATCGGCGACCGGGATGACGCGTCCGTGCTGGGCCCCCGCATCGTCAGCGCCGTCGCCGAGAGGCCGTTCGCGACGTCCGCCGGCGCGCTGGCCGTCACGGTGTCCGCCGGCAGCGCCACGGCGACCACAGAGCTCGACCGGGCCGTCGACGTCCTCCGGGCCGCGGATGAGGCGCTGTTCCGCGCCAAGCGCAACGGCCGCAACCGCGCCGAGCACGCCGCGTAGCGCCTCCCCGCGCCGTCCTCGATCGGCTCTAGCGTCCGCAGCGCATGGCCGCACTCCGCGAGTCCGAACAGCGCAGCGTCCTCGTCGCCATGGTCCTGGCCCTGGGGATGCTCACCATCGACGCCACGATCGTGCGCGTCGCGCTGCCCGCCATCCAGCGTGACCTCGACCTCAGCGACGTCGCGCAGCAGTGGGTCATCAACGCGTACCTGCTCACCCTCGGCGTGTTCGTCGTCGCGGGTGGCCGGCTGGGTGACCTGCTCGGGCGCCGCAGGATCTTCCTCCTCGGCCTGGCGCTCTTCACGCTCTGCTCGGTCCTGAGCGGCGTCGCGCCATCCGGGGAGCTCCTCATCGCCGCCCGCGCCGGGCAGGGCATCGGCGCGGCGATCATGATGCCCGGCTGCACCGCCATCGTCACCGACGCGTACGCCGGCCCGCACCTCGGCCGGGCCATGGGGATCATGGCCGGGACGGCAGCCGCCGGTCTCTCGATCGGGCCCCTGCTGGGCGGCGTCATCCTGGAGGTCGTCGACTGGCGCTGGATCTTCTTCGTCAACGTCCCGATCGCCGTCGTGGCCACCGCCCTGACGCTGCGCGCGGTGCCCGACACCCGGCGCCCGGACGCACCGCCGATCGACTATCCCGGCCTCGCCGTGCTCGGCGCGGCGCTCACGGCGTTGACCCTCGGCGTCATGCAGGCGCAGACCTGGGGCTGGGGCTCCCCCGCGACTCTCGGGCTGATCGTCGCCGGGCTCGCGGGCTTCGGCCTGTTCGCCGCCGTGGAGACGCGTGTCGCCGTTCCGCTGATCGACGTGCGACTGCTGCGCGGCCGCGCGATGGCGGCGGGCAACTTCATCGGGTTCAGCGCCCAGTTCGTCGTGACCGGGCTCGTCGTCCTGCTTGCGATCTACCTGCAGAACGTCCTGGACTACTCGCCGCTGGCGACGGGAGCGCTGCTCCTCCCCCTCACCCTTCCGGTCCTCGTGATGGCGCCGGTCGCGGGCAGGCTCGCCGACCGCGTCGCACCCCGCACGATCGTCGGAGCCGGCATGACGGTGCTCGCGCTCGGCACGTTCGCCATCGGGACGGCCGTCCGGGCGGACTCCTACCTGCCGATGCTCCCGGGACTCATCGCGGTGGGCGGCGGGTTCGCCGTCGTGCTGACGTCCATGACCACCACGATCATGGCCGCCGCCCGCGGCGCGGACCGCGGCATGGTCTCCGGCGTCTACACCACGGCGCGCGACATCGGCGCGAGTCTCGGCGTCGCGGTCATGGGGTCGCTGCTGTCCGCACTCGAAGCGGCCCGGCTGGCCGGCGACCGGCTGGACCGCGTCGACAGCGAACGGGTCCATGCCCTCCTCGCCGGCACGCAGACCGCGCTGAAGGGCGTCCCGGCAGCGCAGGAGCAGGCCGCCCAGCGCCTGGCCAACGACGCCTTCGACGCCGCCTTTGCCACCACCATCCAGATCACGGCCGCTGTGACGGCGCTCGGCGCGATCGCCGCCTGGGCCTTCCTGACCCGCGAGCGCCCTAGCGCGGCGCCGGCATCACCAGATCACGCTGCACATCTGCCACGCGCTTGACGCCCGCGAGCTGCATCGTGTTCTCCAGCCCCTCCCGGAACACGTCGAGCATGTGGGTCAGGCCCTCCTCCCCGCCTACCGCCAGTCCCCAGTACTGCGGGCGCCCGAGCAGGACCGCGCGAGCACCGATCGCCAGCGCCTTGAACACGTGGGCGCCGGTGCGCACCCCGCCGTCGACGAGCACCTCGACGCGGCCATTCACCGCGTCGAGGACCTCCGGGAGCACGTCGAGCGTCGCCGGGTCCCCGTCGATCTGCCGTCCCCCCTGGTTGGACACGATGATCGCGGCCATGCCCGCGGCGATGGCGTTCTCCGCGTCGGGTCCGCTCAGGACGCCTTTCGCGATGACGGGCAGCGGGCTGTAGTCGCACAGCCACGCGGCGTCATCCCACGTGACGTCCTGCGCCATCTCGTCCCACATGTACTTCATGAGGTCCTCGCCGGTGGTGTAGTGCGGCAGCGTCTTGCGGTCGATGAGGTTCGCGATCTGCACCCCGGCGGGCAGGTGGATCTCGCTGCGGCGATCGGACGGCTTCAGCCCGTAGTTCGGCGCGTCCACGGTGAACGCGATCCCCTTGTATCCCGCCGCGGCCGCCCGGTCGACGAGTTCCGTCGTCAGCCCCCGGTCCTTGTGGATCTGCAACTGCAGCCAGCAGTCGACGCCCGTGGCGGCGACGTCCTCGAGCGCCGTGCTCGACAGGGTCGACAGGCACATCGTCGTGCCCATCGCCTTCGCGGCGCGTGCGGTGGCGATCTCCCCCTGCGGGTGCACGAACTTGTGGAACGCCGACGGCGCGAGCAGGACCGGCATCTCGACCCGGGTGCCGAGCACCGTGGTCGAGAGGTCGGTCTCGGACACGTCGACGAGCAGCCGCTTGCGGATCACCCACCGGTCGTACGCCCTGCGGTTCTCGTCGCGCGTCCAGTTCGTCAGCGCGCCCGCGTTGAGATGGTTGAAGGTGGGCTTGGGCAGCGTCGCTTCGGCGTAGGCCATGAAGTCGTCGTACTCCGCGAAGCGCGTCAGGTCGGTCATCCCGTCTCCGTGGTCGTGAGCTGATCCAGCAGGCCGCGCAGGCCGGCGCGCGGCGGGAAGGTGGAGTGCACGGCGGTGATCCGCCCGTCGCGCACGGTGAACGTGTCGTGATGAGGCTCCGTCCGGTACGCGCGCCCGGTCGGCGGCAGGTCGTCGATCCCCAGCATCGGCAGGCGGACATGGTGATCGTGCGTCGCCGTGACGTATGCGGTGACCCGCACGTCGTCGCCGTCGGACTCGACCGACACCACGTGGCGGCGCATGTCGGGGAAGGACGCCGCGACCGGGCGGTGGACGTCGACGTACGCGTCCGCGTCCATCGGGGGTCCTCCGGGCGTGACGGGAGCGTGGGCGAAGTCGTCGGCGAGCAGCGCCCGCGCCGCGGCCATGTCGTGGCGGTCGAAGGCCTCCAGGTACGCGCGCACGACCTCCTCGTTCGTCATCGCGGCCGCACCAGGAACGTCGGCGCGAGGCTGCCCCCCGCCGTCACATTCGTGATCCCGCTGCCCGACAGCCGCGCGAGGATGCCGCCCATCCGGCCCCGGAACATGTACGGGTCGTTGTCGACGTACAGCTCGCGCAGCGGGAACTCCGGTGCGTCCCACGGCCACGGCTCGCGGTGCGCCTGGATGCGCCGCTGCACCAGATGCCCGTCGGCCACGGCCCTGCTGACCAGCTCCTCCCACTCGCGCGGGTCGGTCTCCCACCCGAGGGTGACCCCGTGCCCGCCGTAGTCGTGCACGGGCTTGAGGACGAGCGACATGCGGTGCTCGACGACCTCGTCACGCCCGACGGTCCGGTGGTCGTGGGGGTCGGCCTCTGCGACGAGCACGCGGGTCCATGGCACGTGGTTGCGCACCGCGTTGCGCTCGGTCGGCGTCAGCCCGAAGTCCCGATCCTCGTCGGTGAGCAGGTCGAAGATCGACTTGTGGCCCATCAGGTCGCTGGCGAACGGATTGACGAGGCACACCGCGCCCGCACGCGCGGCATCGACGAGTGCCTTCACGTCGTCCGGGCGCGACATGCAGTCCATGATCACCAGGCGGCGATACACCAGGTCGATCGGGCCGTTCGGGCCGTGCAGTCTCCCGCCCTCGAACCGCAGCTGCCTCGGATCGCAGATCGTGACGTCGAGCCCGGCGGCCACGAGGTCGTCGCGGATGAGCTCGAACTCCATCATCAGCGGCGCGTCGTCCCAGTCGACGATCGCGAT
>SXGQ01094909.1_pt1 | contig 18257 bp, 14 predicted proteins | sample 3178371 | NCBI WGS metagenome assembly SXGQ01 (sample SAMN11356859, study PRJNA531348) | freshwater metagenome | isolation source: freshwater sample F1-20 | place: China: Fuxian Lake, Yuxi | collected 2017-12-25 | reverse complement strand
GGCGGCCTGCTGATTGTGGGCGTGCTCGATTTCACGGCGTTGCTTTGGGCGCAGTGGAACGCCTTCATCGTGCTGACGTTGATCGCGGTGCTGGTGCTGGCGGCGCTCGGCTTCTACGACGATTACGTGAAAACCTTCCGGCAGAATCGCGAGGGCGTGGCCGAGAAGGTGAAGCTCGTGGTGCAGTTTGCGTTGGCGGGTTTCATCGCCGTCTATCTCTGGCGCAACCCGGCGACCAGCAAGCTGATCACGGACGTGATGGTGCCATTCGTGAAACAGCCGGTGCTGACGGGCGCGGTGGTGGTCGGGATCATCCTTGCCGTGCTGGCGATCGTGGGGAGCTCGAACGCAGTGAATCTAACCGACGGCCTCGACGGTCTGGCCATCGGCTGCACGGTGATTGTTGCGGCCGTGTTCCTCATCCTCACCTACATCGCCGGGAACGTGAAAGTGGCCGGTTATCTGCAAGTGCCGTACGTGCCGGGCGCGGGGGAGTTGACGGTGTTCTGCGCGGCGCTGATCGGCGCGGGGTTGGGGTTCCTCTGGTTCAATTGCCATCCCGCACAGGTTTTCATGGGCGACACGGGTTCGCTGGCGCTGGGCGGTGCGCTGGGAATCATCGCGGTGCTCATCCATCAACCTTTGCTGCTGGTGATCGCCGGCGGCGTGTTCGTGATCGAGGCCGGTTCGGTGCTGATCCAGCGGGGCTGGTTCAAGTGGACGCGCCGCCGCACGGGCGTTGGCCAGCGTGTTTTTCTGATGGCGCCGTTGCACCATCATTTCCAGAAAATCGGCTGGTACGAATCGCAGGTGACCACGCGGTTCTACATTCTCGGGATCCTCTTTGCGGTGCTCGCGTTGGGCACGTTGAAACTGCGCTGAACCATGATTGCATTGCAGGACAAATCGGTGCTGGTGATCGGCCTCGGCGCGAGCGGGATGGCCGCGGGCCGGTTGCTCTTAAAACTCGGTGCCCGCGTGACGGCCGTGGACAGTGCGGATACGTCGGCCGCGCAGGCGCAGGCGCGCGAGTTGCGCGCGCAGAACGTGACGGTGCGCATCGGCTCGAACGCGCCCATCGCGGGGGATTTCGACCTGGCCGTGATCAGTCCCGGCGTGCCGCTCGATCTGCCGCTCGTGGAGGATTTGAAGCGGCGCAACGTGCCGCTCATCGGCGAACTGGAGCTGGGCTATCAGCACGCGTGCTGCCTTTGCGTGGGCATCACCGGCACGAACGGAAAGACCACCACCACCGAACTGATCGAGCGCCTGCTCATGCACACGCAGCGCAAGACCGTCGCCTGTGGCAACATCGGCCTGCCCTTGTGCGATGTGGTGGAGCAGACAAAGGACATCGACGTGCTGACGGTCGAAGTCAGTTCGTTCCAGCTCGAGACCACGCAGTTTTTCCGTCCCGCCGTTGCGGTGCTGCTGAACATCACGCCCGATCATCTCGACCGTCACCCCACGATGGCGGACTACGTGCGCGTGAAGGGGCGGATCTTCGCGAATCAGCAGGCGTTTGATTGGGCCATCGTGCAGAGCGAGGCGCTGGCGCAGCTGCGCGAGGCTGGCGTGAAGATTCCATCCAAGATCATCACCTTTAGTGCGCGCGATTCGCAGGCGGATATTTATTTTGATCGCAGTCTCATCGTCAGCCGTATTGAGGGGTGGGTCGGCCCGCTGCTTGATCTCTCGCAATGCCAGCTACGTGGGCCGCACAACGCGGAGAACCTGATGGCGGCGCTCATGGTCGGCCGTGTGTTGCGCATCCCGCTGGCTGAGATGACCGACGCGCTGAAGAGCTACGCGCCCGCCCCGCATCGATGCGAGTTGGTGGCGGAGATTGGCGGCGTGAAATTCATCAACGACTCGAAGGCGACGAACGTGGACGCGGTGCGTCAGTCGCTGCTGGCCATCCCGCCCGCCGAACTCGGCAAACCGAACATTTGGCTGATCGCCGGCGGCAAGGATAAAGGCTTCGATTATCATGAATTGGGCCCGCTCTTGGCGCAGCGTGTGAAAGGGGCGTTTCTCATCGGCGAGATGCGCGAGCGTATCCGCGCCGCGTGGGGGCTTTTTACCGCTTGCACCACCGCGGATTCGCTGCTAGAAGCAACGGAGCATGCGGCTCGGGGCGCGGTGTCCGGCGACGTGGTTTTACTTTCCCCAGCCTGCTCGAGTTTTGACATGTTCCGTAACTATCAACACCGCGGCGATGTCTTCTGCGAAGCGGTCGCGAGTTTGAGCGGTGGCGGGGCGAAGGAGGAGGCGAACACCACTGCGAATGTGGTCTGTTAATTTGCAGAAGAATTTGAGAAAGGTGTGCCGTGATGTCCGCGGCACGCGCGTAAATCTGAACGGTTAACCCGATAAACCCAAACTAGAAACCATGAGTGCTCCCAATCCGCTTTCCACGGCCAGCCAGAATCCTTCCGGCAAATCCAGCATGCGTGTGGCGATCATCGTCATCGGCGCCCTCCACGCCGTCCTTTTTTGCGGCGTGCTGCTCAATGCCTGCAAGCCGAAGGAGGAAAAAAAGGTCGAGATTCCCCAACCGCCGATTCTGCCGCCGCCCACCAACGATGTCAACCTGCTGCCGCCGCCGCAGCCGCCGGCCACGGGCCTCATTTCGACCGTCCTGACCAACCTGCCCCCGCCGTTTCCGTCCGGCTTCACCAATGATGTTCCGGTGCCGCCGTCTCTGGGTGCCACTCGCGAGCACGTCGTGACCAAAGGCGACAATTTCAGCACCCTCTCCAAGAAGTACAGCGTTGGCGTCAGCGCCATCGCAAAAGCCAACCCGGGCGTGGACTCGAGCCGGCTCAAGATTGGTCAGAAGCTTTCCATTCCAGCTGCCGAAGCCGCGGCTGCTAAAACGGTCAAAGGGAGCGGCGCTGCCGCTGCGGAGGGCTATGTGGTCAAGTCGGGCGACACGCTCGGCCGCATCGCTAGGGAGCACAAGACGACCGTGAAATCGTTGCGTGAAGCCAATCAGTTGAAGACCGACGCGATCAAGGTCGGCCAGAAGCTTAAATTGCCGGCGCCGACTATCGCGCCGAGCATAGGGACGAATAAGTCGCCGGCGCCGCTCCCGGTAGTGCCTCCGGGTGATGTGCCGCCCTTGCCGCCCATCAAGTAACTGGGCGGCGTTTGCAGATTTTGAAGTAGGCAGTGTTGGGGCGCGGGCGGGAAGCGAAGCTTCCCGCTCGTGTTCGTTCAAACAGGGAGAGGGAAACTCAGTTGGGATGAGGCGGTCTATAACCATACTGGTCTCTTGTGTCGCCCTTTTGCTGGCGCTCGGGCTAGTGATGCTCTACAGCGCGAGCATGGCGCAGCAGGGATCCCGCTATCTCGTGATGCAGCTCGTCTGGGGCGCCCTCGGCCTCGTTGCGTGCTTCTTCGCCGCCTCGATCGACTACCGCGACCTCAAGCGCTACGCCTTCCCCGCGCTCGGGATCTCGCTGTTGCTGCTGCTGCTCGTGCTGATTCCCGGTATCGGCACGATGAAGAACGGCGCGCGCCGCTGGTTCGATCTGCGTGTGATGAGCTTTCAACCTTCAGAACTCGTCAAGCTCACGCTCATCCTCGCACTGGCCGCCTACGGCGAACGGTTTCAGCGCCAGATGACATCCTTCAAACGCGGCCTGCTGATTCCCGGCCTGTTCATCGCCGTCACGCTCGTTCTCATCCTCAAAGAACCCGATTTCGGGACCACCGCGCTCCTCGCTTCGGTGAGTGTCATACTGTTGCTGCTCGCCGGCGTGCGTTGGTTGTACGTCGTGCCGCCGACGGTCGCGGGGGTGATTGGCATCACCGTCATGGTCATGCACGACCCGGTGCGGATGAAGCGCATTCTCGCCTTCCTCCATCCCGAGGAGCACCGGAGCGGCGTCGGGTTCCAAGCCTATCAAGCGATGCTCGCGCTCGGTTCCGGAGGTTGGTTTGGTGTCGGCCTCGGCAATAGCCGGCAGAAAATGGGCTTCGTTCCAGAGCAGCACACCGATTTCATCTTCTCGATTATCGGGGAAGAACTCGGCCTTTTCGGCACGCACGCAGTGGTGTTGGCCTTCGTCACGTTCCTCATCTGCGGCATCTACATCGCGCTTCGCGCCCGGGATAACTTCGGCTTTCTGCTCGCATCGGGCATCACCTTTCTCATTGGCCTGCAGGCGTTCATCAACATCGGGGTCGTCACCAGCGCGCTTCCGAATAAAGGCCTTCCGCTGCCGTTCATCAGTTACGGCGGATCGAGCTTGTTGATGATGCTCACCTGCGTCGGTCTGCTGCTCAGCATCTCGAAGCAGGCCGAGGAAACGCTCCCAGCCGAGGTGGAATTATCCGGTGACGGGGAGAACCCCGCGCCGCTCGTTTCCTGATGTCCGTCGCGCCCGCCAAGCCGCTCATCGCGATCGCCTGCGGCGGGACGGGCGGCCACCTCTTTCCCGGCCTCGCGGTGGGTGAAGCGCTTCGTGCGGGCGGCTGCGACGTCACGCTGTTGATCTCGCCGAAAGAGGTGGACCAGCAGGCCGTGAAATCGGCGCACGGCTTCGCCATCGCCACCCTGCCAGCGGTCGGATTCAATGCCCGCGCCCCGCACCGGTTCGCATTCGGTTTTGCGCGCTCGTTTTTCGCCTCCCGGAAAATTTTCTCCGAACGCGCCCCCCGCGCCGTCTTGGCGATGGGGGGCTTCACCTCTACGCCGCCGGTGCTCGCCGGAAACCTTCGCGGCGCGGCCACGTTTCTGCACGAGTCGAACACGATCCCCGGCCGTGCTAATCGCTGGCTCGCGCGTTGGGTGGACACGGCCTTCGTCGGATTTCCCGAGGCGGCTCCGCGCCTCGCCAGCGCGCGCGTCATCGTCACTGGCACGCCGGTGCGGCCGCAGTTCGCAGGACTCGACATGCCGCGCTGCCGCGCCGCGCTCGGACTCGATCCGCAACGGCCGGTGCTGCTCATCACTGGCGGTAGTCAGGGCGCCCGCGGCGTGAATGATCTGCTCCTGGCCGCGTTGCCGCAACTCGTCGCAAAGCTGCCCGAGTTACAGTTCCTCCATCTCACGGGCCCGAGCGATGCCGACTCGGTCCGAGTCGCCTACGCCGCGCATCAGACGCGTGCCGTCGTGCAGCCTTTCCTCGCGCAGATGGAATTGGCACTCGGTGCGGCGACAGCGGTCGTGAGTCGCGCGGGTGCTTCTTCGCTCGCCGAAATCGCCGCCACGCGCCTGCCTGCCGTGCTTGTTCCGTTTCCCGCTGCTGCGGACAACCATCAGCTCTTCAATGCCCGCGCCTTCTCCGACACCGGTGCGGCGAAAATGCTGGAACAAAAGTCCGGCGCAGCCGAACGTCTGGTTGAGATGTTGATTGAGTTGCTGACTAACGAGCTTTCACGCAGCGCAATGAGCGCGGCGCTGACGCGGTGGCACGCGCCGGATGCCGCAGAGCGGCTCGCGGGACACATTTTGCAAGCGATTCGCCATGAAGAAGCGCCGGTGTCGCCAGAGCGCAAGCGGCCCGACGCGAACAGACTTTCCGTGTTTCAGACAGGGATGCAATGAGTCGATTGAATCCAGATCAGGTGAACGAGTTGCTTCGTGCTGCGGGCGCTGGCGCGCCGGTTTATCTCGTCGGTGCCGGCGGTTGTGGGATGAGCGGGCTGGGGCACCTGTTGCTGGACCTCGGTCATGGGGTCGCTGGCTCGGACTTGCAGGAGAACGAGGAGGTGCGCCAACTCCGCGCCCGGGGTGCGGCCATTCAGATTGGTCATGCGCCGGCCCATTTGCAGACGGTGCGCCCGGTGTTGGTGGTGTACACCTCGGCGGTTCGAATGGAGAATGCGGAGTTGCAACTGGCCGAGCAGCTGCGCCTGCCGATCGTGCGGCGTGCGACGCTCCTTGCCGCTTTGGCGCATCGCCAGCGCACCGTGTGCATCGCAGGAATGCACGGCAAAACCACGACCACGGCGTTGCTCGCGCACACGCTCGAGGAATTGAAGGCGCAACCGAGCTATGCGGTGGGCGCGCTGGTGCCGCAGCTCGAGCGCCACGCCCGCTTCGCGGTGGGGAAAGTCGTGCAGAGTGAGGGCGGGGTGGTGACCGCTACCGTGGAATCGGACAATTGGTTCGTGGTCGAAGCGGACGAGAGTGATGGGTCGCTGCGCGAATTTCATCCCGAGCACGCCATCGTGTTGAACGTGGACGAGGAACATCTCGACTACTACGCGAACTTCGAGGCGGTGTGCGAAGAATTCCAAACCTTCGCCAATCAAACCCGGCGTTCACTTTTTTACTGCGCCGATGATCCGCGGCTCGTCGTTCTTTTTGCGTCGCGCACGAATGCGGTTTCGTTCGGTTACAACCCGCTGGCACACTACCGTATCGAGGCGGTCGGGGTGGATGCGGCGGCGAGCGAGACGCGCTTTGAGATCTGGCGCGGCCCCGAGCGACTGGGCGGGTTCACCACGCAGCTCATGGGGGAAAAGAACGTTTCGAACGCGGCGGCGGTTGTGGCTTTTCTACACCAGCAAGAGTACGCGGCGGCGGCCATCGCGAGCGCGCTTGCCACCTTCACCGGCGCGGCGCGGCGGCAGCAGGAGCTGTTTCGCGATGGGAACGTTCGGTTGTTCGACGATTACGGGCATCATCCGCGAGAGATTGCCGCGACGTTGCGCGCGGTGAAGGAGCTGGAGGGGCGCCGGTTGCTCGTGGCGTTTCAGCCGCACCGTTACACGCGGACTCAGCATCTGTTGCATGAGTTCGCCACTTGCTTCAACGGCGCCGATCAACTCTGGATCACGGAGGTGTACGCGGCGAGTGAGCGTGAGATTCCGGGGATCAACGGCGCGCGCCTCGTGGAAGCGATCCGCACACAGGGCCAGCCGGTTGAGTTCACGATCTCGCTGGATGAACTGCGGGCGAAGGTGCGCGCGGCGATGCGGCCTGGCGACGTGGTCCTGTTCCTCGGCGCCGGGGATATCACGCAGGCCGCGCATGCGCTGGCCGTCGAGTTGCGCAAGGAAACGATGACGGAGCCTTTTTTTAACGAACTAAAACCGGTACTGGCGGCGGGGACGGTGCTGCGCCAAAACGAACCGCTCGCCAAGCGAACGACGCTGCGCGTCGGCGGCCGGGCGGACATTTATGTGGAGCCGACCTCGGAAGAGGATTTGGCGCGGGTGCTGCAATTCTGCGCCGCGCGGGGGATCAAGCATTTCCTTCTCGGCCGCGGTTCGAACTTGCTGGTGAAGGACGCCGGCATCCGTGGCGTGGTGATTTCTCTCGCGCATCCGAGCTTCTCGCGGATCGACCTGCGGGGCGATCGGCTCGTGTGCGGCGGGGGCGCGAAGCTGAAGGAGGTGGCGTTGATAGCGCGGCGGAACGGGCTCGCTGGGCTTGAATTTCTTGAAGGCATTCCCGGGAGCGTCGGGGGTGCGCTGCGGATGAACGCGGGCGCGATGGCCTCGATGACGTTTGATGTGGTCGAGTCGGTGCGGTTCATGGATCGCGCGGGGCATGTCCTCGAACGGTCCGGGAGCGAGGTGCCGGTGAGTTATCGCAGTTGTCCGCTGCTCAAAGAAGCCATCGCGCTCGGCGCGGTGTTGCGCGGGCGTCCGGACTCGGCCGAAGCGGTCGGCAGGCGGATGGATGAGTACAGTCAGAAGCGCTGGAAATCGCAGCCGAAGGAATCGAGCGCCGGTTGCATTTTCAAGAATCCGGCGGAGTGCGCAGCCGGAAGGTTGATTGATGAGTTGGGATTGAAAGGGCTGCGCGTGGGCGGGGCGGTGGTGTCGGGGGTGCATGGGAATTTCATTGTAAACGAGGGAGCGGCGACGGCGGCGGATGTTCTGCAATTGATCGAGATGGTGAAGCAGCGGGTGCGTGCTGCGCGCGGCATCGAGTTGCACACGGAAGTTGAGATTGTCGGCGACTGAGCTTTCTGCCATAGTCGCTGCGTCAAGGGGGAGGGCGTTTCCAGTCGGGGACGAACTTCGCTTCTTTTTGGGAGGAAAGAGGCGGTGGAACTATTACATATTGCGGTGATGCTGGGCGGGCCGAGCGCTGAGCGCGAAGTCTCGTTGCGCACTGGTGCGGCGGTCGCGCGTGCGCTGAGGTCGCTTGGCCACGCCGTCACCGAACTCGATCCCAAAGGCGGCGCCGGCACGTGGGCGTTGCCGGGGGAAACCGAGGCCGTGTTCCTCGCGCTCCACGGCGCCTACGGTGAGGACGGAACCGTCCAGCGGGAGTTGGATGTGCTCGGCATGCCGTACACCGGCTGTGACGCGGAAGCGAGTCGGTTGGCATTCGATAAACTTCTCACCAAGCAGCGCTGCCTCGGGGCTGGGGTCAGCACGCCGCGCTTCGTCGTGCTTGATTCGGCCGCGGCGTCGTTTCCTGATGCCTGGCAATTTCCAGTTGTGCTCAAGCCGGTACGGCAGGGATCGAGTGTTGGCCTTCAGTTTGTGGACAGGGTTGAGCAATGGGCCGGTGCGCTCGCCGAAGCGTTGCGGTATGACACGCAAGTGCTGTGCGAAGAACGCATCGCGGGGCGCGAGACGACCGTGGGCATCCTCGATGGCCAAGCGTTGCCAGTGGTCGAAGTGCGGCCGCGATCGGGCGCGTACGATTACCAAAGCAAGTACACCGCGGGTGCGACGGAGTATTTTTGCCCTGCGGAATTCGATGCAGCGACGGTGGTGCGCATCCAGCAGGCGGGGATTGCGGCCTTCCGCGCCATTGGCGGCCGTGATTATGCGCGAGTGGATGTGATGGTGCGGGCTGACGGCACGCCGTTCGTGCTCGAAGTGAACACGCTTCCGGGGATGACGGAGACGAGTCTGCTGCCGAAGGCCGCGGCGGCTGCGGGGCTGGATTACCCCGCGCTCTGCCAGCGGATGATCGATCTGGCTCTGCGGCGCTCGCCCAGAATGGTGCGTTGACGATGTGGTTCTCTAACAAAACAAAAAATCGCCGGGGCCAACGCCATGGTGTGCTGGATGTAAAATTGCGTTCCGACCAGGTGCGCGCCGGTCGGGTGCGCGTGGTGTCGGTGTTGCTGGCGATCTTCGGTGGTGGCGCGCTGGCGTTCCTGCTTTTGTGGCGCGGCGGTCAACTGGTCTTGGACCGGTTCATCTACCAGAACCCCTCGTTCGCCGTGCAGGCCATCGAGGTGGAGACGGACGGAGTGATCGCGCCGGAACAGTTGCGCAAATGGTCGGGAGTGAAGTCGGGCGACAATCTTTTCGCGCTCGATTTGCTGCGCGTGAAGCGGGACTTGGAAATGGTTCCACTGATCAGGTCCGCTGCCGTCCAGCGCGTGCTCCCGAACACTTTGCGTCTATCCATCGGCGAACGTGAGCCAGTCGCCCAAGTGGTCACGTTGCGGCCCCGTGCTGGGGGCGGGTTCGAGAAGGTGGCCTATCACCTCGACGAGACGGGCAGGGTGATGCAACCGCTGGACCGGCGGTTGACCACCGAACCGGACGGGCAGGCGAACGATTGGTTGCCGCTGATCACCGGCGTGAATGGCGCTGAGTTGATGTCGGGTCGTGGATTGGAGACGCCGCAGGCGCTGGCGGCGTTGCGGCTCGTTGCTGCGTTCGATCATTCGCCGATGATGGGCCTTGCTGACATCCAGCGCGTGGATGTCTCCGCGCCGGAGGTGCTGCAGGTGCGCACGGGGCAGGGGGCCGAAGTGGTTTTTGGCGTGGCGGATCTCGACCGGCAATTGCGCCGCTGGCGTCTCGTGCATGATCTCGGGCTGCGCAATGGCCGTGTGCTCTCCGCGCTCGATCTTTCCATTTCAAATAATCTCCCCGCCCGCTGGGCCGAGGCGCGCCCGGTGCCGCCCGCCTCCATCAAACCGAAAACCTCGCGCTACAAGAAAAAAAATGTTTGATCACGCCAACATCATTGTCGGGCTCGAAACCGGCACATCGAAAATCTGCGCCGTGGTGGGCGAGATGAACGCGGAAGGCGCTCTCAACATCATCGGGGTGGGGCAGGCCAAGTCGCGCGGTGTGCGCAAGGGGGAGGTCGTGGATTCCGCCCAAGCCGAGGAGGACATCCGCAGCGCGATCGTCGATGCCGAGCGGATGGCCGACGTGGAGATTCGCAGTGTGTTCCTCGGTGTCACCGGCGCGCATGTGCGGGGTTTCAATAATCGCGGCGTCCACCCGGTTGTCTCCGCTGACCGCGAGATCACGGAAGACGACGTTCGCGATGTGATCAAGAACGCCCGTGCGATCAATCTGCCTGTTGACCACGACGTGATTCATACCGCGCGGCAGTATTTTCATGTGGATGGTCAGCCCGGAGTGGCGAATCCAGTCGGGATGCTCGGCGCTCGGATGGAGGTGGATGTGCATGTGGTGCACGGCCAACGCAATCGCCTGCAGAACGCGATCCGAGTGGTAAAAGGAATGCAACTCGGTGTCGAAGGGATCGTCTTCAATGGCCGCGCCGCCGCGATGGCGGTGCTGACGGCCGAACAGCGCGAGATGGGCGCGGTGTTGATTGATCTGGGCGCGGGCATCACCGAGTACGTCGTGTACGCCAATGGTATTCTCAGGCACAGCGGCGTGTTGGCTGTCGGTGGCGATCACGTCTCCAATGACATCGCCATCGGCCTCAAGATTCCACTGAGCCACGCTGAGCGGTTGAAGATCGAGCACGGCGCGATCTTGCCGAGCGCCACGGCCCGCACGCTCACGTTGACCAGCGACGTCGGATTGCCGGGGAAGGTGATCAATCTCGGTCAGATGCATCGCATCATGGTCGCGCGGTTGGAGGAGACGTTCCAACTCATCGACGAAGACCTCTCCCGCGTCGGTCTGCGTGATCATCTTCGCGCGGGCGCCATTCTCAGCGGCGGCGGTTCGCGCGTGGCGGGCTTGGCGACTTTGGCCGAGGAGGTTTTTCAGATGCCAGCGTACGCCGCCGGTGCGGACGCTTTGAATGGCGCGGCGAATGTCTTGCAGAAACCCGAGTTCAACACTGCCATCGGCATCGTGAAGTACGGCGCGAGCCAGCAACGGCCCTCGGACCCCGGTGGCTCGCTGTTCGGCCGGATCCAGAAAGGTTTTGGAAAACTCATTGGGCGCGCCTGACGCGGTGCAGACATTATGAACGAGAATCAAACTCCGCCGGTGCGCGGGACGCTCATCAAGGTGCTGGGGGTCGGCGGCGCGGGCACCAACATGGCCGCGCATCTGGCCGCGGCGGGTTTTGCCGCCGTTGATTTCGTCGCGATCAACACCGACACCGCAGCGCTGGCCGCTTGCGGGCTGGCGACGAAACATCAGTTGGGCGCGGCGTTGACCCGTGGCTTGGGCGCGGGCGGCGATCCCGAGGTGGGTCGCGCAGCGGCAGAGGCCGACGCGGAAACGTTGCGCGGACTTTGCTCGGGCGCGGAGGTGGTGTTGATCCTCGCGGGGCTGGGCGGAGGCACGGGCACGGGTGCTGCGCCGGTCCTCGCGAAACTGGCGAAGGAGTCAGGCGCGCTCGTGCTGGCTGCAGCCACGCTGCCGTTCGACTGCGAGGGTAAGCGTCGGATGCGCCAGGCGCAGCTCGGTCTGGAGCGCCTGCGCCGCGCGGCAGACGCCGTCATCACGCTGCCGAATCAGCACGTGCTGCAGGTAGTGAGCGAAGGGACGAGCTTCGTGAAGACCTTCGAGGCGGCGAATGGCTTCATGGGGGAGGGGATGCTTGGCCTCGCGCGCCTCTTCCGCCCGGGGGGATTGATCCCGGCGAGCTTCGCCGATCTTTGCGCGCTCGTGCGCGGTCGCCACACGGAGAGTTGCATGGCTAGTGCCGAGATTGCGGTGCCGGCGGATGTGGGCGAGTTGGTCGAGCGTCTTCTTGCGCATCCATGTCTCGAAAGCGGCAGGGGGCTGGATGATGCGGAGGCGGTGCTGGTGAGCCTCGCCGGCGGGCCGGAACTGACGATGGCTGAAGTGAGCCGCGTGATGGAGCGGATCAATGCCCACTGCGAAGAGGTCGTGCTCGGGGCGACGGTGGACCCTGCGTTGACGGGGCGTCTGGTGCTGACCGTCGTGGTGGCGAAGCGCCGGGCGGCGACGAAGGAACAATTGCCGGTGACACGCTCGGATGGAGTGCTGCCGCCGGCCGAAGAGAGCGAGTTTCATTTCTCGACGCCTGCGACGCGGTCCCCGACCCGGTTGGTTCCACCTGCGCCCACGTTGACCGCAGAGCAAGCGGAACAGCTTCTCGGCGGACAGGCCGGAGCCCGCGGCCGGAGGAAATCATCCAAGGCGCGCCAGCAGCAGTTGCCGCTGGAGATCGTCTCCAAAGGCCGCTTCGAGAAGAGCGAGCCGACCATCCATCACGGCGAGGATCTCGACGTGCCGACGTTCATGCGGCGCAACGTGCCGCTGAACTGAGCGGCGTTAATTCACTTTTACCCTCCCGGCTTTTCCGACAAGCTCACGGGCAATGCCATTAGACACGTTCATCGCGTTGCTCGGCGTGCTCTGCTTCGCTATGGCGAGCTTCTTCTTCGCCCTCGCGGAGTCGGCGCTCTTCTCGCTCGGCAAGTGGCGTGTGCAGCAGTTCGCGATGCGGGATCCGCGGCGCTGGGATCCGATTGAACGCCTGCTCGCTGCGCCGCAGGATCTGCTCGCCGCCATCGTGCTCGGCAACACGTTTGCCAACGGCGCGATGATCGCGACGGCGCTGTCGATGTCGCTCTTCCTCGGCCGCTGGCCGTTCTGGCCCACGGCGGGCGCGTTGCTCGTCCTGCTCCTGCTGCTGTGCGAAGTGCTGCCGAAGACGCTCGCGGTGCGCCAACCCGAGGTGTGGGCGCCCCGTGTGGCGCGGCCGATGGGTTTCTTCCTCGCGCTCTCGGCGCCCGTCCGCCAACTGGCGCAGTGGCTCGACGCGTTGCTGTTGAAGGTGTTCATTCCGGGCGCAATCAAGCCGCAGGCGGCGCTGACGGACGAGGAATATCAGGAACTGCTCGAGATGGCCTGCCAGCAGGGGGCGCTGGCTGCGACGGAGAAGGAGATCATCGTTCAGATCATTCATCTCGACCGTCACACGGTGGGGGAAGTGATGCGGCCGCGGTCGCAGATGGCCTGCCTGTCGGATGATCTTTCGCTGGAGGAGATGGTGGTGGCCGCGCGGCGACATCCGCATCGCCGTCTGCCGATTTACGACGAGACGCCGGACACGATTGTCGGCGTCCTGAACACCCGCCTGTTGCTCGCCGACCCGAAGACGGATATGGCCGACGTGGTCGAATTCCCCTCGTTCGTGCCGGAGAGCATGAACCTGTTGCAACTGCTCAAGAGCTTCCAGCGGCAGCGGCATACGATGGCCATCGTGCTCGACGAATACGGCGCCACGGCCGGACTGGTCACGATCGAAGATATCCTGCACGAGCTGTTCGGCGAGTTTCACCGCGAGGGCGAGGCGGAAGGGTTCGTGATGGAGAAGCTCGGGACGGGCCGCTGGCGGGTGAATGGCACGATGTTGCTGGAGGATTTTCAGCGCGAATTCCCGACGCTGACCGGGATGCCCGGCGTGGTCACGATGGGCGGGCTGGTCACCGCGCTGGTGGAGGTGGTGCCGGCGGCGGGTGAGTCTGTCTTGCACCGCGGGTTGCGTCTGACGGTGCAAGTGGCCGATGAACGGCGAGTGAAGGAATTGCTGGTGGAGGCAACGGTTTCGCGATGAACGTCAACCTCTCTTATATTATCGTCCCGCTTGGCGTCAGTCTGCTGCTGGCATTCCTGCTGGCCGGAATGGAGGCTGGGATTCTTGCGTTGAGCCGTCTGCGCGTGCGTCGGCTGGTGCGGCTGGGCAATGTGAACGCGATCCGATTGCAGGGTTTCCTCGATCGGCCCGAGGATTTCCTCTGGACCATTCTCGTCGGCAACACGGTGGCGAACTTCCTCGCCGTGATGTTGGTGATGCTGGCCTTGCAGCCCCTCTGGGAGCGGGAACGCGTGTGGTTCTGGTCGCTGTTTCTCCTGGGAGGGCTCCTGTTCTACGTCCTCTGCGAGCTGCTGCCGAAGATGTTGTTCCAGATGTTTCCGAACCGTCTCTGCCTGCTGTTGGCGCGGCCGTTCGGTCTGCTTCACACGATGCTGCGTCCGTCGGCGGTGTTGCTGCGATGGCTCTCGGCGTTGATCGGACGTTGGACCGGCGGCCGCATTTTCACCGGCCATCTATTCTTTAACCGGGACGAACTGCGCCAGGTCATGCGCGAGTCGGGCCAGTCGCTTTCGCCGGAGGAACGGGCGATGATCGACCGCGTACTCGATTTGCAAAGCGTCCCGATCCGGGCTGTGGCAAGCCCGCTCGATCAGACGATGGTTTTCACCACCGCCACGCCGGTGAATGAGATCATCGCCTTGTTCCGCGAACGGCAGGTGGGGCGCTTGCCGGTTTGGGAAACGACCCACGGACGCCCCCGCGTCGCAGGGATCGTGAACGTGAACGAGCTTTTGTACCTGCCTGTCGAGGAACGGACGCGGCCTGTGTCGCTGTACCTCAAGCCGGCGTTGTTCCTCGATGAATCCACGCGGCTCGAGCCGGCCCTGCGGCAGATGCAGCGCAGCGGCCAGCGCGTGGCGGTGTTGCTGGACCGTGACAAGCGCGAGTGCGGCGTGGTCGGTCTGCGCGACATCCTGCAGGTCGTCTTCGGGGAGGTGAAAGGTTAAATGGACGGAGACACACTCATCGCCATCGGCCTGAAGGCGCTCGCCGTGCTGGTGCTGGTGCTGCTCAACGGTTTCTTCGTGGCCGCTGAGTTCGCGCTTGTGAAGATCCGCGAGACGCAGCTCGTCACGCTCATCGCCAAAGGACACCGCGGCGCCCGCATCGCGCGGCGGCTGGTGAAGAATCTCGACGCCGCCCTAAGCGCCACACAGCTCGGCATTACGCTGGCGAGCCTCGGTCTCGGCTGGGTGGGCGAACCAATCTTCAGGGATCTGCTTCAGCCGCTCTGGAAGCCGCTGGGCCTTAATGATCCCCAGTTCCAGCACACCATCGCGTTTGTTGTCGGCTTCTCGGTCATCACCTTCCTGCACATTGTGGTGGGCGAACTGGCGCCGAAATCCCTCGCCATTCAAAAGCCGTTGCCCACATCCCTCTGGATTGCCCGGCCGCTGGAATGGTTCCATTGGCTCTTCCGTCCCTTCATTTGGTTGCTCAACGGCGTCGCACTCTGGATCCTCCGGCGGCTCGGTATCGAGCCGGCCAGCGAAGCCGAGTTGCACCATTCCGAGGAGGAGTTGCGTCTCCTTCTGGCCACCTCGCGCGGCCGCGGTGCTACCCAGTTCGGCCACGACATCGTGCTGAACGCCTTTGATCTGCGCCATCGCGTGGTGCACGAGGTGATGCGGCCGCGCCGGGAGATCAGCGGCTTGGATACCGATGCGCCGATCGCCGAGTGTCTCGACGTGGCGGAGAAGACCCGTTATTCGCGCCTCCCGCTCTGCGAAGGCGGCGATTTGGACAAGACCCTCGGTGTGGTGCATATCAAAGACCTTTTCTCCAAACGCCACACCGCCCAGCGGGGTGCCGACCTCGCCCCCGTCGCTCGCCCGATCATCTTTGTGCCCGAGACCACGCGGCTGGAGAAACTGCTGCAGCTCTTCCTCGAGCGGAAGCTGCACTTCGCCCTCGTCGTGGACGAGTTCGGCGGCACCGTGGGGATGGTGACGATCGAGAACGTGCTCGAGGAGCTCGTCGGCCAGATTCAGGACGAATTTGATCAAGAGAAGCAGCTCCTCGTGAAGACGGGCGAGCAGAGTTGGGAACTCGACGGGTCCCTGCCGCTGCACGAACTCTCCGATCTCGTCGGCGAGCCGCTCCAGCAGGAGGGCGTCACCACCGTCAGCGGCTGGGTCACCTACCGGCGCGGTGGCTTCCCGCGCGTCGGAGACCTCCTCCCCTGCGGCCCCTGCGAGTTGCGCGTGGAGGAGATGGATGGGATGCGCGTATCGCGCCTCAAGCTCACGCGCGCTGAGTTGCCGAACTCCTTCGAGACCGGCAAGGAACCGCGCCGGCACTGACCGTTCGCCGACGTGCTGAACCCGCAGCCGGAAGTGCCGGACTTCGGACGCATCTTCTCCGTCCACTTTTTTGCAGACAACGCCAAGACCCTCTGCACATGATTCCGTCCGGCATCGAGCTGGCCGGCGACTCAGCCTCATGAGGAGGCTCCCCGGCGGCAGCCGATGCACTGAATCCTGACCTGACAACGAACATGAGCACCGGTTTGAACATTAAGAAAGAGGGCGCGCTGGACTTCCTCTCCCTCGGCGCCCTCGTCCATCGCCTTGACCCCGGCATCATCCCCTTCCGCAAGGCGTCGCACTGCGACATCCACGTGAGCGGCGGCGAGTTCAACGTCTCGGCGAATCTCTCCGACTGTTTCCGCCTCAAGACCGGCGTGGCCAGCGCGATGGTGGATTACCCCATCGGCGACCTCATCGCCGAGCGCGTGCGCGCGATGGGCGTGAAGCCGTTCTACAAGCAGTTCAAGCACGACGGCGTGCGTGGGCCGAACATGGCGACTGTCTTCAGCGACCGCGGCCAAGGCGTGCGCGCCCCCGTCGTCTTCTACAACCGCAGCAATGAAGCCGCTGCTCAACTCAAAGCGGGTGATTTCAATTGGAACGAGATCTTCGGTAGCGGCGTGCGCTGGTTCCACAGCGGCGGCATATTCGCCGCGCTCTCCGAGACCACCGGCGAACTCATCATCGAGGCGATGAAGACCGCCAAGGCGCACGGGGCCATCACTTCCTTCGACCTTAATTACCGCCAGAAGCTCTGGGACATCTGGGGCGGCCAGTCCAAGGCCGTCGGCGTGCTCGAGCGCATCGTTGAGCATGTGGACGTGCTCGTGGGCAATGAAGAGGACTTGCAGAAGGGCCTCGGCGTCGAGGGACAGGACGTGGAGAGCAAAGGCAAGCTCGACCCCTCCGCCTTCTACGCCGTCATCGAGAAGGCCACGAAGAAGTTCCCGAACGTGAAGGCCGTCGCCACCACCCTCCGCGAAGTTCACTCCACCAACCGCCACACCTGGGGCGCCGTCGCGTGGGTCAACGGCAAGACTTACCAATCCCCGATGTGCGAACTCGACGTCGTGGACCGCGTGGGCGGCGGCGACGGCTACGCGGCGGGCTTTTTCTACGGCCTGCTCTCCGGCGCTTCTGAGCAAGAGTCCGTGAACCTCGGTTGGTCGCACGGCGCGCTGATCACCACCTTCCCCGGCGACACCACGATGGCGACCGTGGAGCAGGTGAAGTCGCTATCGAAGGGCGGCTCCGCGCGCATCCAGCGCTAACGAACGTCTAGGAAACTGCAAGAATCACATGACAGGGCGCGGAGCGATCCGCGTCCTGTTTCTTTGGCGGGGCAGGGTATGGCTCGAGAGGCGCCTTCACTGCAGCGCATGGTTAGGTGTTTCGTTGGATAACAGAGACGACTTCGTCCGTGATTCTCTTGAGGGATGCGGCATTAAGGACACCTACCTCGGAAACGAATAGACTCTCGTGCGCTGTGAAGAGTTTGGCTGGCCGAGCGTAGCTCACGAGCCGAAGGCTGCCATGCTCGAAATCAGCGTCCGTGAGTTCCACGGCGCGAGCGTCCGCATACGACTTGCTCGTGACCTGACAGAGGATCCAGTCGCCGCGCTCCGCCCCGGCGAGCACACGACCACCGAACGGCGCTTGGACTGCGACAAATCCGAAAACGGGAACGGAACGAGAACTACGGAGCCTGCTGTAGGTGTGACCATGCGGCGTCCTCCTCGGGGCGGTTCCAGTCCTTGGCCAACGACACCTCGCTGAGAAGGGCCGTCTCGTGGGCGTCCGAAGGCTCGTCTGCCAGAATCGTGACCAGCGCTCGATGGCGTCGGTCGAGATGGAGCGGTTCGAGCAGACGCACCGCGCCATGCTCGTCAACGATGGCTTCGATGGTCTGAATCATGCGCGAAGAATACCCGCTGCCGATTTCAGGGCAAGCGCACCCCAAGCTCAGCAACGAAGCCGGTCGCGGCAATACCCCCCATGTCGGGCGAGGGACTGCCCAACCGCTTGGGAGAGGGGGCGCCCGCAACTGCGGGCTGGAACTCACTTGCCGCCGCTCTCGAGCTTGGCCTCGATTTTCGCCCGCAACTCCTTCGTGCGCTTCTGAGCGTCTGCGACTTGCTGCGGGGACATGTTTTTCTCCAAGAGATCACGATTCTCGGCAGCCTTTTTGTCTGTCTTGGAGGCTAGATTAAACCACG
>SXGQ01019314.1_pt1 | contig 18257 bp, 18 predicted proteins | sample 3178371 | NCBI WGS metagenome assembly SXGQ01 (sample SAMN11356859, study PRJNA531348) | freshwater metagenome | isolation source: freshwater sample F1-20 | place: China: Fuxian Lake, Yuxi | collected 2017-12-25 | reverse complement strand
TCGGCGTTGTTGCCGAAGCGCGGTAGCCATTTGCTAGGAGATTGTTGCTTGCGCGAACGCTCGCATTTCGCGTTCGACATCGGGACCAGCAGGCGTGTAGAGGACTTCAGTCACGCCCATTGAAGATGCGTGTGCAACTTTTGCCTTTACAGCGGCTTTGTCGCCAGTCCATCCGACGCCAGCGAGCGTTGTTTCGTCGGCGAGATCGAGTACGACCTGGTCACGTCCAAACACTTCTGTCACGTGACCTTCGTGAACGGTCAAGTGTCGCTCGGCCTCAGGGCGAGAAGCCTCAACATCGGCCAGCCACTCGGCTCCGCCAGGCATTGCAGTGAGGAACTCCGGCGCAGCCTCCCAACATCCGTGATAACCGACGACATACCAAGGCCCGATTGCCGCGCGAGCCCTAGGCGAGCCTGCTGATTCGCCGTCGTCAAGGACCGAGCCAGAAACCATAAGTACCTGATGACCCCATGCTCCTTCGAGAGGCTGCACCCCGATGAGGCCGGTGCATGTCCCGTTCGCTATCAATTCCGCAGTGATGTCGAGACCTTTGGGTCCCATTGCTGAAAGCAAAAGTGGGACATCGATTGGTCGCTGGGAGGTAAGAGATGGCCGATGGACCATTTGGATTCGCTCGCCTTCAACCTCGGCAACACCGCCGCTTAAGAGCGTATGAAGTGCTTCGATGTACTCACGTGTGGTTTTCCATGAAAGCGCTTTCTTACCCAGCACCATTCGGGCGGTGAAACCGGTACCGAATCCGACCATGAGTCGGCCGGGTGCCATCCGTTCGATCGTGGCAATGGCCGATGCCGTAGTCATTACGTGGCGAAGGTTCGGCACAAGAACTGCAGTGCCAACGTCGAGATTGTCGGTGGCATTGAGAATATTGGCGATATTGATCCAGATGTCTTCGTACAAGGCTGCTGAGTCGTACAACCACGCACGTCGAAATCCAAGCGTCTCTGCAAGTTGGGCGTGGAGGACGGCGTCAGGACCCGGCGTGATTCCAATCGAGATTTCCATGGCCACATCATCCCACGTCGATGACGCTGGATGGGAAGTGTCCCCAAGCGGGTCAGGGGATGCGATGATTTGGAGACGTCAATAAGGGGGAGTCATGGGTTCAACTCGTAGTGCTGGAGAACAGGCCGCAGATGAGTGGGCGGTCCGCAATGTGATCGTTCGTTTGGCGCAGTACGCCGACGGGCTTGGCTCGTGCGAGCAATATGCCGATCTCTTTACCGAGGATGCCGACTGGTTGATGCCAAATGCGCCGCGACATGGTCGAGCCGACATCCTCGAAGGGAGTTTGGCGCGAAGGGCTGAAGGTAATGTTGGGCCGGGAAGCAATTCGCGCCACATTGTGGCCTCGACGGCAGTGGAGTTCGTCGGTGACGACGAGGCCGTAGCTGATTCGTATTGGGTGTACTACGTCGAGACGAATGTTGCTCCCCGAGTGACGCTTGTTGGTCACTATCACGACACCCTTCGACGCACGTCAGATGGTTGGAAGATGGCGAGACGAGAGATCACCTTTGGGTGATGGCGCGACGCGTGGTCTTTAGTCGCGTTCAACGTCATTCCCGGTAGGGTCGTTGATCGTGATGAGGCGATGAGCGCAGCGATTGAGGCCGAGGGCCTTACGAAAACCTTTGGTGGCGATGTCCTGGCACTTAATGGCGTTGGTTTCACCGTCGAAGAGGGAACAGTGCTCGGCCTTCTTGGTCCCAACGGTGCCGGCAAGACAACCACTGTCCGTGTTTTGACGACAACGCTTATTCCAGATTCCGGCCGGGCCCGAGTCAACGGTCTCGACGTCGTGAAGGACGCAAACAAAGTTCGCTCAAGTATCGGACTTGCAGGACAGTATGCGGCCGTCGACGCAAATCTCACAGGTCGCGAGAACTTGCGAATGGTCGGACAACTTTTCCAATTATCACGCAAGGACGCGTCCCGAGTCGCCGACGAACTGCTCGAGCACTTCAACCTCACCGAAGCGGCGAATCGTCCGTCGAAAACCTATTCCGGCGGCATGCGACGTCGTCTCGATATTGCCGCCGCGCTGGTCGTGCGACCCCCGGTCCTATTCCTTGATGAGCCCACCACCGGGCTGGATCCGAATAGTCGAACAGCGGTCTGGCAGGTCGTAGAGGATCTCGTCGAAAACGGAACGACAGTGCTTCTCACGACTCAGTATCTGGAAGAGGCAGATCGGCTTGCCGACAACATCGTGGTCGTGGATCGAGGTGCTGTCATCGCCGAAGGTACGCCCGCCACATTGAAATCGACACTCGGAGAAACTGTTCTTGATCTTGGTTTCCCCGATACAAGCACTGCACTTGAAGCGTCACAACTCTTCTTGGGCAAGTGGCCCGCACCGCCTGTGCTCGATGGTTCCATTCTTGAATTGCCAATCGACACCGGGCCGTCACAAGTAATGCTCGCTTTGCGCAAACTTGATGAAGCCGGTTTGGCGCCAACCTCAATGACGCTGCGAGAGCCAAGTCTTGACGACGTCTTCTTGAGTCTTACTGGTCGTCGCACAGATCTCGACGAGGATCAATGATGACAAGCACCGTGTTGCCACAGGTTGCTACTCCTGTGAAGCGCTCGAAATTGTTAAGATCATTGAACGATTGCATCGTCGTCACCGAACGGAATCTGGTCGCTTACGTTCGAATCCCAGACCAGCTCTTCTTCTCGAGCGTTCAGCCGATCATGTTCGTGTTGCTCTTCCGTTATGTCTTTGGCGGAGCTATCGACACGCCGGGAATGAGTTACGTCGACTATCTGATGCCCGGCATTTTCGTTCAGTCGCTTCTGTTCGGATGTGTCAGTACAAGCGTCGGTCTGGCGGAGGATCTTCAAAAAGGACTCATTGAACGTTTCCGTTCGCTACCAATGGCTAGATCAGCCGTTCTCTTTGGTAGAACAATTTCCGACGCCGTTAGAAACATTTTTGTGATGATTCTCATCACGCTCGTAGGGTTTGCGGTCGGGTTCCGTATCGGAACCTCATTCGGCCTGTATCTCGTTGCATTCGCTTTATTGATTCTCTTCGCTTTTTGTTTCTCGTGGGTGTTTGCCTTCATCGGCCTCTCGGCTTCGAATAGCGAAACCGCTGGACTGATGGCGTTTCCGATCCTGTTTCCGTTGACATTCGCTTCGACGGCCTTCGTCCCCGCAGAGTCGATGCCGACATGGTTGCGGTGGTTTGCTGAACACCAGCCGGTCAGTATCGCGGTGAACGCCACGAGGGGTCTGATGCAGGGCGGTCCAGGTGCCGACACCACACATTGGGTAGTGATGACCCTCATTTGGTCGGCGATCTTTCTAGTGGTCTTCGTCCCACTCGCGGTATGGCGGTACCGTCGAGTTGGCTGAATGACAGTTCCGGGGGGAACCATGGCAGGCGCATTAGACGGAATTCGGATCCTTGATATATCGACGGCACTCACCGGGCCCTATCCCGCAGCCCTGCTCGCTGACCAAGGAGCCGAGGTCATTAAGGTCGAGCGTCCTGGACTTGGGGACCTCGCCCGGTGGGTTGGGGTAGCCGTCAACGGTGTCTCGGCACTTTTTCAATCTTGTAATCGCGGTAAGCGATCTATCGCGCTCGATATGGCGACTCCTGAGGGACTCGACATCGTTCGGGAACTAGCAGCACGAAGCGATGTCGTCATTCAAAACATGCGTCCTGGTGTCGCTGATCGACTCGGCATCGGTTGGAATGACCTAGCGGAGGGGCGTGACGATCTGGTCTACATCTCGCTATCTGGCTTTGGTCAAACCGGTCCGTATGCGCAGAGAGGCGCCTACGACACCGTGATCCAGGCGTATGCCGGTCTCGGATCGAACCAATCCGATCCAGAAGATGGAACGCCGGTATTCCTTCGCCAAACTGCTGCCGACAAGATCACTGCGATGTATGCAGTGCAAGCCATTACCGCAGCTCTCTTTGCTCGTGAGCGTGGGATGGGCGGCCAACACGTCGAACTTTCGATGGCCGACTCGGTCGTGTCATTTCTATGGGCCGATGCAGCAGGAAACGAAATGATGCTCGATTCCGACGGCTCTATGAACTCGAGTTTTGTTCAAGGTTCGAAACCCTTTCGCTTCATCGACGGCTTTGGAATCGCGACTCCAACCTCCGACGCCGATTTTCACGGTATGTGCGAGGCGCTCGGCGTAGACGGACACAATGACCCCCGAGTCGCAACCATTGGCGAACGTAGAAAGCACCCCGAACTCACCGGCGAGATCATGTCGAAGTGTCACGAGGTCGCTGGGCATTTCACGTGCGCCGAGATCTCTGAGCGTATGGAAGCGTCCAATGTTCCTTTTGCTCTCGTCGTAGCGCCTCAAGATCTCCCCAATGATCCTCACGCGATTGCGATCGGTCTGTTCGAGGAATTCGATCACCCTGTTGCTGGAAGGGTTCGACAACCTCGACATCCTGCACAATTCTTAGGTACGCCAGCAACGCTGCAAACCGTTTCTCCGATGCTTGGCCAGCAGACCGACGAAATTCTCACTGAGTTGGGCCGAGCCGATTCAATCGGAGACCTCCGACGGGATGGAGTGGTTTTCTAATGTCAACCACTAACCAGATCATCAGCGGCTATTCGCATATTGCAATCGTGTGCACTGATCTCGATGCAGCGAGAGCGTTCTATTGCGGAGTGTTCGGGTTCGATGAACTCCCACGTCCAGACTTTGGTGTCCCGGGCATGTGGTTGCGCGTTGGAAATCTGCAACTCCACTTCTTGGAAAGCGAAACGATGCCGATTCCCGGTCCCGGCTTTCCTCATTTCGCTCTCCACATCGAGAACGACCGGTGGGATGAAACCGTTGCTCTGCTGAAGGGCAAAGCTGTTCCGTTCCTGTCGGAACCTTCTGAGCGTTCTGATTTCGGTGCTCCTGTGCGAGCAGCGTTTGTTCTCGACCCGAGCGGAAACGTCATTGAACTTACCGACGTCGGCCCGCTCGTTTGATTGGTTAGCTCAAGGCGAGGTCGAGTGCGGCTCGATCGTCTTCGGTCGGTGTCCAAAGCCCAGCTTCGACGTTGGCTGCCACCTGTTCGGCACTTGTCGCACCAGCGATTACCGACGCAATAGCGGGCCGTGAGGCAAGACCACCCAAAGCGATCTGCAGAAGACTGAGCCCGCGCTCGCCTGCGAAGGCTGAGAGTGCGTCGACCTTGTCGAAGTTTGCATCGGAAAGCATGGAGTCCATATGCCATGCTGCAATGCGACCATCGGCGGGAGCGGCCACGCCACGTTGGTATTTGCCGGTCAGGAGCCCACTGGCAAGCGGGAAATAGGGGAGTTGGCCGAGGCCGAAGCGCTCGCATGCCGGCAGCACGTCAGTTTCAGCGGCGCGCTCAATCAGGTTGTAGTGATTCTGTGCGCTGACGAATCGAACTGATCCTGTCGTTCTAGCGATCCATTCGGCGTCGGCAATCTGCCAACCTGCAAAATTCGAATTACCGATGTAGCGAATTTTGCCTTCATGAACGAGGTCGCTAAGAGCACTGAGGGTTTCCTCAATCGGGGTCGAAGGATCCGGCATGTGAAGTTGGTAGAGGTCGATGTAATCGGTTCCGAGACGCGTGAGTGAGCGCTCAACAGCCTTGCGGATGTAACGACGCGAGCCACGTGCGCCCCAGTCTGGACCGTTTGAACCGCGCAGATCGGTTCCGAACTTGGTGGCGAGCACAATCTCGTCTCGTCGAGACCCTAAAGCTTTGCTGAGAAAAATCTCGGAATCGCCATAGGAGTCGGAGGTATCGAACATGGTGATGCCATGGTCGAGGGCAGCGCCGACAACCCGTTCGGTCGCTGCGGCATCGATACGCATACCGAAGTTGTTGCAGCCGAGCCCCACCGTCGAGACCATGAGACCACTGTTTCCGAGATGTCGATAGGTCATGTCGCTCATGTCAGTCTCCGTTCAAATTCCGAGTGCATCGCGTGTGCGATCGAGTTCCGTGACATCGGCGGTGGTGGGGACGAGGAAGAGTTCGTCGCAGCCGAGCGACTCCAACGTCTCGACCGCGTTTCGAAGTGACTCGGGCGTTGATGTCGCAAGCATCGATGCCATCATCGTCCCAACCTCCTCGCCGAAAATCTTCATGTAGGAATAGCCGTAGTCATAAAGGCGTTCCTGCGCTCCATCTCCGAGTGCATACCAAAGGCTGGCCGAGATGTGAGGCGCATCAGAGCGACCTTCTGAAGCCCAAATGTCTCGGATACGAGAGAACGCAGCGTCGGTAGCAGCGGGATCGATGCCAAAAACGGTCGAGCCATCGTCGACGCCGTTCGCCCATTTGGCGGCTCGAGCGATTGCCTTCGGTCCCATCGCTCCAGCGATAAACGGTGGACCGCCGGCCTGAACGGGAGGCGGGCCTACAGGATCAGCTCCTTCGAAAGGGGGTTCGCCATTCCAGATGCGTCGCATCGTTTCGACCTGCTCATCCATCCGGGACCAACGGCGCTCAAACGAACCAGAAATAGCCTTGTAGTCGTGTTCACGACCACCAACACCGATGCCCACAGTGAGGCGACCATTGGAGAGCTGGTCGACGGAGGAGAGTTGTTTGGCGACGTCGACAGCGTCGTGAGCAGGGAGAACAATGATCGTGGTCCAGAGTCGCACGCGTTCAGTGAGGGCCGCTGCAGCGGAAAGCTCTACTACCCAAGAATGACTTGGATAGGTGACGCGCTCGGGCACCGCCAAGCTTGACCACGGGCCTTCATCGATTGCTCGGCACCAAGACAATGTGTCGGAGCGGTCGTGAGTGACCATCGTCGGCATGGTCATTGCGATGTCCATTGATGTTCCTGTCGTCTACGTCCATGAGGAGCCAGTCAGTGTTCCCGGCAGGGCGCAGAGTACTTCGGCAAGACTGAGAAGGTTCGTGACGCCGGGGGGCGTCGTGGGGGAGAGCAGTGTCATGGTTGATCTCTACAGTCCCGACACCTACGTCGATGGTGCACCACACGGCGAATTTGAGCGACTTCGTCAAGAGGATCCAGTGCACTGGCAGGAGATTCCTGGGCAGGCGGGTTACTGGGCGGTGCTGCGACATGCCGATGTTGTTCACGTCTCCCGCAACCCATTGCTGTTTTCTTGCGAGGCTGGCGGGGTCGTCCTCGAAGATCTCGATCCCGATCGTCTTGCTCGCATGCGCGACATGTTGCTTTCGATGGACCCTCCACGACATATCGCGTATCGGAAGCCGTTAGCCCCAGAGTTTTCGCAGCGCGTGATTGCTGGAATGGCAGATCAGATCAGGGCGGTCACGTCAGAGATCTTCGATCGTGCTTCTGAGATGCAGGATGTCGAGTTCGTCCATGACGTTGTTGGTCCATTGCCGACACAAGTGATCGGACGTCTCTTCGGACTGCCGGAAAAGGACTGGGAGTGGCTTCATCGACTCGCTCAAATGAATACAAGTGGTCAAGATCCAGACTTGAACCCAGATGGCGATCTGAGTGAGGCGGGAAGCGCCGACTCATCGACGCAGATGGCGATGTATGGAATGGCGTTTGCGGCGGAGCGACGAAAGATGGAACCGCAAGGCGATCTCATGGACGTCATTCTCGGCCAGGAGTTTGACGGGCGATTTCTTACTGATCCTGATATTGGCAGTTTGCTTGTGCAGATGATTACTGCCGGCAACGACACGACCGTATCGATGCTCGCTGGTGGTCTTTGGGCGCTTCACGATCACCCGGATCAATTACTGACGTTGCGTAACGATCCGGCGCTGATCCCGGGCGCAGTTGAAGAGATCCTTCGCTGGTTCAACCCGTTGCACTACTTCCGCAGGACTGCAACTGATGATGTTGAACTCGGTGGCAAACAGATTGCGAATGGCGACAAGGTGGCGATGTATTACACCTCTGCTAACCGAGACGAGACAGTTTTCGCAGATGCTCAGCGTTTCGACATCACGAGATCGCCGAACCCTCAGCTCTCTTTTGGGATCGGAGAGCACTTCTGCCTTGGCGTCCATCTTGCGCGGCTTGAAGGTCGCGTCTTTTTTGAGCAATTGGTTGAGAGATTCTCGAAGATTGAAATTGTCGGTGAGCCGGTACGAGTGAGATCCAATCTCAATAATGGCGTGAAGAAGCTTCCTGTCCGACTGACGGTCTGAAGACACTCGGCCGATCAGAAGATGAAAGACTCATTGATATGAAATCGTATGTACGTCGGGTTGGATTTTCTGAAGACGGCCTCAACTCCCAGAATTCTGTCGCCGTTGCCCTTGTGTGTAATGGACGATTTACAGAGGTTGGAGGGCACCAATGAGCATTTACGATTTAGTGATCCGTAACGGCACCATCGTCGATGGTACGGGCCGCTCTCATTTCGTCGGAGATGTTGCCGTTACAGGCGGCGTATTGATCCAAGTCGGCGGCACCGTTGTTGGCGACGGCAAAGAAGAGATCGACGCGACCGGACTGCTCGTAACTCCCGGCTTTGTCGACATCCATACTCATTTCGACGGCCAAATTACGTGGGACGAAATCCTTGAGCCTTCGGTGTCGCACGGAGTCACCACGATCGTGACAGGTAATTGCGGCGTTGGCTTTGCTCCGGTCGCCCCGGAGCGTCGGGAGCAGCTCGTCCAACTAATGGAGGGTGTCGAGGACATCCCCGGTATCGCCCTCACTGAAGGTATGTCTTGGGACTGGACCACCTATCCCGATTACCTCGATGCACTCGACAAGCGGCAGTGGTCGATCGACGTTGCGTCGCAGATCACTCATGGACCATTGCGAGTTTGGGTAATGGGCGACCGTGCCGTGGGCGACCACGTCGCTACAAGTGATGAAGCGGCTCAGATGGCCTCGCTGGTCACCGAAGCGCTCGAAGCCGGAGCACTTGGTTTCTCCTCCTCTCGTACCTACGCGCACCAGGCACCGGACGGTTCGTATGTGCCAGGAACCCATGCCGCGACTGATGAACTTTGGGCGATTGCCGAGGCGATGCATGCATTCGGTCAACCAGTTTTTGAAGTTTCGCCTTTGGGTGTGGTCAGTTCCGACCCAGAGATGCTCATAAAGGAATTCGACTGGATGCGGCGATTGTCCGCCGAGTTTTCGATTCCGGTACTGATGATCCTCAATCAGATCCCTTCCAATATCGACCTCTACCGCGAAGTTCTAGATCTTGCTCTTGAAGCCCGCGCCGAAGGTGCGCTTGTAATTCCACAGGTGTCGGCCAAGAGTCAAGGTCTGCTTATTGGGTTGACGTCTTCACATGCGTTCCTTCGTAGACCCACATTCCAAAGGGTGCGCGAGGAATCAAATGGTGACCTCGACGCACTGGTTGCGAAGCTTCGAGACCCAACTGTGAAAGCGGCGATTCTTTCCGAGGAAGATCTCCCGCCAAGCGGAGAACTCTATGAGGGGATCTCGCTCTTTGCGCAAAACGGGGCTTCGATCATCTTCCCGATGAGTGAACTCATCGACCAGGAACCTGGCCATGAAGAGAGCATCGCTGGGCTCGCTGCAGCAGCCGGCGTTACCGAGATGGAAATGATGTACGACCGAATGCTCGATCGCGACGGCCGTGCACTCATGATGGCGGGCATCAACAATTACGCCAACGCAGGCCTTGACGGCGTGTACGACATGATCACTCACCCAGCATCGGTCTTGGGTGTTTCCGATGCCGGCGCACATTGCAACCTCCTCGTCGATGCATGCATGCCGACAATGGTTCTTACCCATTGGGTGCGAGACCGGGACCGCGGCCCTCGGCTTTCTCTCGAATCAGCAGTGCGGATGCAGACACTCGAAACGGCCACCGTTTATGGCCTTGGCGACCGAGGGTCGCTTGAAGTTGGGAAGCGTGCCGATCTCAACGTGATCGATTTCGACAATCTTCACTTGCTGCATCCCGAACTGGTCCACGACCTACCCGCCGGTGGGCACCGGTTAATCCAGCGAGCCTCCGGCTACCGCTTTACGGTCGTGGCCGGTGTCATCACCCGAAAAGACGATCACGACACGGGGGCCCGTCCCGGCCGACTCGTCCGTGGGATGCGCTGACGGCATAACATCTCCCTAAATCGTCACTCAAGGAGACTCCGGACATGACAATCGTTCACGCAAACGCACCCGAAGCGGTTCACATCGGTGCCGATGAACTCCCGTGGGTTGAAATTGGCAATGGCAACAAACTTCGCGTTCTGCAGGTGAAGATCGAAGAAGGTCTTTGGATCGTCGAGAACATCATGCAGAAAGGTTTCGAGGTTCAGACCCACAAGCACACTGGTCCTGTCTGGGGTTACACCGTCAGTGGCGGTTGGAAGTACAAGGAATACGACTACGTGAATCGCGCCGGTTCGTTCCTGTACGAGCCTGCCGGTTCCGTGCACACACTCCAGTGCATCGAAGACAACACCCAGGTGTGGTTCCACATGTACGGATCGAATCTGAATCTCGATGCCGATGGAAACGTTGAATCAGTTACCGATGGGACGACCTCGCTGGCTGGTTATTTCGCATTGTGCGAAATGCAAGGCATTCCGCGCCCGAACGTGGTCGTGAGCTAGCAACGCTTCACGCTTCTACCTCATAGGAATTCGTCGAGGAAGTCGACCATTGCGTCGAATGCCTTTTCGCGGCCGGGATCTTCATATGCGCTGAAGTGGTGGCCATCGATCATGGTGAGGCGCTTCGGGCCTGAGGCGCGGTCATAGGTGTCGAGAGCAACGGCAGTGGACGCAACTTCATCGTTGGTGGCGACAACCATGAGAAGAGCCGTTCCTCCGAGTGATGGCGCACAGGCTCCGGGATCAAATGGGGGTGTGGTCGTCATGACCATTGTTACGGAGTTCACCCAACCATTTTGAGGGCCGTGGGCGAGGAACCACTCTGAGGATTCCGGGTGGGGCAGAACTGCTGCTTCTATTCCGGTATCAAGGACAACCGCCATTGGTCCGATTTCACGTAGGCCCACATCCAGAGAAGCGTTATCGAATGCAACGCGCATTGCGACGAACCGTTGCTCGGCCTGTGTGGGATTCGCAATGAGGTCTCCCATGCCTGCGAACGGAGCATTCGCGATGACGGCTTTGATCTCGGGATGTAAAGCACCAAGAACAATTGCCTCGCCACCACTGAAGCTTGAGCCCCAAAGTGCGATCCGGTCGGGGTGGACCTCAGGCTTCGAGCGAAGTTGCTCAACGACTTCCCACATGTCGTGGGTTTGCACCCAAGGATTGACCACATTGCGCAGATCTCCAGAAGACTCGCCCAGTCCGCGATGGTCATAGAGATACACGACGTATCCAGCAGTCGCGAACTGCTCAGCAAACCACGGCAGACCCATTGCGCGGGTTGCGGAGAATCCGTGACTCATGATGACAGTGGGGGCAGATCGCGAATCTGTCTCTGGGAGGTAGAGATCGCCCGCAAGAACGGTGCCATCGCTCAGGGTTAGTGGAAGTGGTCGGGGAGCAGGAGCCATAGGTGCGATGCTAGGAAGGAACGAGGCACCGTATCGCCATAGTGGTGAAACAATGCTGGGGGAGTGAGGACCTTGGGTCATCCATTTCGCGATGTGGCGATCGTTGGCGTGTACAACACCAAGCAGGCCCGTGTGCTTGAAGGTCACGACTCGCAGTCCATTGCGCTTGAGGCTGCTCTCGGAGCGATCGCCGACGCAGGGTTAGAACCCAGGGACATTGATGGCGTCGTCGGCGGTATCGCTAGCAACTTTCTGTATCAAAGCCGTATTGGGCCAGCTTGGCGTTCGATGTCCCCACTCGGGATCCCTGCCGTTATCGAAGGAGCAATGGCTATTGCTTGCGGCCTTGCCAACAACGTGTTGATAGCAACTGGCGAAGCGGGGAGCTACAGGCAGCACGCATCGACAGCACCGTGGACGCGTCCAACAAATGAATTCGTGGCCGCATATGGCATGTTCACCGCCGCAGAGTTCGCACTGATGGCCCGTCGGCACATGCACATGTACGGAACAACGCCTGAATCAATGGCTCATGTCGCGGCGACAATACGCAATAACGGCCATGTGAACCCGGATGCGGTTTACTTCGGTCGCGGACCATTTACTGCTGCAGATGTGCTTGAAAGTCGAATGGTTGCCGACCCTTTCCATCTTCTCGATTGCGCGATGACTTCGGAGGGCGGAACCGCACTGGTTCTCACTAGGGCTGACCGAACTGAGGACACAGCAAAGACGCCTGTGTACCTGCTCGGCGGTGGCACTGACCACTACGGGCCGTCCTATCAGCATCCTCCGGTCTGGGATCTCGGGGGAGTCCGGCGACCAGACCTCATTGCAGGCCATGTTGGGCGAAGGGCCGCTGAAGAGGCGTTCGCCGTTGCTGGTCTTGGTCCATCAGATGTCGACGTCTGTGAGTTCTACGACCCGTTCTCTTTTGAGCTGATTCGCCAATTCGAAGCATTTGGCTTCTGCGCAGAGGGTGAGGGCGGCGACTACGTGATGTCTGGCGTCATCGAACCTGGAGGTCGTCACCCCATCACGACCGATGGCGGAACGATGTCATTTAGCCACGGCGGAGCGTCAGTACAGTTGTTTCAGCGAGTCATTCGGGGCGTCCAGCAGTTGCGTGGCGAATGCAGTTCCGCTCAGGTGCTCACTGCTGAAGTTGCAATGTGCACTGGCGGCGGCTCGGGTGCTCTCTTTACTGATGTTCTCCTCCTTGGAAAGGAACGACCATGAGTCTGCTCCTACCTCAGTCGGGTGATATCCCTCTTCCTCAGCCCGGTCCAATTTCTGAGCCGTACTGGCAAGGCTGCCGAGAGGGCGTCCTGCGTTTCCAGCGTTGTCTTGATTGCAGCGCCCCGACCCATACGCCTGCGTTGATGTGCGCAGTTTGCGCCTCGAGGTCTCTTGTGTGGGTCGATAGTTCTGGCAAGGGCGAGATCTATAGCTGGACTCGAGTGTGGCGTCCGGTGACACCGGATTTTGTGACTCCGTATGTGCCGGTCATCGTCGCGATGGAAGAGGGTTGGTTCATCCTTTCCAATCTTGTCGGCTGCGAAGACGACGCAGTTGCCATCGGCCTAGGGGTCGAGGTGGTCTTTCACAGCAGCGGCGGAGCTGACGACATCGTGCTGCCGTACTTCCAGTTGGTGTCGTAGCGGGCAAGCCCGCTCCACGGATACGACACCCGTGGAAATCACCGTTCCACCGGATGTTTTGCCGGGCCATCAGAGCCCGGGCTCCTAACGCGCCTAGTTTCAACCTCCGTGGGTAACCAAGAAGACCTGAACGGCCAGGACGATCTCGAAGCGCAATTGCAGTCAGTTCGATTGGGTTTGACCCGATTGCAACGATTGCTGTCGAGCCGACGGGTGCACGCTGGCATGGCTGGTGCTGCACGCGTTGTTCTCCCTCAGCAGGCGATGAACGTCTTGCGTGCGTTGGGCGACCGCGATCCATTGCCGGTCGGGGATCTCGCCCGGGCTGCACGAATGGATACAGGCGCTGTGAGCCGTCAGATTCGTGTGCTCGAAGAAGAGGGACTTGTTGAACGTCACTCGAGCCCTCAGCACGGAAGCATCGTGCTTGTTGTTGCTACTGAAGAGGGTAGAGCGATGGCCCGTCGATTCGAAAGAGTCCGAAGCGCGCAGCTTTCGCGTGCCCTCATCGAATGGACCCCCGAAGAGCGCGCTCAACTCGGTGCATTGATGTTGAGGCTGGTCGATGATCTTCAAGCGACCCCGTATCTGCAAACAGATGGAGATTGACCAGCAGCGCGATTAGTCGGGAATGACGACTGCTCGGCCTCGAAGCTCGCCCCGCTCCATCTTCTCGTAGGCCTCGGCGACTTGATCGAGCGGAAAGATGTCGACGTCGACGCGCAACTTTCCGCTCTCAGCGAGAGCGATGACTTCGAGGGTGTCTGCGATTGTTGGCGCTTGAAATGAGAACACCTCACCATCGCGCGGGAGCTTGTCGAACATAGTTCCGCGCAACGACCCGTTCCCAGCGCCGACGAGCGCATACGCGCCCGCTTTGCTGGTGCTCTGAAGTCCGTGCGTGATTGTCTGATCGATGCCCACAAAATCAAAGACTGCGTTTGCACCCCCGCCCAGAAGACGCTGGAGCTCTGACGTTGTGTCGTCATTGACTCCCTCAAGCACATCGTGGGCTCCGAGTTCGGTGGCATAGGTCAACCGATCAAGTGAAACATCGACAGCGACAACTCGCGCACTTGTGAGGGCCAGGAGGTGCTGAATGGCGTAGGCGCCCAGACCGCCGGCACCAATGACGACAGCCGTACCGCCTGGCGGGATCCGAGGCAAGGTCCGCTTCACCGCGTGGTAGGAGGTCGCGCCTGCATCGGTCAGAGGTCCAGCGACAACGGGATCAAGCGTGTGGAGTTTCACAAGTTCACGCGTGGTCGCGACCAGTACGTAACGAGCAAGGCCGCCATCTATTCCGTAGCCGCGACCAACGATTGAGTCGTCGCAGTTGTTGTCTTGACCACGAGCGCACCAAATACAGTGGCCGCAGGAATGGGGGCTCACCACCGCCACAGCATCACCAACCTCAAAGCCAGAAGCTCCGGCGCCAAGAGCAGCCACGTGGCCCCCGACCTCGTGACCGAGGGTGAAGGGAACACGCCAGCCGAGAGGCTCCATAAATGCTGCGGGGGCGAGTGCCATGCCTACGTCGGAATGGCAGAGTCCATTTCCAGCGACTTCGACAAGGATTTCCCCGGGTCCCGGGACAGGGATGGGCGTTTCGGTCAATTCAGGAGGATGCTCCCACTCAACGATGCGGTAGGCCTTCATCATTTCCGTCATGGGCTCATGATGACATGGACAGAGAAATCACGCCCGGTGGCGATGGGGGCAGGGTTGACGGGGCAAGATGTGTCGTCCGTAACGAGGAGGAATCCGTGGCTGAAGTGACGTCGGTTGAAAAGGCATCCACGATGTGGGAGTTAGTCGAGGCTCGTGCCGCTGCGACCCCTGATGTCGTTGCGCTCATCGAAGATGAACGCGAGATCACGTTCAAAGAACTTCGCGATATCTCCGAACGAGTCGCCGCCGGATTCCATGAGTTCGGAATGCGCCATGGTTCCCGCGTCACTTGGCAGCTTCCGACTCGTATTGAGACTGTCATCACGTCGCTTGCACTCGCGCGTATAGGTGCGGTGCAGAACCCAATCATCCCGATTTATCGAGACCGTGAAGTTGGGTTCGTTCTTCAGCAGACCGACGCTGAATATTTCCTGATCCCGGGTGATTGGAACGGCTTCGATTTCAACGCGATGGCCGGGCGCATCATGGACGATCTCGGCATCGAGCCCACGGTGATGATCGCGTATGACCAGTTGCCTCAGGCCGAGCCGTACACGCTTCCTCCAGCTCCGACCAACGGGGACGAAGTCCGTTGGATCTACTACACCTCCGGAACAACCTCTGCGCCCAAAGGTGTTCGCCATACTGACGGCACACTCATGGCCGGCGGCCTCGGTCTAGCGAACGCAGTTTCGCTTACTGCCGATGACATCGGATCGATTGCCTTCCCTTATGCCCACATTGCCGGGCCCGACTACCTGATGATGCTTCTGTATCGCGGTTGCGGCGCGGTGCTGATCGAGGCGTTCTCTTTGGATGTTGCAGTCGAATTGTTTGCTCGAAAGGGAGCAACAATGGCCGGTGGGGGTCCCGCGTTCTATCAGATGTATTTGGCGAAGCAACGTACGCAACCGGGTGAGAAGATCATTCCTTCGCTCCGGTTGCTCTCTGGTGGCGGCGCTCCGAAGCCACCAGAGATGTACGTCGAAGTGATGGCAGAAATGGGCATTCCCGTGTGTCACGGCTACGGAATGACCGAATGTCCGATGATTTCCCAAAGCGGTCCGGACGATACCGAAGCGCAACTTATGTACACCGACGGAAAGCCGGTAACAGCATGTGAGATCCGTATCGTCACGCTTGAAGGTGCGGTTGCATCGCAGGGTCAAGACGGCGAAGTTCGACTCAAGGGTCCAATGGTTTTCAAGGGTTACACCGATCCTTCTCTGAACGCCGATGCGTTCGACGACGAGGGATGGTTCCGCACTGGAGATGTTGGCCATCTCGATGCAGATGGTCATGTGGTTCTCACCGGTCGTCTTAAAGATGTCATCATCCGCAAGGGTGAGAACATCTCGGCCAAAGAGGTTGAAGACCTCCTTTACCAGCACCCAAAGGTCGGTGACGTTGCGGTGATCGGACTTCCCGACAAGGAGCGTGGTGAGCGAGTGTGCGCCGTCGTTGAACGCGCACCGGGAACCGAAGACCTTGAGTTTGGCGAAATGGTGTCGTTCTTGAAGGGCGCTGATCTCATGGTGCAGAAGATCCCCGAACAACTTGAGGTCGTTGACGAACTTCCACGTAACCAAACGCTACGCAAGGTGCTGAAGCAGGACTTACGCGACATGTACCGCGATAAACCATGGAGCCCCGCTCCACGATCGTAACTCCGCTCAGGTGAATAGTCGGTACACACCGAGGATCCCGTTGCGCACCCACGCAGGTAACGGTTCCTCGGTCAACTGGCCGCCACTGGCGTGGATGATTGATCCATTTCCCAGTGAAAGAACCACGTGCCCGTCCATCAACAGCACGTCCCCTGCGAGATCGGTTTCTTGGTTGTACTCGTCACCGACTCTCATTCGACCAAAGTCCCCGTCGGCGAGCATGGCATAGGTGGTCGTGGGGATGGCTATGCCGATCGCGGCAAAGGCTGTACTCACATAACCTGAACAGTCAAAGAATCCCTCGCCGAATCGGTTTGTTCCGGGTGGGCATTCCGGGTCTTGGGGCCGAACATCTGCGCCAAGGCACTGTGAGTAGGGCGTACCGAGTCGCAACCGTGACCATGCAATGAGTGCGGTGCGTGCAGCTTCAGCAGATTCGCCATTGAATGCGGAAGTTTCGAGGTAGTCAAGTGCTGATTCCACGCGCGGATCCAGGGGAATCTTCCCCAATCTGATGTCAGTAGTTTGGGCAATCTGGCGCGACGATCCGAGGATGGCTTCGGTGAGTGATGCATTTTTCGTGAAGGCATTGAGCGCCCGATAGATGCCTTCGTTTGTACTGAGGTCACTTCTAGCCGAGCAGAGCACGCGTCCGGCAACGACGGCTGAGGAGTAGAGCCATTCAGGTGACGACTCGACAGCTCCATCAGGAGAGAACTCCAGCCATTGGGCCGGGAGAACCTGAAGCGGTCCCACTCGCAAATCACTGATGGGGGACAAATCGACTCGACCGCCATCAACGTCCGCAGTCGGAGCCCCAACGAGACCAATCAGACGATTCGAGGACAAGCCGCCAATCTGGAGTTGTGATTCTGCGGTCCGTCCATGATTGGTCATGATCCTTCCAATTCCGGCAAAGAGCGCAGCGGGAACATCGCAACCCCCGTCCGTTTCTTTCAGCGTCGACGACGCTCTCCGGTACGCACTAAAGGCCGCCCCGGGAAGAGTTGGGGCAACCTGCTTGAGCAGTTGATCAAGATTGGTAAGCGGGCCTGCTGCCTTCTGCTCCATTGCTTCGACTCGAGATTGAGCCCGATTCTCAATGTTCTCGGCGCTGCGGGCCTCATCAAGCGCTGCATCTAAACCCTTCTGAGCGCTGCGCACTTCGCGTTCGTCGGATCGGAGTCGCGACGAAGCGAGGGCAACTCCGCGTTGCGACCCTGCATCTGCGTCGACACCCCGCCCGCCCCGATCCATGTACGCGTGCACGGCAAGTGCCGCGAATCGGGATCGGTTCTCAGCGAGACGCTGACGAGCAGACTCGAGTGCCGTCGATGCAGTCTCAACTCGTTCACGTATTTCGAGGCGATCGCTTTGGACGACCTGAAGCTCACCAATAGCGCCGACGAGAGGCTTCAATTGACTCTCGTAGGCGGAGAGTGCCTCTTCAATCTCGTCTTCTGGAGTAGCACCCGCTGGCAGTTGGCGCGACACCACGAGGGTTGCGGTCAAGGCCAGAACAAGGAAAACAGCAGAGAAGCGCTTCATCATCACCATTGGTTGCGCATCGATGGATGCGCTCAGGTTCTGACCTTAGAAACGCCAGATGGACAGCGCCTTTCGTTAAGGCGAATCAAAGGGAAATCTAAGGTTGCGAAGAGGCGTCAGCGAAGAGTGACCGGGCGACTCTTGATGACCTCTTCAAAGAAGTCATTTCCCTTATCGTCAACAACAACAAACGCCGGGAAGTCTTCGACTTGGATCT
>SXGQ01445708.1_pt1 | contig 18264 bp, 25 predicted proteins | sample 3178371 | NCBI WGS metagenome assembly SXGQ01 (sample SAMN11356859, study PRJNA531348) | freshwater metagenome | isolation source: freshwater sample F1-20 | place: China: Fuxian Lake, Yuxi | collected 2017-12-25 | reverse complement strand
TCCTTTAGCTTGGCTTCAAGGACTTTGCATAGCCAGTTGACTGATTTATCACCTTTAACCATCTCGCACGACAGTATGTTAATCTCATCATCCGTCAGCCCAACCCAATTCACCTCAGCTTGGCAGCAATGCCCACAACGTGGGCACTCAAAATTATTCATGCTCGATCCCCCGCATGTTGTTTCCATTCTTCCTTTCCCTTCATACGTTGTTCGTACACTTCCATCAGCAGTTCTGCTGCCTCCTTTATTTTGAACTTCTCAGCAGTGCAATAATCAGGCAAGCCCTCGGCGTAACCCTCAAGCCATGCAGCTAACATGGCAAACCTATGCGCGGGACTCATTATTTCCCCCTGCGTTGTTTAGTATCCGTGCAATCTCGCGGTCGATGTACCACCGAGCCTTACGCAAGTCCTCAATCTGTTCACCCTTCAGGCCAGCTCGCCACAAATATTTTATAGCGTTACCCACACAGAAGTTCATATGCTCGGTGATCTCGATACATTCGACACCGCTAGGGTGCTCGGTATAATGTTTAGGATGGTTTACGGGATCGTTCATACCTTATACCCCTTTCTAATTTCTAATATGGCTTCAGACACTAACGCTTGCGCCTCACGCACAATGCTGCGTCGTCCTCTGATCACACCGGCTATGTAGCCGACCAAGACCCCAAACCCCCAAATCAAAGTATCTTCCATGTTCTTACGCCTTCAACCAATGTTGCCAGCCCTTCAGCCACTGTCGGGGCCAAAGCATGGCTGTGTCCACCACTGCGCCGCGAAAAAATAGCTCAGACGCAGATAGGCGCATCGTTTTATCTTCTTCGTATATGTCTCGCTTGGCTATCTCGTTGTAAGTTTTAACGAACGCCCCCGGTTGCACCCATACAGGGTCGCTGTAGTGTGGGTAGTACACCATGCCGTTCAAACGAAAGATGGGTTGTATGTCGGTTGTTGCTTTAGGTTCTTGTTTAATTGTTGCCATGTTGTTTCTCTCTAGCTGTTAACATTGCGTCTGCAATAATGTAGGCAAGGTTTGCAAATGCTTCTTCGGGTTTGTACTGTGGCATCTGCCCCCACTTACCTGCGAGGATTCCCGTTATTGCTGCTGCGGCAAATCGATCACGTAAGTTTTCCTCGTAGGCTTCAGCCTCTGCAAACTCTCTGTGCATCTGCCTTATTTCTTCATCGGTCATGTCTCCGTACATGGCTTTCCTTAATTTATCCATATCGCTCATGATTTCACCTCAAATTTTTTAAGACGCCACACTGGAGAAACCCGTGCATGGCTGCGAGCTGTTTTGCTGTTGACGTACCCACCTGTTTTTACAATCACATCCTGCCTACTTAGTGCTAGGCATAGCGCACCCCACGCATTGTGGTGGGGCGGTGCACCTACCCCTTGTTCTTCGGCAAATGTTCTTGCTGTTTCAAACAAACAACCAACCGGTCCCGCTTGTTCAAAACGCCTGATAACACAGTCAAAAGCCTTAGCTCTCCACTGCGCCCCTGCATTCGTTAAAACCAGATCGGTGCCCCCATCTCTAAGTTCTGTAGCGGCGTTCATTCGGCACCCCCACTAAGTCTGAACTCAATACGCGCACGGTCCAGTGCAGCAATGCGCTTACGCTCTGCTACTACCTTGGGGTCTTTCCAAGGGTAGGGTTGTTTAAGCAGTCGCCACTGACGCTTAAATGTTTCGAGCACGTTGGTGCTCTCGGATGTTGTCTTGATGTTCACGCCATTACTCCTTCTTTTAATGATTGGTTAATTTCTTCCTGTGTACGAAATCTTCCTGTCGGGTTGGTAAAGCGCAGACTTTGAATGTGCGCCCATGCGGGAAACCAAGTCTTCAACATATCGCGTAAGTGTTCCCGCCTTGCCGCACTTTCGCGTTCAACCTTTTTTCGTTGCTGCGCTTACTTCCTTTCTTCTTTGCTCAGCTTCGGGGCGTTTGGGTCTTTTTCTTCTTTTTCTTATTTTTCTTCTTTTTATTTAGGTGCAGGGGCAACTGCAACTTTGAGCTTAAGGTCTTTCTCGATGTAGTTGAAAAACGATTTAGCCAAGAGCTTCATGTTGTGCTCATAGTTGTTCTCGTCGTATACATCCTTGAGCAAACTTGGCTCTGGCTTTGATTCTTCGACGGGTTTTACTTCCACAACAGGCTTCGGTTCTTCAACGGGCTTCACCTTCACGACAGGCTTTGTGTTGGGAAGTAAATAATAATGACGAGTAATACCGTCATCGTCCGTTTGCGAAATAAACTCCAGCTTTCCCTTCTTGACCAACGCGCTAAAAATTTTGCTTGCGGCCTTAGAATCTTTCTTCATATGTGCACCGTACTGTCTTGAGCTGACAGGTGCGTTCTGACTTTTGACAAAAGCCCAAGCCTTCTGCTCATCTTTAGTTAAGGTTGCCATACCGTTTCTCCGTATATGCTTTCCAATAATTAACTTCACTTACCCCAACACGCATGGCAAACCAAATCGCCACACGCTGTAAAAACGTTGGTACAAACACATGCTCATGCTCTGGCACAGCCTCACTAAATATCGGGGCTTGCGGCTCTGGCTGCTTGGCTTCTTGCTTGGGAACTACTATCGGGGCATCCAATAGAGCACGGCGTTTACGCTCAAGGTTAATGACTCGGTAGATGGTTGATCGCGCACGGTTCGTCAATGTTTGTATAACGTCGACGGTGATACCCGATTCATACATCCTATAAATTTTATACACTTCTGAACGGGGTACACGCTTACGGCGGGAACGTTTTGATGAGTTCGTCTTTGAGTTCATTTATATTCTCCTCGTTGATTACGATTGCTAAACCCCCTGCACTTCTTATCTGTGCGAGGTTCTTCTCCTGTAAGGCTGTGGTCTTTCCTTTACCTGCCTTACATTCGATCCCTATAAACCTACTGTTGAAACACACCACAAAGTCTGGTGCACCTGAGTTGCCATACCCACCTGTGATGGGCATGACGTAATAAGCGCCAAGTGCTTGAAGCACCTCACGTACTTTCTTCTTTACCTTTGCTTCCGGTGTCATGGTCCTCCTCAAAATAAATCCAAAATGTATCGCTGCTGATACGCCGCCCCACACCTTCAACAAACTCAGACGGACCGACCATCATCAACACAGCAATCTTGCGCTGTATCCACTCAGGTATATCTGACATATCATCTGTATCAATCGGTGGTTGCAGCTCCCACCGCAGGGGATCAAAAGGCATCACGGTCATTTTATTTTTGTGTATGTGAACCCGTACGACATTGGACATACGTATCGGGTCTTTCATGTTGGGTTTACCCCTCTCCTTTGTCGTCGCGTTCAATCCAAAAATGTGTATCGTCTAGTCGCACACCAAGTCCCTCCACGTAAGAGTTATGTTCTGTAATTGATAGTGTTGCAATCTTTGCGGCGATGTCAGTAGGTAGGTCATCGACCTTGAAAGTTTGCTTCGGCCCATCGACAACGATGCCGCCGTTCTGTCTGACGTTTAACGCAGACACCACCGTAGCCCAATGCGTACCCCGCACTTCATTGATCCATACGTAATACATGTTGGTGCTACGCAGTCGTTCGTATCGAAGGTCACTCATAAGATCCTCAAACACTCCTGCTAATTTCTGAAACGCTTGAGTCTTGAACTTAACCCCACAATCAATCAAGTGTTCCATCTCATCAATGATGGTATGTGATCCAAACGTAGCATTGTTATGCAGTGCCTCGTTCTTACGCCTAAGCGTACTGTGCAGATTTTTATGTGGAACAAACACAGACATGGCCGCATCATCTTCGGGTGTATACGGTATAAGTTTTGCAGATGCGATCTTTGCTGCGCGAGCAAAACTTGAAGTGAGCATGGTGTTGTACATGATGGTATTGCTTTTGTAGCGTGAGTTCCTGATACGTGTTGATCGAATCATGTACACATATTCTGATGGGGAACTTTGCATGAACTGCCCATACCCAACCACCCCCATGCAGTGAAGCGCACCCTCCCGATAGACTGCTACCTGATCATGGGAGTATTCCTGATTCGCGCCAAACTTTGCAGTGGGCATGGCTATACATATCTCGCGCAGTAAATGCACGAGGGGTTTCACCACACGTATGCCGTTATAAGTTTCGTACAACCCCTCATCTTTAAGGTCGTGAAAGTTGTACTCTCGTTGCGCCAAGCGATCATTCAATTGCTTGGTGTATGCCTTGATTGCCGCCACACGAGGCGGTACAAAGACTGCTGTAGCATGTTGATTCATACTTCTCTCCTATTAAATCTTTATATGTAACGTCGAACCGATAGGCGACTTTATTCTTTTCGTTGTGATGCACCACAGCACAGGGCTTCGCCACGTACCCCATGACCCACCAAGCTGACCATCTGTGAACACGACAACAACTTCGGGGTTGATGCCGTACTCGTCCATGTATCTCGGCACACACTCAACCATCGTACCCCCACCACCGGCAGGTTTAGTGGATTCGATCATGCCATCATAATCGCCTTGCTCATATTTTTCCTCACGACATACCGCAGTATCCCAATACATTAGTCTTACTGCTTCAGGATTCATTAGATGTGCGATGCTGGCAATCTCTGCTAAGAAACTTTGCAGTTCACGCTGACCGATTGAACCCGATGTATCCACAGCAATGACGATCTCGCCCATCGCTTCTGCGATCTGCCCCGGCATGTGCAGACCGTGAGGCCGCAGCTTGCGGTTGAACTTACGCCATGTAGATACACCACGCCCCCTATTAAATGAGAGCAAGAACTCTGCAAGCTGAGTGCGCCAATCAATCTTGGGTTCCAATAACTTCTCAACGGTGCGATCACCACCCGATCCTGTCTTACTAGCAAGCAGCGCACCCTGCCGCAGGGCTTCATTGATCTCACGCTCTAGCTCTTTGGATTCTTCGGGCGTAAGTTCTTTGGCTGATTCCCAATCGTGGTCATCCATACTTTGATTGTTTGGGGGGTCTTTGGGCAGCAGTGCGTAGATCTCATGCACATCCAAATTCGTAGGGTCGATGTTGAACATCGCACCGGACACGCCCCCTGCCTTGGGCTTTTGTATGAAGTCGGGGAACTGTTTGGCTATGGGATCAAGCCAGTTGTCGTTGAGCATGATGTCGCAAGCAACGTTTGCTTTGGTATGGTTCTCGTCATACAGATGTCGCCATGCGGTCATGTGCCTGAACATCTTGTGCCCTGTCTCGTGCAGGATCAGGTAACGAAACTCTGGGTCGGACATCTCATCTACAAACTTCTCACCATACATTTCATCCACGCCGTTAGTACAAGCAGTGGGGTGGTCGATGATTGACTTGCTGCCGATCAACATCACGGGGCCGATTGATATAACAGACGGGTGACCCATGATGATCTGCACGTTGCGCTCCAGACGCTGCGCCGGAGTCAGTGGTTTGCCAAATACTAATGCCATATAACTCTCCTAAAGATTTCCTACGGTAGGAAAAAAGATTTTTAATTTCTGTAGGTGGGTGGGGGGATAGGCAGATTACACGCCCCCCTCGTGCCTTGGAGTGGTGTATGGGGGTATACCAAGCCCTCGCTCCCCCATACATCAAGACCTCACGCTCACATCTGCCATGCTAGTGAAGCCCTCTATGCAATGAGCGAGGTTATATCTTGTCAGCAGTTGTTAAATAGTTGTTAGCCAAGGCCCACGATTGGAACTTGCTGTTGGTCATCACGACACTACGCTTGTGGTAAGTATCTTTCTTGGCGGTCATGGCAAACAAACCCTGCACAGACTTGGGCAAGCGCATCATGTAGTCCATCCAAGAGTCCATCCAGTTACGCTCGATGACTGCCAGTGTGCGGTGCACCACCATGCAAGCTGCCGCTGTGTTGTTCGGTACGTGTGCGGCATGGGGTGATGACTTGATGTCGTTGAGCTTGGGCAGATCACTGAGCATAGCCAAGTAAGTAGCCAGACTCTGCGCTGCGGGTGCACCGATAGTGCCGATCAATGCAGCAGTGATTACCTTATCTGTCACCCGATTTTCCAGTGCATGTACTACATCGCTCGCAGCTTCCAAGCTGCGGCCTGTGACAAACGATTCCCTGTCCACATCACCGGGGATGTAGATCATGGGGTTGCTATCGCGGTTGACCTTGGAGATCTCACCCTTGTCATCCATGAGATCCATGAATGATTGGAACAACTCGGGGTGCTCGCCTACCCATGAGATCACCGCAGGGTGAATGTTTGCAGCGTAAGCAAAGTTCTCGATCCACTCATCTTGCTTAGACTTACGCATGGTCACAACAATCAGTCGGTTGCGGTGGTGGGGCATCAGGATGTCGCCCACTTTCTCCAGTGCATGGTTAGTGGTTGCAAAGATAATGCTGCCAAAGGGGAACCGATCACGCTCAAGCATGTCACGCATCAGTGCGTTCTTTGTACCCTTCTCTGCCTTGCCGATCTCGTCGATGCACAGCACCACGGGCTTGCCATAGTGCAACCCATACTCTTCAGTGGGTACGTAGCGCACATACTTCGTGCCATCGTCGGTGGTTGCGAAGTCGGGCAAGTGAATGTCGCCCGAATCCATCTTGGTTGTGCAGTCGAAGTACGCATACGCATACTTGTCGCCAAGACGCTGTTTAAGAATTTTAAGGATAGATGTTTTACCCCAACCCATGTCGCCGCGCACAACGACGGTACGCTTGGGGCCAACGTTTTCAATAAGGCTTGCACACTCGTTGATGTTGAGTGCGTACATAGATGATGCTGTTAGCATAGTTACTCTCCGTTTTATATGTGTAAAGATTTCCTACTGTAGGAAAATAAAAATGGTGGGGGGTACTGCCACACCACCATAGCAGTACCTACCAAGCAAAGTCTTTGATGATGGCATCGACCTTGCGCTTTACGTCATGCCTGAACATGTCGTCCTCACGCAGTGCTTCAGGCGTTACCCCATCGAGTGCGTCCATCAACCGCACCCTTGCACGATCCATCGCATCGTCACCCGTTAGGTTGAAGTCAGCCAACAACTGCACCATGTCACGGGCGTTCTCAACAAGGCTATCCCTAAAGATCTTCTTGTCCTCCTTGCCCTGATAGTCGAGCCGTTCAGACATGCGGGAGAGCGAGTCGTGCAGCCGCTCCCATGCGTCACTCATTGCACCAAGTATCAGATCGCCGTAGTGCTTGGCGTATTCTTGTTGGATGTACTTGGTCGCCTCGTCCATCACATCAGTGCGGAAGTCTGCTGCAATGGGCACAGGTGCTACAACAAATTTGAACTTCGTACTGACCACATCGCGTGATGGGTAGTCGTCACGCTTGAACATGTCACCTAGTGCAAATGCTGCACCGCTCACCGCTGTGTCGTACTCATCCACAAACTGCTTGACCAAACCCCAGAATGTTTTGCCATGCCCATCCATGATCGGCACGTACCTGTTGAAGAACAGATCATTCTTGATAACCCGAATCGCAGACCACGGTTGCGTCAGTGAGTAATGCTCGTTGCGAACATTGGCTATGAACTTGTGGATCTCACTGAGCGTAGGGTTGTCTGCCAAAAGATCTTTGGTGACAGAGGCCGTGTTGTCCTTGGCTCGGTTGGCCCGGCTCAGCGCAGTGCTAATGTCCTTGTCCTTCTTGCGCCCTGTCCACACAGAGAATGAGAAGTCCACCCCTATGAATGATGACTGGATGGTTGGCACTGATTGAAGTTTAGGTGCGGTTAGATCTATGTTCACAATACTCTCCTTGGTTATAAAATACAACGAACTACAACTACAACTACAGTTTACTATAAAACAATTACTCCTGTCAATATAAGTGATAACAACAAAACAAATACTAACGCTATACCAAAAGCCATGTGCTCATCGTTCACTTTACTAGTCCTCCTTTGTTGTTCAGACCTGCGAGGTCTGAGCGTTGCGTTATCAAAACGTAGTTGCTCTTGTGCATGGGAGCAACGCACCATGTGCTACGAACTTCTTTAGCAGCATCCTCCCTGCAATCCCAACACAACCCACTGAGCATCCCAGTGGGTTCGGCAATGTCATCGCCACAAACTCTACAGTGCATCCATCGTTTCATAATCACTCTCCTAGTACGCACACCCAACGCGTGTTGGATATGCGCTTGGTTAAAAGTTTTCGGTGTTTGGTTACACGTACAAAACTATTGAAGTTTTTCACGTTGACCGCTTCTTGTGTGCCAATGCTCGTCACTCGCATTTCATCAGCCTCAATGACCACAAAACCTTTTGCTATTAATACTGCGAGCATCGCCTCCCAATCAGGTACAGACTTCATAGGTATGGGTGTGGGTTTAGCAGTGAACGCTGCTTCTGGTACGTCTGTTATCTTCATAATCACTCCTCTAAAAATTTACTGCATTAAAAAACTTTGATTTCATAACTCTCGGTTTCTGCCACGCTCTTATCTTGTCTAAAGATTTCCTACGGTAGGAAACTACTCCAACATTTATTTTTACTTAACGCATACCCATCTCGTCACGCACCATGTCAACGAACAACTCAGGGTTGTCGTAGCAGATGTTGATCATCTGCTGCCGTGTCAGTCCATACAGATCGTGTGGCTCGTACTTGTGGTTGTAGTTGTCGTTGGTGTACGTGTCACCCAAGTAAGTCAGACCACTACCCCAATCAGCCCACTTGCCCTTCGACGTATACATGACATCCTCAACCATCGGATCACGTTCAGTGGGCAGCGCATCCCAGTTGATAGCCAACACAGCTTTTGCCAAGGCGTGGTAGTGCGTCACGTCCAGACATTCTTTGGTGGTGTGCTCGTGGTCGTAGCCTACTGATATGTTTGTGCACTCGGAGATCAGGTCTGTGAACTCTGCCGTGTCGGTGTACACACCCGTAGGATCTACGCTGTAAAAGAAGTCAGTACCGTTATCGTTTAGCTCTCTTGCCAACGCATCACCAAACGTATCCGAGCAGCATCTGCTAAACCCTTGGTATGAGATCACCGAGTCCGTACCCCTGCGGTCAAAGGCAATGGCCCTGTCCATCTCGACCAACACCTTGCCGTAGTTCTTGGCTGCAAACTTAGCACCGATACCACCCCGCTCCTCGCCCTGTGTGAACAGGTAGTAGGCAGGGATACCATGCGACATCATGTGCATGAGCAGTGCCACACCCGCACCATCATCTGCACCGAGCACATCACCCTTGGCTGTGATGGTGGTCATCGTTTGTGTGTAAACATTCTTACCCGTGGTCTTGTGAACTGTGTCAACGTGCGCCACAAATAGTGTGCGATGAATGGTTGGATCACCACGCAGATCGACGTGCATGTTACCTGCACCATCGACATGCCACGTATTGGCAGGGAACTTCGTTTGCAACCATGCGCTGAACGCAGCCGTACCCGCTGTCGCATGTGGGCGCTTCATGCCCAGTGCTTTGTGCAATACCTTGTACAGTGTGGCGCACCACAATTCTTTGGTTGGTTTGAAACTCATGATCAACTCCTATAAAAATTTCCTACGGTAGGAAAAAACAGAAAAGACAAAAACTCCAATCATTCACCTTCGCTCTCATTGCTTGGGCACTCAGGATCTTCGATGTCCCACGCTTCACCGTCCTCGTCGATGAACACGTAGTCTCTGTGCATGTACAGATCGGCAGACTTACCCATCGTTACCAACACAATGTCGTTGTCCGACAGATAGTCGGGGTCGTAGTAACACCCGTCTTCCGCAAGGATCGCATCATCGTTGGATATGTAGTACTCATCACCACGTCTGCCATACACACGGGTGTACTCATTTTCACAGCATGGGCCAACCCAGTTGTCCCCATACCTACCCACATGCACCCCTTCGTTCTCGTACGTACCCTCACTGTGCATTTCACCGCAGTGGCTGCACTCGTACCGACAGTTGTCTTGTAGTTCCTCGCTGTGCCCGTTGGTATTGCAGCACCGGTAATAGCTCGTGTCCTCGCTGTCGTCCACGATGTACCCATCCTCATCGACTCGATCTGCATGACCGTCTAGGTATGGTGCAACGATGGACGGGTTACCCCATCGATTCTTAGTTTGTATGATCTCGATGCGAGCGTTCACATCTGCCCACGATCCAACTTTCTCGATACCCTGATCACGCAGCCATTTCTCAAGTGCCTCATCTGAGTGCGAGTAGCCCCCATTGGGGCATTTCTTATATGACCGCACAAATCGGTCGTTGCATACCCAACACCTACCCTGCACACTGTTGTCGGCTGCGTAGCGCACAGCCAAACGCCAACCCATCTCTACGTTGTACACTCTGTATGGGTGGTTTTCGTAACAATCCCATTTGTCCGAGTCGCTCATGCACGAGTGTGGGCCACTCGTCACCGCACGATAGATCTCATCACCGTCCACGACAAAAGCAAACGTGTCGGGCTTGAGCATTGATGCCATGTCACGCAGTGCGTGATCGCTGATCACATACGGGCTGTAAAACTTTCTCACGTAACGACCAAACGTCACCACTGTTTGGCGATCTAATTCACCTTTCTGTTCGTTCTCGGTGAACGCAACTTTCGCTGGGTCGGTTTTGCTGACGTGGGGCCATTGGGCGCACAGATCGATGATCGGTGCAAGGTCTGGTGCAGGGTACTGCACGATGATTCTGTAGAGTTCAGGATGAAGTTCGCTTGCCTGTTGCTCACGCCTATGCCACGAACGGCTGCGCCACAAGATTGCTGCCAACTGCTCGACGGTATCAAGTTGTTCGATTGCCATCACACTCTCCTAAAAATTTCCTACGGTAGGAAAATTGCAAAAACCGGCTTTTGAAATGCCGGAGTGCAACACAAGCTGCACTAAGAGGGGCGCTGAAACCAACGCCCAACGTACTGCATCCTGTTTGTCCTCGGTAGTTTGTTTTTCCCTTCTGCATACGCAAGCAGTGGCGGTTCGCCAATTGTTCAGGGATAGCGCGGTTGCGGGTGTCAGCCGCATGTGACGGGTGTTGCTTGTTTGCTGGGGTATTTCATGTCACGCACCCACCTCACCGAGTGAATCGATGGGTGCGTCCGAGCTTTAACGTCCGGTACTTTGGCAGCGGCAGTGTTGGTGATTAGTCGTTTACTCAAGGGGCTGATGTACTCGCGCACTACCTACATTGTTGTTGCTTATGTTGTTCTTGTTGTCCAACCGTCGTGGTGTTCTTATCGGGCATATTGTTTTATAGGTTGCTGTGCAGCGGATCGCACGTCGATGAGCAGAGCCAAACTTGGCTGCGTATCCTACGGACATGTGTGGGTTGTTAAAGAACGGGGGCTTGGGATCTAACTTGTGGCTGTCGCCCCTACCGTAATTTCCTACGGTAGGAAAATCTGCTGCCCTACTGCGTTTCAGTGGACGTATCACGACTGAAACACCCCTATTGTAGCAGGTCTATTAGGGCTTGTCAAGTTGTGATAGGAAGTATTTGTAACTAATGTATCTTAGTGTGGCTGATATGTAGTAGGGTAAGTACTTGATTTATAGACCTTTCTTATAAAAAGGGTCGTTGGAGGGGTTTTCAGCCTTTTGGGGTGTGTGGTGTAAATGGGCGAAAGCAAGGCCTTGAGGGGGGCACCTTCTAAAGTCGGCATAATTTCCGGTTTTTTTATAGAACTTACATACGTTTCAATATAGTAGTATATAGTAGTAGTAGTAGTAAGATATGATAGTTTATAATACTTCCTGCATTTATTATCCGCTTGCATAAACTAGCATAAAGTATTTGTAACCTAATGTGCGTATTTGTGAGTGGTATATCTTAATTTGTGGCGCACTATCACCACTTTTATTCTGGTGAAGCTTGGTGCGAAAAACTAGCAGATTTTCCTACGGTAGGAAAACCCGTTGCATCTGGTGCAGCGCGAAACCCGCGCCGCTGCTCACTGTCACTACTATCACAAGCAAAATATTTCCTACGGTAGGAAAAATTTAGGGGGTTGACAACCCCGAAAAAAAGTGGCACACTGCCAGCAGTGTGCCATCCAAAAAACCTACAACGCCACACGCGCCACTGCTCACGGTCACTACTATCAACCTTTTTTGAGCAGGATATTGACAAAGCCAAAAAAATATGACATGCTGCGTGCAGCATGTCAGTTAGCAGAAATTTTCCTACGGTAGGAAAATATAAGTTCTAGAACATAGAACAATAGGCACAAAAAAAGGCCCGCTTTCGCGGGCCTGAAATTTTCCTATTGTATGAAATTACTCGCCTTTTGTTTCACCTTCCATTGATAGATAGTCTATTGCTCCTGCGAGCAAACTATCATATTGTGCATCCTCGAATGCTAGTTCGAGCCATACAAAAAACTCACCAAAAGGCTTGCCTTCATCAAAATCCGCAAGGGTTTTTAGCATTGCGCTAAATTCCTTTTCTTGCCTTGCCTTTTTGCCTTTTCTTGCCTTATTCCAGTCTTTCGGGACTATGCCAGTCTTAACCGCATCGCGAAACGTGGTCAGGTAATTATTAATTGTTTTCACTGCCAACCCTGCGCTGAACATTGCATCAAAAAACGCCGAAGCATGCTTGCAGTCCTTTTCAGGGTTTTTATTCCGTCGCCCAATAACGATCCCTGCGCTGTGCAATTTGGGAATTGCAACCTTGCAAACCTCTAACGTTTCGGCCCTTGCCTTACTTTCGTTAGCAACTGCGCTTGCTACTGATACGGTCAACGCTAGTGCTGCACTTTCGCTTAGTTCCACTGTAACCGCCTTACTTTGCTTGGTACTCATGTTATAAACTCCATAAAGGTTGAAAACACGACGTGTCCGCCGTGGCTCTATCTTAGCACCAATGCACTACACCATGCGATCTTATGGCATGTCATGTAATCATACCGTAGGAAAAAACACCACGCCGACCCCACCGCACCCGCACCCCCCCAAGCTGGCTGTGGTTCCATCGGCGTGCTGTGTGCTGCTATTTCGCACGAATCCCCACCCCCCTTTTTAATCCGTTGGTCCAACACTTCGTTATCACACTAAAATTTCCTACCACATCCCCCACCCCCTCTTATAGGAAACACCCCCCGTCAGGAGTCCCAACCTCCTTGCTAAAAAAATAAATTACATATAAAGTTGCGACACCTTTGTTCACTCGGTGCCATTATTCCCGTGATGAATTGCTTACCAGATAGCGGTATACCCCTCTCCTTGCCGGATAACATTCCGTATAAAGACCTCCATGCCGTGGCAAAAGCGGCGTGTAGCACGGCAAAAGTGTTAAAAGATAAGGGGCTAAAGACTGAACCTACTGAAAAAGATAAGGTTTTTGCCCAAAATACGCTTTGCCAGATCGCTGATCCGACCATAAACCCTAAGAAAGAAGAAGACCAGACTAAAAATCTTCCTCAAACAGCCGCTTCAGTAGCGTATTTGAGCAAAATACTGGGTGAATTTGATAAGAAAGTGGTGCAGTCGGCTATGCAGTTGCGTATTTACGTGACAAATAAGCTTATCCAAGAGACAACAGACCCCGACCCCAAGGTAAGAATCCGTGCATTAGAGCTTTTAGGGCGTATTTCAGACGTTGGTTTGTTTACAGACCGTACCGAAGTGACCATAACGCACCGCGCAACCACCGATTTGGAGTCAAAACTGCGGGAAAAACTTCAAAAGCTTATATCAGACACCCCTAATATGATTGAAGTAGAGGGAGATGTCATTGATGTGAACGTAGAGCTGGGTATTGAGGAAGAAAAGGCTGAACAATGAGCCTTATGACTCTGACTGAAGCAGAAATCCTTGCACTTTTAAAGAATTTGCACAACTTCACCCCCGAAGAGCAAGAAGAAATTGAACAAATTGCCGATGAATTGGCAAAACGCAAGCAAGCAGCAAGCTGCCGTAACGATTTAATTGAATTTTGTAAGCACATGCAGCCGGATTACAAGGTTGGGAAGCATCACCGGATTTTGGCTGACCTGCTTATGAAGACGGCAGTGGGGTTAGAGGATCGGGTGTGCGTAAATATTCCGCCTCGGCATGGCAAAAGTCAGCTTGTTTCTATTTACTTCCCTGCATGGTTTCTGGGAAAATTTCCTGATAAGAAAATTCTGATGGTGTCGCACACCACGGATCTTGCCGTTGATTTTGGGAGGAAGGTTAGGAACCTGATTGCAAGTGATGCGTACAAGGAGATTTTTCCGACGGTTGATCTTGCGGCTGATTCTAAATCTGCGGGCCGATGGAATACTAATGCTGGCGGTGAGTATTTTGCCTGTGGTGTTGGCTCTGCTCTTGCTGGCCGTGGCGCTGACCTGCTCTTAATTGATGACCCCCATAACGAGCAAGACATTATTAATGGCAATTTCGATGTTTTTGAGAAAGCCTATGAGTGGTATACGTTTGGTGCCAGAACACGACTGATGCCGGGAGGGCGGGTAGCGATTGTGCAGACCCGCTGGCATATGGACGACCTGACAGGTCGGGTGACTAAAGATATGGGGAACTCTGAATTGGCAGATCAGTTCAGGGTTGTTGAGTTCCCTGCCATATTAGAAACCGAGTCAGGTGAGAAACCTCTCTGGCCTGAATTCTTTGACCTTACTGCCTTGCATCGGACAAAAGCGTCGATGCCGCTATTTCAATGGAATGCACAGTATCAGCAGAACCCCACGGCGGAAGAAGCCTCGGTAGTGAAGCGTGAGTGGTGGAAGATTTGGAAAAAAGAAGAACCACCTGTTTGTGATTACATCATCCTCACATTAGACGCTGCGGCAGAAACACATAACCGCGCAGACTATAGCGCCATGACAGTTTGGGGGGTTTGGAATAATGAGGAAGAAAAAAACTACCACATCATCTTACTCAACGCGATCAAAAAAAGGGTCGAATTTCCTGACCTTAAGGATCTGGCGATGGAGCAGTGGCGGGAGTGGGAACCCGATGCGTTCATTGTTGAGAAGAAAGTTTCTGGTACGGCGCTCTACCAAGAATTTCGGCGCATGGGCATTTCAGTTAATGAGTACACCCCACACCGAGGTACAGGTGATAAATTGGCCCGACTTAACTCGGTAGCCGACATTATCAGGCAGGGGTTGGTGTGGGTGCCCGAAACACGCTGGGCTGAAGAAGTGGTGGAGGAAGTTGCTGGATTCCCGTTCATGAGTCATGATGACTTGGTGGACACAACCACAATGGCGCTGATGCGGTTCCGGGAGGGGGGGTTTTTGCGCCTTCCCACTGATGAGCCTGATGACGTGCGTTATTTCCGTGGAGCGCGTGGGCACAAGCGTGGATATTACTTAGGTTAGGACAGATCATGGCTATTGATAAAGCACTGTACGAGATGCCCGAAGGACTTGAAGCCTTGGCACTTGAAGAAGCACCTATTGAGATCGAGATCGAAGACCCTGAATCCGTAACGATTGGTATGGGTGGGGTAGAGATCGAGATCGAGCCGGGGGGAGACGAGGAAGAAGAATTTGATTCTAATTTAGCCGAGTTTATGAAAGAAGGTGACTTGCAAAAAGTTGCTAGCGACGTGATGGAATTGATCGAGGCTGACATTAACTCACGCAAGGATTGGGCTGATACTTATGTTAAGGGCTTGGATGTGCTGGGCTTACGTTATGACGAGGTAACTGAGCCTTGGGATGGTGCTTGTGGGGTGTTCTCAACACTGCTAACTGAAGCAGCGATTCGCTTCCAAAGCGAATCTATTATGGAAACATTTCCGGCAGGTGGGCCTGTAAAAACACAGATTATTGGTCAGTTTACCCCTGAGATCGAAGAAGCAGGTAAACGGGTAAAAGCTGATATGAATTATCAGCTAACTGACAAGATGCCTGAGTATCGGTCAGAGCACGAACGTGCGCTGTGGGGTGTTGCGCTAGCAGGCTCGTCATTTAAGAAGGTCTACTACGATCCGTCATTAGAGCGCCAAGTTTCATTCTATGTACCTGCTGAGGATGTCATCCTCCCTTATGGTGTAACAAACATTAGACGTACAGACCGCCTTACGCACATCATGCGTAAGACAAAGAATGACGTTAAAAGATTGCAGGTTAGTGGGTTTTATCGGGATGTGGATCTTGGTGAACCCTACGCTACGCAGACTGATATTGAGAAAGCCAAAGCCCAGAAAGAAGGTATTGAGCAGACTAAAGATGAGCGGTATCAGATATGTGAGGTGCACATCGAGTATGACTTGCCGGGGTATGAAGAAGAACTGCCACTACCCTACGTCATCACTATCGACAAAAATACCAACAAAGTTCTGGCTATACGACGTAATTACAGAGAAGACGACCCCCAGAAACGTGCGCGTCAGCACTTTGTGCACTATATGTACATCCCCGGTTTCGGTGCTTATGGCTTCGGGCTGATCCACATTATTGGTGGCTACGCCACAGCGGGCACCATGCTGATTCGTCAGTTGGTGGATGCAGGGTCGCTATCTAATCTTCCCGGTGGCCTGAAGTCTCGTGGACTCAGAATTAAAGGCGATGACACGCCCATCGCTCCGGGTGAATGGCGAGATGTAGATGTGCCGGGGGGTGCGATCAGAGACAACATCCTGCCGCTGCCTTACAAAGAACCCAGTCAGGTTCTCCTCGCCTTGCTAAACCAAATCACCGAAGAAGCACGACGGCTCAGTGGTATGGCTGATATGAAGATCAGCGATATGTCGAGTCAGGCTCCGGTGGGTACGACGCTGGCACTGCTTGAGCGGCAGTTAAAAACAATGGGTGCTGTGCAGGCTCGCATCCATGCGGCGATGAAAGAAGAGTTCAAGCTCTTAAAAGAAATTATCAGGGAGTACACCTCACCTGACTACAGCTACGTGCCGCAAGATGGCACCCCGCAGGTTAAGGCTGAAGACTACGACATCGTAGAAGTAATCCCTGTGTCTGATCCTAACGCCTCGACAATGGCTCAGCGGGTTGTGCAGTATCAGGCTGCGTTGCAGCTAGCGCAAGGAGCACCTCAGTTATATGACATGCCTCGCCTGCATAGGCAGATGTTGGATGTGCTGGGTATTCCTAACGCCGATAAATTAGTACCTCTGCCGGATGATCAGAAGCCCAAAGATCCGGTGACTGAGAACATGAATGCACTTAAAGGTGTGCCGCTAAAAGCCTTTATCTATCAGGATCATCAAGCGCACATCACAACGCATATGTCATTTATACAAGACCCCAAGATTGCACAGATGGTTGGACAAAGTCCTATGGGTCAGCAGATGCAAGCTGCGATGATGGCGCACGTTGCCGAGCACTTAGGGTTCCAGTACCGTCAGGAAATTGAACAGCGTGTTGGTGCTCCGCTACCTGGACCAGAGCAAGAGGTGTCTGAAGCCGAAGAGTTAGCAATGGCTAAGTACGTAGCAGAAGCAGCTCAGCAAGTTCTACAGATACACCAAGCCCAAGCTGCACAACAGCAAGCACAGGCAGTTGCTCAAGATCCGCTGGTTCAGATGCAGCAGCAAGAGCTTCAGATCAAAGGTTTGGAGCAGCAACGCAAAGCTGCTAAGGATCAAGCTGACGTTGCGCTGGCTCAGAGTAGGCTACAGAACGAGCGTGAGCGGATCGCTCTTGAGGCTCAGAAGGAAAACATCCGACTGCAAAGCCAAGATAAGCGTGAGGATAAAAAGATCCAAGCTGACATCCTTAAATCTGTGATGAAACGAGGTGGTTAATGACTCATGAGCGGCAAATGCTAGATCACTTATTTAACAAACTTAAAGAACGAGAGCGGGAAGTAAGTGACGCAATGGCTGAAGGAAACTGTAAAGACTTTGCTGAATATAGAAATTTGTGCGGTGTAATCCAAGGTCTGCGCCGTGCAAGGATGGAAGTACAAGACCTTGTGCAACGTTATGAGGAATTTGAAAATGACTGATACAGCTCAAGCTGTTATTGATGATATTCAGCAAAAAGCCAAGCAATTGCCGATTGTGAAGGGGTACAAGATTCTTTGCACCCTGCCTAATATTGAAAACAAATTCGACAGCGGGATCATTAAGGCAGACGCTACCGTCAAGTTTGAAGAGTTACTGAGTAACGTGCTCTTCGTTGTAGCACTTGGTGATATGGCGTATGCCGATCAAAACCGATTCCCCACGGGACCGTGGTGTAAACCAGGGGATTTCATTATTACTCGTGCTAACACCGGCACTCGCATCAAGATTCACGACCGCGAGTTTCGGATTATTAACGATGATTCCGTTGAAGCGGTGGTCGAAGACCCCCGTGGTATCCAACGTGCGTGAGGTGATATATGGCAGATTTT